>Ga0310120_10000036_pt1 | contig 91897 bp, 75 predicted proteins | sample CB27_AW_983_MG_FD_203506 | JGI IMG/M metagenome (GOLD analysis project Ga0310120, IMG submission 203506) | Marine microbial communities from Western Arctic Ocean, Canada - CB27_AW_983 | ecosystem: Environmental > Aquatic > Marine > Oceanic | place: Canada: Western Arctic Ocean | collected...
TGGGTACGCTTTCGTCCCGATGCAACATCTCCATTCTCAGGAGTGGAGCAACCTCACGCCAAACCCTACTCCGGTCAGGTGAGTTTCACCCGAGGCATGTATGACCTCGGAGCTTCCGCCGCCGTGATCGAGGCGAACCAACTCGACGACATCGACGGATATGGGCTGTGGGTGAGCGCCCGCCCCAGCGAGTGGTACATCGCTCCCGAGTTGGGCTTCATCGATTCGAAAGAATCGAATGGCATACTGGGCAAGATTCGCATTTCTGAGTTTTTTGCCGGAGGCCGTGTCATCGCAGAGTTGCCATTCACGCCTCTCTCCGTCATCGGGGGAATGGGCATCAGTGTACTGGATGGAGAAATCTACGGCCTTGGAGTCGAGGAAAGCGGAGTCTACTTTCACGGCGGAGCGCTGCTCCATATGGGAGACAATGCGCACCTGGCACTGGACTATCGAAATGTCAGTTACTCTGACAGCATTACGGTCGATGGCCTCGGCAACACCGCTGATAACATGGACGTGATCTCCGTGATGCTTGGATTCAACTGGTAAAATCAGCGGTAAGAGTTGTTCTTGAAATTTCATCGCCTGTCATCTGATCGATGTCAGGCGATGATTTTTTGGACTACCCGGCCAGCCACATCGGTAAGGCGGAAATCTCTCCCGGCGTGGCGGTAGGTCAGCCTCTCGTGGTCGATGCCGAGCAGGTGCAAGATCGTCGCGTGCAGATCGTTGACATGGACCTTGTCGACCACCGAGTGATAGCCGTAGTCATCGGTTTCGCCATAGGACAAGCCACCACGGACCCCGCCGCCCGCCATCCAGATCGTGAACCCATGGGGATTGTGATCGCGTCCGTTACCATCCTGGGCAGTGGGAGTCCTGCCGAACTCTCCTCCCCAGATCACCAGCGTGTCTTCCAGTAGCCCCCTCGTCTTCAGATCCTTCAACAACCCGGCTATCGGTTTATCCACCTCGAGCGCATTCTTGGAATGCCCTCCCTTGAGGTTGCTGTGCTGATCCCACTTGTAGGAATGTGTGCACTGGATGAATCGAACTCCTGCTTCTGCGAAGCGGCGAGCCATCAGGCACTGGCGACCAAAGTTGTCGGTCATTGGCTCATCTATTCCGTACATCTCCAACGTCGTCTTGGTCTCGCCGGCAATGTCCATCACCTCGGGGGCTTCCGTTTGCATCTGAAAAGCCATCTCGAAGGAACGGATCCGAGCATCCAGTGAGTCGTCAGTAGCTCTATCCCCGAGGTGCTCCAGATTGATCTCATCGAGAAGCCCCAGTTGCATCTGCTGCAGACCAGCATTCCAGTGATCATTCTTCAGGTGATGGATGGTCGCGTTTCTCGCTTTTACACCTGCGTGCCCGATGGGAGTTCCCTGGTAGCGAGCAGGCAAAAATGCACTGGACCAGTTATTGACGCCACCATGGCCCAGAGTCGGACATATGGTGATGAACCCGGGCAGATTTGAATTCTCCTCGCCCAGGCCATAGAGAACCCAGGAGCCGATGCTGGGCCTGACAAAGGTGTCACTGCCGGTGTGAAGTGCCAGCAATGCACCGCCATGTGCATCGTTGGTTCCATGCATACTCTTGACGAAACAGATGTCATCGACCATTCCTGCGACATGTGGGAACAGTTCGCTGACCCACTGCCCTGATTCTCCATATTGCTTGAACTCCCATGGCGACCGCATGACTCCGCCATATTGCTTTGGATCCGCAAATGTCACCCGGGGCAGCGGGTAGGGAAGTGGTTTGCCATCGTCCTGAATCAACCTCGGCTTGTAATCGAAGGTGTCCACCTGAGAAGGACCACCATGCATGAACAGGAAAATGACTCGCTTCGCCCGCGGGGCAAAGTGTGGGCCAACGGGAATCCCGGCAAATCCTGCGGCACTACCCAGCAATCCTTCCAGGGCCAGCGCGCCGAATCCTGCGCAACATCCCTTGAGCATCTTCCGCCTTGAGATGGAATTCATCGGATCAATATTCACGGCATCTCCTGGGTCTCATGCTGGTCATGTATCATCTTCACTCTTCAGTCGAGGTAAAGGAACTCACTCGATGCCAGTAACGCCTGGCTGAAAGCCTGCCATGAGGACTCCACTGGATCGCCCGGGTGGTCCTCTTCCGGAGAGGACCGGAAGTACTCCATGGCGCGATTCACGAATACAATCGCTCGATCCACTTCTTCATCGGTGGCCTCTCTGCATAGTATTCTCCTGTGAATTTCCTGAACTCGTCCTTCCTCCGATAGTTCCATGTCGAAAACCTGTCGTGTGACCGCCAGCGCCGCATCCAGCACCATCGGAGCATTGAGGAAGAAGAGTGCCTGATGAGGAATCACTGTCGCATACCTCTTCGAGATCGGCGCCGAAGCGTCGTTGTAATCGAAAGCGCTGAAGAGTTCGTACATCGCATTTCGAATCACCGGCAAGTAGATGGAGCGGCGAGGCAGATCATAGCGGGCCTGGTTATTGGACTGGTCGTTGGTGACATACCCTCGATTCCCGGTCATCAGCATGGTACCCCCCATCTCTGGATCCAGTCCCTGGCTCACTGCCAGCACCGAGTCTCGAACAGCCTCTGCACGCAGCCTGTGACGGTTCTGCCGCCAGAAAAGCCTGTTCTCCGGATCCAGTTCCGTGGCGGTGAGATCCTCGATGACCTGTTGCCGCCAGGTCGAGGAGGCCAGGATTCTGCGGATCATCTGCTTCGTGGACCAGCCGGTTGCCACGAAGTCGCTGGCGAGGCGATCGAGCAGTTCTGGATGGCTCGGTCGATCACCGCTGGCGCCAAAGTTGGACGGAGTCGATACCAGAGCCTCCCCGAACAGTTCCAGCCAGATCCGATTCACTGCCACACGTGCGGTCAACGGGTGATCCTCATCGGTCATCCAGCGCGCAAATTCCAGTCGACCACTGCTACCTTCTTCCACCTGCATCGGCGGAACCAGGTGATCAGTGACCTGCATTGCCCCTCGAGGCACCGCTTCCCGTGCCAGCCTCAGATGACTTCCACGGATATGGATCGGTAAATCAGCGATCTCGCCATCCTGAACCCCCATCGCCAGCTGGGCGGCAGGCGGTTTTTCAGCGTCCTTGGTCGCGAGCGCGGCGATGATCTGATCGACGGGTTCACGCAGGGCATCGGGGGCGGATTTCTCGGCCAGCGCCAGCGGCTCGAACCAGGGACCGACAGTCGACCGCAACTGATCAGAGATCGGCTTCAACGCCGCGACTCTTTCCTCGCCAGTGGCCTCTGCGGCTTCAACCAGCCTCTGGTAGATGGCGGCGACCGACGACCGATCGATGGGCTTCGACTGCGACAGAATCGCCCTCGCCTCTTCCGAGAGGGAAAGGGTCTTCTCGTCGGCCAGCGTCTCCTCCCACCAGGCGGCCATCTGCTCGGGGTCATCGATCCGCAGTGTCATGAACTCGATCCAGGGACCCCACAGTGGGTCCTGCTGCAGCGTCGGTCGGGTCAGGAAGTCGACCCAGCCGGAGACGATCATGGGATCCGTGGGCGTCGGCCATCCCTGGGCGGGGACCAACCGCACACGATCGAGGTGAGGGACTGCGCCATCTCTTTCGAGACGGATCTCGACTTCTCCCGCTTCGAGTTGTATCTCGGCCTGGGCTTCCCAGAAGAGGTGGGTGGTGGTCCAACCGCCGGTGACGGTTGCCAGGGCTTCCCTGGAAATCACTTCGCCGTTGACGATCAATCGCATCGGGCGGCGTTCCTTGGCCGAATAACGCACTTCCAGCGACCAGAGTCCTGGCGCGGGAACCTGCAATTTCCACGTGGCTTGCTGGATTCCTCCCTTGACCGAATGCAGTACAGGGATCTGATCGGTTCCGTAGCTGGATCGGTTTTCTCCGAGGGTCGTGGATGAAGTCCGGGTGACTCCTGATATGGCGATCTGCTGTAGCGCATCCTGAGCGGCGAGCAGATGCAGACCGACGCCTCTTGAGAGACCTTCTTCGAGGCTTTTTCTGAGTTCCTTCTTGGCGAATTCCAGTTCCTTGGCCAGGGATGCTCGCTGCGACTCCCAGTGCTCCCGCAGTTGCTTCTCCGCGGCAGTTTCCAGCGAGATCTCACGCCACTTCGCAACCGTCTTCAGATTCTCCATCGTGCTCGTAGATCGAAAGATACCAGCCATCGCGTAGTAATCGCTGGCTGGAATCGGATCGAACTTGTGATCATGGCAGCGAGCACAACCCACGGTCATTCCCAGGAATGTACGAGCGGCAACGTCGAGTTGTTCATCGACAACATCGATGGCCAATTTCGCCTCGTCCTGTTCGGCTAGCATCTTGGGACCCAGTACAAGAAATCCGGTTGCGATGCGCTGATCTCGCCAGGCCAGCGGGTCATCCGTTTCTGGCAGCAAGTCGCCGGCGATCTGCTCGACCAGAAACTGGTCGTACGGCTTGTCGTCATTGAAGGCACGAATCACATAATCGCGGTAGCGCCAGGCATTGCCGAAAGCGAGGTTTTCATCGAGACCGTTGGAATCTGCATAGCGCACAAGATCTAGCCACGACCTCGCCCACCGCTCACCAAATTGAGGCGAATCCAGCAGTTCATCCACGAACTCATCGAACACCTCTGGATCATCGGAAGCGATCAGCTGCTGGAGGCGAAGCCACTGCAACGGAAGTCCCGTGAGCATCTGATGAGCCCGCCTGGCCAGTACCGGCAGGCTGGCTTCCGGGGCCAGGCTGAGGTCATGCTCTTCCAGAGTAGCGAGTATGAAGGCATCGATGGGATCGCGTACCCGATGGCTGGCCTTGACCTCCGGCGGATCCGGATATGCAATCGGAAGGAATGCCCAGTGTCTCCTCGCCTCCTCGATGGAGAGTGCCTTCCGGGGCTCATCATCCTGCACCTCCAACCCGGACGGTTCTTCCCGAGGATCCCGAGCACCGGTTCGAATCCACTGAGCCAGCGATTGGATCTCCAGGGTGGAAAGTGTCTCGTCAGGTGGCATCGATAGCCCCGGCTCCGTGCCGTTGACCGCTCTCAGTAGCAACGATCCTGCAGGATCTCCCGGTACCACCGCAGGTCCACGATCTCCCCCGGTTCGAATTCCCTCTCGAAAATCGAGTCGCAAACCACTCTTGAGTTGCTTCGCGGATGCACTGTGGCAGGAGTAGCATCTCTGGACGAGCAACGGACGGATCTCGTTTTCGAATGGCTCCAGCAATTCGAGCGGAATCTCTTCCTCCTCGCCGGCCGCTTGCAGTGGCGCAGCCAGAGAGAAGTGCATCCCCAGAAAGCACAGGAGAGCAAACCAGATGAGGGTTTCAGAGCCGTTCCGACACGCCATTTGCACTGATATCACCTCCTCCGGTGTATGCCTTGTGGGCAGTTCCATCCTAGCCTGTCCAGGGGCCCCGAACCACCTCGGGTGCAGGTGTTGCGGACAACTCAGGAACGGGCACAATCGACACCAGACAGGAAAGTAATCGACCATGATTCCGAGCCCAAAACAGCATCACCGATTCTGTGTTGTGCCACTGATGCGCCCATCATTCGGGACGACGGGTTGGACACTTTTCACCTTGCTACTGCTGGCGATTGCCCCATCCGGCTGTTCAATTTCTTCGCAATTTCAGCAGAATCTGGAAGTCCATGCACATCTGTCTGCTGCCAGAACCGCTCCCGTAGGATCGATGACAACTGATTCCGGAGGCTTGGTCACGCCGCTCGACTTCGATGACATGGGGCTATCTGAATCCTCCCTTTCTGTCGGCACCCGGATTCAGCTGGATCATGGTCCACTTCGATTCCTGATTGATAGCATCGAAACTTCCAGTTCTTCAGTAGGCTTCTTTTCGGGAGCATTCGGAGGAGCTGATTTGCCCGCAGGCGACTACGGCGCCGAGGTCGACATCGTTGACTATCGCATACTGATGGCATTTCCCCTCACGGCTGCAGCCCGGGGCGAGGAGGGCATTCTCGATACCCGGCTACTGGCCGGGTTGGATATGACTGCGATCCGGATCAACCTGGTGAATACATCGGATTCTGCTGTTTTTGCGGAGTTCGATGAGCTCGCTCCCGCTCCCGTTCTCGGATTGCAATCGAAGCTTGAAATCGCTCCTTCCTGGAACCTTGAAGGGATTCTCACTGTCCTGCCGCTTTCCGAGATCACGGGGTACGACGCAAAGTGCATCGATGGTTCGATTCGAATTGAATGGGAGGCGGATCCTCAGTGGAACATCTTTGCAGGAGTGAGAGACCATTCCATTCAGCTGTCCAGAACTGCAGATGGGCGATTGATCGAACTGGATCTCGCACTTGAGCTGGTTGAATTCGGTGTCATTTTCCGGTTTTGAAGCGTGCGACCACTGAGTAGACCTGGCTCTAGATCTTCAATCTCAGAGAGAGCTCAGAGTTCAACTTTTGCTGCGGATCGAATTGCTGACGGAGTTTTTGAAACCTGCTGAGGTCAGGGTACATCGCCCTGAAGAGTTCCGGTGTCAACGTCGAGTCCTTCGCCAGATATACTCTCCCCTGTTCCTGTGCGACCCTTTCGTCGAGCTGTCGCAGCAGGTCAACAGTTCCCTCCTCGCATCGGAAATCCATCGACAGCGTCATCCCTTCGTCCGGGAAGGAAAGCCATCCTGACCCTCCACGCATCATCTTGAGAACCACAAGCGTGGGCGGGCAACCACCGGAAACTGACATCTCGAGCAATTGCCGGATCACCACATCACAGACCGCAGCGGGAACCAGTGACTGGTGCTGGTGAAAACCAGCCGGTTTGTAGATCTGCTTCCAGTTCTTCCACCTCTCCAGAGGAAACAGCAGTCGGTCCAGTTTCCAGGTCGAAGTTCCCCGCCAGAATCGAGCGCGAAGGTGACGAAGGGTGTTGTGACAAGAAATGCCAAGAGGCGTCAGGAGTGAAGCAGCCAGAGGTGGCAGCGTACTTCCAGGGGTCAGTTCCCAGTTCCTCGGATGCGCCATCTGAGATTGCTGATGCTCCAGATAGGGGCTGCCCGCCACGACGATTCCGCGTCCGAATGCTGCTCCTCGAGGAGTCGGATCGAGCCAGGCAGCAACATGTTCATGATGCTGGGACAGGAGACGAAGCTGTTTCAGCGACGATTCCAGATCAGGGGTGGCAATCTGCTCGACGCGAACTGTTCGTGCAAGCAGTGGAATCACCTGAAGCGTTGCTTCGGTGATCATCCCTGTCAGCCCCATGCCGCCGATGGTCGCCTCGAATAAATCAGTTTCACTTGAGCGATCGCAGTCGATCAGGTCCCCCGAGGGCAGCATCAGTCTCAAGGAGTCCGTCACGTCTCGAATCGATCCTCTCGTCAGGTGGTTCTTTCCGTGAGCATCCGCAGCAACGATGCCACCGATCGTTGCATCGAGGACGCCTGGAACCACCGGCAAGGTCAAACCCCGAGTGGCGAGCGCAGGCAACAGAGTCCGGAGTGTCACCGCAGCCGATACCGTGACACTGCCAGAGGCTGACTGCTTCTGCTCGTCGGTTGCCTCGTGGTCGAGAAGTACCAGACGGCCCTCTTCCAGGATGGCTGCATCCCCATAGGAACACCCTGCGCCGCGAGGGAGCCAGCGACCCGGCTGCTGGATGCTGGCGCGGAGATCATCGATGCTCGAACAGCGAATCAAACGGGAACGGGATCGACAATTGCCCGTCCAACCGGAGACGATGCTCCACGGTTGTGGTTCTTCATCGCCAGTGGACACCTGTGCTGCCTCCTCCCCCTGATCGACAGGGGTGCTCAGGAGAGTTGCGATCGGTCAGGCGATGAATTCCGGTTCTGGAATTTCCGGGACGGCACCCGTGCCGGCACCCATTCGCAGGAACCGGCATACAGCCTCACGACCATCTTCACCGTAATCGAGGGTGCGCTGGTTGACATACATTCCGACGAATCGATCAGTTTGCTCACGAGTGAGTCCGCGGTTGTACTGTTCGGCATAGTTGAGCGCCTCTTCCCTGTGCTCCAGGGCATAGGCGATGCTCTCGCGCAGAATCCTCGAAATCTCGCGAATATGTTCCTCGCCAAGATCTCTTCGGATGGCGTTTCCTCCCAGCGGCAGCGGAAGACCGTCCTGGGTCGTGGCCCACCAATCACCGAGATCAACCACCTTGTGGTATCCCTCTTCTTCATAAGTAACCTGACCCTCGTGAATGATCACACCCGCTACGAACTCTCCCGAGTCGATCCTCTGCATGATTTCATCGAAGGGAACCACCTGCGTCATTGCATGAGGCATCCAGAGTTTCAATGCGAGGGCAGCACTGGTCCATTCTCCGGGAACTGCAATGATGCAATCCTCAAGATCTTCCCTGGATCTCGGATCACGGGTGATCAAGACTGGACCGTAACCTTCACCCATACTCGCACCGTGATTGAGTAGAGCGTACTTGTCTGCAAGATGCGCATAGGCATGAATGGAGATGGCGGTCACTTCGTGGCGCCCCTCGACTGCATGACGGTTGAGAGTCTCGATGTCGGCCATCTCGTGCTCGAATTGATACTCTCCTGTATCCACCTTGCCCTCACCGATGGCAAAGTGCATGAATGCATCATCCGAATCAGGAGAATGTGCTATGACGACCTTCACAGGTGCTCCTTCCGCCTCGCCTCCGAAACTGCCTAATAGCCCTGGATCAGCAAGGTAGCGGCCTGAGGCCGCAACAGGGAGAATATACGCTGCCACAAGGTGCCGCCAGCAGACCAGAGAATCGGTTCACTTGCGGAAAATAGAGGGTAATTCTATTCTCATGCGCATGGAGGTTCGTTCCCGAGCGGCGACGTATCGCCCCGGAGACGTACCTCGCCAGACTTGGAGAGATCTCATGGCAGACCCAGCGAACAAGGTCGAAAGTAACGTGCCTGGAAAATGGTACGTCGACGAGGAGTGCATCGACTGCGACCTGTGCCGCACCACAGCGCCTGACAACTTCCGTGCCAACGAGGACGAGGGCTATTCCTATGTCTTCAAGCAGCCAACTACTCCCGAGGAGATCGAGCTCAGCGAGCAAGCCAAGGAGGAGTGCCCCGTCGAGGCGATCGGCGACGACTCGTCCTGATCATCATGCGCGCCACATAGGATGCACCGACTCCCGGTTGAATCGATTCGGACCTGGCTTCTGTTCGTCGCTCAGAATCTCAGTGGCTGTGCGCCAGCACAACAGTCGGACTCGGAAGCATGCGCCTGCGAATCACCTGCGTCGATGCAGGCACCACACCATCGAAGAGTTTGACCAGCACCTCTTCCGGCTTCGTCTGGTGATCGCCCTGCAGGCAGATTCTCATGTGGAGTATCTTCTCGTCCGGCCGCACGGCGAGTAGATCTGTGCAATCTGCCGGGATCTCGTCATACCAACCGAGGTCTGCGATACCAGGACGGATATCCACCATCCTACGCTTCCCCTTCTTGGTGAACTTCTCGACCAGGATCTCCTGCATCTCCATCAGCTGATCGATGACTCCGGCGCTCATCCCCTGGACCGATTCCTCGGGGAGCAGGATCAGGTAATCAGCCCAGTTGCTCACCAGCGACAACTTCGGGGCTTCGGCTCCGATGACGTGTACCGATCGGATCTCCAATCCCTCGGGAAACTGATCGGCCAGGGCACTCCTGAGTGTCTCGGGATCCAGTTGATCTTGCAGGTGAAGGTCCATCACTTCACTGAGCCCTGCCATGCCAAGGCGAAGCGGTGGACCAAAGGACATCTGCGGGATCGGATGAAATCCCATCGAGTAGGCTGGAGCAAATCCCGCTCGACGTACCGCTCGCGGAATCATCCGGTTCAGATCGAGATGGCCCATGAAGCGTGAGCAACCGACCTTGGCGTAGCGAACCCTGTAGGAGTAGCGAACTCGATCGAGTTCCTTCCGCACAGGCGGCCGATTGTGATTCTCCTGGGCGAGCCATCGCGCCTTCGAGGCCTCACGCACGGAGTCCAGGTCAGCATCTCTTTGAGACGAGTCGCTGGCGCTGTCCTGGTGGGCATCGAGGTACTCCAGGTGATCGATCCTCTCGGATTTCATCTGTGTCAGGTCGCATACGATCCCGCAGTCGTAGCAGACCAGCCTTCGCCTGTCCTCGCTCGCCTCCTCGATGTTGTTGTAGTGCGTCAATCGCTTGCCCGGCTTCCCGCAAGGGTGCGAGGTGCGATCCTTGAGCGATCTGCGGTACTCTCGTTTCAGAAACTCATCTTCGACTCCACAGTCGATGTGGTCCCAGGCCAGGCGAGCATCCAATGGGATCGTGCCGAGGTAGCGATACCGATCGATTTCGCACTCCTCGATCGCTTCCATCCAGAGGTCAAATCTCATCCGGTCGGACCAGCCATCGAAGCGGCACCCCTTTCGCCAGGCGGTCTCGACCACATCACAGAGCACCCGGTCACCGCGGCTCAGGATTCCCTCGATGTGGCTGGTGGTCGGATCATGCCACTTCAATTTCATGCCCGGTACACGAGTCCATTTGCGCAGAGCATCGTGCTTGCGCTCGATCTCGGGAATATCGTCCATCGCAGCCCACTGAAAGGGAGTGAATGGCTTCGGCACATGACTCGACACCGACACCGTGACTCCGGCTCTCCCCTTCGGCAGGTACTCATTGGCGATTTCCAGCATTCGCCTGCCGGTATCGGCAATGCCACGGACATCGGATTCATCCTCTGTGGGTAGTCCGATCATGAAGTAGAGTTTCATCTTGCGCCAACCGCGAGAAAAGATCCTGTGAGCACTCTTAGCGATGTCCTCCTCGGTGATGTTCTTGTTGACGACATCCCTCATTCGTTGGGTACCTGCCTCGGGGGCAAATGTCAGCGATGTATTCCGAACGCTGGCCATCTCATCGAGCATCGAATCTGTGAGGCCGTAGGCTCGCAATGAGGAGACGGAAAGTGAGATGTTCTTCTCGCGAAGTTCGGGCATCACACTCTTCACCAGCGGCTCGATGGCGCTGTAATCCGCCGTGGAGAGGCTCGTCAGTGAGACCTCGTCAAAGCCCCCACATCGAATCGAGTCCCTGACGGTCTTCTGGATCTCCTCGGGCGATCTCTCCCTGACGGGGCGATAGATCATTCCCGCCTGGCAGAATCTGCACCCTTCGGTGCATCCTCTCGCGACCTCGATACTGACGCGGTCGAAGACCACTTCCGTGTTGGGAATCGGAGAGGCGCTGGGAAATGGATACTCTCCCAGATCGGCGACATGAGCCCTGGAAACCCGAGCGGGTACCCGCTCGTCGAGCGGAGCATCCACGACCGTGATCCCGGTCAAGGGTTCGATCCGGGTGCTGTAAAGGGAAGGCACATAAACACCTGCGAGCTGGCTGATGGCGATCAACCGCTCGCGACGGCTGATTCCTTGGCGTCTGAGTTGGCTCCAGAGTTTGACGACGGAGTGGAAGAAGCCCTCACCATCACCGATCAGAAATGCGTCGATGAATGCACTCATCGGCTCCGGCTGAAATGCCACTGGCCCGCCTGCCATCACCAGAGGGCAGTCGTCATCTCGTTGCTCGGATCGAATCGGGATCCCCCCGAGATCGAGCATCGTCAGTACATTGGTAAATGTGAGTTCGTACTGGAGTGAAAATCCGATCACATCGAAGTCGGACATCGGCTGCCAGGATTCGATGCTAACGAGAGGAATCCCTCGATCCCGAAGTTCCTTCTCACAATCGATCCAGGGGGTATACATCCGCTCTGCTCGAACGCCCTCGAGCGAGTTGAGATGGGAATACAGGATCTTGAAGCCAAGGTGGCTCATTCCGATCTCGTAAACATCCGGAAACGCGAGCAGGAATGAAAGGTCTGCAGCCTTTTTTCTGACCGAATGAAGTTCACCGCCTGTATAGCGGCCTGGCTTTTCGAGTCGATGAAGAAAAGCGGAATATGGGTGGGAACCCAGATCCCCTCTATCAGGGATCTGGTCCAGATCCTCTCCATCGGCAGCAGTTGAGGGCCCACTGCGAAACCCTACCTTGCCCATGGAGTCCCAGAGAGAATCCTCATCCGTCATCTGATCCTCCTGCTTGATCCACCGACTGCCATGTAACACGCTTCCAGAGCAACACGGGCCCTGAGCATCACGGGTCCTGAGCATCACGGTACCGATACTCGGGCTGAACACATTGGAATGCTCCGGGGCGAATCATAGCACAGACGATCACGTCTGCTCTCATCTCACGGGGAACGAATCGACGATACCGGTCATCAAATGACCGATTTCTGCCCCGGATCTGCGGACTCGACCTGGCCTGGATCGGCTGCCACCTCATCGACCTCGATCGCATCCAGAATGGCTCCGTGATGCGAGAGAACGCTGGAGATCGCATCCTGGAAGCGAGTCCTCGCCTGCGCGATCTGCAACTGGAGTTCGGAATCGAGCTCCGAGCAGCTCCCTTCCCATGCACCGACGCCATCGATCACCTCGGCCTGGACCTCGGCGACACGCTGATGAGCTTGTTCGGCAAGCCTCGCCAGGGTCGAGGCATCATCGCCATCTTCCTGGCATCTCTCGAGCAACTGCTCAACTATGCTGATCTGCTGGAGGAGGCCTGCTAGCAGCCTGCTGGCCGCGGATTCGGGCATCTTCAACCCTTCCAGATCCGGGATCTGATTCTGACATGACGCTTCAAGATGCCGAGGTGGTGCCGCGCATCGGCCCGTGCAGGGATCCACTGGATGGAGGCCACCAGCAGCAGTGCAGCGGTCAGAATCTGAGGATCCGTCCAGTTCATCTAGATCTTCCCCTCGTCGATCAGCTGCTTGATCTTCTTCAAGGAGTGCCCCTCGGCCTGGAGACCACGAATCTTCGCGAGACGCTCAAATACCCACTCCCCGTAGAGGCGATGCCCCGCAGGTGTACGCGCATCCTCCTCGATAAATCCTCCGACAGTGTAATCGTGGATCGTCTGACGCGAGATCCCGGTATGGGACATCACCTCTCCGATCTTGAACAGTTTCGGTGGCACCTTACCCACAAGCGACTCCACCACTGCGAACTCTCCTAGCCAGGGTGTCCCCCAACCGCGAGGCAACCCTCGAAGGCCTGACGCACTTTACACTTTATAAAGCATCCTGCAACAGCAGTTGCCGCTTCGCCGGTGTGGACGGGTTCAAGGTGTGTCTTTTGCACCGCTCGTCGGGACCGGATCGTAACCGCCACGACTGAAGGGGTGGCACCGCATCAACCGACCGATGGTCAGCCACCCACCTCGCCATGCTCCGTGTCGACGAAGTGCCTCCAACCCGAAGTGACTGCAACTCGGCTCGAACCGACACATCGGTGGTAGCCAGCCGGAAATCCCACGCTGATAGATTTGCACAGATACCATCATCAAACGTGCAACGACTCCGGGCTTCGGGTGATCCGCGCGCGGTTCACCATCGCTCATCTCGACCTCTGTGCAATCTCGATGGCGATCAAGGATTGCGCCTCATCTGCAATGGTTTCATAAGCCAGAGAGGCACACCCTGGTCGAGGAATGAAGATGATATCCCTCACCTCAGGGGCAAGATCGCGTTGCAGTCGAAAAATCTCGCGGAGGCGCCGCTTGAGACGATTCCGCTGCACGGCATTGCCAACCTTGCGGCTCACCGCGAGGCCTATCCGCGACCACTCCCCCCCCGTCGGGTAGATCACTGCTTTCAGATGCTGCGTCTTGCGAGTGACCCCCTTGGAGAAGGCCTGCTTGAAATCTGCTTTTTTTACAATCCGACAATGTCGAGGCAGTCGATTCCCCATCGGTGAGAGAAATTTCATCAAGAGTTTGGCGCCGTATCTGTGACGGGACTCCCGTTGCGGTTGCGCGCCTGCTCAAGGCGATACTCGGCAACCCGATCCGCAGCTTTAGCAGGAGTGAGGTCCTCTCTCCGGGCGGTCTCGAACACCTCTCGCAAACCGTCATAGATGTTCTCTATTTTTCGCACTGCGGTTCTTTCGTCGTATCCCTCTTCACGAACTTCCACGGAGACATTGATGATGCCACCAGCATTGATGATGAAATCAGGAGCATAGAGAATCCCACGTGCGTGCAGCGAATCAGCATGGTCATTTCTGAGCAACTGGTTATTTGCACAACCCGCCACCACCTGCGCCTTGAGTTTCGGAATCGTCTCGTCGTTGAGAACCCCTCCGAGCGCGCACGGCATGAAGACATCGCAATCCACCGAATAGATCTCCTCCGCCGGAACCACCTCAACTCCTGGCAACGCCGCAAACTCCTCGCATCGCTCCTCGTTGATATCGGTGACAGTGACGGTCGCACCCAGCATAGAAAGGCATCGCACCACATCACCACCGACTTGCCCGAGACCCTGAACCGTGTAGCGCAGGCGGTCGAGATGACTGGTTCCGAACCGCTCCTCCGCACAGGCAAAGAGCCCCCGGATGACGCCCCTGGCTGTGAAAGGTGATGGGTTACCGCTGGAGCCGACACGACGCGATAGTCCCGTGACATATCGGGTCTCCTTGCTCAGCCATTCCAGTTCCCGGATGCCGATGCCCACATCTTCAGCAGTGATGTATCTTCCGCCGAGGGTCTCAATGAAGCGGCCCATCGCACGAAACCGTGACTCCGTGAGGTCCGTTTCACTATCTCCGATGATGACCGCTTTGCCGCCACCGAGGCCTGTATTGGCGCAGGCGCTCTTGTAGGTCATCCCTCGCGCAAGTCTCAGGACATCGGTCAGGGCGTCTTCCTCGGTGTCGTACTTCCATAGACGCAGCCCACCGAGAGCCGGACCCAGGGTGGTGTCATGGATGGCGATGATCGCGTGAAGGCTAGATTCAGGGTCTTCCGCCACGACAACAGTCTCGTATCCATCGACGGGGACTTCGCGGATTTTCAAGATCTCACCTCAATTTCTTCATCTCTCGGTACAGAATCTTCCTGACGGCTATGGCCAGAATCTGGACCGAACACGAGAACTCGAATTGGCCTCGATCACGGTCATGTAGTTCTGTTGACAGGAACCGAGGGTTGAAAAACCCCCTGGTCGATCTCGCTGCTTGGATCGAGAATGTCGGGTTCGCAGTATCGCGAACAGGCTCCTGTCTCCCCCGGCCGACACCCCGCATTCTAACCTCGGCACGTTGACCTCTACAGCGATAATGGCACCAAAAGTTATCCAGGTGAGGAGATCCAACCCCTTATCTCATGGTGTGTTGTGTAATGAAATGAAATGAAGTGCGCCCTTGCTTCCTCCACTGCTGGAGGGTAGATCGAGGGGATTCCCGTGCCACTGGAGCCATCGATGCAGTACCAGAGTTTCCTCTCGAAGCGATACCTCAAACGCCGCTGGGCTCCCTGGGCCGCCACCCTGGCGGTCGCTCTGGGTGTCTTCTCGCTACTCTCGGTACTCGCAGTGATGGAGGGCTTCAAGGTCGAGATGAAGGAGCGGATCCGCGGAAGCCTCTCGCACCTCGTGGTCGAGGGGATCGCCACGCGCCAGCTGGTTGGCGAGGATTCTCTGCTCGAAACTGCAAGAGCCACCCCGGGTGTAGAGGCTGCCAGTCCCTACATCGAGACCCTCGCCATCTACAGGTCAGCAGTGCTCGATTATTGCATCCTGAGGGGAGTCGACCCCTCGTCGGAAGCAGAAGTCTCTGACTTCGACCTCTACCTCCTCAGTGATGAGGAGATCGAACAATTGCTTGCCGACCCCTACATGATGCTACCAGAAGACCGGGCTCCACCCGATGCGGCTCGAGTCGTCGAGATCTTCTCGCTCGAAAGACGACGCCAGCTGCTGCGCTCGCGCCTGCGGGGTGACGATGTCGGATTCGACGAGGAGGCACCACCTCAGGGACTGGTCGTTGGAATCGAGTCGCTTCGCAGCGGCCGCCTCGCCATTGGAGATACCGTCCAGCTCTCATCCTACTCACCGGTCACATTCGAGCCCAGGATCGGCAAGTTCATCATCGTCGGGGCCTTCCAGTCGGGTGTCTACGAGCAGGACCAACGCTGGGCATACTCCGACATCCGCGCCCTTCAACAGGTCCTCGATCTCTGGGACGAAGACGCTCAGGATATGGGAATATCAGGCATCTCTCTGCGATTGACGGATTACTCCCAGGCCGAAGAAATCAAGCAAGATCTCTACCTGGAAATATCACGCCGGATGGAACTCTCTGCTGCAGATGCAGGCGCCATTCCCTGGCGATCGATGGAGATCAAGACCTGGGAGAAACAGCGCGACAATCTGCTTCAGGCGGTAGAGATCGAGAAGCGCATCATCGCCGCCATGATGCTGCTCATCGTCGCATTTGCTGCTGCCATGATCTTCCTGATCCTGATGCTGCTGGTCATCGAGAAGAACCGCGATCTGGGAGTTCTTCGCGCTCTCGGAGCGACCAGGGGCGGTGTCATCCAGCTGGTTCTGACGCAGGGGATGATCCTTTGCATCACGGGAGCCATCATCGGCCTGTTCGGTGGCTGGATCTTGACCGAGAACATCAATGAGGCTCACGATGCAATCTTCCGTGCCACGGGGTTGAGATTGTTCCCCCCCGATATCTACTACCTTGAACGGATCCCGGCGGTCCTGCGCTGGCAAGATATGGTGCTCGTTTGTGCACCTACCATCGTTTTTGGATTCCTCGGCAGTCTGTTCCCGGCACTCTGGGCAGGACGGCGAGATCCGATCAGGGCGTTGCACCATGAATGACTCCCAGCAATCACTCCCTGTTCTCAGCGCTCGAGGACTGCACAGAGAGTTCCTACTCGCCAATGGCCAGCCGCTTGAGGTCTTGAGGGGAGTGGATCTCGACATCCACGAGGCAGAGATGGTGGCCATCGTGGGTCTCAGTGGCGTCGGAAAAAGCACCCTGCTGCACTGCCTCGGGCTGCTCGACACTCCCTCATCGGGACAGATCATATACAGAGATGACGAGCAGGTTTTCCAATCCCCAGGTCTCAGCGAAGCGCAGAGGTGCGCACTTCGGAATCGATTCATCGGTTTCGTCTTCCAGTTCTTCCACCTGCTCAACGACCTCGATGTACTGGAGAATGTCATGCTGCCAGCGATCGTCGGAAGTTCGAAGAGCCAGTGGCGGAAGACCCGCCATGACGTGGAAGCATACGCCCGTTCACTGCTGAAGAGTGTAGGCCTGCAAGGCCGAGAGCATCAGGCACCTGGCACCTTGTCTGGAGGAGAGCGCCAGCGCGTCGCGATCGCCAGGGCACTCATCAACAGACCATTGCTGCTTCTGTGCGATGAGCCGACAGGAAACCTGGATTCCCACACCAGTAAAATACTTCACTCCCTGCTCAGGGAACTTCATGAACAGCTGGGAACTTCCATTCTGGTCGTGACCCACGATCCGGATCTCGCTGACCGAGCCGATCGGCGCCTGGCGATGATCGATGGGCGCTTCGAGGCGGAACTGAACCCACTGGGCTGATCCGGGTGGATCAGATTTCAGATTGTATCTGCACCGATTCGACCTCTTCGTGTATGTCGTGCAACGCCAGCAGCAGGGACTTTCCCTGCTCGCATTCCCGATCGAGCAATTGCTTCATCAGTCCGCGCCCAGCTTCGTTCTGGGCAGAGAAGGGCTCATCGAGAAGCAGCAATGACCCGGGTGAGCAGACGGCTCGTAGCAGTTCCGCTCGCTGAGCCTCGCCTCCAGATAGCTGCCCAGGTCGGCGATCGATCAGGTCGGCGATGGCAAGATCTACCGCCAGAGTTCGAACCTGGTCTCGATTCTTGCCCGCCGACCCCGCGGCCAGCAGGCACTGCGCTTCAACAGTGAGGTGCGGCCACAGACCTCGTTCCTGGCCGAGCCAGCCGATTCCTCGCTGCCACGGCTCGATGCTGCTGCCCTCCGTCATCGATTTCCCGTCGATGACCACCGATCCCGAGCGGATCGGCAGCAATCCAGCCACCGCCAGCAACACGCTACTCTTTCCGGCCCCGGTTGGCCCGGTCAGGGCCAGCCGGGATCCACAACCGATCTGCAGTGTCACTGGGCCGATTCGCGTCGACCCTCGCTGGACAACCAGTTGATCAACTTCGAGCGCAGGAGCCTGTTCGAGCATCATTCTCCCCTTCGCCACGGTTTCACGATCAGCGCCGACATCGATGCACCGAACAGGGCCAGCATCAGGGCCAACCTCGCGGCCTGCTCATCATTTCGAAAGTGCAGCAACTGATGCAACTCCAGCGCCGTCGATGGGTGACCCGGCGGCGCCAGTAACAAGGTCGATTCCACTTCTCCCATCACCAGTGCAATCCCGATCACCACAGCCGGCACAAGCACCGGCAGCGCCCGCGGAAACCTCACCCTCCAGCGCGCAGTCGTCGGAGCTATCAAGCTCGCCGCATCGCGCTCCGCAGCAGGCAACACCCTGGTGGCGACAAATCCAGCCACCGCCGCGAGCGCTCCCAACTTGCAAATCTGAGCAACTGTCAACAGCAATGGAAGATCATCGAGAAACGGCGGCAACATCGGGCGAACAGTTCTCACCAGAGCGATGGCTCCCAGGCTACCCGGCAGTAGCGTTGGCAAGCAAAGTAGCAGCAGGCCGATGCGATGCCCGCCGTCAGCGAGACGCCAGCCGCACAGTACCGCCAGCAGCGAGGCCAGCAGCGCTCTCGGCAACTCCTGGCCGATGGCCAGTGCAGCAGAGAGCAGCTCGTCCCCAGCGACGGCCAGTTCGCTGGCTCTTGGCCAGGCGGTGATCGCGAGAATCATGATCAATGCCACTGCCGGGAGCACCCTCACCAGCAATATCCGGTCAGCCCAGATCACCTCCGGAAGACCCTCGATCCCGCCGCCTCGTCGCGAGCGGGAGGGATCCTCAAGAGCGCGGGTGAGGAGAAAGATCGCCGGCGATGCCATGACCACGAGCAAGAATGCCAACTGCCAGCCTGCTGCCGGATCTCCCACCGTCAACCGGATCAGAATCCTCTGGGAGACCGTCTCCACGCCGGCGTATGAAGGCAACTCCGCGGCGGGTATCAGCAACAGCAGCAGTAGCCCTGCGCAGCGCAATGCCCCCGGCAGCATCGCACGTGCACGCGTCAACAGTGCAGCAAGGGGAGGCAAGGTTCTCAACGATCGCTCCTGCGCAAGAGGCCACATCGTTGCCGCTCCCAGGAGCATTGCTGCAGCCATGGGAGCCCATCGAACCGCCAGCATCAGCACTGCCCCGAGTTCATCCCTGACCGTGGCTCGCAATGAAGAGGAACCGATGCAGGCCTGCACTGCAGATGCGAGAGCTGCCGGTGGTATCAAGAAGGATGCCAGTAACAGTATCACCACGATGGATCGCCACCGACCACGGGTTCCTGCCAGCAGCACTGCATCCAGCCAGCCGACAGCAGTCGCCAGCAGTGCAGCCAGACCCGCGATACGAATCGTCGCAAGAATCACCGGAGCGTCTCCGGACCCTGGTAGTGCCTTGATGCCTTCGAGAGACAGCGCCCCGTCCTCGATGGCGACCCAGATGATCGGGATGTAGAACCCGAACATCACCAGCACCAATGGCGATAGCAGCCCGACGAGTCGATTCATCAAGGGTTCAGCAAGATCCTCTCTGCCTCGAAAACCGCATCACGAAGCTGGCTTGCAGCTTCGACCCAATCGATCTCGATGGGATCGAGCTGGGCGATGCCAAGGCCTCCCTCCGGCACCACAGCACCTTGGCTGAGGGATATCTGACGGCTGGGAGAAGCAGCCAGCCACTCCTCCACCTCGCTTCGGAGCAACCAACTGGCCAGTTGCTCAGCCTCCACCGGATGAGGAGATCCCTTCACAAGCGCCACGACATTGGGGAGCAGAATGACTCCATCTCCGGCGAGAAACCCCTCGTCGATTTCTACTCCTCTTCGGCGTACCACCTCGATGTCATCTGTATCCGTGAGCCCGATCCACGCCTCACCGGAAATCACGCGATCACGACTCGCTGAGTTCGAGGAAGCGATCTGGATCTGATTCGTCTTCCATGATTGGAGCAATCGCCTGTACCGATCCGGTCCGAGTCTCGCGCGCAGTATTGCGAGATGACTTCCCGTGGTTCCAAATCTCGGATCAGCGATTACCACCTTGCCCAGCAATTCTGGATCGGCCAGTTGGTGCACCGAATCTGGCGCATCGACTCGGGTCGCCGAGGGAGGGAAAATCGCCACCGCCCGCGCTCTCGCCGCGAACCCGCACCAGAGGTTTTGTGGATCACGCCATCGAGCTTCGATGGCCACTCCAGCAGAAGATGGTAACGATCGATACAGACCCTCCTGCGCCAGCAAAACCGCCCTCAAGGGTTCGTTAGACCAGTGCACATCGCAGCGGGGACGCTTCTGCTCGCTGCGGATTCTCTGGGCCAGTCCGACCGTCTTCGTCGCTTCGGTGTCGTAAACAGCATCGACACGAATTCCTGTCGCCTGTTCGAACTGATCGAGGATCTTCTCCGAGTGACTCCTGTCGTGTGAACAGTATACCGTGACGCTCTGGGCGCCATCTGGGCTGCATCCTGCGATCAATACCAGCCCGAAGAGCCACCATCGCATCACTGCCACCGGCCATCCTTCATCGACAGTACCCGGTCTGCTCTGCTCGCCACTTTCTGATCGTGGGTGACCAGAACCAGTGTTGTGTTCAGCTCTTCTCGCAGTTCGGCTAGCAGCCCGAGTAACTGCTCGCCACTGGCGCTATCGAGATTGCCGGTCGGTTCATCGCACAGCAACAATCCCGGCTCCTTGACGAGCGCTCTGGCGATGGCGACGCGCTGTCGCTCACCTCCACTGAGTTCGGAAGGCTTGTGAGAGATCCGGTCGAGCAGTCCTACTCGATCCAGGACCTGGCGCGGAGTCGTCTCGGGCAACTTCGAGCGGCGGTACTGCAGAGGCAATGTGACATTCTCAAGTGCATCTCGATCCCCCAGCAGGTGAAAGGACTGGAACACGAATCCGATCGTCTCATTGCGCACACGAGCCATCTCTGCTCCTGTGAGCGAATGAACATCCTGTCCGTCGAGGTGATAGGAGCCGGACTCAGCACGATCGAGACAACCCAGGATCTGCAGCAACGTACTCTTTCCGCAGCCTGAAGATCCGACGATGGCAACGAACTCGCCCTTTTCCACCTTCAGATCCACGCCGTCGAGGGCACGGATGAGACCATCGCCTTCGCCGTAGGTCCTGCGAATTCCCTCCATCTCGATGAACATCCAGCACTCCCTCTTTCAGCCATCTGCACCGGTATCAGCGACCTTGAATCGGGTCAGAGATCACGTCGGCCACCGAGTACCATGGCAGGATCCAGTCTGGCGACTCTCCAGGCCGGCAACATCGAACCCAGCAATGCGGTGACCAGCAGTGCCAGGCAAGTGCCTCCGATCATCGTTGGAGGAAGCCATGAGGGCCAGCCGAGTATCGGTTCGATCCCGTACTCGAGGATCTTCATGCCCAGCACGATCCCCGGCACCATCGCGGCCAGCGACAGCCAGGCACCCTCGAGCAACACCGGCATCACAACCTGGAACACCGTAGCACCTTCTGCCCTCCGAAGAGCCACCTCCTGGATACTCTCGTCGATCGCCAGTAACGAGATGGTCCCGGTCAGGATCAGCACCACGAGCAGATCGAGGATCCAGACGAAGTGACCCAGCCCCACGAACCTGTCGATGATGCCCAGCACCATGGCTACCCATCTTTTCTGCACATGCAGAAAAACACCCAGTTTCTCGCTCGCGATGAACTGCTCTACCTGTTCAACCACCTCCTCAACCTGTTCGAGGCCGGGTGTGTCGATCAGTAACAGCATCGGCTGGTCCTGGCCATGCTTCCAGGGCAAATAGAGATTGAGAAACTGCAATCGGCGAGCAGGGATGGACCTGGCACTGGATGTCGCATCAAATGAACTCATGTACTGGCGTAACAGCAACGGGTCCTTGACCACTCCGATGATCTGAACGCTGAACGCGCGCCCTTCCCGGATCGATCGAAGTTCCTGCCCCATGGCAGAAACAGGATCTCCAAACACCTCCACCGCCAGTGCTTCATCGATGGCAGCCGGAGTCGGCTCATCCGGATTCGAGGACCAGCGATCCTGATGTGAGAGAAACCTACCCGCCAGCATTCCCGGTCTCAACACCGATCGAAACCCAGGAGTGGTCGAGATCATGGTATGTCGCCACGATCCATTCACGGTACTGGTCAATCCGAGGTCGATCCGCACCGGAGAAACGGAGTCCACATCACCACGTAATCTCTCTCGGACCGATTCTATGTCATCACTGTCCAGCGCCCTTCCCGGGGTCGCCACACCGACAGCCAGGCTACCCAGCCGCAGGGGATTGATCACCGCAACCAGGTCGGAGCCGAGAGCATCGAGGTCGTGGGCGATCGCACGTCGCCCCCCCTCGATGGTGCCGACGATCGACACCACCGACGCCAGTCCGAGGGCAAATGTGGTCGTGACCAGGAAGGAACGCAGCGGATGCCGGACAATCGCCATCATCGAGTTCTGCAGGATCACGCCTCGACGGCTCATCGGCCCTCTCTCAGCAAGATCGCAGGATCGGTATCACTCACCGCCCAGGCGGGTCCTGCACAGGCGACTGCCGCCCCGCTGACCACGATCAGCACCGCCTTGAAGATCGTTCCCCACGGCCAGGTTGCCGTCAGCACTGCTGCCGGATCGAGGTTCGCTCGAATCGATGCGAGCAGAACTCCTACCAGCATGCCGAGTGCTGCTCCGACCAGGGAAATCAGCACACCCTCCCAGAGGAACTGCCAGAAGATATCAGCTCTCGTGGCTCCCTCTGCACGACGCAACCCGACTTCTGCCCGGCGACGGCGACCCGTCAAGAGCAACAGGTTGATCAGAACCAGCAGACCGATGGCCACCGTGACGACAAAGAAGATGTCGTGGAGCACCAGGTATCCATCCAGCTCGGGTGAAGCCAGGATCGACCACGCAGCATTGGCGTACAGCAGCGGCGACTTGCCGCGCCGGATCAGCGCCTTCTCGACGATGCTCTTCGCCTCGTTGATACGCGCAGGATCGACCGACACCACGATCCAGTCGACGGCCCCTGGACCGACCTCGCTCCGATCCACATGGAGCGACTTGCCTGCAGTCATCCAGGGTGATGAAACTGGAGCGACACCCAGCATCTTCAGCGCTGCCTCGACCAGGTTGGAGAATTGATGTTCCGTGCCGAAGCCGAGCGGATCCACTGCAACCTCCCCAGGAGATTGGATGATCCCGACCACCTTCCATCTCCGAGCCTGTTCGGGAATCTCTCCACCGATGGCGATTCGACCCAGCCGAGAAGTGCCTCGATCGATCCACAACTCCTCGCCGACCAGAGAATCGACCTCACTGGTGGCCAGTTGGTCTGCCAGCGGCTGCTCCAGGACCACCTCCGGTGGTATCGAATCCGGCACGAACCAGCGCCCCTCGTTCAGGTGCAACGAACGCGCGGGCAGTTCGCTCACATCCGATCCGACCAGATAGGCTCTTCCTGTTGCGGGTATGGCCAGGCGTTGGGCCATCGATTGGCCACTGACCACAGCAGCAGGAAAATCCGCATCCAGGGCAGACTCTATCGCCTCCAGATCATCCGGGCCGAGCATCTCGGAGGCACCCGGTTCCACCTCGATCTGGATGCGGTCTGTACCGAGTTCTCTTGCTCGCTCGATGGCAGCAGCCCTGGATCCCTCGAGCAGTGCCGCAGGGGCAACCATCAGTGCCACCGCCCACAGGATTCCCTGACAGATCAACAAGGTTCTCGCAGGATGTCGTCCCAGTTCTGCCGCCGCCCCCCGGATGGAGCCAGGAATCAAGATCCCCCGGTGAGACACTGGCTCTCCTCCAATTTCCGGATGAATACCCGACAGATACCGTCGAGGACTCGCCTCAGGCGCGTGGGGGGATTATGCTGGCGGGACCGTCGGGGGCAACCGTCATCGGAAAGTCAGAGTCAGCAATGCCCTTGCCCGGGCAGGAGGATTGAGATGTTGAAACAGTTTTTCCATTACAGCGCTTCGAAGCCAGCATTCCTGTTCTCATTGCTGGGGTTCACTGCCCTGCTGATACTTCCTCAGGTTGGCTGTCAAGGTCTGGTTCCGTTCGAAGACCCGGTACCACTGGTCGAGAAGCATCAACCCGATGACATCCCTGCTCCGCTTGGATTTGAACTCGACGACGAGTCCTGGTCATATCTCAAGTTTGAGCATGCTCCACTTCCGATGCGTACCGTTGAAGTCATCTACTGGGGTGATCGCCCGGTCTCCGAGTTGAGCGACTGGTATCAGGACCAGATGCCCCTCCATGGCTGGGAGTATGTCTCCATCATCGATGATCTCGGAGAACAACAACTTCGCTATCGCAAGGGTGACGAATATGCAGAGGTTCTCATCAGGAGAACTCCTGATGAGGATGGTCAACATTATGTGACCCGACTGATCGTGAGGATCGGTGTAGAATCCTGAACAAGTCGCTGCTTTCGAGTAGCCAGGCAAATAAATAGGGAGAGCACCAAAAGATGGCCAAGATCGGTCCAGCACGTCCACAGGAGAAAAAAGGCACGGAAGATCAGGAATCCGAGGAGATCGACACAAAGATCGAGAATCTCACTCTCGAGGTGGCCAAGGCAGCAAGGGTCAACTCGACTCCGATCTTCATCGCCGTGGTCATCACTGTCATCCTGATATCTCTTCCGACGATTCTTGCTTGGATGGAGACTCGCGAAATTCAAAAGTGGAATAACGTGATCGACACCACCCTGACCGGGGATGCCGAGCAAATTCGTGTCGCCTATCCGCAACTGCTCGGGGATGTCGAAGGTCAAATTGTTGAGGTAGTGGCCATCGAAAAAGTCGCTCGCTGGCTGTGGGATCAGAACACCGATGTAGATCGCCAGCTGGCGATCACGCTGCTCGAGGAGAGCCAGAACCGCTTTCCTGACAGTTACCTGATCGGCAGTTACCTGCAGGAGTACCGCACCACCCACGAGAACAGTCGCGGATTCGTGCTGCCGGAACCGCCACCACCGGTCGATCCACCGCCTCTGCTCGAGGCACCACAACCGGTCGGAGACGGGCCCGATGCCACCAGCGAGAACACGGCCACCCCCCCGGAAGATTCCGACGCACTGGCAGATCCTGCGGTGGAGCCGGTACCCGAGCCGGCGGTGGAACCGGTACCCGAGCCGGCGGTGGAACCGGTACCCGAGCCGGCGCTGCAACCCGCGCCCGAGCCTGCGGTGGAACCGGTACCCGAGCCGGCGCTGCAACCCGCGCCCGATCCAGTGGTGCAACCCGCACCAGAACCAGCCGAGACTCCCGAAGAACTGGGACCTCCGCCGCCCGATGACGGTGGTGGTCGGTTCTGAAGGGCCAACGGGGCCCTCTCAAGACGAGCCGCGGCTGATACGCGTCGAGCCTTCCGATGTCGGCGAACGCCTGGATCGTTGGCTGTCACAGCAGATTCCCGAGCACTCCCGTTCCGCCATTCGACGCTTCATCGATGACGGTCGGATCACCATCGCAGCGAAGCGATGCCGAGCATCTCACAAGATGCACCTGTCGGAGGAGGTCCTGTTCGATCCTCCACCGGTCCCCTCGTTGATCCCACTGCCCGAGGATCATCAACTTGACGTGCTGCACCAGGATGACGAACTCATCGTGATTTCCAAGGAAGCAGGAATGATCGTTCACCCGGCACCCGGTGCTGCCCACGAGGGCACTCTCGTCAACGCACTTCTCGGGCATACCCAAACACTCTCCTCGGTTGGAGATCCAGGGCGGCCTGGCATCGTCCACCGACTCGACCGCGAAACTTCAGGTGTGATGGTGATTGCCCGGACCGATGCGGCACACCGTGAGTTGTCGAGACAGTTTCACGATCGGGAAGTTTCGAAGGAATATCTGGCGCTCTCGCATGGCACACCGACCACGATGACAGGAGAGATCGACCTGCCGCTGGCAAGGTCCTTGACTGATCCCAAGAAGCGTGTGGTGAGACATGAACAGACGGCGCGTGAATCCTTCACCGCATGGAAACTGGTGCGAAAGCTCGGAGATGGCCCTGAAGAAAGTGCTTGCTGGTTTCATTGTTTTCCCCGCACTGGAAGAACCCATCAGATCAGGGTTCACCTGCGCGCCATCGGCCATCCAATCCTGTGTGACTTCCTGTACGGCCGAGAATCAACCCTCGAACTGTCCCGGTGGGATGACGATGCACCAGCCGCAAGGCTCCAGCGCCATGCTTTACACGCCTGGCGCCTCCACTTCCGTCATCCGGGAAGCCAGCAACCGTTACAGTTCGAGGCGCCACTGCCAGCAGACCTGAAACCCTGGTGGGAGGCAGCGAGGCCTCTCGATAGCGACCGGTAACAAGGCTGCGGCAAGATTGCAGCATCGTCTCGAAAACGCTAAGGTGTTGATTCTTGGAGGCTTTTCGATCCGGAATCATCCGGAATTCAGGGTCTTCGATGAGGGAGCTGAATCTTGAGCGAATACGTCGAATCCTTCCAGAAGGTGCCCCTGTTCGAGGGACTCTCCCCTTCCGAGATCGCGGATTTATTGCGCATCTCGGAGGATATCTCGGCCAAGAAGAGCGATACGGTTGTGCTGCAAGACACGCCCGGAGACGGGTTCTACATCATCGCAGCTGGAGCTTTCGAGGTCCTCAAGTCTGGCAATCGAAATGAAGTCCTCGGTCGGCTCGAGGAGCTCTCCTTCTTCGGTGAGATGTCGCTGATCAGCAGCGATGTCCGGAGTGCGACCGTGATGTGCGTAGAGGATGGTCGCCTCAAGAAGATCCCTGCAGAGCCTTTTCAGCAACTGCTCGAAGAGGGCAACATGGTCGCATACAAGGTGATCCTCAACATGGCGAGGATCCTGGCTCAGAGACTCGCGGCATCTGACGACCGCCTCGTCTCCTGATCGACTGGAAGCACGGCTTTGGCTCCTTCCGACTCACTTCGAATCGCCAGCGGCCTGCTGCGCGGACGAAAGATTGCTGTCCCATCAGGCTCGATAGTCCGCCCGATGAGAACCCGCGTCAGGGATTCACTCTTCAACATCATCCATGAACAGTTGGACGGGGCGCGCGTCCTCGATGTGTTTGCCGGATCGGGGGCTCTGGGAATAGAGGCGGTTTCGCGGGGCGCTCTGCAGGCGGTCCACGTCGAGAAGGATCGCAAGGTGCTGGCTCTGCTTCGAAAAAACCTTGAAAAGCTGGGTATCCAGGCACAGTGCAAGGTGCTCGATCAGGACGCGTACCGCCTTCCGGCCCGGCCAGCGGTCGGCGGAGGATTCGATGTGATCCTGCTCGATCCCCCCTTCCCCGACTATTCCCGTCCTGGATCGATCCCATGGCGACTGGCCATCGACCTCGCTGGAGGAGACTGGCTCGAGCCTGGTGGTGTACTCGCCATCGAACACCCGTCCCGCGAAGAAGCGGCCACTCCTCCCCCGGGCTTCGATGCCGAGCAGGGTCGCCGCTACGGAGACACCCGACTCACGATCTGGCACAAGCAGGGTGTCGATCAGCCGTCATAACTGACATCGACCTCGTGAGCGCAGTCCAGGAATCCCGCCAGTAATGCCACCGTCGCTTCCAGATCCCTGGCATCGATGGTCTCGACCACGGTATGGACATAACGGCAGGGAACCGACAGTGTGATCGCAGGTACAGCACTTCCACCGCGCTGGATCCCCCCTGCATCGGTTCCACCCATCGTCAAGATCTCCATCTGAAATGGAATCTGCTTCTCGCGTGCGATTTTTCGCATCGCCTTGACCATTTTCGGGTTCGAGATGCTCGACGAATCGTGGACCTTGATCGCAACCCCATCTCCGAGGCTTGTGATCTTTTCATGATCGCTGGCTCCGGGAGTGTCGCAGGCGAGCGTCACATCGATCGCCACCCCGCAGTCTGGCTCTATTCGATGTGAGGCTGTCATGGCGCCTCGCAATCCGATCTCTTCCTGGGTGGTCGCCACAGCGTAGACGCTGACATTTTCATTGGAGTATCGACGAACCGCCTCGATCAGCGTGTAGATCGAAACACGGTTATCGAGGCTCTTGCCGCTACAACGATCACCACTGACCTGAAACTGCTGCTGGAGCGTCACCGGGTCGCCGATCTCGATACGAGCACGAGCATCATCTGCAGACAGATTCACATCGACAAACAACTCCGGCACCGTGGGCATCTTCTTGCGGTCTTCAGGAGTCATGATGTGAATCGGCTTCGACCCGACCATTCCAGTGATCTCTTCGTTGGCGCTGGTGATGATGGTGACGCGCTTGGCAATCAAAGTCTTCGGATCGAATCCGCCCAGCGGTGACAGGCGGATGAAGCCCTTGTCATCGATGTGTTTGACCACGAAGCCGATCTCATCCATGTGTCCGGCAAGCATCACCTTGGGAGATCCTGGTTTGCCCTCCTTGATGGCGATGCAATTGCCGAGGCCATCGACCTCGATCCGGTCGACAAGAGGTTCGATCTCACGACGGAAGATGGCCCGGATACGATCCTCGAACCCCGGCGCTCCGTATGCCTCACACAGTTCCTTCAGAAGCTTCATCCAGGCGCCCCTCTCTCGATTTTTTTCGCATCCTGCGACTCAGGTTGGTGGGCCAGCAGCGATCTGGCCGCTGACCGGAATCCAGATCCTTACCGCCAGAGACTCTTCTCGTCAAGGGAAGGACCCGGGAGGAGCTCCATCGCTGGCTTCATCGGCAAGTCGGCTGAGATTGACCGAGCCTGCCCGCTCCGGAGTTCCGCCGGGGAGATCCACTCTCCAGCGTTCAGCAACCAGGTGATGCTGCCTCGAAAATGGGTACGGGCGAGGATGCCTGAGAATCTGAAAAGTGATGGCGCTGATCTCATCGCCTCGATTCTCGATATCCACGACATCGCAACGGCCCAGGTGGTGCTGGCGTAGCGACGTGCCGACGAGACGCGCAGGTTGCCCGAACAGCCTCCTGAGATGGGACCGGGCCCTGGATCGAAGCCTCCAGCGATTCCACCAGCGACCGGCCATCTTCAGCAGGTTCAAGAGGAATCTCGCCTCTTCCTGCTGATCCGATGCAGATCGTCGCGTTCCTCATCGCTGAGGGCATCGATTCCTTCCCTGCTGACCTTGGTCAGCAGGTTATCGAGGCGCTCTTCCTCCCTGTGGTCGCGGTCACCGGGCGAAGCAGTCGGATAATAATCTGCCGGATCCCGTCGCCCCTGGCCACGCACGGAGGAGCCCGACCTGCTGGTGGCAGAGTCAAAGTTCGAGAACTTGAGGACTCGAGGAATGATCATCAAGACGAATAACCCGAACAGGATCCCTCCGAGATGTGCGGCATGACCGACCCCGGTGTTGCCACCATTGATCTGGGTGAGCAACCCCTTCAGGTCGAAGAAGGCAAATGCCGCGACGATGAGCCAGGCCGGAGCTGGCAGGATGCCCCAGATCAAGATGACGTTCTTCGGATAATAGATGGCATAAGCCGTGGTGATGGCACACACCGCACCGGAAGCTCCCAGCCCCGACAAATCTCTCAACCCCCACAGTCTCATCGAGGCCATCAGAAACGAAGAAAAGATCGCTGAACCGAGATAGAAGTAGAGAAATCGTCGTTTCCCCCAGCGAGCCTCAAGCACCGGTGCAAAGGAGAGAAACACGAGCATGTTGATGAAGAAGTGGAACAACTCGTAGTGAGAAAAGGCAGCCGTCAGAAGGGTCCAGATCTTACCGGAGGTGAGCGCGCTCCAGCTGACCATGAACTGACTTCTCATGATTTCTTGCGGCAACACGTACCAGGCGACGAAGACAGAAAGGTTGAGGATGATGATCATCTTCACCGCGCTCATCTGGCGGATCATGTTGCCGGTACTGCCGGGCTCTTGCATGTAGTCGCGATCAAAGATCCCCAAGTTGACCTTTCCTTCAGGATTCCAGAACTGCCGAGTACGCCTCGTGGTGGAACCCCACGATGAGTGTCTTACCGATCCTCAGCGTCGGCGCTCTCAGGTTGCCGCTGGGTCCCACGATTCCCTTCGCGAGGACGTCATCATCGGGAGCATTCTTTTTCATATCGTAATCGACAAACTTCTTCCCCCGTGCAACCAGCACTCGATGGGCCGCCCGTGCCAACGAGATCGCCTCACCGGCATCGATGCGAAACTTCTTGGCATCGACAAGTTCCCCGCAGGCCGGGTCATCTCCCAGGAACTCCTGGGCTCGTTTGCAGGATGTTCAGCCGTTGCGATGATACCACCAATCGATCTTCTTCATCGAATCCTCCAGAAGCCTGCCCCCCCAGGAGCAGCGATGAGGGCCGACTCATTTTACCCGACCGGGCAACGGCACCCAAGTGTGACCAGATGATCTGTGTGTTGAAAAAGGCTCTGGATGCGATGCTGACGATGTGAGCGGCCAGTCGTGTCGACGCTCGTCAGGACCGTGCAGCGACCTGGTTGTTCCTGGGCAGGAGTAATCCCAGCAGGCCAGCATGGGTCTCCAGCAAGGTCTTTCCGCGGCTGCTGGTGAGGGTCGCCGGCTCAGGATCGGCGAGATAGGCGACGGCTCGAACCGCTCCATCCGCACGAAGCGGAATCACCGCCAGGCTCTGGACTCCCGAACTGTAGAGTTCTTCCATCGCTTGCACTCTCGGCTCATCGACCACCCGCGCTGCCAGAATCGACTTCCCACTTTCCCAGACATCCTCTACCGCGGCGAGAGCGAGCCGCTCTTGATATCCCTTGAGCGGTGTTCCAGCAGCATCTGCGGCACAGATCACCCTCACCTCGTCCCCTCGACGGACCAGAAGCCAACCCTGACTGGCTCCAGCGGAGCGAACCATGCAAGCGAGTGCTTTCGGGATCAATACCCTCGGCAAGGAGGCAGATGCTGCCTCTGTCAGAAGTGAAGCGACCCGCAACATCTGCTCGGAATGAGTCTCGGGGTCACTCCCATCGACCTCACCGCCCTTTGCTGAATCGCGCTGGATCGGATCGGAGACAGGTTCCTCGGACGGGATCTCCCGTGCGGTTCCTTCACCTGCAGGCCCCTCGCCGATGTGGTTGCTGGTCAAGTAATGATCCCTCAAGGCATGGGGCAGTCTCTCTGCGAAGGCCTGGTGCAATTCATCCGCCTCCTGGTAGCAGCGACGAGATTCTTCCAGATTCCTCGATTCGATGTGAAGTTCCGCCTGCTCCAGCAGTGCAGCGGCACGGAGCGGTCGATCCCCACAGTCTCGCCCCGAGTTCTCGGCCTCTACCAGGAGTTCGAGAGCGGTCGCACTGTCACCACCGCTCTTCCTGAGCCAGCGAGCTCTCAGCAAGCGGGCCTTACCCTCGAATCCTGCATGAGAGAGGTCGGCTAGGGCTGCCGTGGCACGCTCCAGTTCCTCATCGGCTCGAGAGATCTCCCCCGCATCGATGTGAAGTTCTGCCAGTTCTAGCAGGCATTCGACCAGGCCAATTCCTGTTCCGGCACGGGCGTGGACTCCCAGTGCCCGGAGAAGATCACCTTCTGCTCCGCGGCGGTCTGCCCTGAAACGACGGATGCGTCCACGGGCAAGGTGATTTCTGACTCCCAGGAATCTCATTTTCTGATCCTGGCTGATCACCAGTGAAGCCTCGATTTTCTGCTCGGCAGCATCCAGATCACCGCAGATGAGCAGCACCACAGCTTCTCTGTGCAAGGCGATGGCCCTGCCCGAGAGATCACCTACCTCATCCGCCATCTCCAGCGCCTGCTGCGCCAGTTCCAGCGCCTCGATCGGCTCTCCTGCGGCCAGATGCGCCTCTGACAGGGAATTTAGAGAACTGATCATGGCCGGCACATCGCCGAGGTCCTCGCGGATTTCCATTGCCCGGCGATGAAAGTCTCTCGCCTGGTCCACTTCACCTCGGCACAGAGATGCGCTTCCGATGGAACTGAAGAAGATCGCGTGCTCCGCGGATTTTTCTTCATCTCCTGCGAGCGAAAGCCCCTCTCCGCTGATCTTCATGGCACGGTCGTAATCGCCGATACAAACCTGAAGCCATGCCAGTTGGCTGAGCACTCGAAGTTGCTCACCATCACGATCGCCACCTTCGAGGCGTGAGACCACCTCGGACGCCTCGCGTACGAGACGGAGTGCCCCCGGGTAGTCCCCTCGAATCTCACCGATCTTTCCGAGTTTTCTCAGTGCTCGAACTCGACACAGGCCCAGTTCGACTGTCAAGTCTTCCGGATCGATCCTTGTCTCCTGGATGATCTCCAGCGATGACTGCGCCAGGTCCAGTTCCCCGACCACCGTTGCTGCATCCCCGATCCGCTCATGGATGGCGAACCAGTCGGCGATACGCTCTTCTCGCTGCTCGATCTGGAGCAAGGCACCTCGGTAATGCTCAAGAGCCTTCGAGTGGGCGTGCATCTCCTTCATCGCATCACCTGCAGCCAGAAGGTGCTCCAGTGCACGCTCTGGATGATCGGAGAGCTGGTGGTGATGCGAGAGTTCTTCTCTGACGGGGTCGAGATCTTCGTGGTGATGCTGCTCGATCGCATCGGCGAGCATTCCGTGCAACCTCCGCCCCTCACTGGGCGGGATGTCCCTGTTGACGATCTCTCGCAACTTCGGTTGCGTGATCGAGTAGACGGGCCTGCCTCCCTCGAGAGTTCTGCCGATCATCCCCCTCGCCTCCAGTTCCCTGATCTGCTGGCGGAGGTCTTCTCCCAGACCGTCAATCGTCTCGATCAGGCGCAAGGGCACCGGTCGACCATGCAATGAGATCAAACGCAAGATGCTCCTCGACTCCTCGCTGATCACCTTCACCCTGCGATGCAGAACCTGGTGGATCCCTGCGGGAAGTTCGACACGAGCCAGATCTCCCCCGCCGCGAATGCTCCACGACTCACCCTGGCGCTGGATGATTCCCTCTTCCTGAAGCACCTTCAGCATCTCCACGATGAAGAGTGGATTGCCCCCGGTTCGCTCCTCCAAACGGTCGAGGAATGTCGATGGTATCTCCTCGACTTGCAGCACATGGTGGATCAATTCTGTGATCTGGGTCCTGCCGAATCTCTTCAATTTCAGTTCGTCCACAACTGAAGATTCCCGAACTCCGTCCAGGAATTCTGTAGTGACCGCTGATCGCTTCTCGTCATCGCGAATCGTGACAATGACGAGCATACGCCCGCAACTTCCATCACGTTGCAGCCTCTGAATCAGGCGCGATAGCAAGGCGATGCTCGGATCGTCTGACCAGTGAAGATTGTTGAGTACCAGCACACAGGGATGGATCGCCGAGGCCTCCTCAAGGAACGCTGCAATCCGGTCCATGAATCGGACACGATCCCGATCGGGCCGATCTCCACTCTCCTGAACAACGGTCTCGCCCGGGTCCTTCAATCGCGGACAGATCCTGCGCAGTTGTTCCTCATATTTTCGAAACAACTCGGAATCGAGTCCCATCGAAAGGGCTAGTTGTTCGACGATCGAGCGAAATGGATGGTAGGCATCGCGAACCGAATCGTGACAGTTACCACTGAAGAGCGGCACCTCTCTCAATTTCAGATGGTGGCTGAACTCGTCGATGAGGCGCGACTTTCCGATTCCAATCTCTCCTGATATCAGCATCAGGGGACGACTCAGATCTGCCGGACGGTGCTTCCCACCATCCCGAAGTGATAGACCCAGGTTGCGCTCTGCGCTCTCCCTGATGTGTTCCAGTTCAAGGCGGCGCCCCACCAATCTGCTGCTGTGCAGGTAGGAGAGCTGGGTTTCAGCGGTCTCCACCTGCCAGTGACGACCCGCTCCCGCGCTGAGTGCATGGATGATCTCTCGGGCACTGGAAAATCTGTCCTCCGGGTCTTTCTCCAGCAACCGCAATACGATCTCGATCAGATATTCCGGCTCCCCTTTCAGGTCCGCACGCATCTCTTCGCGCCAGTTACCACCAGAGCGGCCGACCGAGGAACCGTCTGGAGCAACAAATGGCAAGCGACCGGTCAGGATCTGATGCAGCGAAACCCCGAAGGAGTAGAGGTCGGCTCTCCTGTCGGGAGTGCCTCCATCGATGATCTCGGGAGCCACATAGTGGAGGGTCCCCTTGATGGCAAAATCAAAGGTCCCGGAGATCTTCTCTGCGAGTCCGAAATCGATCAACTTCGCGCGCGGGGGTCCAAGGCACCTGTCGGTAGAAGCTGGTTGGTCCTCGATCTGGACGATCTTCGATGTTTCATCATCGCCAATTTGTCGCGATCTTGTCACGAGGATGTTGTCTGGCTTGATATCGAAATGGACATAGCCCTGGGCATGGATGTATTCCAGAGCCCTGCAGATCTGCACGACAACATCGAGAAACTCCTGCTCCTCGAAGGTCGTGGAGGCCCCGAGAAGATCGTCTCCGCGAATGAACTCACTGACGATGAACCAGTCGTGGCTGTCGGAAACTCTGCCGAAGTCATGCACTCGCGCCAGGTTCGGGTGGCGTAATCTGGTCAGCGCCTCGTACTCGACCTTGGACCACTCCTCCGAATCCTCGACTCGATCCGATCGAAGCAACTTGAGTGCAACCTTGCGGCGGACCTGGAGGATGTCCTCACACAGGAACACGGTACCCATCGCTCCGGCACCCAGTTGCCGCAGCACCCGGTACCTGCCGTTGATGCATTCTCCTGCGCTGAAGGAACCCATGATGACCCCGGGAACGGGGCTCCAGGGCGCCGCAGACGACACCTACCGTTCCTGGATAAGAATACGACGAAATCGACGATGTCGCCGATGCCCGGCAACCACGGATCAGCGCAATCGAGGGCTACGGAGGCCAATGGGCGAGGAAGAGCACCTCAATGGCGGTTGAGGGCAGATGCCTCGATCAACGAATCTGCCGGAAAGGGTCCTCCTGGTCGAGTTCGAAGCGCAGTTTGTCGATCTTCGAGATCCACTCCTGGGTCGCGCCTCGGACCAGGGTTTTAATCTCCAGATCGAGCGCCGTCGCATCCAGCACGCGCGACAGGTCATCCGCTGCTTCTCCGAGGACTCCGATGGCAATCCCCTGCCAGTAGTTCTTCTCCTGGGCAGCATCGGTACTGCGAGAGCGACGGATGTACTCGGCGGCGCGATCATCGACCCAGAACTGAACCCGCTGAAGTATGATCTGTGCCTCCTTGATGGTCATCGGTGGCGTGTACCCCTGGACATCACGAATCTGTTGAGCCTGGTCCGCATTCAATCCTCCGGAACCGCCAACAGGCAAACCGACAATGCCCAGCAATATTGCAACCAGCACCGGCATGACGACGGCCGCTACAATCCCAAGAGTGAGATCACCGAAATCCAGTTGATCTGAATCGGTCTGACTGGACGCCTTGGCTGCTGCACGTGGAGGAGAGGGTTTCTTTTTTGGCACTGAACTAATCCTCGACATCCCAGTCTCCATCCAGAGGAGCAACGTGAATCAGGTCATTGATGAGCGTCGTCAATTGCGTGAAATCCGTGTTGTACCCCGAGTACTCCACAGGCAGTGTGCCGTCCGGTTTTTTGACATCCTTGAGCATTGCCCTGAGCATATCCAGAGTGGTTCCTGCGTACTTGTTGGCTACGTTCCACTTCCTGGAAAAGCGCTCGTTGTCATCATCACTGCGCAGTTGAACCACCTCTCGCACGAGGGTTTTGGACTGGATGATCCGGCGCTTGATGGCGTTGTACTCCGTGTTGGTGTCGATTTCGATCACCACCGTATCGACCTCGTCGGGGCGGTTTACCAGCGAATAGACGAAGAAGACCCCCGAGATGAGGAACAAGACCAGGGTCCCGATGACGACGGCTGGATGAGCGCCCTTCTTGGCGGGAGGCCTGAAGGATGGGCGCCCATCACGGGCCGATCGATCTGCTTCGGAAGATCGAGCATCTCGATTGCTGGAACCTGCGCGAGGCGGGCGTCTCCGGTCGCTGGACATCTACATTCCCTCCCGGGAATCGATGCACCACTCCACGAAGGTCCCCGTGCGCATCGTCCCGATCCCTGATGGTAGCCAGCGGTCCTCACAGCGTCAACGCACACCCACAGGTGAAGATGCGCAAAGAACCCAACTATCACTGCTGGAGTTCATTTCCTGGCATGTCAGGCCCTGAGCGCTGGCTCCCCGAGAAGGCAACATGAAGCGAACATCGCCGTCGCCTAGTGGTGATTCATGGCCCTCGAGGTGCAGTTGCCCCTTCAACACCACGACGATGGAGAAGCAGCGCGGATCCGCCGGCCAGCGGCCTTGAAACTCGCCATGCAACTCATCGAGAATAATTGGTCCACCGCAGATGGGACGCCACCAGCCCTGATCCTCCGCTGGCCTATCGATCGGTCCTTGATCGATGGATGGAGGAGTCGTCGTCATCAGCACCTGGTCGAGATGCAACTGGCGCGGCTTTCCATCGAGTCCCACACGTCCGCCGTCATCGACACGCCAGGTCACATCTGAGGATTGCTGGATCTCTGCCAGCAGGATTCCAGCACCTATCGAATGAATCGTGCCAGCGGGCAGATGGATGATGTCACCTCGACTGATCTGATGTTCTCGGAGAGCCTTCGAGATGTCCTGTCCAGATCTGGCCAGTTCCACCAGGCTCTCCACGGTCCAGCCCTCCTTCAAACCGACCTTGAGTGTCGCACCGGGTATCGCATCGAGGATGATCCACGCCTCACTCTTCCCCCACGGGCCCAGGCCCAGTCGCCTTGCGAGCTCGTCATCGGGGTGGACCTGCACCGATAGATCCTGGGCGGCTTCTATGAACTTGAAGAGCAATGGAAGTCTGGGCGGCGAAGTGCCAATTGCGATCTGGCCGAGGATCCGCTCGGGATCGGCTTCTATCAGGCTCCGTAATGATTGGCCCGCATCGGATCCGTCCGCAACGACGGAATGCAGTGACGCATCTTCTTCTCCCACATCGGACACCTCCCAGCATTCCCCGATGGGAGGCAACGCATCCAGTTGAGGGCGAAGTTGTGCAAGCCGTTGGTCGCCTCCCCACGGCCTCCTCACTCCAATCGGCAGCAGATGGAGCAACTCCTGGCGATGATTCAACGATCCGCTTCCGGTTCCAGAATCTGAGCCTCCTCGAGCATCTCGCTCGCTTCCGCAACAGACCTCTCGGTGGCTCGATCGCCTCTCAACATCATCGCCAACTCCTGAATCCTCTGGTCGCCAGATACCTCCTCGATGCAAGTTCGGGTCTGCTCGCCCTCCATCTCCTTGATCACGCGAATATGTCGGGTGCCATGACATGCGACTTGCGGCAGATGAGTGACACAGAGCACCTGGTGATCTCGGCCGATCTGTTTCAGTTTTTCGCCGATGGCATCTCCGAGTCTGCCACCAACCCCGGAATCGATCTCATCGAAAACGAGAGTTCCCGTCTTCGTGGAACCCGCAAGTACTCGTTGCAGGGCGAGCATCAGACGTGACAGTTCTCCACCGCTTGCGACATCACCGATCGATCGCATTTTTTCACCCGGATTGGCGCAAAACAGCATCTCGAAATGCTCTGCTCCTCGCTCGTCCATGCCATTCCAGCCAGTTCCGGAATCGAGTGGCTGCAGACATCCTTCGAGCCGAGCCTTTGCCAGTCCCAGATCGGCAAGGTCAACAGAGACCAGTTCGACCATCTGGGCCACAACACCGACCCTTGCTTCGTGCAACCGTTCAACGCCTTCGCGGAGGCGTGAAACACATCGCTGCAACCCTTCATGCAACTCTGGCAGTTCTTCATCCGCTCCACCGAGCAGTTCCAGTTCCTCGGAGCACTGCTCCTGAAACTCGATCAGATCCGTTCCTGATCGGTGATACCGCTGTTCGAGGGAGACCAGTTGATCGACACGTTGCCGCTTCTGATCGAGCAACTGAGGATCGAGATCCAGGCTCGATTCCACTTCGGAGAGTCCTCTCAGGGCTTCTTCGAGCAGGATGGATGACTCGCGGCAGTTCTGAACCAGCGCCTCGATCCCCGGGTGAAGCGCGGTCATCCCCTGGAAATCTCTCCCCGTTTCGCCGATCTGGTCCAAAATACTGCTCTCTTGCTCCTCGAAGCGATGTCGAACCGATTCGATGCAAGCGAGTAATCGATCGCGGTCCTCCAGAAGCACCAGTTCCTGTTCCAGATTTTCCCGTTCATCCCCCGACAGATTCGCACCGTCCAGTTCCTCCAGGATGTGCTCGAGGAACAGGCGACGGTCGCTTCTCTCCCTGACCCCATCTTCGATGTGGAGGATTTTCCGCTCCAGTTCACGGGCTTCCAGCCATGCATGGGTGTGTTGCTCGCGCAACTCCAGCAGACCGCCAAAACGATCGAGCAGATCCAGCTGAGCGCCAGGCTGCACCAACGTCAGGGCGTGCCCCTGCCCGATCACATCGATCAATATCGGAGCAATGCGCCTGAGCAGGGTCGCTGTGGTTTCCCTGCCATCGATACGGCATCTGCTTCGCCCTTCTCGTCTGACCTCACGCTCGATGACCAGTTCGCCATCCTCGATGTCAGTTCCGATCAGTTCGGAGATCTGCATGGCGACCGGCTCGTCGAGTTGGAAAATGCCGGTGACCTTGGCTCGATCTGCCCATCGACCGACCAGATCCGAGCGTGTTCTTTCACCACGCAAGATCGCCATCGAGGCCAGAAGCATCGACTTTCCGACTCCTGTCGCACCGGTGAGGACCTGGAGACCCGGGCCCATCTCCAATCCAGCAGTTTCGATGAGCCCAAGATTTTCGATCGAGAGATGAACCAGCACGTGACACTCTCTTCCTCAGTGAGCCCGGGAACCGGGAGCAACCTTGCCATCGGGTCCGATGAGCCGTACGACTCCCTCGTCCTCGACCGCCAGCAACATCCCTTGCGATGTCTCCCCGCGGATCGTCGCGGGCTGGAGATTCCATACCACCATGATGGTCCGACCTAGCAGTTCGTCTCGGGTGTAGTGAGCACGCACACCTGCAACGATCTGGCGCTTCTCATCTCCGCCGTCGATGGTCAGCAGCCACAGGCGGTCCGCTTTCGGATGCGGCGCCACGTCGAGCACGGTGGCGGTTCGCAGTTGCACCCGGGCAAAGTCATCGATGCTGATCAGATCGGTCTCCGAGGTTGTTTCAGATCCGCTTTCGGAAGTCATGTCAGGGCCCCTTCTGGCTGGTGCCTCGATCGAGATGACCGTTCTAAGCGGCTGCCACTGCGGGTGCAATCCCGGCATGAGAAGGAGCCTGCGAACATCTCTGTGCGCAGGCTCCCGCATTCAGGCTGATTTTCGTCACCGGTCAGTTCTAGAGACCCTCTTCCAGAAGGCTGTCTATGATCTGCTGGATTCGAGCCTCGTCGGCAAGATCAAAGCCCTGGTTGGCAATTCGCTCCAACTCGCTGCCGGCCACGACCTGCTGTTCTCCCAGTTCATGGATCTTGTCGAACCACCGCGCATTCTCCGGACCCGGATCAAAACTGTCACCGTCGCCCAATCCAGCGACGGTACCGCCGCCATCATTGGCACCGTCAAGGCCTCCTGCTCCCTCAGTCTTGGGAGTTGGCTCTGGCCGCTCCGGTCCGTCAGGACCGCCAACTGAACCGATTCCATCCACTCCGTCTGTCATCATGGGAAAACCCCTCTTCCCTTCGAGGATGTAATAGTCGCTCTGCGAGCAGGATCCCTCGTATTCCCGCTCCCTGGAAGACCCCAATAATGATCTCCTACTCCTTCATCGGATTCCATGAAGGGTGACTTGAGGCTTTTTCTTGAAAAACATACAAATTCATCACCCCGCATCGATTTTCCGACAGGGGCCAGATTTGTGAGAGATCGCCAAATAAGCGCCTCATACACCCTTTTCGGCATCCTGGGTGGATTCCATGAGCCCTAAGATTGTGGAATTCAGAAGAATCGATAAAAACGAGGCCTCCCCCGGACCTTCCGGGGGAGGCACCTGATTCGGTGCCCCCGAGTACGCACGCGCGGGACCCGCGTATCGCGCGACGCACCACGAAATGGGGAGCACTGTCACTGGTCTTCAGGAATTCTCGACGACCATGCATCGGCGAGAATCACCGAGGATCGGCTACAACACGATCCTTCCATTGAGGGTCAGGACCTCGTTCTTCAACGGATCTCTGTTCGCCTTGTTTTGCTTCTTCTTGTCGGACTTCTTCTTGTCGGACTTCTTCTCGTCAGTCTTCTTCTTGCTGCTGTCTTCCGACTGACCTCTGGGGACATCGCGTGCTTCCAGCAGGATTTCGACCTCGTCGGGGATCTCGTCGAGATCGCCGATGAGTTCCTCGACATTCACCACGTCGAGGCTCTCGAACATCTCGCGAATGTGATCTGGCATCTCCTCAAGAGACCCTGACCAGTGGATCGACTGCTGGTCTTGATCAATGCCTTCGGTCGAACCAAAGGTCACATTCGATTCTCCTCCATCTATTCCGTCCACCACGAATTTGAAGGTCGCTTTCGATTCAACTTCAACAGTTTCCTTCTTGTCAGACTTCTTCCTGTCCGTTTTCTCCTTGCCAGCCTCCTGCTTGTCGGTCTTCTGCTTTCCAGTTTTCTTGTTGCCGGCCTTCTTCTTCATCGCAGCTTTCTTCCTGGCTGCTGCTTTCTTCTCGATCAGGATGGTCCTTCCGTGACCCTCACCGCCACCGAACTGGATCGCTCTACCTTCGAGGTCGTCGATGATCTCCTGGATGGCAGCCGGAATCTCATCGATGTCTCCATTCCACTCGATAACTTGCTCGTCATTATTCCCATCATGTTCGATGATGGTGTGGATCTCGATCTCGCTGCTTCCCTCGTGATTTCCGCCGACCTGTTTCAGAATGCGCTGGATGTCGATGGGCATATCACCATCACTGTTGATCCGGATGTCGAACTGCATCTCGGAGTGATTCTCATCTCCCTGCTGCTCTCGGTTTCCATCCGGGCGAACCATCTTCCACTCGAAGACCCGATCGCCGATCTGTCCACCGTCTTCATCTCCGCCAAAGTGACGCACCTCGATGTCAGCGGTTGAGCCTTCGACACCATCGAGGAGATGACGGATCTCATCGGGCAACTCTCCGTCGAAATCGTCGGCATGAATCATCATCACCTTGGCGTTACCGGATTTTCCGAACCGGGCATCCCCGCGGTGCTCCAGGTGCAAGTTGGCTTCATCGAGATCCCCATCGAATCGCATCACGCGTTTGATGATTCGACGCTGACCCTGGCCGTCGCCCTTTCCTGCACAGCTGGGGCATGCTTCCCCTTCGCTGCAGCCATTCTGGCACTCTTTCAGGACATTCCCGAAAGCAGTCCGATTTCCACCGATGAATATCGAGCTCTGGCAGTTGGCACAGATCGGTCCGGCACCATGGCCCATCGGCATCGAGATATCCTGGTGGCCTTCGACCGACTGGACAAATCCCATCATCTTGCCGCGATCCATCATCTGACCGCGGCCCATCATTGCTCCACGGCCCATCGTCCTGCCACGCATCGCCATGCCACCGCGACCCAACATGGATCTGCGCCCCAGCATCTGCTGACCACGACCGCGCGCGCCTCGGCGGTCCTTCATCATCTCAGCACCGCCTTGCGCGGCACCACGCACGATGAAGACTCCATGATCCGAATTGCCCGGGACGTCGATACCCATCATCCGGCCTCGGGGAGCTGATCGATCGAGATCCACGATCATTTCAACATGATGATCAGCGCCCATCTCTCCAGACACCCTTCCTGCCGCACCGCGACTCGGCATCCTCCGCTGGTTGAAACGACCGTCTCCTTGCATTCCGTCATGGCAATCGGTGCAAGACTGACCGCGCACATTCATTTCTTGAATATGAGCTTCGACCCGACGGCGATCTCCATCTTGTTCGTCATCTCGTGGATGGAAACTTCGATCACGATCATCGTCACGGCGATGTTCTTCACGATCTTGATCATCACCACCACGATTTGCTCGATTTCTTTGCTGACGACCGCGCTCCGAACGTCCTCGTCCCTCTCTGTTAGCGACTTCGCCCCGATCTTGCCTCTGGTGCAATTGTTCCAGTTCCTTCTCGACTCGACCGATCTCCTGATGGAGTCGCTCCAGTTGTTCGATGAGGTGCTGGACCTGTTGATCCGCTCGATCATCGCCGTTCCCTCTGCCTCGCCCCTCGTCAGCACCGGAGCCCTGTTCCTGGGCGAATGCGGACTGTCCAGGGTGGACATGGATGCATGCTGGAAGCACGAATCCACAAACGAGCAGCAAAAAGCCGTAGTAGATGGGTGATTTCATGGTGGCGGGTTCCCGTTTCTAGTTAGAAGCCCTTGGGCTTCGTTTCGTTGATCTTGCTCGGCGCCAGAACTGGGGGACTCCCGAGCCTGACGATCTCTATCTGATGGTCATTTACATCTGCAGGAGCACCGAAGGCTGCCGCCGTATCGAAAAATAATACCGGAACCCCGGGCACGACGAACAGGGCGAGGGCTACGCCCGTCGTCACTAGTGCCAGAACTCTCTGTCGAGCAGTTCCGGGGAGGTGTTGGGCTCGGGAGGACCCAGGGCTCCGGTTCTTTTCAGTGCTTGGTTTCAAACTTCCACTTCCCCTCACCTGATTCGATCAAGTCACCGGGATACCGGGTAAATAGCAAACGGCGAGCCATTTTCCACCACGTCTGATCGTTTTCCCATCAGTACCACAAGCCCGTAAATACACTGGACTTAGAGTACTATGCAAAAACTGGGATCGGCGCCGTCGTGGGTGACCGGAGACCATTTCACCCCGATTGCTCTCTTGGCTACCCCGGATGAGGTCCTGGATCGGGAATAACTCGCACCGATCAGGGGTCGATCTCGATCTGCAGGTACTCGGTGGTGCCCTCCTTGACGAAGACTTCGATGGTCGGAGCGTTCTTGATATCAGTCGGAGTTCCATCGCCGCGCCCGAAATTGGTGACCCTGACCGTGTACTGCCCACTCGGCAATCCGGGGAAGGAGAAGAAGCCCTTGCGATCTGTCTGCACTCGACCGTCGGTACCCTTTTCGCCACCCGAGAGGAGAACCTGGGTTCCTGCCAGCCAGTTGCCATCGAGGTCAGAGATTCGCCCCTCGATGATGCCGCCCGCTCCGATGGCGACCACCAGATCGGATGTACCACTGACCACCCCATCGATAGCCACCGTGATGTAGGCGCGGTGCTCGACCTTGAGTCCCACCACGGGCACAGCGAGTTCGATGAACTCGAAGTAGCCGTCAGCTCCGGTCAATTTCTGATCTCTTCGACCACTGCCACCACCTCTGAACGAGGTGTTGAGGAAATTACGATTGCCGCCGACGACCGTGACCTTGGCTCCAGCCACCGGCTGATTGGTCGAGGCGTCGATGATGCGTCCCATCACCCGGCCTCCCTGGCCGAGAACCACGGTACCCACATCAATCCACTGATTGGATCGAACCAGGACATTCTCGATCACTTCCTGGGCAAAGCCGGGCGCACCGATGATCACGGTGTAGGTGCCAGGCTGAAGGCCATCGTAATCAAAGCGACCGTCATCGCCCTGAAAAGTCCTGGCTGGCACCCGGGTGACCTCTCGGTCTCCTTCGATGATCCTTGGCGAGACGCTGAACGCCCTCAGCGGAGCACCGGTCTCATCGATCACCACACCATTGAGGCCACCGAGTGCCTCCATCTGAACCGTTATGGCGGGGCCATTGACGGCGACCTCGAAGAGGCGGATGTCCGCAAAGCCCTTTTTTTCGACGATGAGATCGACCGGGTAGCGGCCCAGGTCATCGAAACGAAACTGTCCTGTCAGATCGGAAGTACGATTGACCTTTCGCAGTCCTTCGCTGGTATCGATGGCGATGAGTCTCGCTCCCTCGATGGGAATTCCACTCACCGAAGTGACCAGCCCCTCCAGTACTGCACCTCTGACCATCTGCAACTCGACATCACCATGATCACGGCCCTCGGCGACGGTGACACCACTCTTCTCGATCATCAGGTATCCAGGAACGGAGCAGATCAGAGTGTGGTCTCCATCGGGCAGACTACGGATGCTCCACTGACCGGCGGCATCGGAGTATCCCTTGTTGGGGAGAGATTCCGGATTCACTTCCGAGAACCAACTATCTCGAACGGCAACCACAGCACCCTCGATGGGAGTGCCCACCTCATCGATGACGATGCCGCTGACGGCACCGCCTACCTTCATCACCAGTACCATCTGGTCCACGGAACCGCCTGCATGCAGGTCGAATCGCTCCGACTCACTCGAGAGGTACTGTGAATGTGATCCTTCAAGAAACAGAGCTGTTCCCGGCGAGACCTCGATCACCTCGAAACTTCCGTCGGCGTTGCTCACCACTTCCGGCGCCGCGTTGACCGTCACAGGATTTTGTTCCGAGTGCTGCTTCTTGGCGCTGACGGAAACTCCCTGCAAGGGGCTCCCGTTGGCATCGAGGACAACTCCCCTGACGACTCCGTTTCGTTCGAGGTAGAAATCCTGCCCGGAACTCTCTGCACCGTCAGTGACCTCAACCTGCACATTCCCTGAGCGCATGAAACCCGTGGCTGTGACGCTTACATAGGCAATCGGACGGCGCTGTTCGGTGACACCCCGGACATAGTAGCGACCATTTCCATCGGTCACTGCACCCTTCTTCACGTCAGCAACATCGTTCACGGTCACGATCGCACCGATGATCGGAGCACTTGTCTCTGCGTCGAGAACGCTGCCGCTGATCGCAGCGCCATCACTCAACTGGATGCTGAGTGAATCGCTACTGGGACGGATTCTGAGTTCCTGGTAGGTGGCAAAGTTTGTCGAGCTGACAACCAAGCGGTAATCAGTCTCCTCGAGAGTATCAAAAGTGAAGGTTCCCTCGACATCGGTGAGTATTCCAGAGTCCGTCAGATCGATGGGAGGACCATCGGAACGTGCTCCCATCGGATTCACCTTGCAACGGGCATTCTCGAGGGGAGAGCCGAAGGGATCGTAGACGGTCCCCTGGATCACGGCCCCGGGTTCCAGCACCACATCGACTCGCTCCGACCCTCCGGACTCGACCATCAGGTTTCCGAATTGGCGCGGTTGGAAGCCAGAGGCTCGTGTCACCAGACGATAATTACTCCCTCCTCCGAGTTGATCGAACTCGAAGAAACCGCTTCCATCCGAATTCGCCGATGCCAGTGGCGGCATGGCTCGTTCCTGGATGATCTCGATGATGTCCTGGGTTCCTGTTTCGCGATATACCTCTATCAGGGCATCCGCGATCGCCGTCCCCCCTGGATCCTGGACAGTTCCGGAGAGTACCCCTCCCACTTCAAGTTCGAAATCCACCTCGGTGCTGCCTGCGGAAATGTAGCGTTTTTCCTCCGGAGAGTAGCCCCTGGCGACGGTCTGGAGGCGATAGGAGAGGTTCTCCAGACCCGAGATCTGATAGAAACCAGACGAGTCAGAGACCGCCACGATGCCATTTTCTTCCTGCATATCCTGCAGTTCGAGCAACACCTGAAGCCGCTTCTGAAGCGGCGCTTCCCGCTCGACACGCTCCTGAAATGCAGCGATCTGTGCAGCCGCCACCGGCTTGCCAAGAGGACCGAGAATGGTACCGCTGATCGTCATCCCTGAGGTGAGTATCAAGACCACTTCCGGGGCCGACACACCATCGACCAACGTGACCTCGGCTCGATGGCTCTGGTATCCGGTGAGGGTGCCCTGGAAGCGGTACCGACCAGAGATCAGATCATCAAAACGGAAGCTGCCGTCATTGGCGACAGACTTCTCCGCGACCAGCGAGGCGGAAGCGATACCGCTTCCACCCTCGAGCCGGTGGACCGTCACCTTGGTGCCCGGAAGTGGAGTCCCGGCGTCATCTCTGACGACACCAGAAATACTCGACTTCAATACCTCCCGGTCTGGAAGCCGGTTATTGGTGCGGCTCTCCTCGATGACCAAAGAGTTGCCTGTTTCGTTTCCGGTGCCCCGATCGGGAGGGCCACCATCGTCGTCGCCGAGGAAACGAATCAGCCCAAAGCCAATGGCAACGATGATCAGAGTCAGTATTCCTGCTTTCAGTGCCGAATTCATCGATCTTCTCCTTTGTCGTGAGGCTCACACTGGAACCTGCCCACACTATTGATCCTGTACACCGCCGGGCCGTCTCGATGACCCGGCATTGCTGTTTTCGTCCGGCTCATTCCCGAGCCCCCTGTAGCGGACCTTCCGCTACAGAGCCTAGGCGATGTGGTCCTCATCGGGGATGATTCCATCCGGGAGGACCCCGTTCTCATCCTTCAATCGGTACTTCTTGATGCGATACTGGAGAGTCTTGTAGGTGATCCCGAGCATTCTGGCTGCGGGTTCCAGTCGTCCACTGGCCCTCTCGAGAGCTTGCTCGATCAGGTCCCGCTCCAGATCCTCCAGCACCAGTCCCTCACTGGGGAGCAAGAACTGGCCATTATCGCCATTCCCAGCCCGAGTCCCGATCGACGTGATGGTCGGTGGAAGCAGTTCTGCCCCGAGCATTTCGGAGTCTCCGAGTACCATCATCCGCTCGAGAGAATTTTCCAGTTCCCGGACATTACCGGGCCATAAATGCCCCTCGAATGCCGCAAGGACCGGCGCTGTCACTCCCTGGAAGTTCTTGCCATGACGACGACTTCCTCTGGCGAGAAAGTAGTCGATCAGTAGTGGCAGATCATCCTTGCGTTCGCGAAGCGGCGGGATTTCCAGCACGATCACATTGAGTCGGAAGAACAGATCCTCGCGGAACTCACCGACCTGCACCGCTTCCTCCAGGTCACGAGCAGTGGCGGCCACGATCCTGCCCCGGAACGGAATCGTCTGGGCCGAGCCCACGCGAGAAAACTCCAGTTCCTGTACAGCACGCAGCAACTTCGGCTGCAGATCCATCTGCATCGATCCGATCTCATCGAGAAACAGTGTTCCCGCGGCAACATCTTCGAACCTACCCGCCCTGCGCGCGGTAGCTCCGGTGAAGACGCCCTTTTCGTGTCCAAACAACTCGCTCTCGATGAGATTACCTGGAATGGCTGCGCAGTTGATGGCGACAAAAGGATCGGCTGTACGTGGGCTCATCTTGTGGATCGCCCGCGCAACCAGTTCCTTTCCCGTTCCGCTCTCTCCGCGGATCAGGCAGGTTGCATCGGTACCGGCGACTCGATCGATCACCGAGAACATGTCCCTCATCTGGGTGTTCTTACCGATGATGCCGCAATAACCGTTCTCCCCCGAAAGCAGCAATCGCTTGAGACTTGCATTCTCTCTCGCCAGTCGGGATTTGTCCGCCGCCGATGTGATGGTGATGATGGTCTTCTCGAAATCGAGCGGCTTGGTCAGGAACCCGAAAGCTCGCGCTTTCCCGGAGTGAAAAGCCACATCGTCCGTGGCGTAGGCGGTCACCAGCACCACTTCGCAGAGGGGGTCGTCACGACGCGCCTGCTGTAGCAGTTCCAGTCCCTCCTTGTCGGTGGGCATCCTCAGATCGGTGACCACTACACCGAAGGGATCATCCACTTCGCGAGCCTGTTCGAGTGCCGCAAGAGCCTCGGGAAGACCCGGAACTCCCTGGGCGCGAAAGCCCTCGTCGCAGAGTGAGGAGACGAGGATCTCGCGCTGTGGGCGCTCGTCGTCAGCGACCAGGATCCGTACCGTTGATTCCTTCAACGCGCTGCTCCTTTCTCGGCGGGGAGCAGGAATCGAACCTCGGTACCGACTCCCACCTCCGAAACCAGTTCGAGACGGCCACCGTGGCGCTCCGCGACTCGACGAGCGATGGCGAGCCCGAGGCCGGTTCCGCCCGGTCTCATGGTGACATAGGGGAGCATCACTCGTTCCAGGTCACGATCGTCGATTCCCGGTCCATCATCGATGAACGAGATCACGATCCATTGTTCGTCAGAGCGTGCCGTCATCCTCAGGGAGCCGCCGTCTGCCTCCATCGCCTGCAGAGCATTCATGGCTATGTTGAGAAATGCACTTTTGGCCTCGATGCGATTCCAGAGAACATCGCACAATCCATCCTGGATCTGAACATCGAGTTCAACTTTACGGACTGAAGCTTCCTTCTCGAGCAGTCTCCGCAACTCCTCGAGCAGTTCTCCTGGATTGATCTGTTCAGGATCGTGAGTGGCTGGCTGCGCCAGCTGCAGAAAATCGGTGACCAGGCAATCGAGTCGTTCGATCTCCTCCTTCACATCGCCTGTGAAACTGAGGAACCGCTCGCGGTCTTCGGCCTCAGTGGGGACAAACTCGCGCCGGATCCGACCGACATGCAATGAGATGGCACTGAGTGGATTGCGGATGTCATGGGCAACACCTGCAGCCAGATCTCCCATCGACTGGACTCGTTCGCGATGTTCCAGCCCCCTCTCGATGTTCCTGGCATCTTCGATACGAAGGACCATGTCGTTGAACTGCCGTGTCACGAGACCAAATTCAGGGTCATTTCGCTCTCGCAATCGCACCGAGAGTTCACCCTGGGCGACCTTTCGCATGCCGTCGACCACCTCGGTGACCGGTTGCATCAACCGAGTACCGAGTACCCAGGCGAGCACCAGGCCGACCAGAAACACGGCAATTGTCGCGATCAGGTCGTAGTATCGTGCTTCGTTGACCAGTTGCTGAAATCGATCGAGGTGGGGCTTGAGTTCGATGCCCCCCAGCATGACATCGTCTGGATCCCCATCGATGAATCCTGAATCCATGTCCGAACTTGAATCAAAGAAGGACTCATCTTGGCCACCGATGTCCAAATCGTGGGTCTGGTTTCGATCCATCTCCAGACCCACTGGCGACGAATCCATTGCCCTGGGATCTTCAACCGCCATCGCCAGTTTAGATTTGCCCCGTGTTCGCTGGCTCGATGGTGCCTGAGTTTCATGTGCCGATGAGTAGAGAGGCAGGTTGGTTGTTGCCTTGTTTTCTCGCTTTCGGATGGCTTCTATATTCCTCAACGCAGGCGCCGTTTGAGTCAAAACGCCCACATCGAAGGCAAGATCGGGGTGGTTCTTCTGGATCAATGCTCTCACCAGATCGTCGGTTCCCGATCGAAGTAGGTACTTCTCGGTCGGGCCAAACGAATATTCCGACTGCTCAAAGAGAATCACCCTCTTCACATCGGTGATGAACCGGGTGGTCTCCTTGCTGAATTGCAACTGACGAGTACCAGGGCTGAGCGTGTTGGCCTGAAAAGTCACCTGCCAGTTGCTCTTCATCGGTGGAACCACCGCGGGGACCATCGCTGTCGCTCGGATCGTCAACTCCACTGCCTCTGCAGCGATGTCTCCGGCCATATGCTCGACGGCCTCGATCAGGCGTTGACGCTTGAGCTCGTCGAGGTAGTCCTGGACCGCCAGCGTGCCCGCCAGCAGACAGGCCAGCAGCAGCACCAACTTGACCCTGAGGTTCCAGAGTTGGCTCCATCGTTGGGACTTGTAGGAACCTGAAGACACGGAAGCATTTCCTTTCGTCGGCGTCACGTGGGGGCCCTTGTCGAGCCCCTACATCTGCCAGGATGTAAGCAAACCTCGTTCCTCCCGGAATCCAAGCCCGCTCCCACTCCGGCTGAATTGCGTATTTCTCCGTAACACGTTTCGAGTACGCAGGTTAGGGTGCCGTCTATGGCGAGGCACGGAACCCGGTCGCGACGCCTTCCCCCATATGAGACCCCATTTCGGGTAAAAGTGTAGTGAATTTATGCATAGTTTCCTCATATCGGCGATGCGATCCGTGCTGCCATGCAGGCGCTGTCCGTGAGAAGATCCCCCTCCCTGAAGGTGATCTGGAGGAACGACCATGACAAGTTCATTACTCATCTGCCTGTGGATTTCCCCGCTACTGGTTCCCACCGGACCGTTGTTGACCGCGGAGCCACCGGACTGGGAGGCGGCGATGAAGTCATCGCTATCGACGCTGGTCGATAACCAGGAATCGATGACAAAAGAGAAACAGAAAAAACTCGACCCTGGCCAGGTCGAGGTTCGCGAGTGGCCCTATGAAGGGGTCTACCGCGAGGGCGGAGAAATCCCGCCGGGTTATCGCGTCGGAGGCACCGCCATCGTGATGCGCTCCTTGATCGAAGTTCCAGGTCTCAAGAAGGACAAGAAACGATCGGAATCGGTACTGCGAGGACTCTCATTCCTGCTCGAGGAATCACTGCGAGGCCCACGCATGGGAGTCGGCTTTCGCGGCGGCTACGATGTTCGCGACTGGGGTCACATCGAAAGCCTGGAAACTCTGCTGAGGATGAAGGAACTGAAACTCATCCCCGGCAAGTTGCGGAAGCGTTGCCATCTGTTGATCGGTGAACTGGTCGAAACGCTGATCGAGAACGAGATCCCCGGAGGCGGCTGGAACTACTCGCGCCGTCGCAGAGCGGACAGTCCCAGTCCCGCTTCACCCTTCATGACGGCGCCCGCAGTTATGGCCCTGATGAGAGCCAGAGATCACGGTCTGAAATTCGACACCGCGGTGATCGATCGCGCTCTCGACACCCTCGAGGCGGCGCGTCTCGAAACCGGAGCCTTCCAGTACTCGACAAATCCTGACCGGGTCACCGGTGAGGGATTCGAGGCGGTCCAGGGTGCCTGTGCCAGGATGGCTGTCTGCGAGACGGCTCTCTGGCTGGCAGGCCGTGCAGACACTGCTCGCGTCCGTGCATCCGTGGAGGCATTTCTGGAACACTGGGAATGGCTCGAAAAGAGACGCTCCCAGACCGGAACGCATAACCCCCCCTATTACATCGCTCCTTACTACTTCTTCTACGGCCACACTCATGCTTCACGCGCCCTGCTGGCACTTCCCGAGGAGCAGCGGGAGCCGTTGAGAAAGCAAATTCTGGCACGTCTATGGCAAGTGAGGGGAGAGGACGGCTCCTGGAACGACCGCGTCTTCCCACGCAGTTCCTCCTATGGCACGGCCATGACGATCCTGGCTTTTCGAGCCCCGCAGAGCCCGTTACCTGAAAAGTTAGTGGCGAAAAAGGATGAGGGTGCTGAGGAAAAGCCCGCTCCGCTGAGGAGGTCAGGGCTCTAGTCGACCAGTTCCTCTCGAAGGCGGCGCACGAACAGCCCGACATCGGTGACGATACCGAGCGTCTGCGCCGATCCTCGATCTGCCAGTTTCGTCACCACCGCCGGATGAATATCTACGCATACCAGCGGCACTTTCGCCGACAACATGTTTCCGACGCCGATACCGTGCAGCATCGATGCCAGTACGATGACCAGGCCTGCATCCTGAAGATGATCCGCATATCGTTCCTGCGCCTCGATCAGATCCATCTGTGTGTCCGGCAGAGGACCATCATCTCGGATCGACCCCGCCAACACGAACGGCACCTGGTTTTTCACGAGGGCATGCATCAATCCACCCTTGAGAACTCCCGAGGCGACGGCCGCCTCGATGGAACCCTCTGCGCAGATCCGATTGATCGCGCGCATGTGATGGGAGTGGCCCTGATCCACGGCGCTTCCATCCGAAATCGAAACTCCGAGGCTGGTGCCGTGCAACTGAGCCTCGATGTCGTGGACCGCCAGTGCATTTCCACTGAGCACTGCGTCGACCCAGCCGGCGTGTGCGAGTTGAGCCAGATCACTCGAAGCGCCGGTGTGGACCACCACGGGTCCCGGTACCCAGACCACCTTCTGCCCCGCCTGGCGCGCCGCCCGCGCCAGATCGGCAACACCGCGAGCTTGTATCTCGACCCTGCGTTCAGAAGAAACCTCGTTGACCATGAAGGCAAACGCCGGGGCTTGCTCCCGCTTCTCGCGGGTGACCAGGCGCACGCCCTCCTTGCCGACGAGCACCGCCTCTCCTGCGATCAGATCGCGCAATTTGGTACAGGTGAGTACTCCACTCCTGTGGGTGACACAGGCGTCCATTCTCTGCTTCTGTAACGGTTGCCACTTCCCCGCCTCGAAGACCTCGGTCTCGTGATGGGTGGTGCTGTAAAAGCCCGTCGGAGCGACACCTGCAACTGGAGCGTCTTGCCAGCGGGCGACAGGTGGTTGCGGCTTCTCGAAACCGAGCGAGACCAGCGAAGACACCAGCGCATCGCCGGCAACTGGTTCCGGTGCCCGCACCTTCAACTGCAGATCGGAGTCGGTCAGCCGAAGCACCTCTATCTCCCCCTGCTGTGCCTCGGCTGCCTTCATCGCGGCAGCAAGCAGAGATGGGAGATCTTTCCCGGATCCAGCAAAGAGGTTCTTTTCGAATGTGGACGACATGGTGAGACTATTCCCTGTGCTTCCGACCCGAGTCCCGTCACCCTGTCGGAGCCGCAGGATAGCATGGCTCGGTTGCCAGGCGAGGGGGCCCATCGCCTCCATCAGGAAAGGTATTTTCTTGCTGCCCAGTCGAAGGCACTCCCCCGGCGATACCACCGGAGCCGGGAGTTCACACGACGAGACCCGACCGCTGCAGGTCCCTCGACTCGAGCGGATCGGCACCTTCACCATCGAGGAAAAGATCGGTGAAGGTGGCATGGGTGTGGTCTATCGGGCGCGTGATCCTCGCCTGCAGCGAACCGTGGCCATCAAGCGCATCCACCCCCGTCTGCAAGGCCGCGAAGAAGTGCTGGATCGATTTCTTTCCGAGGCCCGAGCGATCGCCGCCGTCAGTCACCCCAATATCGGTCAGATTCACGCCATTCACGATGAAGAGGATCTGCCCTACCTGGTGATGGAATTGTTGCAGGGTCCCAGTTTTGATCAACGGGTAGAGAAAGAAGGTCCACTCTCTTCCGCGGAAACGATTCGAGTTGCGATCTCTGCAGCCCGAGCGCTCAGTGCGGCCGTGCGCAGTGGCATCATTCACCGCGATGTCAAACCATCGAACCTGCTTGTCGATGCCAGAGGTGAGGTCAAACTGGTCGACTTCGGTCTCGCAGGGAATCTCGGAGAAAATCCGCAGGACGATCCGGAACTGCTCTGCACTCCTCAGTACGGCTCGCCGGAGCAGATCCAGGGCTGGGCCCTCGATGAACGCTCCGACATCTACAGCCTCGGCGCCACGATGTTTCATCTACTGACGGGCAAGCCTCCCTTTGAGCGCGAAACTCGGGTCGATCTGATGGTGGCACAGGTCAATGAACCGGCACCCCATCCTTCTTCGATCCAGCCGGGGATCCACCCCGAGCTGGCAAGCCTGGTCGGGAGGATGCTGGAAAAGAAACCTGAAGATCGTCCACACGATCACGAGGCATTGCTCGAGGAACTGACCGCACTGCAACAGAAGATCGACCCCGCAGCTGCCAGGAGCGTGTCGAAATTGCTGCTTGCCAGCAGTGTCGTGACGGTCATCGGAGCCGTGGTGCTCAGCATTTTGTGGCCCGACCGCAAGGACGGTACGGGTATCCAGGTCGATGGGACCCTGCGCGGGGTACTCACCGCAGCCGCGCCCTACGATCAATTGACCTACGATTTCAGCGTTGAGGGTGACCGACTGGAGCGATTCTTTCGGCTTCCCTCGCTTCCCCAGGACCCGACGGGACACAACAGGATCGCCCCCGTGGTGCTCGACGGAGTGTTGCTCTGGGCCAACGATCCCCGGCCGATCTCCTTTCCCTATCTGACCGAGCTGCGTCGCTGGCGCATCGAGGGGCTACGCTTCCTCGGTTCTCCCGACCTTGAATTGCGAACCGGGCAAGATCCTGAGCGGCCCGGGGATCGGCTCCGGATCGGCCTCGCTGTGGGTCGACAGATCTCGCCACGAATCGAGGTGCTTCGTTCGGGAATGCCGGTGCCTGTAGAGATCGAGGAACTCTCGATCACCTCCTTCATCCAGCAAGGGATAGACCACTCCATCTCGCTCGAGAGAAGGGCATCCGGGGACTCTTCAAGGGCCAGGTACCGACTACAGATCAGTCGACAGACTGAACCGGAGACCCTCATCTCGACACTCATCTTCTCGCTTCCAATCGATTCCGTTCCCAGAGGAGCACTCGCCATCCGATGTGAAGGAGACCTGACCGGCTGGAACTCCCGTATCAAGAGGGTTGAGATCCTGGGACTCCTCGACCGGGACAGGATCCAGCGAAGCTGGATCCTCGAGGGGGGACCTTGAGCACTCGACTTCACATCTGCACTCCTGAAGGCGGCTTTCGTGCCGTCGACATCTCCGTCGAACAGGCTTCCTCTGAAGGGGTGGTCATCGGACGCGACCCCTCGGCAGATGTTTTCATCGATGATCCTGCGGCGAGCAGATTTCACGCTCGCCTGCTCTGTGATGACCTGCAGTGGCGAGTGCTGGATCTCGAATCGTCGAACGGCACGTTTCTGAACGGCGATCCGATCCGTGAATCTGAACTTACGCCCGGCGACCGCCTCGGCATCGGAGACTGTGAACTCAGGCTCGAAGCAGCGATCTCCACGGCATCTGCTTCAGGCTCAAATACCCAGGTGATGCAGCGTATCGAGGTCACCCCTGCCCCACTCGATGGCAAGCGCGCCGCAGAGATCCTGGTCGCCCTTCATTCCTGTGCACCGCTGCTCGGCAGTGGCATCGTCGAGAACTCCCAACGGCTGGAACAGGGGTTACGCCACCTGGTGGAAGGAGCCAACGCCGATAGAGGCGCCATCTTGATCGCTGAAGAAGGCGGCTGGTTATGCCGAACAGCCTGGTCTCGCGGAGGAACTCCGATGCGAGGATTCGTACTCAGCCACACGATTCAATCGGAAGTGATGCAGAGCCGTCGAGCGGTCATCTCCCGTGATACCACCGTGGATGCTCGCTTCCTCGACCGTAGAAGCGTCGTCGGAGATGAGATCCGGTCGGTGATAGCAGCGCCGATTCCTGTCCAGGATGGAATCGGTGGGATCCTCTACCTCGATCGACTCGACGGAGACAAGCGACCCTTCGGCAACGAGGAGTTGTGGGGAACAGGGGTCGCGGCAGGCATCATCGGTGCTGGATTCTCCGTTGGCGCAGAATTGCATGAACTCTCCTCCGATCGGGAAGAACTGGTCCGGACCGTGATCGACTCGATACCCATCATCGGAAACTCGGAACCGATCGAGCAGGTTCGTACCTTCATTCGAAAAACTGCGCCGACGGAAGGGACAGTCTTGATCCGCGGCGAGACGGGAACAGGAAAGGAACTGGTCGCTCGCGCAATTCACTACCAGGGCAGTCGTGCAGCATCTCCCTTCATCGCGTTGAACTGCGCCGCAATACCTGAAAACCTGGTCGAGAGTGAACTTTTTGGTCACGAAAAGGGTGCTTTCACCGGCGCAGACAAGCAGAAGCCTGGCAAATTCGAGGTTGCTACAGGAGGAACCGTTTTCCTTGACGAGATCGGAGAACTTCCCGCCGCTACACAGTCAAAAATGCTGCGACTCCTCGAGGAAAAAAGGCTCGACCGCGTCGGCGGTAACAAGTCGATCGAGGTCGATGTGCGCATCCTCGCAGCCACTCACAGAGATCTGCAGGAAGAGGTTCAACAGAGACGATTCCGTGACGATCTGTACTACCGCCTCGCAGTTCTGGAAGTCGTGGTCCCGCCACTGCGAGATCGACCCGGTGACATCGATCTCCTCATCGATCACTTCCTCGACCTCTGTAGCGGCAGGGGCCGCGAGCGCAAACAGATAGCACCTGAAGCGAGGGCAGCCCTGCGTGTCCATTCGTGGCCCGGCAATGTTCGCCAGTTGAAAAATGTCATAGAGAGTGCCGTGATCCTCTCCACCTCCCCGCTTCTTCAGGTGAGCGACCTGAGGCTAGACCAGACGGCAAAACTTCGGAGTTCTCCCGGTTCGACAGACGGATGGGAGCCGATCACGCTGAAGGAACTGGAGCGACAGCACATCCTACGGATCCTTGACCACGTAAACTGGAACAAGAAGAAAGCTGCAGAGATGCTCGGGATCGAGCGGTCAACTCTGTACTCCAGAATCAAGAACCTCGAAATCTCACCGCCGGAGGACTCCTCTTGATCACTGTAGTTCTGGCTTCCTGGATCGGATTGATGATCCCTTTGCCGCAAACGGGGGAGTCTGTCATTCCCTCCGGTTCCATCCCTGCAGGAATCGTGTTGCAAGGTTGGAGTGTCCTGACCGAGCAACAGGTGATCACCGAATACTCGACTCTGGGTCACCGCCCGCTGAAAATGATTCGCCCGCTGAGACTTTCAGTTCCCGGCTGTGAGATTTTGCTGCTGGGAATGCTGCGTGCAGAGGGGATCGAGTTGAAACCGATTCGCAGAGGACTGAGCAAGAGTGCGCACTGGGCCACCACCGATCCATCCGCCTCACCACCGCTGGCTCGCTACGAAGTGCGCGTGATTCGCATCGAACATGTCCATCCAGAACCGATCTGCAAGTTGCTGCGCAATGAGGCGGGCAAACGAGAAGCATCGATCGGGCCGCTCGACAGGAGGAGTCGATTCGTCCCCGATCTGCGCAGCGGATCCGTGATCATCTCCTGTGCATCTCCCGCCCGTCTCTCGCGCTACTTGAAACTGCTGGCAGCCGCCGATCGTCCACCTGTGGCTGGCACCCATCGTCCTGTTCTTCGCCACTGGTCCACTCGTTTCGGACGGGCCAGTGAACTCGCTCAGGAACTGGATCGAGCGTGGACAGATCGGGGAGGAGTGCCAATTCATGTCGTACTCCACGAGCCATCCAACAGCCTCCTGATCCGGGTCCCCAAGCACATCTGGCCCGCCGTCCAGACGCTGCTGGAGCAACTCGACCGCGACTCCGATTCCTGACCAGACCGCCTCACCTGTGTTCGATTCTCATACACCTTTCACCCCAGATAGGGTCCCTGTTGGCCGGATGAAGGTTACCGGATGTTCCCTAACTCCTTTTGGAAAATAAAGTTGCGGAAGTTGCTCCGTTGGCATGGACGGGCATTTCATTTGCGCAATGATGCCATGACCTACGCCCTTCCTACCCGAGGGGCCCATGAGGTCAACGCCGTGGCCTCCAGTTGGATCCGTCCCGCAGGAAGAATCCGGGATCTTCTCGAAAGTGAAGTCTCGATCCAGCCGATCAAGGAGAGAGGAAGCACCATGAACCCGACAATGGAAGGGTGTGTCAAGATGGCCCGTAATTTGAAGGTCTCCTGCCCGGAGACTCTGATACCCAGTTCCCTGAAGGCACTGGTGGCCTTGCTGGGACTCATCCTGGTGCTTGGTCTTGCCGTGCCTGGCTCGCTACAGGCGCAAGATCCTGCAGATCCAGCCTCGACCGAGGGCAACTCCCCCGACGGCTCCGATGATGAAAACGCCGATGAGGACGAAAGAATTGCGACCGATGCATCCGGCTCCAGCGATGCATCAGGATTCGACTCGTTCGTGATGTCAGAGGGCAAGTTCCCGGTTCTGAGTCTGCTTCGGTTCATCCAGCGCACTTCCGGCAAATTCGTCAACTACCCCTCCGCCTCCAATGATCCGGCGTTCGCAGAGGAAACCTTCGTCGATGTGGTCGGCGACGTCGACCCGCTCACCTATCCCATCGTGCAGGCCATCCTCGAAACCAACGGTTATGAGCTGTGGGAGAGCACCCTCGACGACGGCACAGTGGTGATCAATGTGCGAGCCACGACGGCACGAACTCAACCGCCGTCAGATCCGGTCAGCCCCATCATCGTGGCTGGCGCGGAATCGACAGGAGAAGAGGGAGAAGCACTCGCCACCCTGGTGCTGCAACTGAAATTTGTCGAGACCAGCGTCGTCAGACAGGCACTTCAGGAACTTCTCGGCATCCAGGGAGCCGGTAGTCAGACCGGTAGCCTCAAGATCGTCACCGTGACCAATAATGAAACCCTCATCATCAAGGCCAAGATGCGAGTTCTCGATCACATCCAGCGCCTCGTCGAATACATCGATGTCGAGATCGCAGGACCCGAAGAACTGCTGGTGATCCGTGAGCTCTTTTACGCCGATGCCCAGGACATCGTCAGCATCGTCCAGGAGGCATTGAACGACAACTCCACCTTTGGATCGACCGGACGTAGAACCTCGACGCCAACCACTCAGCAGGGCAGAGCCACCGGTACTACCAACCGTAGTTCGCTCGGTCGGGGAAGTGCTCTCGCAGGTGAAGCGACTCGCCTGATCGCCGACAACCGAACCCAGAAGATCATCATCCAGTCCTCGGATCCTGCTGAACTCGACCTGGTACAGCAGTTGATCGACGAACTCGATACCAAGATTCGCAATATTCGCAACACGACCTGGATCTACAAGGTCCACTACCTCAAGGCTGAGGAACTGGCAGACACCATTCGCCCGCTCGTCGATGAAAACGGTTCGCTTCGCCGATCCGGCAGCAGTTCCAGCAGAACCACCAGCCGCACCAGCGGTCGGTCAACCGCCGGCGCAGGGGGCGTCCAGCAGCAGCAGCAGTTCACCCAGACCCAGATTGTCCCCCACGAGCCGACCAACTCGCTGATCATCCAGGCGGAGCCGGAGGAATACGAACAGATCGAGGTGATCCTGAAGCAGATCGACAAGAGACGACGGCAGGTATTCCTTGAGGTCGCGCTGGTGCAGGTGAAGGACAGTTCAAGCCTCAATTACACTCTTGAGTTCCTGGCAGGCAACCTGGATGACCAGGCACTCACCGGTGTTCTCCTGAGTGCATTTGGAGGCAGCGAGGTGGTTCCCAATCTCGATCCCAATGGTGTGATCACTGGCATCAACAGGATCCCCGGGATCGGCGGTGCAGGACTCAGCGCCGTACTCCAGCAGGATGGGCAGTTTCCATTGATCATGAACGCCCTCAAATCGGATGAGGATTCAAATATCCTCGCCACACCATTCATCCTCGCCGACGACAATCAGGAGAACTCAATTTCGGTCCAGACCGAGATCTTCTACACCACCTCGAACACCACGAACGTCAACACCACCACTTCTCAGCAATCGGAAAGTGCCGGAATCACGCTATCGCTGGTTCCTACCATCTCGAGTGAAGTGGTGTTGCTGGCACTGGAACTGGAGGTCTCCTCCTTCTCCGGTGTCAGTGACGGAACAGGTGCACTTCCCGATAGGTCTACGAATGTCATCAGTTCCAAGGTGACGATTCCCGACGGAGGCATGTTCATCATCGGGGGTCTTGCCCAGATGTCAGCAGGTGCGATCCAGAGCAAGGTGCCCCTGCTGGGAGATCTACCCTTCATAGGGGCGCTGTTTCAGTCGAGTGGATCGAACACTTCGAGAGACAACCTCTATGTGTTCCTCAGTGCTCATATTCTCGATGACGATCGCTTCAATAACCTGGGTGATTTCACACGGGATGCGATCCATGGAGTGCGTTCCTTCCAGGATGACCTGAGGCTGCAACAGTTCTCGGATCCCGACAACGAACGCGACGTGGAACTGCGGCCGTTGGTACGCCCAAGCGATGGTACCGCTGCGGAGCAGCAGCCATGAGGCTTTCCCTCTTCAATGAACTGATCGAAAATGGTCTTCTCAATGAAGACCAGCTGAATGAGTGCCAGGAAGAGGAACGTTCCACCGGGAAGGCCCTCGATAAGGTCCTCCGGGAAAAGGGTTACGTGACCGAGGCGGCTCTCCTGGACGCGCTCTCGAAGCGGCTTCATATCCCCTTCATCGAGGACCTGACCGACTTTGAGGTTCCGGCGCAGTTCATCGAGCATGTGCCGCCACAATTTGCGCGCACCTACAACCTGGTCGCCGTCGGAGAAGCCCCTGGTATTCTCCATGTCGCCACCTGCGACCCTCTAGATGTACAGCCGATGGATGACCTCGCTGCACTGGTAGGTATGGTCATCGAACCGATGCTCTCCCCTCGAGCCGAGATCACAGCGCTCATCAACAGGGCGTTCCAGAAATCCAGTGCCGATGTGGATGAGTTACTCGAAGGTCTCGACGATGATGATCTGATCGGCATCGCCGCTGAAATCGATGAAACCGAGGATGTTCTCGATATCGCCAACAAGGCGCCGATCATCAAATTGATGAACACGATCATGTTCGAAGCATTGAAGATTCGTGCATCAGACATTCATCTTCAGCCCTTCTCGGATCGCTTACAGGTCCGCTACAGGATCGATGGCATTCTCTACGATTCAAAGGTCATCCCGAAAAAGATCCAGGATGCTCTGATCTCACGGGTCAAGGTGATGGGAAAGATGGACATCGCTGAGCGAAGGCTTCCACAGGACGGTCGGACATCGCTAAAAATTGGTGATGGAGATGTGGATGTGAGAATCTCGTCGGTTCCGACGAGCCACGGTGAACGCATCGTATTCCGCCTGCTCGACAAGAGCGCTCGCCTCTACCAACTCACCGAGATCGGGCTCGATGAGCGCAATCACGAGATACTAGAAAAGCTGATCTCGTCCTCCCATGGAATCCTGCTGGTCACGGGTCCTACAGGATCGGGAAAGACCACCACCCTGTATGCAGGTCTCGACGAGATGAACTCTCTCGAAACCAACATCATCACCATCGAGGATCCGATCGAATACAACCTCGATTCCATCAGTCAGATCCAGGTCTCGACCAAGAAGGGACTGACCTTCGCATCGGGACTGCGTTCGCTGATGCGTCAGGATCCGGATGTGATGATGGTCGGAGAGATTCGCGACGAGGAAACCGCCGCTATCGCGGTGCAGGCATCCAACACCGGTCACCTCGTATTCTCGACACTACACACCAACGACTCTGCCGGTGCGGTGACCCGGCTGATCGATCTTGGGGTCGAGCCCTACCTCGTATCCTCATCGTTGATCGGCGTCGTGGCACAGCGCCTCGTCAGGGTCATCTGCCACCGATGCAAGATGTCATACGAACCTGAGGAGAGCGAGCTGAAGAGCGTGGGCCTGACCAGGGACGAGTTGAAAGACGGATTGCTGTTCCGGGGAAAAGGTTGCGATAACTGTCTCGGTCGTGGCTACTACGACCGGACCGCCATCTACGAGATCCTTACCATCAATGAAACAATTCGCGACCAGATCATCGCGCGTACCAGCGCATCCGTGATCAAGCAGGTCGCGGTCGAATCTGGCCACCTGCGAACATTGCGAATGGATGGTGCCAGAAAGGTAGCGCAGGGAATCACCACAATCGATGAAGTTTTACGAGTCACGCAGATGGATATCTTCTAGAAATAGCCAGGAGCCAGGATGCCAATCTACTCCTACCAGGCCATCGACAGCCGCGGTCGCAACAAAAAGGGCAACATCGACGCTGATACAGCTCGCGATGCCCGTGACAAGTTGCGAACCCAGAAACTGCGCGTCACCGATATGCGCAAGATCGATGCTGTTGCCCGTGGTGGAGGAAAAGCTGGTCGCTTCCAGTTGCAACGCAAGGCAAACATCCGCGACCTGGCCATCCTGACGCGGCAGTTCTCGACCCTGCTTGCATCCGGAGTACACCTCTCAGAAGCACTGACAGTACTGGTCGAGCAGATCGAGGACCGGCGCATGGAGGTGATTTTCCGGGACATCCGCGAGAAGATCGTCTCGGGCGCAGGACTCGCAGATGCATTCTCATTGCATCCGGCCTACTTCAGCGACCTCTACATCAACATGGTGCGGGCAGGAGAAGCTAGCGGAAATCTTGACGAAGTATTGCTGAGCCTTTCTAACTACCTGCAAAAGCAGGCGAGTTTGCGAGGCAAGATTTCTGCTGCACTCACCTACCCGGCGATCATGGTCGTGGTCGGTTTGATGGTGGTGGCTTTTCTGATGACCTTCGTGGTGCCCAAGATCACAGAAACACTGGTCAAGAAGGGCAATGTGTTACCGTGGCCAACCGAGCTCCTGATCTTCATCAGTGATATGTTCAAGTCGTACTGGTTGCCGGGCATGATCGGTGTGTTGATGGCGATGATGTTCTTCAGAGGCGTGATTGCGACCGAGAAAGGTCGCCTGGTTTATGACACGTTGTTGCTAAAGATCCCGGTACTTGGATCACTGCTACAGCGGTCAGCGATCTCTCGATTCACGGTGACACTGTCCATCTTGCTCAAAAGTGGTCTCCCCGCTCTTGACTCACTCAACATCGTCGGAAAAGTAGTCAACAACTCATTGATGGCACAGACGATCTCGCACGTTGCGGATCGTATCGTCGAGGGAGCAGACATCTCGACACCCTTGAAGAAGTCAAAGATATTCCCTCCGATGGTGGGCTACATGATTGCTGTCGGAGAACAAAGTGGAGAGTTGGAGAGTGTTCTCGACAGAATATCTCAGAACTATGAGGAAGAGATCGACCTTGCCATCCAGAGACTGACTGCGATGGTAGAACCCGTCATCATCATCTTGCTGGCCATCGTGGTCGGATTCATCGTGATGGCAGTACTGTTGCCGTTGTTACAGTTCAACAATCTCTAGTGGCGCTCTCGGTTTACGAGATCGAAACAACAAGTGAAGGAGGCGGCAATGAACCGTCGCAAGAGAGACCGGCGAGCTGGATTCTCGCTGATTGAATTGATCGTGGTGATCACGATTCTTGGCATTCTTGCCAGCACCGTGGTGGTGAGCGTATTCGGGCGCTCTGATCAGGCAAGGGTTGCAGCGGTGCGAGCTGATTTCAGCAGCATCTTGACTGCTTCTCGCCTCTTCCGCGAAGACCACAAGCGCTGGCCCGATACCATCGAGGAGTTGATGCAACCCCCCGCGTCCAACACCGGCAGCACCATGGAGTACCTCAGTTCGGAACCCTTCGATCCCTGGACCGGGGACTACTACTACTACGAACTCGGTGACCGCGGGCCACTGTTGATCTCGTGGGGAGCTGACGGCCTCGAAGGAGGCGAGGAGTTCGACGCAGATATCTACTCTGACGAGACGGGACGCTGATCAGATGACACTGCGAGCCCACTCCTCTGGATTCACCATGATCGAGTTGATCGTCGTCGTGACGATCCTCGGCTTGCTTGCTTCAGTGGTGGTCCCCAATCTCGATGGTATCTCGCCAAAGTACCGACTCCGTTCTGCCGCGCGAACCATCGGTCAGAACATCGGGTGGGCGAGATCACTCGGTGGAGGAGTCGGAGACGAATATGTGCTTCGCTACGATCTAGGCGAAAGCACATTATCAATCATCTTGCCTCCAGGAATTGATGGAGATCCAGATCTTGATGTCGATATGCGCGAAACGATGGGCGTTCAGATCCTCCCGGAAGGGATAGTGATCAGCAAGATCCTGCATCCGGATGGGATGTCTGATGAATACGGAATCGTAGATATCGTACTCGATGAATACGGCACCACCGGATCGCACATCGCCGTGGTAAGAAACGAAGAAGACACGACCATTGCAGTTTACTTCGAGGCGATCATCGGGAGCATCCAGTACATGCCGGGCGAAGATGCGGAGTTCCCCAGATGGTGACCTCACTTCCCCACTCGAACGATGCTGCCGGAGGTTTCACCCTCGTGGAACTGGTCATGGCTGTGGCCATCATCAGTGGTGCTTTTCTCAGCTTGCTGTACATGCGAACAGATGCAGTGGATCGCGCGTTCACTTACAACCACCAACGCCTGGTCGAGAGGGTCGGCAGAGAGGTTCTCGACGAGGTTGCCTTCGGACTCTCCGACGGACTCGAAGGGACGGCTCAAATACCCGGCCACGCCGAAGGGACCGGTTGGCCCTGGTCGGCCACCATCACCGACATGTCGAGAGAAGATGTAGGGCCCAGACTACTGGAAATCACCCTCACTCTGGAACACCCCGGCTCTGACATCGAGAACACCGAGGAGTTTGTCATCTCGACCAGAATCCTCGTCGCCGATGAGGACCCGCTCGCCGCCAATGCCCTGATCGGATCCCAACTCGATTCAGGATCGGGGTTCTGATGCAGCAACGTGGATTTACCCTTGTAGAACTGATCGTCGTGCTCGGGATCTTCACCCTGGTGATGTCGATGTGTTACACGATTCTCGATACGACACTCGAGGCGGATCGAAGGATTCATAAGACAACACTCACTGGCAAGGTCGGCGAGGCCATCCTCGGTCAGATGCGCAGAGACCTACAGGGTGCCGCATGGCGCGGACTCGGACCCGAGGTCTTCCGCGGTGAAGATCATGGCGACGATGACAACGCAGAGGATTCGATAGACTTCATCACCACATCCCCGGTGCCCGAGCCAGAAGATGAGACTCCGAGCTGGACAGGCGAACTCAGTTCGGTCGGCTACGCATTGCGGCCGGGAGATGACGGAGACCAGGTGCTGTTTCGAAGAGTCGCATGGGATCTCACTTCCGATCCGCTGGATTCAGGTGTCCGGACTGCCATCTATGATCGTGTGCAGGCACTCAACTTCGAGTATCTCGATATCGAGGGCGAATGGGTTGGTCACTGGGACGCTTCTGAATTACTTCCCGAGGAAAACCTGACCGACTTCCCCTATCTCGATGAGCGAGAATTCCAGGCAGAACTGGAAGCAGAAGAACTGGCAGCCTCCGCAGCCGATGCAGCAGCTGCTGCTGCTGCATCCGGCCTGGAAGGAACCACGGGAAACACAGGTGGCCAGTCTTCCGCATCGGAAGGTGGTCTTCGACCAGGCGATATTGACCCTGCTACAGGAGAAGTGATCCCCGAGGAGCCGTTGCCGCTGCCGCTTCCGAGAGCGGTCCGGATTGTTCTTTACCTCCACTACAGTGATGAAAAAGGTCAATTGCTCGATGCGGATGGAGCTCCGATCGAGGAAGTCTTTTCGACCATCGTTCCGCTACTCGTCTCGGACCAGATCCTGGTCGAGGATCCTGAAACCCTGCTCGAGGGGAGCGACAGCGGCTTTTGATCTGAATCGCAACCAGAGAATTGGAGGGGCCTCCGGAAGGATATGGCGAGAACCAGGATTGCGTGATCCCCAGGTTTTTGCCCCGGAGGCCCCGCTTTCATCCCCGACCTGTGCCACGATGGGCCACTGGACACCCCTGAACCGTATTGACAGCCCTCTCACGGGATGTGCCAGAACCGCACAGTGGCTGCGTTTGCTGGCCCTTTTCGCGCCATCCAGGCTTCCACTATTTGGCACTGATGATGCACTCTACAATGGTGAAGAGTGTCCCGGATCCGCGCTTCAGGGGCAGCCCATCGGCAATCCAGTCCCGAGGATGAGGCGTCGGTGGACACGCTCTGGAGGGCGAACTACAATCCGCCACTCGGAATTGAATTAGAGTGCAGGATCGCAGCACGAGTGGGTCTCGTGGTGATTCTGCCAGGATGGTTTTTTCGGTCCTCGGGGTTCTCGCCCCGGAAGCCCACTGGGTTTTCCGATCGGCGGGACAGGCCCGAATAGAATCACAACTGCTGTTTGGAAACGCCATTGCGAGGTGATTGTGTCTCGGATTGGCATCCCAGCGGACTGACATCGAGCCTGTCGGTAGCCAGCCAGATCCTTCTCGCTGACTACCGATGCATGGAAAGAGCAGTAACGAATGAGCCCCCAAAACCGAACCCATTCCCAGGGCCACTGGTTCACCATCTCCTCCTCTCGCATCGTGGCTGCCAAAATAGTGGCGTGCTGCTGCATCATCGTGGCATCTCTATCGGTGCTCACGGGACTTGTGGGGTGTCATGGATCAGTCAGTTCGATCCCGAACATCAACAATGCTGCCAGTTTCCTGGAAGATAACGAGGTCTACAACGGGCCCTCCATGGTATCGCCACGCTACGGCCATACCGCAACCACCCTTGAAGACGGCACCGTCCTCATCGTTGGAGGCAGTGACGAGAGACATCTCACCTCACTCGATGTCGCCGAAATTTTCGACCAGGGCGCCGCCGTCAGTCTCAACGATCCGGTTCCAGATACGGGTTCCGGCGATTTCATCGACACCGATGTTGAAGGTGACCTGATGTCGCTGACCCAGGGTGGACGAATCTTCCACACTGCGACCCGACTTCCCAACGGCAATGTTTTCATCTGTGGCGGCACCCAGGACGCGCTCTTCGCGCAGGCCATCGATGTTTCCGAAATTTACGATATCAGCAGTCGTGAGTTTGCTCCTGATTTCTTGCAGTTGAACGAAGACATGATCAAACCGCGATTCCGGCACAGCGCCACCTTGCTTCCCAACGGCAAGGTACTGGTCGCAGGCGGCCAGGAATCACGCAATGAGACGATCATCGACCCGAACTTTGCGCCTGGTCAGCCGGGATTCCAGATCGACATCAATGTTTTCCCCTCCCTCAAGAGCATGGAGATCTTCGATCCCGGAGCTCTCGCCTTCGCGCCAGCGCTGACGGTCGCCGGCAATGACCCTGCAGAATTCCTCAGCGCCCGCGGTCGAGCGGGGCATAACACCGCAGGGATGGCGGGCCTCGATGGCTCGCTCGGAACCACCGATGACATCCTCGTCCATGCCGGCGGATTCCAGACACTTTCGACCATCTTCGCGCCTCAGTTCAAATTGCCCTGGCAGCAAGACACCAGTAACTCGGCCAACTTCGAGTACTTCGATGCCACCACTGGTGACAACCGAATCGCCGCAGGAATCGTGGCAGCAGAACGAGTCAATCATCCACAGATCCTGAATCTCGGAAGATATGGCAACTTCACGCTCGAGTTTGACCTGGACGATGATGGGGAAATCACACCACCTCCACTCGGTGTCGACATCGCGGCGATTCCAGGGCTGACCAATATCGTTCTCATCGCGAACGGTGACAACGACGACCCTGCCTGCCCCACTGGTAATGGCGCGAATGATCTACTGGTGGCCACCTTCAGTGGCTTCGGGCCTTCTAATGGGCTGTCCTTCACCCTGTTCGGAGGCGAGTTCACCCTCTCCAATAATGTCGAACTGGTGACCTTTGATCCGATGAACTGTGCGTCCTTCAGCCGAAGCGAGGCTGATCTGATCACGGTTCTGACGCGGAGAACCTACAATGGTGAAACCATCACCTCGCCGGTCGGCATCACCGCCGGGGGGTCCTTCATGCTCCCGACCCCCAATGGATGTGTCGAATTGACCCAGGGCACCTGTGCCAATGGAATTGTTGGTGTGACGATTTACGACCCGTTCTACCAGCCGTTCCTCGATCCTCCCTGGGATCAGACCGGCAACATCAATCCGATCACACACCCGACCGGGATTGTCGGTGCGTTCGTCAACATCGATGGAGATACCGCCAATGACAACGCTGACGGGTTCGCAGAGGGAAGCCTGTTGCTGGCACTCGCTCAGGGGAAAATGCTCCACACCTTGAATGTCATTCCGGGCGAAGATGGAGTGCTCGATACCGTCGATGACCGGATCGTTGCCATCGGCGGAGGAGTCAGTTACTACCCCAACTACGGTGATGAGCCGGCGACCATCAACTGCGAAGTGATCATGCTGCCAGGAACCAATGTTCCCGTGCCAATCCCCTAGTCCGATGGCCGATTCGGTCATCGGAAGCTGCAATTCGTCTTCCCCGACGAGAGGATCCGCTCAACTCAGGGGTATGCGTCCCCGGAGCCCCGACCGGAGTACCATCCGATGAGTACCCTTCACCATTCTTCTCATCCTTCATCAGGAAGGCTTTCCTCCAGCATCCCGATCATCGTATCCCTGATCGCCCTCGGCTGGCTGCTGGCAACGCTATGGATCCCTCGGGAGCCCATCGACGACGGCAACCCCCAACGATCCCGGGCAGCTGCCAGGAGCGATCAACCCATCTCTCCTTCCCCTGGCAGTGCATCGCAGGATCCAGCGCCTGCCCTCGATTCTCTGTCCCCGGAAATGCGCAGAATCCACGAGCAGATCCACGATCTGTTCCTGAAAACACAGTGGAATGCCGCTCTCGATGCATCCACTGCTCACCGAATCGGTAGAGCTCGAGACGACCTCGAGGAACTACTCTCATCTCTCGGTCCTGAGCATGTTCAACTGTTGGCCGGACTGTTGATAGAAGAGCAAGATTTCGTCAACCGCCGCTTCTTGTTGCGAGCACTGGGGCGTATCGGAAACGATGAGGCTCTCTTTGCGCTGGTGGATCATTACCACTGGTCGGCAGGAAACCAGAAGGAGAGCGAAGTCAAATACACCGTCGCCGCGCTCGCTGCAGCAGACAATGATCGTTCCTTCGAAATTCTCAGTGCGTTCGCCCTATCAGAAGAAGATCAGCGGCACCGTTACAGATTTGTAGGCGCTCTCTCCCAGCATTCTCGATCGAGCGATGCGCTGGGGATCTACTCTCAACTATTGCGCGATGACTCTCACTTTCGAGTACGTCAACGTGCAGCATTCGGGATGAAAGTCTCGGGAGGCCTCGCCGACGCTGCCGGAATCGAAGCAGCACTGCTGGACGAAGGAAACCCGTATGTCCGCCAGTCATTTCTCGGTGCCCTGGGAGGAATCCGCGATGTTCGGTCGGTACCTCTGGTGACCAGGGTCCTGCAGGAGGATTCGGTGCTGGCAACGCGTGTTTCGGCAGTCAAGGCGCTGCTTCGTATCGAGGGAGATGCTGTCGTCGATGCGCTCCGTGCCGCCCGAGATGACGAGTCGCAGCCCCGGAGAGTCCGCGATGAGGTGATCCGCGCCCTCGCAGCACTGGGGATCAGCGAGTAGCAGATGCTGAGCCCGCTTGAGAGTCGGAGCTACCGATGTCACGATCTTCCCGCGTCAGGCCCGCGATGCACCGAAGACCAGCAGCTCTGGCACCTTGCCATGCGAGCGATAGATGAGGGGAGAGGATCGATGATCTCGAACTATCGAACGCCATCCTGTTCTTCCTGCTCCTTCCTATCGGTACTGCTGATGTTGCTGATCGGCTGCCAGCCCACCTCAAGACCCGAACTGATCTCCGCACGAGTAGAGGGTCTGGTCGAAGATGGACTCGGCGAAAATGACCGGATCATCCTGGTCCTCGACACAGCGGTGGAGTTGCCGCAAAGCCCGCGACTGGGATTGATTCTGAAGGGCGCAAACGGCTCGGAGCAGTACTCCATCGAGCGTGGCGAGGCGCGAAACGTGCTGATCGTCGAGATCGAATCGGGATTGGACCACCTGATCTCGCAGGCAGACTCTTCTTCCGACGGCTGGCTGTCGCTCTCCCTCGACCTGGGACTGATAGGACTCCTGAATGAAGACGGTACACCTTTAGATGGGATCGTTGGCCCCATCGGACTGGATTTTCCGGTACCCGATCCTGCCCTACTCATCGAGGCGCGCTGGGTCGATTCCGATCGCAGTTCCACGGTCAATCAGGAGGACCTTCTGATTCTTCGATGGGATCAACCGGTTCAGTTCTCCGATGCCATCCAGGAGCGTCAACTGGAGATTTCTTCGAGCCTGATCCGCCTCTCGGTCACGGGAGATCGTCTGGGATCATCCAGGTCTCCTGCGCGATTCGTCGCTGGTCCCTTCTCGAATGAAACCAGGATCCTGCTCGGCGAGTCCCCATCACTCACCATCGATGGAGTTCACGAAAATGGCCGCTCCAACTTCGAAGGATCTCCAAGCGGCATCTTCGTCGGAGGTACCACCATATTGCCGTCATCCGATCTGCTGACTGAACAGGGCGGCGGCGTTGCCTCTCCGGAGGTAGTCGACATCGAGGGCGATTGTGCGCCGTGGCAAGAACTTGACCTCCCGGCAGGACTCCCCGCACTCGACGGCCACACTCTGACCCGACTGCCCGATGGCAAGGTACTGGTCGCCGGAGGCAGATCGATGATGGCCGGAAGTGCCGGAAGAGTACTGGCGAGTGCATGGATCATCGATCCGATGGGAAACCACCTGGGGCCGCTGGCGATGCAATCGCCGCGCTGGGGTCATTGTTCCACCTTGTTGCCCGGCAAGGACGAACTGGAGGGAACAGCTGACGACATCGTCCTCCTCACAGGTGGCTATGATGGAACTGGAGCTCGTGACGACTCCGAGGTGTTGTTCCTTCAAGCCGACCCCCCGGAGTTCATCTCGGTCGAGAGCGATACACCGTCTAGTCCCCGATTCGAGCACTCTGCACATCCTCTCGACAACCTCAATACCGTGATCCTGGTTGCCGGTCGACTCGATGGAAAACTGAATGGGATCATCGAGCAAATCGAGTTGCACCTGACAGATACTGTTTCTGGCATCAAGGCGCAGAGCATCACTCACCAGGTCGGAGAACTCCGCTTCCCTCGTCACCAGCACGGCTCGATCTTGTTTGAAGATTCTGAACAACCACTGCTGCTCCTCTACGGCGGTTACGGTGGCTCGCTGGGCAATCCACATGTTCAGTACGATGCAGAGCACTGTCGCGTCATCGATTCTCCGGAAGCCTTCCGGATACGCCCCGATTCGAGATTCGCAAGGAAAGTGCTGATCGAGGACGCCGAATCAAACCTTCCAGGGCCCAGAAGGGGCTTGCGACTCCACCCCCTCGGAGACAGTTCTGCACAGGGCAACCGAGCGCTGCTGGTAGCAGGGACGCGCAGAGAGCCGACCAGAGACGCGCTGTCTCCCTTTCAGGTTGCGGAACTTCGCACCAGTTATGTTCTCGAGCAAGAAGAAACGAGACACGGAAAGGTGCGGCTAAGGTGGATTCCGGCGGGCAGGCTGCCACTAGAGATGGTGGGATCCTGCATCGCTGAACTTCCTGGCGGTCGAATTCTGGTTGCAGGTGGATCCGGCAGAAACGGAATGCCGACCGCTGAGGCCGTGATCTTCGACCCCTTCTCGGGCGGAATCGAACGCATCTGCAAGCCCCTGAGCAGGGAATCGGCTCGAGGAGTGGAGATGCTCCTGGCACCTCAGGCGGTGTCACTCTGGGGCGGAGCAATGATCGTGGCCGCATCGCCGGAGAGCCGAACCAGTCGGGCTCTGCTATTCAGGTCGGGTGAATGACCGCCGCTATCTCTCTGGCGTCGTCTCTTCCCCGGTGTAGTTGACGAGCTCAAGGACCAACGCCCAGGCGTCCTCTTCGGTGCCTTTCTTGGCCTTGTTACTGAGTTCGATCTTCTGGAAACCAAGGTGCGGAGCTCGAGTCTGGATGTTAGCCAAAAATGTGATGTGCTCGCGTAGGGGTTTATTCTCGAATGTTGCGTGATAAGTGTTCTTTGTCAGTGCCCCGGTTTTATTCGAATCATTGCTGGCACTCTTGATCACAGGTTTGGCTGTGGAATTCTTCATCCCCTCGATGATCTCCGTGATCGTGGTGCTGATCTTGCCCGAGTTCTTCTTGCTCTCCTCTCGGCGCAGATGCTCCAGCACTACTTCCTTGCTTTCTGCGCTGTCGAGCAGTTCTTTCAGCGACATCAGGTTCTGGTTCTCCCGGACAGCGGCGACCCTGTATTTCTCGGCTCCGTTCTGCAACCACAGCCCCCAGCCTCCAAAGACTGCAGAGCAAAGGAACAAGGTGAGCAGCAAGATCTGGGTCAGATCACTGGTCTGTTGCTTGGCAGCCATCTTCAGCTCCTCCCGCCGGTTCCGGTCAAACTCGACTTCAGTTTCAATTTCAGCGTAACTCTCATCAATTCGCCATCCGACTTGATGTCATCCTCGATGGTGAAGTACTTCGAGCGCTGTTCGAGTGCCGTGACCACCCGTTCCGCTGCTGAGGCATCGTCGACCAGAAAAACCACATCAGAGGAACTGTTCCTCGATTTTGCGCCTCGAATCAGGATCTTCATCCATTTCGGATAAATCCTTGGATTCGCTGCTGTGACACCAAGAGTCACATCTGAGACCATGTCGAGCCCTGGTAGGTACTGAACGATTCGGGCCCGCCGGTTATCACCTGAGCCACCCTTGAGCTTCTGGATCTGGTTCTGTGCACTGCGAAGTATGTTCGTTGTAGTTCTCGGAGGAGCATCGAACCTAGCCACGTAGATGCCTTCCTGATTCTCGATAACCAGCTCGAACTCTGCTCTCCGTAGTTGCTTCTCCTGATGTGAGTCCACGAGCCACGACACCGACATCGTGCACAAGATGAATGCCATCAGCATCAATCCAGGAAGCAACTTCGCAAAGCGCCGCTCATACTTGTGCTCTTCCTGACGAAAATCAAAGTTGGTCAACCCCTGACCTGCAGCCTGCAGGGAGAGTCCGACCGCCACTGCACCCGATCGGTTACACCGATCGACCAGATCGAGGCCAAGGGATGTCTCGATGCCATCGCAAACTCTCAATTGCTGCGCGGGCACCTCGAACTCCTCTGAAAGTAGATCTGCGATTCCCAGGTCACAGGCTGCGCTTCCCGAGACCACTATCCTGTCGAGTGGTGATCGGATCAGGATCCCGGCAAAGGTTCGCTCGATCTCTGTGAAGAGACGCTCGACCACCTCGTTCGGATCCGCAGGAGGCAAGGAATGTGAGGAGGTCAATTCTTCGTTCAACTTCTCGAAATCTTCATCGGATACGACGGCAATCGACAGTTCGTCATCGTCCGCCACATCCTCATCCATCGCTCCCTGCTGCATCAGGTCAGCAAATTCCTGGGCCACACCCGAATCACCATCAGGCTCCTCAGGAGCGAGCCCACCAGCGGTGGTGAGGGTTGGAATCGTCGAGGGTTGGAGATGGTTGGAGGTGGAACGAATCCTGGTGATTCGCCCCTCCTCGAGCAGCACGAAGGTCGTATGACCCGCTTCCATGCCGATGAGCAGAGTTCTGCCACCACGAAGATCCGGTCTGGAGATGTGTAGTGCCGTGGCCAGGGCGGTGGCGTCTACCTCGATCTGAACCGGGTCTACATCCCCCTCTCGTAGCATGTCGAGATGGGCTCCGACGATATTCTTCTGGATGGCGCTGATCAACAATCGACTGGAGTCTTCCTCCTCTGCACACTTGATGTACTCGATGATCAGATCATCGATGGAAGCAGACGGGAGGTGCCCCTCGCTCTCGTAACGAACCGTTTTAGCGATGACATCGTCACGCGTGAATGGAACCGAAATCTCACGCAGAGTCGACATCCGGGTCGGTATGCTCGACACAACATCCATCGTCATTCTGGTGTTCCCGGATAGAGATGTCCGGAGGATCTCAGCGAGGGATGCGACTCGCTCCTCGCTCGTTTCGCCGGAGAGTCTCGCCTCGATGTAGTCGACGATCGTGGTCCGCTTCGAGGTGGAATCAACCACCGCGATACAGACTTCAGATCCATCGATCTCTATTCCTGCGTGCAGTGCCACGACAGGGCTCCTCTCGCTCTCACTCGGGATGAAAATCAGCGCTGATTGGGCTGATTGGGCTGCTGAGCTCGATTCAGTTCTTCCAGTCGGCGTATCGCCTCCTGGGGGTTGGCCTCGATGTCGACTCCAAGGGTCGATTCAATCGTCGTCTGCGTCACCCTGGCACCAGGGGACTTGGCCCCTCCACCACTCTTCAACTTGGGAGCGGAAGGTGCCGGTTTGCGACCGGTTCTCTCTGCCCTGGGGTCTCTGATGTCACCCCTTCGAGTTCTCGCATTGGGATTGGGTGTGGTCCTCGAGGCCGATGTCGGATTGGCCACCCGAGCGGGAGCACCTACGCGGGCCCCGGTAGCAGCAGTTCCCGGCAACTCCTTGCCGTCACTGCCTCGGATCGCACCCCGCACGTCGGTCGGGATGGAGGCGGATGGAGTGGCTCCTGGAGCACCGAGCGAACTGCCGGTGAGCAGGTCCAGTTCTTCAGGGCTGAAGCCCCGAAGTACCAGCACCCTGCCCTCCTCGTGGATCACGGGGTCGATCTTGGACTCCTGTCGCAGCGTGTAACTGCGGCCGTTGTGCTCATAGATGACCTGTTTCGGCCGGTCCTGAATTTCAACTACCATGTAGGTGTTCGCATCGATGCGAAATGACTTTCCTTGCTCCAGGTATCTCACCCGTTGATTTGAAATCTGTGTACGGCCCGACGACCGTGAGGTGGCTCGACTGGTCGGAGAGCGGCTACTAGCACGGCTCGATCCCCGGGTAGCACCTCTGACTCGGCTGGTGTTGATGGTTCGTCCACGCGTACCTGGATTGAGAACCGAGGTCTGCCCCTTCTCCTGGATCGAAGCGAAGCGTTGACCCTCGGGGGAATAGATGACGCCCACGATTTCCCAATCACCGATGGGACCTGAATCGAGTTGAGGCAATGCCGGATCAGTTGTCGGCTTCACTGGTGCTGTGCGAATCGGCGGTGGCGTGAGGTAGAGATCGCGAATGATGTCGCGGTACTGGTTGGGAACCGGGCGTGCAGCCTGATCCTTCAACTCGAAGTCCACTGGATCGTACAGGCGAACCTGGGTTCCCTCCGGCGAATCGTCCAGAAGGCCGAAAAACACGAACCCCAGCAGGGTCAATGCCGCGACGTTGAACAGTAACAATCCGACACGTAGTAACTGGATGCTCACTTTTGGCATCGTTTGATCCTCCGCACCGCATTCAGCGGCGCACTTCCTTCCAGGAGATCACCAGCACATGCTGGCCCTTCCTGGCGCACACCATTCTACCCGAGAGCGAACGGCCCTCGCTCGTTCCTTCGATAGTAGTGGTGAAAAAATTACTGGAAAAAGTGGAATGTTCTTCGAGGTCTTGCTGCAAAAGAGCGAAGATCGAGTCCTCGCTGGCACCCCCGTCTTGCCACGACTCATCGACCTGCTTGAGCTGATCGAAGCTGGTAAAGTGCTGAAATTGCTGCTCTATCTCTTCATCGACGCCAATATCGCCGAGCAGATCCTCGAGGATCTCACCGGTGACCTCGTCGATCTCCTGCTGGTAACTATTGCAATGATCCCGGATCTGCCAGGCGATCTCCCTTGCTTCATCAAAATCATCAAAAGACCTCATCAGTGCGATCAAGACCTCCGGTCGGGCAGTGTTGAGATTGATCTTGCCGGTGGAGTTCGCAGTCAGCACATGACGAAGACCGATCGGAGTCGGTATCTGGTCGACCCCGCCATCGAGCAGTTCAAATCCTGAAGCCTCAAGACCATCGAAGGATCCGGGGAGCAGTGCGCCGATGTCATCCATCCACTCGTCAGAATTTCCTCGCTCTTCCTCGTAATCTTCTTCCAGGGTGGCCGGATCAATGGGGCCATTGAAGAGCTCCCATGAGACCTCATCGAGGTGCCGGATCGAATCCAGGCTGCGGATTCTGCGCGTTTGCTCATCGAGAACCCTTTGATAAACCATCGATACGATGGCTTCCGCAGCACCCTGAGGATCGGGGACATCGTTATATTCAAATCCGCTTTCACTGTTGAAATCGATCACGGCTTCGATCAATCGCTCGAGCATCACCGTGGCATCATCGACTTCTTCTTGCTCCGGGATGATGTATTCTTCGAGGAGTTCTTCGTCTTCTCCACCCAGATCTGAACTACCATCCGCTGAATCAGCACCTCCCTCGGAATCAGTCTCCTCTTCTTCCTCGGCGATGAGGACGAGTTTGAAGATGTGATTGAGATCGATGCAGGACTCGCCATCGATCACCAGGCCCGTGATCTGAACCTGATTGATGGAATCCTGGATCGGGTAGGCCCACGCATCATGAGGAGTATCCGCCGGAGTATTGGACTCGCCAGAGCCCTCGCCATTGGAGCCAGGCGTTGTGCCGCCTCCAGAACCAGGCAAGGTGATCCCACCGGGCAACTGGGTGCCGCCACCGCCAGAGGATCCGAGCAGGGAATCATCTTCGATGTCGTCATCGAAGTATCCGAGATCCTCCATCAGATCGGAGGATAGGCTCTGTAGAACCTGGCGCGCGGTGGCCTGGACGGCATAGGAGAGGGAGACGCGACCCTGTCGATTCCTGGAGATGCGCTCCTCGATCTTGGTGACAAAGAGCAACTGTGTGATGACGACCGTCAACACCAGCACCAGGATCAGCACCACGAACAGTGCCATGCCCTGCTGAGAGCAGCGGGATTGGTGGATCCTGTCATCGGGCTGATGCATCGTCGACTCCGGTTTCACGATCGAGGCCCCCGTCAAATCGAGAGTCTCTCTGCACTATTGATCGGCAGATCTCGTGCCATTCTATAGCGAACAGGGCCCCCAGGGCTCTTCTACGAAAGATTCGTAACTTCAACAATAACAATAGGATACATTCCCGAGCCCGAATTCGTGAGAGGGGTCGATTCGAGCCATGCCTGAAGTGGGGCAGGTAGTGTTCAGAATCACTACACTTGAGCGGGTTTTTCGTCGATTCCGGGGCCCGAATCCTCCTCTGGGCTCTTCAATACCAGGGTCAGGACCGCCGGCAGCACCACCAGCGTCATCAGGGTCGAGGCAGCGAGACCGCCGACGATCGCCTTGCCGAGGGTGTTGAACTGGGGGCCGGTCAACATCTCGGTTCCGTAAGCCATCGGAACCAGTCCCAGGATCGTCGTCAGGGCAGTGATGAGAATCGGGCGAAATCTATCGGAGGCACCCAGTCGAATCGCATTCGATGGAGTCTCCCCTTCATCGATCCTTCGCCTCACCTGATCGATGAGAACGATGCCATTGTTGACGACAATTCCGCACAGCAGGATCAACCCCACCGCCGCAGGTGTATCCAGCGCATCCCCCTGGAGCCATAGCGACCAGATCACTCCCGGAACAGCCAGCAAGACCGTGATCATCAGGATCAAAGGAGTACGTAACGATTCGAAGAGGCAGGCGAGTACCAGGTAAACCAGAAAAATCGAGAGATACAGACCTTCGCTGAAGGAACCCTGGTTGCGCCAACGACCGGACCAGCCCTCTCCCAGGTCCCAGCTGTACCCCACCGGCATCGGATAAGATGCGAGTGATTGCTCGAGGCGCTGCTGAATCTCGTCCTTGACCGCCACATCGTATTGAACTGAAACGGAGATCGAACTTCGTCGATTGTCGCGCCGAGGCCTGCTCGGAGCCTCGACCTTCGCAAGGCTCCCGATCTCTTCTATAGGAAGTTCCAGGTCATCTCTGAGAGGAAACCGCATGAATTTCAATTCCTCCACCGAGTCCGTCTCTTCCTCAGCGAGACCGAGGGTGATATCCAGATCTCCTGACCGGGTTCGCAACTGGCTGAGTCGGTTTCCGGAGAAAGCAGCACTGATACTGCGAGCCACCGTGGCCCCGGAAACCTGTAACCTCCCCAGCAAATCCTCATCCGGTTTGAGGTGCAGTTCGTCCACTTCTTCGCGGCGAGAGATCTCCGCATCGATCACTCCCTCGACATCCTTCAGATATTGCGCCACCTTGTCGCCTAGATCTTGCAGTAGAGCGCTGGAATCCCCTCGTAACCTGACATTGAAGGATCCAGCAGTGGAATTGCCTCCGCCCCCGTGACCGCCACCCCAGCCCCAGCCATCGTCGGTGCGGATCCGGATGCCGGGAACCTTCGGCAGTACAGTATTCAATCTCCCCCGCAACGCCGTGATGTAATCCTCGGTCGCCAGCTCCGGGGGCGGATAGATACGGGTCATCGCATACCCATCGGTGTACCAGGAATAGATGTCGCTCTCTCCGATGATGTCCCGCTTTGAATCGAGCAGAGTCTCGATTTCGGTGACCACCTTTTCCATCTCTCTGAAATCGAGACCCTCATCAGGCCGATAGGAGATATTTGCGTAGTTCGACTTCCAATCTGCATCGGAGAGATCCATCCGAAATCCATTATCGAAAGGAATCATGACGCTGAAGGTCGCTGCGATCGCCAGCAGTATGGTGACAACGCGGTGCTTCATTGCAGACACGAGTAACCGCTCGTATCTGCCCCGAAGGGCCAGGAACCACGACGAGAGACCCGGGTCTCCGCCAGAGTAGATCCGCGCGGCGACCATCGGAACGAGGGTCAGGGAGACGAACAAACTGGCAGCGATGGTCAATGAGATCACCAACCCTACGCTGCTCAATGCATCTGAAAACCCATTCCTCTCCGAGATGAACACCGGCAGGAACACCACCATCGTGGTGAGGGTTGCGGCAAAAACCGGCGTCGCCACCTCCATCGTCCCTTTCGTGGCTGCCGTGACAGGATCATCACCCAGACCCGCTCGGCGAACGATGGACTCGACCACAACAACTGCAGTGTCCACCAGCATTCCGACTCCGAGCATCAGAGCCATGATGGTGATGATGTTCAGTTCCTTATCCAGAAGATGCAGCACAGCCAGCGCCGAGAGAACCGAGATGGGTATCGCCATTCCCACCAGTAACGTCGCCGAGAAGCGCCTCAGGAACAGGAACAGGATCACGAGTGCCATGCCACCCCCGATGAAACCCGCATCACGAAGCCGCTCCAGCGAACTGACGATCATCTGACCCTGGTCTTGCCAGACAAGCAGGTTGATTCCCGCCAGTTGTGGATCATGGGAGATCCTCTCCACTTCGGCTCTCACCATGCGACACACCTCGACGGTGTTTGCTCCCGACTCCTGGGAGATCTCCAGTGAGACGGCGTAGGAGCCGTTGAGATGGCGTCCCCATCGTAGGTCTCCCTCTTCCTTTTCGATGGTCGCCACCTGCCCCAGACGCAAGCCGTTGGCATTGATGGGAAGTTGGTGAAGCGCCTCGACATGCGGGAGAGCATTGATGAGCCGTAAGCGACGCACTTTTCCGTCACTCCAGACCCTGCCAATCGTGATGTCGATGTTGGAGTTCCTGATCGCCTGGGATACACGTCCGAGAGTCAATCCATGGCGCTCCAGGTCCCCCTTCGTGAAGGTGATTTTCACCTCCTGAGGAGTGACGCCATCGAGTTCCACCTGGCCAACGCCATCCAGTCGTTCGAGCGGCCTCTGGATCCGGTTGACCAGCAGTTCATAATTTTCCGAGAGGTCTACACCGACAGCACTGATGCGAGCTTCCATGATGGCATCGCCATCTGCGCCCCAACCGCCGGTTCTGATCTGCACACGCTCGATGTCTTCGACGGGGAGTTGGTCCATCGCCCGTGCGATCCGCTCGCGAACCTCGACCTTCACGGCATCAAGGTCCTCACCATAATCGAATCGCAATGTCACCCTTGCGTTGTTCTCCCGCGATTCGCTGTTGATCCCCCGGAGCCCGCGAAGAGTTGCGAGGGCCTCCTCTAGAGGGAGCACGACCTCGTTCTCCACCTGAATCGGCGAAGCGTTGGGGTAGGGAACCACGACGTTGATACTCGTCCTCCCGAACTCGGGAGTCGCGCTGAGGGGTATCCGTTGTACGGACATGATTCCACCCAGCAGCAGCAGGATGTGCAGGGTCAATGTGGTGATGGGTCGGTCGAGGCAGAACTGTACAAAGGCCTTCAAACTACCTCGCCTTCGCGTCCAGATCGATTCAGCAGTCGATAGCCCGATGGAATCACCACCAGGGTCATCATCGTGGCTGCTGCCAGTCCCCAGACCACCGTGATGGCTAACGGCTTACGCAACTCTGCTCCGGGACCAAAGCCAAGCGCAAGCGGGAGCAACCCCAGAATGGTCGTGGCGCTGGTGATGAGGATCGGACGAAGTCGCTCGATCCCAGCAGTGCGCGCGGCAGAAGTAGCATCGAGATTCTGATTCTTCAATTGCTGGATTCTGGCGACATAGATGATGCCGTTGTTGACAACGATGCCGCACAGAAGAATCACCCCGATCATCGACAATACTCCGAGCGGGATTCCCGTGAAGAACATGGCGATGACGGCACCGCAGATTCCAAGGGGTACGGTCAGGATCACGATGAACGGCAGTTTCAACGATTCAAAGGTGCTGGCCAGGACCAGATATACGATGAACACAGCCAGCGCCAGCGCCTGGAGCAGGCCCTCCAGTGACTCCTTCATCTCCTGGTTCTGGCCCGACATCCTGGCCGAAGATGTAGGAGGCAAACCTCGACTCTGCAGCACCTGTTCAGCTCGTCGCGTTGCGGTTCCCAGATCGATGCCGTCGGTTCTCGCCGTCACCATCACCGACCGTTCGCCTCCGACTCGCCTGATCGCTACAGGTCCCAGCGCCTGCTCCAGACGACCCAGAGAGGCAATCCTCAGCGGAGCAACGAAATTGTCTCCGGCAAGAGTCACCGACTCCATCTCTGCGTCCTTTATCGTCTTCTCGAGTGCTCCCCTCAACCGGACCCTGATATCGATCGGTTTCTCTGCAAACCTGTACTGCGTGGAGACTTCACCGATGCCCTTGGCTCGCAAACCATTGGCGATCTGCTCCAGAGAGAGGCCATAAGCCGAGATTCGAACGGGGTCGAGCCGGACATGAACCTCGGGAACCTGATCGGCAACCTGCGCCTGAACATCGAGCAGACCAGGAACCAATTTCAATCGGTCTTCGATGTTCCGAGCAGAGGCTCTCAGCGTATCCAGGTCATCATCGAATACCTCGACCTCGATGGGTGCTCTGAAAGTGAACAAGGATGGTCGCCCCAACGAATAGGGGCAGTCGGGGACCTTGTCAAACTCGTCGATGATGCGATCGATGACCAGAGCCTCGTCGGCTCGGGTCGCTTCCGGATCGAGGGTGACTCCGATCCTCGCGATATGTTCTCTTCGATCGCCCGATTGCACCTCTCCCAGTACCGGTGCATCTCCGACGATGGAAGTGGTCATCGCGATGGGAAGTCCCTCGTCTCGTAGTCGGTCGATGGCGATCTCGAGGGAAGCCACCTTGCGGTCGGTCTCCTCCAGAGGAGTACCCTCGGTCAGTTCGATATCGAAGTAGAACTGCCCCTGGAACAGGTCAGGAACCAGCTCCGATCCGAGGTCCGCGGCCCTGGGGAGCACGGCAGCGCACAGCACCAGTGCCATCACCGGCGGAACCCAGGACACGGCCAGGACATGGTCGAGGACACGGGCATAGAGGTTCTGTGCATGAGTCATGGCGAGGTTGAATAGATTGGAAATGGGGCTCAGGATCTTCTCGATACCTCGAAAAATCCTCGCCAGTTTCCCTTCCGATTGGCTGGAGCCATTTGCGATGATGGTCGGGATCACGGTGACAGCAACGAAGAGGCTCGCGAGCAACGAGTAGGTCACGGTCAGCGCCTGATCCCTGAAGATCTCGCCACCGATTCCCTGGACGAAGATCAATGGCAGAAACACGGCGATGGTCGTGAGTGTCGAGGCGATGATGCCCCCCATCACCTGGCCTGTCCCCTGTGTGACCGCTTTTCTCGTCTCCACCCCTTCGTCCTTCAGGCGCTGGATCGATTCCAGTACGACCACGCTGTTGTCGACGAGCATTCCGATCCCCAGCGCCAGACCACCCAGTGAAAGCACATTGATGCTGACATCGGTCAATTCCATCATCAGGAATGTGACCGCTACCGAGATGGGAATGGATAGTGCGATGGTGAGAGTGCTGAGAAGGTTTCGCAGGAACAGGAATAACACCAGCGCAGCCAGCATCGCTCCGACCATGGCAGTCGACTTCACACTCGCAATGGAGTCCTCGATGAATTGTGCCTGGTCATAGAGCACCTCGATATGGCACCCCTTGAGACTTCGATCCTGTTCGATCGGGCCCAGACGATCCCGGACTCCCTTCGCCACCGACACGCTATTGGCGTCCCCCTCCTTGTAGATGTCAATCTGTACAGCAGGGTGACCGTTGACTCGTACCAGGATCTCGTCATCTTTCGGCACGATGGCTACTGATCCGATGTCTCTGACCCTCAGCGTGCCGGCGTCACCATGTCTGACGATCACATTCTCGATGTCCTCGATCGATTCGAACTCTCTCACGGTACGGAGGCGATAGGCGGTTTGCTGATCACGGATTTCGCCACCGGAGCGGTTCACATTTTCCTGGGCTATCCTCTGGGAAACCTCCTCGACCGATAGAGACAGCACATCGAGGCGTCTGGGATCGAGATCGACCAGTACCTCATCCTCGGCTCCACCGACGACGCGAGCCGCTGCAACACCGTTGAGAGTCTCCAGTGTTCGCTTGACCTTCAGTTCGGCCAGCTTTCTGAGGTCGGGCACGGTGCGTGATCCGGTCAATGCAAGCCGCATCATCGGATCGAGGGAGGGGTCGAATCGGTAGACCAGAGGTGATCTCGCGTCGTCTGGTAGATTGACCAGATCCAGTTTTTCACGCACATCGAGACTCGCCCGTTGCATGTCGGTGTCCCAGCTGAACTCCAGCACGACCTCGGACACTCCTGCGCGCGAATTGCTGACATATCTACGCAAGCCCTGGGCAACTCCAACCACATCCTCGATCGGTTCCGTGACCAGTTGCTCCACTTCCTGCGGCGATGCATCGGGCAACTCGGTCTGGACGGTGAGTGTCGGGTAGGTGATATCGGGCAGCAGTTCGATGGGAAGTCGACCGAGCGAGAGGGCCCCGAAGGTGAACGCAGCGATAGTGATCATTCCGACCGTCACCGGTCTCTGGATGATCCCTTTCAGCCAGTTCTCCATCGATCACTCCTCAACACGGGTGAAATCAACCTCCGGAGGTGCTGCTTCCCGAGCCACTGTTGTGCGTCGGAGGATTGCCGTGACCAGAGGCTGCTCCTGCGGGAGTATCGGTGCGAATTCCAGTCGAGGTTCCTGTCGGCAAGTTTGATGGCTTACCCGCACCGCGACGACGACGATCGCCTGTTTCTTTCGCAGACTTTTGATTTCTTTCGGTGCCATAATTCTGGATCGCCGCGGATCCAGCGTCTTGTCTCTCGACGGTGAGGGAATCGACATGAACCGGGATCTCGCGGTAGACGCTGACGCGACTGCGATCTTTCAGATCGGCCACTCCCTGCACCACAACTCGATCTCCAAGACCGAGGCCCTCTTCGCAGACGACGATCGACTCGTTCTCGAAGCCGGTCACGACCTCGATTTCCTGAACCGTCTCACCATCCTCGAGTAAACGGAAAACACGCGCCCTGCCGTCGGTGGTCACCACCGCTTTTCTTGGCACGATGATACAGTTCTCGAGGACTCTCGTGATGATATCGATGTGGGCAAAGGAACCGGGACGAAGCGTCACTCCGGCATCCGGGAAACTGGTCAGCACTTCCACCGTCAGGCTCTCTCGATCCACTACAGGACTGATCCTCTCGACCGTTCCTTCGGAGAGTACTGGCCCATCACTGTCTGATCTCAACACGCAGCGCTGACCCAGTTCAATATCTCCCACCTCGCTCTCGGGCAGGTACAGTCGCACTCTCAGCGGCTCGAAATCAGCGAAGGCGAACAATTCGTCCCCCACACGGACATATTGCCCCGGCTCCACCCTTCTACGGATGATGATGCCATCGAAGAGAGCAATCGGTTGCGAGTGCCCGAGATCGATCAGTGCACGAGCGTGGCTCGCTTGAGATTTCTGAAGGGCAAAACGAGAGTCTTCCAGTTCCTGGTTGGTGACGCCTCGGATCTCGGAGAGACCCTCGAGGCGATCGAGGCTCGCCCTCGCCTGCTGCATCTCGATACGCGCCAGATTCTCGGAGATCTTCAACTCTTGCTGATCGATCGCACACAGCGTTGTGCCCTTGGAGACGCTCTGGCCCTCCTCGACATTGACCATATCAACACTGCCTTCGACTCGCGACAGCAGCGAGACCTGCCGCTCCGGCTCCAGGATCCCGCTGCCTCTGACCCGCTCGCGGATCACAGCAAGCAGTGATGATGTCACCTCGACTGGCATCACGTCGTTGTCGGTCGCATCGATGTCGCCGTACTGGAATCTGCCCATCGACCGGCCCGATCGATTTCCCTGGGAACTGTTTGACCAGCCTGGGGACTCCGTACTGGAACCGGAAAACATGCTGTGGGCGAACCAGCCGATGCAAAGCAGCGCGACGATGGCAAGGAGTTGTGGCAACCAGCGTTTCAAGAACTGCTCCCATCACAATCGGGGCACGGGCAGACACTACGGAGCCGTTCCAGCGTCCATATTCCCGTGCCATGGCCATCTGAAAAGGCCAGGTTCAAACCATATCTACCCGTGCGCTCGAAGCCGGTGAGGTGAAGATCTGCAGGCAGTGTCGCAGGATCGAGAATCGGCGCTCTCGACCACTCGTCGATGCAGGCGGCGCACTCACAGCTTTCTCTGAGAGAACGGTCGGAATAGAGGCTTTCATGCCCATCTCCCCACACGATCAACAGGGTGGCTGGTTTCAGCAGTTCCACTTCATCCGCACGAATCCTGGCAGTATCAACCAAAGGGCCTCCTAAGGATCCGCAGATATACCAGATTGTACCTCTGCTGGTATTTTTCCACACTGCATCCTGGGCAGGTAACTGAACTGATATGGAGTTGCCCTCGGAAGGCGTGAGCCCCCTCCGGAAATGGGTCGATCCCGGAGAGGGCCGATTTGGAAGGCACTATCAAGGTTTTTCCCGTCCGTGGATCCGGGAAAAAAGGTGGGCCGAAGAGAGGTACGCCGCGTCAACTTAGGGGAAAAACCACTCCACGGGTTCGACAACTCCCCAACTCTCTCCGGCCGTCGAACCGTCGCCAAACATACTTTGCACAGTATAAAATGTAAAGTACATTTTTCCCCCAGACGCTAACTTCTCTTTCTCACTGATGTTGCGCGAATCGCTGCCCCCCGACTCCGAGTCACTTGCCCGGCCCCTGGTGCTGTCGGAGACTCCTGGCCGGAGGCACCTTGGATCCCGAAAAACCCGGTTTCTTTCAGAGCTGGTTGATCCAGTTGCAGGAGCAGCTTTGCTCGGCCCTCGAGGCCGAGGATGGCGCGGCACGATTTGTCTCCTCCACCTGGCAACGAGAAGAAGGCGGCGGTGGCAACAGCCAACTGCTTCGAGATGGTGCCCTCTTCGAGCAGGCCGGCGTCAACTATTCCCATGTGCTCGGAGAGTCGCTGCCAGAGAGTGCCACTGCTGTCCGCACTGAGCTGGCCGGACGAGGCTTCGAGGCGATGGGGCTGTCTCTGGTGCTGCATCCTCGAAATCCCTATATCCCGACCACACACATGAATGTGCGCCTGTTTCATGCCCACGCAGAAGGCCAACCAGCGATCTGGTGGTTCGGAGGTGGCTATGATCTGACGCCTTGTTATCCGTTCCTCGAAGATGCGGTGCACTGGCATGAAACCGCCAGAGAAGCGCTCGACCGACATGGCAGCGACTATTACCCCAGGTACAAGCAATGGTGCGACCGTTACTTCTTCTTGCCCCATCGCGACGAGACGAGAGGAGTCGGGGGTATCTTTTTTGACGATCTGAATGAAGGTGGCTTCGATCACTCTCTCGCCATCGTGCAGTCGGTCGGGAATTCCTTTCTCGAAGGCTATCTTCCCATCGTCGAGCGCCGCAGAGACCACCCACACGGCGAACGCGAGCGGCAGTTCCAGCTCTATCGGCGTGGCCGCTATGTCGAGTTCAACCTGCTGTTTGACCGGGGCACCCTGTTTGGCATCCAGTCCGGCGGACGCACCGAGGCGATCCTGATGTCGTTACCTCCGCAGGTGCGATGGCATTGCGGCTGGAACCCGGAATCCGGATCTGAAGAGGCCAAACTGGCCGAATTCCTCAGGCCAAGAGACTACCTGGAGGTCTGACTTCCAGATGTAACCCTTTACAGTCGACGTGGTTACAGTACATGCCCTGAATTGCCTCCAATCTTGCCAATTTGGCAACTCGCAACTTGCCAAACTGACAATTCGGGTTATCCTCGGTGATGTGCCCTGGCGATTCCCGCCACCAGAAGAGAAGCACGGAGAGGCGAGTACTCGTGAACGAAGAATACCCGGAGGAAGAGTTCGAGTATGACGACGAGAATCCCGATACCGGAGGCTGGCTCAGCAACACTCCATACTGGCTGATCTCCATCGCTGCTCACGCCATCTTGCTGTTCGTACTCGGTGGCGTGATCGTGCTCGAAAAGGTTCAGCAGGAGGAAGAGCGCAGAACCGTGGTGAGGAAAGAGATCAAGCCTCCCGCCTATGACCCGACCAAGAAGCGCGACATCGAACGAAAGCCTGAGATCCTCGAGAAGAAGAAAAAGGATCCGATCAAGTTGCTCAAGCCCGACAAGATCAGCCGGACCCCCAGAGGCACGAGCAAGAACAACAAGACCAACAAGAACATCAAGAACCAGCTCAATGATGCATTTGGCATGACCGGTGCCGGAGCCGGTGCCTACGGAAACCGCTTCGGCAAGGGCTCGCTCTCGCGCGAGGGCGGTAGCGAGGCAACGGAAAGTGCGGTTCTGGCGGCACTGATGTGGCTCAAACGCCACCAGCACCCCGATGGTCACTGGTCATCCAATGGCTTCCTGCGTCCCGATGGCTGTGATCAGGAGGACGGTGACGGATTCGACGGCTACGATGTCGGGTGCACAGCACTGGCAATGCTCGCCTATCTCGGATTTGGTCACACGCACGAGAGTGGAGAGTTCCCGGAGTTCGTCGCGGTGATGCGCAAGGCGATGGACTGGATGATTGCACAGCAGGTCAAGGATGCAGATCCGAAACTCAACGGCCTGTTCGGTCTTCCCCGCGACGATGCCGACGAATGGATCTACAACCATTCCATCGCAACGATGGCGATGAGCGAGTTGCTGCTGCTCTCGCACGACAAGATCAAGTTGTCAAAACCGGTCGAGAACGCCACCAAGTGGTGCCTGAGAGCACAGAACCCCGGGTATGGCTGGAAGTATGGCTACCAGGCGGGCAGAAACGACACATCCGTCACAGGCTGGATGGTGCTGGCCCTCAAGACCGCAAAAGTCTGTGCCCAGTCGCGCTACATCAAGATCCGCAAGAAGGATTTCGATCCCGCTTTCGAGGGTGCTCTCAAGTGGTTTGGATCCTGCACATCGGATCGCAGTGGTATCTGCGGTTACGAGAATCCTGGCGACGAGGGATCACGGCTGCAAGCTGCATATCCGGAACCTTACCCGTACTCGAAGGATCTATCCTGCATGACCGCGGTGTCGGTACTCTGTCGCATCTTCGCCGGTGAAAAGACCAGTTCCGCCGCCATCAAGTCAGGGACAGCAGTGCTGATGGATGAAATCCCGCGCTGGCGACCCCAGCAAGGCAAGAGGAAATCGAAGATCAACCTCTACTACTGGTATTACGCCACCTACGCGATGTTTCAGATCGGCGGCAGCAAGTGGCGCGAGTGGAACGAGGCGATGATCGACGCACTGGTTCAAAACCAACGAATAGGCGGCTGCGAGGACGGCTCCTGGGATCCTGTCGGGGAGTGGGGAGTTGCGGGAGGTCGCGTCTACAACACGGCCATCGGAGCGATGACGCTGGAGGTGTACTACCGATTCGCTCGGGCCAGCAACTGACACCATGAATGATTCACACGAAACTTCCCCGATCACACCCCCGATCACACCCCCGATGATCGAGGTTCTCCTCAATGGAGCTGCTCACCAGCTGGCTTCTGGCAGCACCGTGTCGTCCCTTCTCGATCAGTTGCCCATCGAACCGACCGCAGTGGCAGTGGAGAGAAATCGCCAGATCGTGCCTCGATCTCTGCACAGTTCGACAGTCATCGAGGTAGGGGATCATCTCGAAGTCGTCACCATAGTTGGAGGAGGTTGATCGATGAATACCGAAACGACCCGAGAAACGGACACCCGTCCCGACCCGCTGGTACTGGGAGATCGGACCTTTCGCTCCCGCCTGCTGGTTGGAACCGGGAAATACTCCGATCACGAGACGATGAATGCGGCCCTGGCCGCCTCCGGCTGTGAGGTCGTCACCGTCGCCATCCGACGAGTTGACCTCAGCAGCGAAGACAATTTGCTGACCCATCTCGATCGTGACCGTTACTTCCTGCTTCCAAATACTGCCGGCTGTTTCAACGCAGAAGATGCGATCAGGGTCTGCCACCTATCGAGAGAACTGGGCCTGGGAGATTGGGTGAAACTGGAGGTGCTGGGAGACAAACAGACCCTGCTTCCCGACCCGATCGGCACCCTGGATGCCTGCAAGACACTGGTCGCCGAAGGGTTCAAGGTTCTCGTCTATTCCAGCGACGATCCGGTAATGGCATTGAGACTGCAAGATGCAGGTGCCACCTCTGTGATGCCAGCTGGCTCTCCGATAGGGAGTGGCCAGGGAATCCTCAACCGAAACAACCTCGCCATCATCCTCGAGCAACTCGATGTGCCAGTGATCATCGACGCTGGAGTTGGCACCGCCAGTGATGTCACCATCGCCATGGAACTGGGAGCGGAAGGTGTGCTCCTCAATACCGGGATCGCCGGAGCACAGGACCCCATCTCCATGGCTCATGCGATGCGCCATGCCCTGGATGCGGGTTGGTATGCAGCTCGCGCGGGCAGGATTCCTCGTCGACGATACGCTCAGGCTTCCAGCCCGACCGAGGGAGTGCTGGGCGAGTGATGTACCAGGTTTCGCCCGACTCCGCTTCGCCAGCTGTGGAACTGGTGGCGGCTCCTCCACACCCCTTGATCGCCCTCGCCATCTCATCGCTTCTGATCATGATCACGCTGGTGACCCTGCGAAAACTGGCCCGACGATTCTGGCCCGATCGTGAGGTGGAAATTCAACCCTCGGTCTTCACGGCCAGGGATGTGCTGATCGTCTTCAGCTTGCTGATCCTCGGTCAGGTGGCCGTCTCGATGCTGTGGCAGCCCGCAGCAGCTCAGGAGGGGGCTCCTCGACCGATTTCTTCTCTGCTGCTTGCGGCATTGTCGCTCGTCAACATCGCCATGGTGGCACTCACCACTTCTCTTCACCGACTCCATTGCATCCAGAAGCAGCGCTCCGAATCATTCTTTGTCGCAACAGGAACTCGAGTTCGGCAGGCGATCGCCTACGGGATCCTGGCTCTCGTGTGCTTCCTTCCGGCCCATTTCGGCGTGGCGATCGTCTGGGAACTGGTCCTGACAGGGCTCGAAGTAGATTTCGATACCCAGGAGAGCGTTGTCATGATCATGGAGGCGATTCGAGACAAGAACTGGGCGCAACTGGCTCCGCTGATCTTTTTTGCGACCATCGTGGCACCCATCAGCGAGGAGGTGATATTTCGAGGGTTGTTGTTTCGAGTCCTGCTCGACAGAGGTGGGTTCTTCATGGCAGCGATCATTTCATCTGCACTGTTCACACTGATGCACGACTCGATCGCCTCATGGGGTCCACTGATGGTTCTCGGAATGCTGCTCGCCTGGATCTATCACCGCAGCGGCAGCCTGCTCGCTAGCATCGCGCTGCACTTCGCCTTCAATACCGCGATGATCTCGCTGCTATTCATCATGGAGGGCAACTGAGATGGCAAAGATAGGAGATCTGATCAGGTCACTTCGCGAAGAAAAGGGAGTCACCTCCAAGGACCTTGCCGAACGGATCGGCCTCTCCGCATCCCAGATGAGTAGACTCGAGAGTGGTCAACGACGCGTCAACAGTGAGGTGCTTGCACGGATTGCACGAGCACTTGAAGTCACACCATCGGAGTTGTTCGAGGAGGGTTCTCCCGGTTCGGTCAGGCCCCTGTCCAGTTCTGCCGCAACACCTCTTCGGCAAGCCCTCGGCAAGGTGATCCGTTCAGCCCGCCGTCAGAAACACTGGACCATCGAGGACCTGGCCCGCAAGACCTCGACATCTCGAGCCTTCTGTCTCTCCGTGGAAGAAGGCCGACGCAGTGGCATGGAGAGTGATTTCATAAAGAAAACCTGTCGTCTGCTCGGCTTCAGCCCCCTCGATCTGCTGGCTTCCGCGGAAGAAAAACTCGATGTCTCCGAGACAGAGCCACCGACATCGGAGACCGGATCCAGTTCTTTTGTAGATGGGATTCCATTGCTGGCAGCCGATGTCAGCGCCTACCCTGAAGAACTCGATGATCAGGGCAAGCCATCGGGAGTGGTGGAACAGTGGCTACAGTTACCCGGGATCGACCCCGATCGCTCCTTTGCTGTACGGGTTGCTGGAGACGCCATGGCCGGGCCGGGAGAAGATTGTTTTCGAAACGGTGACGTCATCGTGCTGAGTCTCGATGAGGTGGTTTCGAGCGGCTCCTATGCTCTGGTGAGAACATTGTGGATAAGTAGTGAAGCGCCGGAATTCGCCACCAGAACCATTTTTTGCAGTTATTTTGATGACGATCACGAGGCCCGCAGATTACAGTTCTTGCGACCCGAGTTTCCACCCTTCATACTCCCGACGTCGGAGGTCGTGCACGCCTGGAAGGTGCTGCTCCATCTTCGCATTCCCGCGAACCCGGGTTCTCATCCCTGAGCCCTGTTCACGGAAGATACCGGGGGATCTGGACTTACCGAAGATTCAAACTCAATGCTGGGTGCCGGGAACAGATCCCGGGGCCACAGCGTTGCCTCAGTAGACACACCTCCTCACGGGTCGGAGGGAATTCGTTCCCTCCGGCTCTATTTTCATGGGTGGTCTTCCCCCTGCTTCATCTGACGAATCGAACGATCCCCTGGAGATCTGTCTCATCGAGGGAAACCGGTCGAGATCAAAATAGAATCGGCGGAGGCACGGTGATATGCACCGAACCTCCGCCGAAGAAGAGAGGGTCAAGGGGTCAGCGGATGTCGTGAATCCGCAGGTCAGGTTGCAGCGCCTGTAGCGTCTGCAGCACCTCTTTCTGTCGAGCGGCTCCGCCCACTCGCAGGTACCGCTCGAAGCTCTGGATGGCATTCTCGCGGTTTCTGTTCGACAGGTGGACACGAGCGATCCAGTAGTGTGGCTCTGCAAAGGTGGGGTCAACTTCAAGGCATTTCTCGAAGTACTGGAATGCCAGGCCGCTTTTTTCCATCTGCATGTAGAGCAGTGCAAGTTGGAGCAGAGGACCGGAGTAGTTCATTTCGTCGGTGGCGTCGATCACTGCCAGGTATGCTTGTTCTGCTGCTGTGAAACTTCCAATTCCCTCGTAGATCTGCGCCGCGATGAAGTTGTAGCGCGGATTTCCCGGATCGATTTTCTGCGCTTTTTCCAGAGCCTTCAGCGCATTACCATGATCGGACTGTTGCCAGTAGATACGAGCCAGCCGCTCCTGATATCTGGGCTCCTTCGGGAAATCGCTCGCCAGTTTGAAGTACTTCTCCAGTTTCACATCCAGAATCGTGGAATGACTCTCTTCGGTATCGATGACCACCTGCTGCGAGATGGGACGAATCGTCTGAGTCGCACAGCCGGAGAACAGCATCAGTGCCATGATTGTCATGGCGACGTAGATCTTGGTATTCATCAGTTCAATCCTCTCGACGAAGCGGCTCCCGTTGAGGGTGACCTGTCTCCGTGAAGAATTGATCGGGTCTGACGCGACGACTCTTGAGGAAATTGTCCGATTCCACCGATGCGACCGCTGTCAGTGCCCCATCCGGGCGAATCCTGCCGGGACTTCTGCTCTCCAGGACCTTCTCAACGCCTCCATATTGACCTCCTTTGTGACCCCCCTCGTCAGACGGAGCCACCGCTAGCGATGGCCCGCTGCAGGGGAAACCATTTCCGACCCTTTTGTGCCGTGTCCTCCCCGGCACCGATCAGAATCGGTCAAAGGGGGGTGCGTAGTTGACCTTTCCCTGCCAACCATCGAGTCCTCCCGCGCTCAGTTCGAGTACCTGAAAAGCATCACTCGACCGTGGCCACTGGCAATGAAGTTGCCACCGCTGGGCGGGCCTCCAGCCAAAACGGGAGTAGTACTCTGCATCTCCCAGTACAAAAGCCGCACCGATCCCCTGTACCCGGCACCGATCGAGTCCGTCCCGGATCAACGCGCTGCCGCATCCTTGCCGCTGCTGCGATGGACGAACTGCGATCGGTCCCAGCGCCACTGCGGGCTGGCAGTTCGATCCAGTGACGGGGGTAAACAGCGCATGCCCGAGGATCGATCCCGCCCTGACCGCCACCAGCGACAGCACTCCCGGCTGATCCCGCATCTGGTCGATCAGATGTGCTTCCTCCACTCCCTCGAAGGCGGCCTGCACCAGCGATCGCACCTCGGCGTGATCCGCCGCCACTTCCTGGCGAATGACCATCGATTCCCCTCCCAGCAGCAGGGCCCTCTGGGTGGTGTCCATCTCGAATCCCAGTCGACGATACAAACCATGAGCAGGTCCCTCCCCATCGGCGGCCAGCAGCAGCGCGCGGCATCCGCCGCGGCCCAGCGCGTCCTGGCCCACAGTCGACACCAGGGTCGAGCAAATTCCGCGCCGGCGAAAATCAGGA
>Ga0310120_10000038_pt1 | contig 90678 bp, 78 predicted proteins | sample CB27_AW_983_MG_FD_203506 | JGI IMG/M metagenome (GOLD analysis project Ga0310120, IMG submission 203506) | Marine microbial communities from Western Arctic Ocean, Canada - CB27_AW_983 | ecosystem: Environmental > Aquatic > Marine > Oceanic | place: Canada: Western Arctic Ocean | collected...
TATCGTCGGGAAAATTATGGATAACTTTACGTCCGTCTGGGTAGGTGACTACGACTCTGTGTCCTTGCATCGCTTTTGTTGCACTGACGGTCAGTCGTTGCCGCGCGTTTGTCCGGTGCCTCACAAAATGTACCATCTCCAGCTGGTATCGGTCCTAGTGAGGTTTCTCATTAGAGCGAAGAGTGCTTAAGGAAAGGTGATGCGAAGCATGACGATCTTGTGTCCTCTATGGATGCCACTTTGTAACACGGACTAGCCGGACACTTTATATGGCCTCAGATGCCAATCGAGAAATGTCCAAATTCGATTCCAAGAATCTCTTTGTTCTGGACTATCGACCCGGCGGTAACCGTTTTCTCTGTCGACCCGGCGGTTAAATTGGTGTCCACCGCCAAATTTGTCGACTGGAGGAGAACGGTAGATTCTCGTCTCTGAGAGATTGGGTTTGAGGTATTCCAACGCGTGAACTAGTTGTTGTGCTTCCTCGAAATTGACATCTCGGTCGTTATCAGAGATATGCACAAGAAGTGGTGTTTGTAGTTTTTCAACATGGTAGAGCGGTGACCGTTCGATGTAGGTGCTTCGACGCTCATGGACAGCGCCATTAATTCGTTCTTGCTTGTAGAAGTTGCGCGCATATCGTGGGCCTTTGTAGGAGAGGCGAAAGACTAAATTAGTAACGGGCACTAAAGCAGCGGCGGCTTTGAATGACACTTGATCTTTAAATACTGAATGAAGTGCGATAAACCCTCCATGACTCCAGCCAATTACTCCGAGACGATCTTGGTCGACGTGGGGTAATTGTTCGCGTATGTAGTCTACCGCGGTTAGACAGTCATCGATTTCGAACCCCCCGTAGTCAATCGCTTCGTGATGAGTGCGGCCGTAACCGGCACTGCCACGGTATTCAGGTGCCAGTACCACGTAGCCTCTTTCGACTGCTTCTCTGATGAAAGGAAAGTAGGCAGGATCAAGGTTTCCATGAACGCCGCCATGGATCCAGACTAGGGCGGCATGTCCTTTGATGCCTCGAATTGAAAGCGGCTCAAATAAATAAAATGGAATTTCAAGGCCATCGATTTTGCTCTTATAGGAGAGCTTATTCATGGCTATGACGCCGGTAGACAGCTTACGAAATGTCGCGTCTCGTTGCTGTCTTTGGAGGCGGTCATGCTCGTATCGGTCGCGGCCGGTTTGCTGGCCATAGGTAGATCCCACCATGCAGGCAATGGACACGAAAATAAGAATTCCAAGTCTGAGGTGATTCATCATTAGTGATGATTATAGCCGTAGGCGTGCCGAAGCTTACCGTTTGAGTATGAGACTTGAAGATGAAGGGCAAACTTGTTGACACCGTGAGAGCTAAACCTCACTTGACAACGAAGGCTTGTGCTTGAAGCGTTCAGATACTCAGAGCCTTGTCAATGACTTCTTTTTGCTAGGTTAATCAACACTTCAATTAATCGTGCGTTCTGCACGTCTGTTCCAACGGTGATGCGGAGCTTGTCTGACAGTTGGTCGTCATCGAAGTGACGAACAAGAATACCGGCTTCTTTAAGTTCTTCATAGAGATGGCGCGCATTACCGTCGGGAGGGCGAGTAAGGACAAAATTCGCTTGGCTCGGCCAGACTCGAAACCCAATCGCTTCAAGATTCTTTGTGAGCTGATTACGAGAGGCTTGTATACGAGTGATTACCGATCGTGTGTAGTCAGTGTCTCGGATTGCGGCGGATCCGACGAAGGCCGCGACAGCGTCGACATTGTAGCTGTCTTTGACTTTCTTGAGACCTGATAGGAGCGATGGGTGGGCAATCCCAAACCCTAATCGAAGGCCGGCTAATCCATGGCTTTTGGACAATGAACGAAGAATGATGACACGTCGGAATTGTTCAACTAGTTCGATTGCTGGATGTTCGGAGAATTCCGCATAAGCTTCATCAATGACGAGTATTCCGCTGAGTCGCTCTGCGAGCTCTCTGAGCTGAGCAATCGGTGCGGAGGAGCCAGAGGGACTGTTTGGATTGGCGATAATTGTGAGCGGAGCATCAGCACGGACCAAAGTCTCAACCGGCAAGGTGAAAGTGTCGTCGAAGGGTACCTCGATAATGGGAGCATCTTGAATCTTGGCAAGGGTTCGATATAGGACGTAGGTAGGTACAGGGTATGCCACCGCTCGCGTTCTGTCAGCGGTTGCACGAAGCACCATTGTTAAGAGGTCATCGCTGCCGTTTCCGACTAGAATCCAATCACGTTTAAGTTCGAGAACTTCTGATACAGCCTGCCGAAACTCGTCAGCAAAGGGATGGGGATAGCGACGGAGGTTTTCGGCAGTGACTTCACGAAGTGCTTTAAGTGCGTGTGGACTTGGTGGATATGGATTTTCGTTCGTATTGAGTTTTAGGATATTAGTATGGTTAGGCTGTTCACCTGGAACATAACCTTTGAGTCCTTCGATGTTCGTTCTAAAATCCGACATGATGAAGATGTTCCATTGTAGCGTTAGGGCTATCCGTGGCGATATTCGAGAGATATACTCGGCATTAATGCGGACGTCACTCAAATCATTCTATTTCGATATTTCGTGATGTGCACAGAGTCGTTAATGTAGGTATACCTGGAGGTGGAGTCGTGAAGTGTCACATGGCTAAGCGAATGTCAACGATGCTAGTTGCTGTGTTTTTTGTTGTTATTGCGTTGAGCAGCTACGGTTTCGCTCAGGACCAAGGGTTTGTTTATTCATTTGTTATGAATCAGACCGGTCAACCTGTGACGGATCTCACGCCTGAGGATTTCGTCGTGACGGAGGACGGGAACGAAGCAGAAGTAGTAGCGGCCGATATTATGAGCGAACCGATGAAGATTGCTCTCATGGTTGACAACGGAATTCGTATACGTAATGGTCAGGCCATTAACCCTCTTCGTGACGCTGTTACCTCCTTTCTTGAGACATTGCCGCCGCAGCATCTTGTTAGCTTATATACCATCGGTGGGAATATCCGACGAATTCTTGACTTCACGGACGACCGAGAAGAACTCGTTAAAGAGGGACAGGCAATTTTTTCTGATAGCGGTGACACGCTTCGGATGCTCGATGGAATAAGAGAGACATTGGAACGTCGATTTGACGGAGATGAAACGTGGCCGGTATTTGTCATGGTTTTGACCGATGCGCCAGAAGGAAGCGCGTTCATGAATCAGAATCGTTACAATCAGTTTATGCAGAACTTGAGGGAGAAAGGCGTCATAGTTCACGCGATCCTTTGGTCGTCGCAGAATAGAAGCAACAACACCGAAGGATTTGCGATCAATTTGGCCCAAAATACTGGCGGCCGTTTTCAGTCGCTTGCTGCAGTGAACGGTATGGAGGAGGTTCTCGCGCAGCTTGCGGTTGATATGGGCAACCACTATGACGAGGTTTCTTCACGTTATCGCGTGGTATGGAACCGCCCAGATCCCCGAGGAGAACGAATCTCAGTTAGCGTGAAGCGGCCAGGCGTCGCGGTGCGATTATTTGGAGACCGCCGGTTGGACTAGTTAATAGCGAAATTGGGTGGAATGGCTAACGGTTTTCAGTTACGCTGATTTTGTTCGATTGTTAGCCACCGGGCTGAGAAAGCAGCAGTTTCGTGAGAGTATGAAGCTTCGTGTGACGTAATCCGTAGAAATAGTGGAGGTGGACGATGCGGCGTAAGGTGACCGGAATTGTCGGTTTATGGCTCTTTTCTTGCATGGTAGTGATGGCTGCTGATTTTTGGGAAGAGGAAGAATTTACTTCATGGTCAGATAAGGACGCGGCGAAGATGTTGACTGATTCGCCGTGGGCGAAGAAGGTCAATATCGTGATGGGAGGCCTTAGTGAACAGCGAAACACTGGCTTCACCGGTGGTGGTGGCTTTGGAGGAGGACTCATCGGTGGCGGAGGTGATGGGAATTCTGAGTTTAATTCAATTCGCAGAATGAGCGTCAACGTTGTTTGGATGAATGCTCTTCCCGTTAGGCGTGCGATGGTTCGACAGGCGATTGGCGAAAATGGAGCGATTCCTCCAGAGGCTGAAGATTTTCTGACGGCAGATGATCCTTTTTACACGGTGGCGATAGTGGGACTGCCTCCGGCATTTAATGCCCTGAACCAAATGCTCGATGCGGTCAAAGCAGCGACGATGCTTAAGAGGGACGATAAAGCACCGATCCTTCCACAGGAAGTTGGATTTTTCAGTGATAGCGCTGAGTCCTTGGTCACTGCGATGTTTCAGTTTCCACGGACGGATGCCATAAGCCTCGAGGACGATGATGTTGAATTTGTTACACAACTGGGCCCCAATACTGAAGTGAAGAAAAAATTCAAACTGAAGGATATGAGTTTCAGCGACCAATTATTTTTGTAGAGTTCGCGTTCCAATCGCTGATTACGTTTTGTTCGGTAAGTCAGGGCACTTGTTGGATGAGTGTCGGGTGCTAACTATCGTTTTCTCGAAGGAGTTCATCGGTCCGTTGCGGCGTGCCCTCGTATTTTGTTCGTTGGTGGTTGTTTTAGTCTCTGCCGCGTGTAGCGAGTCGGCTCCCACTGCTCCCTCTGCGCTCGTCACTCTCGAGGGTCCTGGGTTTTCTTCGTCACTGGTCTGTTCTTCCGATATTGACCGAGTCCTCAACATGGCTCAAGAGGTGAATGTCCTCTTTCCTTTGCCCGCCATTGGAGGGAAGGAAGTCACGAAGAGTAAGTGTGAGCCGGTGTCCGGGTCACTGTTTTCGATCGGAACGACGACGGTAACCTGTTCGGCAACAGCAGGCCCAGACATGTTAGCCAGTTGTCAATTTTCGGTACGCGTTGCCATGCGTCGATTGAAGATTACAAAGGTCGTCGCCTTCGGAGACAGTATTACGAGTGGTTTCGTATCTCGAGCGGCCGTGATGCCGACTTTGGCTGGTCCTCCAATATCTTATCCTGCACAACTCAAAGACCGAATAGAGGCGCGGTATCCAGACCAGACGTTTACGATTGTGAATGCTGGTCTTGGTGGTGAAAATACGATAACGGGACGCGAACGGCTGCCCGGTGTCCTTGACACATACCGACCCGAGGTGCTTCTCCTTCTGGAAGGAATTAATGAACTCGACAACCTTGGGGCCACAAAAGTGGCAAATGATTTGAAGGAGATGGTCGCGTCAGGTTTGAGTCGAGGGGCGGACGTATTGCTAGCGACTCTTATGCCGGTTGGTAATGTGCGGGAGAACCAGCGCCCTGGAACACGTGCGGCGGTGCAGGAATTGAATGAGCAAATCCGACAGATCGCGCGAAATAGAAACTTGGGTCCTGTCGTTGATTTATTTTCTGTGTTTAAGAGAACTCCCTCCTTACTCGGCCGTGATGGACTTCATCCGACGGCCGCTGGTTATCGTGCTATTGCCGATGCGTTCTTGGAAGCGATTTTACTGCGCTGGGAAGTTACTAAAGGTCCGATGATTGCGTTGTCATTACCGACCATGCGGTCCGTGTATAACGGAAGGCAAACTAACGTAGATAGCCAAGTGTTCTAAGGTTGTCTAGCGCTTCCTGGTCTAATCGCTGATAGCGATTAGCAGGGTTCATATTGTCGGATGAGAAATTGGATTGGATCTGTCTGCGAGCTTCAAGGCGTCTTAGTAATTGAGCAGCTTGGACGGATTCAGCTTCGTAAAGATTGGCGGATTCTTCTTTGTCAGAAACTAAATTGAAGAGTTGGTGAGATTGGCCGAGCTGGGTATTTTTACTGGTTTTGAGGATCATTTTCCAGTTCCCCGATCGAATGCCCCAGAAGTCCAAGCTGGCAAAAAATACATTTTGGCGGTGATTAGTTAACTGCCCATCTCGTGTCGGTATGAGAGATTCGCCAGACAGCGGAAAAGTTGCACGACTACCTGAGAAGTTGGGTAATTCGACTCCCGCCCAGGCGTAGATCGTGGGAGCAATATCGATAGTGCTCACGGGGTGCGTGATTTCTTTGGGATTTGATGCTTCTCTTGGAAAGTGAACGATGAGCGGAACGCGCACATGAGAGTCCAAGACGTAGGGCCCATGTTCGAAGTAAACATTCTGTTCGCCTAGGCCTTCTCCATGGTCAGCGGTCAGAATGATTCGTGTGTCTGAAAGTGCAGGTTCTGAGGTTACGATGTCTAGTACTTTGCCAATTTCCTCGTCAGCGAATAAGACTTCTCCGTCGTATTGAGCTATGTAGTAGGCGAGTCGATGCTCTCCTTGCAAATAGACGTCTGGTCGAATGCCTCCTACATATCCTGAAGTATTGGGCAGGCGGATGCTGTCATCGAAGTGGGTGTCCTCCATATAAGCTGCGTCGAAACCCGATGGAGGTGTATATGGAAGATGAGGGTTGACATAGTGTAGCCACATAAAGAACGACTCTCGTGTTTCAGCAAACGTTGTCAAATATTCAACAGCAGTCTGAGTGATGATTTGAGTCCGTTCGATTTCGTGATCGCTTTCAGTCCATGTTTCACGATAAACGTCGAATCCTTGGGAATACCCTGAGGATTTAGACAAATTGGCATTGTCCACGGCAGCTACGGTTTGCCATCCTATGCCGGAAAGTACTTCTGCTACTGTGTCTAAATGGTTTGGAATGGACCACTCGTCGATATTTTGCGGAAACCCGCCAGTAAGTAACCCGGCCACGCTAGGTCCTGTACGTGGAACAGGCACGTATGCGGATTTGAAGACCCAACTTGAATTTGCGAGTGAGTCGATATTTGGAGACGTGTCTCTTACGTAACCGTAGCTCCCCAAGTGATCAGCACGGAGAGTATCGATCGAAATGAGTAATACACGTTGTGCGAAGGGTTTGTCGCCTTGACTGCATGCAACAGTGCAGGCCACTGCGATAGCTAATGTGATTGAGTAGGGTCGGTTGGTCATAGGCTGACGATTCATTGCTAGCCACTAGCAATTGAAGCCGGCGCAGTAAGCGCGGCGAGCATTTATTCCTCTAGCGGATCGAGGCAACGGGGCTTTGAGACCTGTTGAGAATATGAGACCCATTAATTGGGCATTTTTAGTCATCTTTAATCTTTAACCTCATGTGGTCTTTGTTCGTCTATATTGACAGAAACCGCCAGTCGTGGCCTTACGTAATCGTCGGTGATACGAACATTAGAGGAAAGTTTAATAAATTCGTGGAGCTACAATCGTGCGGATCCGAAACATACCGAGATTAGTTAAGGAAAGTGGTGCCGAGGGGCAGAATCGAACTGCCGACACCATGATTTTCAGTCATGTGCTCTACCGACTGAGCTACCTCGGCACGGTGTGGAACATCCGCTTAATGGCCAAACAAACAAAATAACGCACTGAGGGTGGCAAGGGCAAGGTTCGGATGAACTTGGCGTCTCTTTGGGGACTATGCGAGACTCACCTGACTTGTTTTGTGTATGTTGCACCTACGGCAGAGAGCGCATGCGAGTAGACTCATTGCTGACCAAATTTGGCAACTTTTTTAGCACATGGAGTGTTGAATGATTCCCAAACTAAAGACTTGTTCTTTTATTGTGGCTATTGGTTTGTTTTCGTTGCCGATTGCAGCTCAGGAGGTGAATGTTATTGAACATCGACTGGAAAATGGGTTGACTCTGTTGCTTGTCCCAAAACCAGGTGATCCCAACGTTGCGGCTGGCTGGGTCGCGAAAGTTGGCTCGGTGAACGAACGGCCAGGAATTACTGGTGTCGCTCATCTATTCGAGCACATGATGTTCAAGGGAACTAAGGTGCTTGGAACTCAAGATATCGACCAAGACCTCGACATTATTAGTCAGCTCGATGCGCTTCGCGTTGACATTCAGACCGAGCAGACTGAAATTGATCGTCAATTTCAGCTTGGCCGTGTCGCTGATCCTGACGATCCTCGCAGTCGTACTCCCCGTCACCAAAAGTTGCTGGACGATTTTGACGCGTTACTTGAACGCCAGAGTGAACTTCTCATCAAGGAAGATTTTAGCCGCATCTATACAGGTGAAGGCGCGTCTGGGATGAATGCCGGAACTAGTTATGATTTCACTATCTACTTCATTAACTTGCCTGCCAACAAACTTGAATTGTGGTTCTGGATGGAGAGCGATCGTTTGCTGAACCCCGTGTTTCGAGAGTTCTACGCGGAGCGGGACGTTGTCCATGAAGAGCGGCGGATGCGGACTGACAGTACACCGATCGGAAAATTTCAAGAGCAATTTGAAGCGATGTTCTGGCAATCTTCTCCCTACGGTTGGCCAGTCGTTGGATGGCCAAGTGACCTTGCGGGCATAACTCGTGAGGAAGCATTGAGCTTTTTTGGTACGTATTACGCGCCCAATAATCTCGCGGCTACACTTGTTGGTGACTTTGATCCAGACGAAGCAATCGAATTAGCCGAGCGTTATTTTGGTCGACTAGTTCCTGGAAAAAGCGTTCCACAGGAACCTCGAACAAGAGAGATGCCGCAACTCGCGGAGAAACGCATGGTTGCTTTCGCGGAAACTAATCCCCAAGTGGTAATCCGTTATCACTCTGTGCGCGACGGTCATGTTGATGAACCGCCACTAGTTGTGCTGGGACAACTCCTTAACGGGCGTACCGGTCGTCTGTACAAGGCACTGGTTGAAGAGCAGGAAGTGGCGACATCGGCGTTCGGTGGTCAATCAGGGTTCAAGTACGAAGGGATGTTTGAGCTGCGTGGAACGGCGAAACAGGGCCGAACTCCTGAGGAAGTGGAAGAAAGTATTTATGAAGAACTCGAACGTCTAAAAATTGAACTAGTACCAGAGCGAGAACTGCAGAAGGTAAAGAACCAGAACGCTGCCGGTACATTCCGTGGCCTGCGAAGTAATTTTGGCTTGATGATGCAGTTGTTGATGCGGGAGAGCAATCGCGGTTGGGAGCATATTAACTCTGACCCGTCCCTTTATGATGCGGTTACTGCCGAAGATGTTATGCGTGTTGCTGATACGTATTTCACCCCAGAAACCAAATCTGTCGCTGTCTATTATCGGAAGGATGGTGGAAAGTCCAAGGATGATCCGCTTCTGGTCGGACTGAGTGATGAACAGCAGCAGCAGGTAGGACAAATGCGTGCCGCGATTGCTCAAATGGATGAGTCTCAGCTCAATCAATTTCTTGCTCAATTGGAACAAATGACAGACCAAGGTCCATCGGAGATGCAGGAAGTGGCGAATGTGGTGGTCACTTTAACCCGGACGCGTCTAGGGGAACTCGGAGAAGAGAGATGAGCAGAGTAGATGTTCAGTGCCGCGGTTTTTGCCTATTGGTCAGTATGGGGGTTTTTTTGGCGTCCGGTTGGGCGGTTTCTGGGCAGACGATCCCAACGCATCCCAGAGAGCTCGTCTTTGATACCCTGTTTTTCGAGCCACCCAGCGCCGAGGAGCATCGCTTTGAACTCTCAAATGGGGTTGTCGTGTACGTGGTTCCGGATCATTCCTTGCCACTAATCACAGTTTCTGTATTGGTGCGTACGGGGAGCTACCTAGACCCTCCTGACGCTCCTGGTGTTGCCGCTTTGACGGGAAGCCAGATGAGAGCCGGGGGGACGATGAATTTTTTGCCGTCTGAGTTTGACGAGGAAGCGGCTTTCTTGGCGACAGAAATTTCGAGCTCAGTTGGTGATACTTCAGGTCGAGTTACTGTCAATAGCCTCAGTAAGGATCTCGACGAGTCGCTTGGTTTGTTATTTGAAATGCTTCGCAATCCAAGATTCGATCAGGCGAGACTCAATTTGGCAAAAAGTCGGTTGTTGCAACAAATGGAACGCCGCAATGACAGTTCACAAAGTATTGAAATTCGAGAGTGGAGGCGATTACTCCGGGGACCGGACCATTTCACTACGATGCCAATGACGCAATCGGTTCTAGAGTCGATTAATCGAGAGGACCTTCTGGCCTTTCATCGTGAGTTCTATCATCCTGGAAACTTTATCTTTGCTGTGTCTGGGGACGTGGAACCGTCAGTAATTATTCAGAAGCTCGAAATGGAAATGGTGGGCTGGCCAAGTCGGGACACGGTTGCCCGGCGTGTTCCTGCGCCGGTCCATCAGTTGGAGCCTGGCGTCTATTTTGTTAACAAGCCAGATGTGAATCAGGGGCGAGTGGCAATCGGCCACGGTGGAGCGATGCGAGGCAATCCGGACCGCTACGCGCTCATGGTTATGAATGACATACTCGGAGGCGGCGGCTTTACAGCGCGGCTACTGACACGTATTCGCTCGGATGAGGGATTGGCCTACAGCGCGTACTCGTCATTTGGCATCGGCACTTACTATCCAGGCGTTTTTCGTGTTAGTTATCAGTCACGAAGTGAAACTGTTGCGCGAGCGGCTTCTATCGTTCTAGAGGAAATTGAAAGGATTCGCACAGACTTGGTATCTGAGGCTGAACTTCGTACCTCGAAGGCTTCGTTTATTGAAACGTTTAGTAGAAATTTTTCTAGCGCTTCGTCAACAGCCGGAATATTCGCTGATGATGAATTTACGGGGCGTGATCCATCCTATCTGGTCGAGTACCGAAACAAGATTAGCAGTGTCAATGGCGACGACGTTCTTCGTGTGGCTCAGAACTACCTTGATCCAGAAAAACTCGTGGTGCTCATTGTCGGAGATAAAGCAACAATTGACGCTGGAGACCCAGACAATCCAGAATTTGTACTCGATAGCTTAATTGATGGAAGCGTAACGGAAATTGGCTTGCCGGACCCTTTCACAATGGAGTACCCAATTGTTCCGTGAGCATTTTACTTTGAACGAAGACACTAGCTTGATTGGTCGTGCAATGACAAACAACGTTTAAATAGGGTGTCTCTGTTGCGAACATGACTTTGACCTCGTACACTAATCAATTACAAGCGTTACTGCGATGCCAATGCCGACAGCGAGTGAGCCGTTAGGTGATAATTCTGGTGGGCTGGCTGATCTGACGCAACCGAGTCGACCAAGACGTCCTATTAGCCGATGGGTATTAATATTGATTGCCGGCGTGCTTCTCCTGAACGCGCTAATCGGAGAGCGTGGCCTGTTAGCTACTCTTGGTGCGGTTCAGGCTCGTGGTCAACTTTTGTCTGACATCGCGACTATTCGAGATGAGAACGTCTTGCTGCGTCAGTACGTGTTTCAGCTTCGGAAAGACCCCGAGACTATCGAGGCGGTTGCGCGACGAGAACTTGGACTTATTCGTCCAGGCGAAAAGTTATTCCTTTTTTCTCCAAGCCAGAGACTCTCTGATAGTCCTTAATCAGTTCTGTAGGGTTTCACCTCGGGGACTCGCGAGTAGACCATTCCACCCGTGACAAACAATCCAGTGGCCAGACCAATGAGGAGGCCTGCAGCAATATCGCTAGGGAAGTGAAAGCCAAGGTAGACGCGTGAAACCGAGATTAGTGCTGCTAGCGCCCATAGTGCAATACTAGCCCTCGGAATGATACGAGAAATAGCGTACGCGCCAGCAGCGGAAGAGGCCGCGTGACCAGAAGGAAAGGAAGCTGAGATCTGCTTTGCAGATGTTTCTTCCGATTTCATTACGTGTGTTTCATATGGACGCTGGCGAGAAAAAATTGGTTTCATGAAACCGTCCACGACTAGCACAGAAAGTGTGAGTGACAGTGTCAGGCGCCAAAACGTCCCTAGATCTCGATGCCGAATTGCGACGAGTAAACCGAGAAGGAACCAAATGAGTGCGCCTCGCCCTGACGTCGTAATTGCAAACATCAGCGTATTCATCCAACTCGGATGAGGCAAAGTGTCGATCCACAGCAGGATGGCCTCGTCCGCAAGGGCTAGCTGGTTGAACACAATTAGGCTGGTGCTGGGGACGTCTCCGAAGTAGCTTCCGGAATAAGTCCGAGTTCTTTGCGAACACGTTGTTCGATTGCTTCGAATAGCTCAGATTTTTCCCGCAGCAAAGCTTTAACGTTTTCACGGCCTTGTCCGAGACGTTCACCGCTGTATGAAAACCAAGCGCCACTTTTTTCGATGATTTTACGGTCAACGGCAAGGTCAAGCAGGTCGCCTTCCCGAGAAATACCTTCGCCGTACATAAGATCGAATTCGGCCACACGAAATGGCGGTGCGACTTTGTTCTTCACGACTTTTACGCGCGTTCGTCCACCAATGATTCTATCGGCATCCTTGATTGCTCCGATGCGCCGGATATCGATTCTTACTGATGAATAAAATTTCAGCGCGCGGCCCCCTGTAGTTGTTTCAGGGTTGCCAAACATAACACCGATCTTTTCGCGCAGTTGGTTGATAAAAATGAGGCACGTTTTTGATTTTGAGACAACGCCGGTCAATTTGCGAAGCGCTTGAGACATCAAGCGGGCTTGTAGTCCAATTTGTGCGTCGCCCATGTCTCCTTCTATTTCGGCCCGTGGCACGAGGGCTGCCACCGAGTCCACCACGACTACGGCAACACCGCCCGAACGGATAAGCATTTCTACAATTTCAAGTGCTTGCTCACCATGGTCGGGCTGTGAAACAAGGAGATTTTCAAGATCAACCCCAAGATTTTTGGAATAAGCTGGGTCTAAGGCATGCTCTGCGTCGACAAAGGCGGCGTTTCCTCCTTGCCGCTGAGCTTGAGCAATGATCTGTAACGCTAGGGTTGTTTTTCCTGATGCCTCAGGTCCATAAATTTCTACGACACGTCCTTGTGGGACTCCACCGACGCCCAGCGCATAGTCAATGCTTATTGAACCTGTAGAAATGGTTGGCACTACACCGAACGCGCTACGTTGACCGAGCCGCATAATTGACCCTTTGCCAAATTGCTTCTCGATCTGACCCACAGCGATGTCGACTGCTTTTGTTCGCTCCCGGTCATTGCGGTCTGTAGACATGCTGGCTCCCGATTCGGCGGGCGGTGGTACGGCGCCGATTATTCAATTTTTGCATTCTAGGATTGATGGGGTGTTCTGTCAAGCGAAACAAAAACGCAAAATAGGTGCATGTTTAACAATATAAATATGTTACGTGGATTTGGACTTTCGCCTTCATAGTTTCAGTTTCTATGGTCGGTGGATTCGTTGAGATGATCGTCGGGAAAATTTCATGTATTTCAGGCAAACTTTGTGACTGCCACGGCATTTCATCAATACGGTTTGATTTCCGTTGCATCATGCAACTGTTCGACATAGTTCATAGGGTGTTACGCTGGGTCCAATGAAAATGGGGACGAAGAGAATTCCTGTCAGTTCAGCACGGGTTTTGGGGACCTTGACCATTTTTTTGCTAGTGCCAGTTGCTCGTTCGCATAGTTCAGGTTCTCCAATTTCCGAATAGTCTGACGGCTCGAATGTTTGGCTTCTTGAGCCGTGAATATGTCGAAGCGGACGAGCTAGCCCAACAGGTGCCAACTGTGGAATTCTAGGTGCATGAGCCAAGACACGATATTTGGTTTGGATTGTTGAAAGACATTTTTAGAGTTGGACTTGGAGATAGCAAAGTGACTCACGTGTGGAAGAGCTACTTGTTCGTGGCGCTGGTGTGCTCAGGAGTGATCGCACAGGAGCAGCAGTCGGCGGAGGGTGAACGGCAGTGGACAGTTTCTGTGGAACCAAATGAACTGACCTTAGACGTTGGCGAGAAGGCCACATTGAGTGCAGAAGTTCGTGATAGCAGTGGCCGTGTCGTTGACGATGTCACAGTCGTTTTTTATTCCCGGTCACGCCGGAGTGTCGGAGTTACACGGAATGGCCAAGTCGAAGCCTATCAGCCGGGTGAATTCACCGTAATAGCTCTGATGCCGGCTGAGCCTGATCAGCGTGGAGCACGATCAGATGCTCGTGTTCATTCTGAGGTTCCTGTAACAGTACGCCGTCCAGAGCTTGAGCGTTTGGTCTTTCAAGAAATTCCTTCGAGACTTTACGTTGGCACTCGTCCTCGTCTCAAGGCTGAGATTTTCGATTCTAGAGGAACTCGACGCAAAGATATGCCGATTGAGTTTAAGAGTAGTGACGAGCGAATAGCCGAAGTGGATTCATTTGGTTTCATGACTTTGCGGTCAGAAGGAACGGTTGAGATTACTGCCGTGGCCGACGAAGTCAGCGTTAGCATTTCTCAACGCGTGGAGAAAAATCCAACGGTATCGTTGGCGTTGGAAGCCAGTTCAGAAATAGGACGCACCGGAGACGTTATTCGGTTTACAGCAATCGCAAAGGATGCGAGAGGGCTACCGGTGCGTGGTATGCCTACCCAGTTTTCGGTCAGTGGTGAGACAGACTCGAGGATCATTGCCCCTGGCGCTGTGGCTCAAATCGCTGCAGACGGGCGGTTCGTTGCAGAACGACCTGGTATCTACACTGCAATTGTCACTACCGGTTCACATTCGGCAGCAAAGGTAGTGACTATCGTTCGTCGGGATGTGCGTCGTGCTGTTGAGCTGGTTGGCCGTGGTCCCGTTTTGGATCGGCGATCATCTGACCTTTGGGTATGGGAGGGAACCGACGGTAGAGACTATGCGATCACGGGTACGTGGGGAGCCGACGGACATGCATACCTGTGGGATGTCACTGACCCTAGCAACATCGAGAAGGTTCACGAAACCCAAGTTGATGCTCGTACGATAAACGACGTTAAGGTTTCTGCATCAGGTGATATTGCGGTTATTAGTCGCGAAGGTGCTTCAGATCGGAAGAATGGATTTGTGGTACTCGGTGTTGGGAATCCACGCGAAGGAGTTCCAGTCCTTTCAGAGTTTAGTGACCAGTTAACCGGGGGTGTTCACAACATTTTTATTGATGAAAATTACGTTTACGCACTGAGTGCTGGACGTCGATATGACATTGTTAGCATTGAAGATCCGAGGAAACCTGAGAGAGTTGGAAGCTTCGAACTCGATACACCAGGACACGCGGTCCACGACGTCTGGGTGACTGACGGTGTGGCCTTTTCCTCGAACTGGAATGACGGCATTGTTGCTGCTGACGTTGGTGGTGGAGGACTCGGCGGAACACCGGAGCGTCCCATCGAACTCGGGCGTTACTCTTATCCGAGTGGTTGGAACCATGCTGCGTTTCCTTACAAGAGTCAATCTACAGGCACTTTTTATCTTTTTGCGGGTGATGAAGCGTATCCCTATGGCGGGGTTGATTGGCGTGGCGATAGAGGAGGAGAAGACGGGACTCCCATGCGTACGGAAGGTTGGATCCATGTCATTGATTGGAGTGATTGGGACAATCCGAAAGAAGTGGCTCGCTATCAAGTGCCTGAGGCCGGTTCGCACAATCTGTGGGTCGAGAATGACATTCTGTATGTCGGTTATTACTATCCAGGCGGGCTTCGTATTGTCGATGTATCCGGAGAATTAATGGGAGATCTTTATAGACAAGGTCGAGAAATTTCGATGTTTGTGCCATTCGATCCGGATGGTTATGTGGCTAACGCCCCTTTTGTCTGGGGACCGCAGCCGTATAAGGGTAATATTTTCTTCACAGATTTTAATAGTGGGCTTTGGTCCGTCAGATTAACAACGAAGACAGGCCCAAGCCGAATTATTGGGGAACCGTAGCAGCGGCACTGGCTGTTCGGTATGATGGTTTTAATGCTTTGGCTTAAGTGTGCGGTTATCTCGTTCCTTGCTTTGTTTCTTTCTAGCCTACCTGTCTTTAGTGCTGAACCTATACTGCCAGAGCGAAGCTATTACGTTTATGTCTGCGCCGAATCAGATGATGAAGTAGCGATTGTTCGCTATGGTCCCAATGGGACGGAAGTGGTTAAGACTATTTCGGTGGGGCTATATCAGGCAGAGACTGAGGCTCCCCACGGGATCAATGTCGATCCTAACGGTCAGTATTGGTACGTCTCTCTTGCTCATGGGTTTCCTTTTGGGAGCGTTCACAAGTATGCGACGGACACGAATCATTGGGTTGGAGATGTAACGTTGGGGTTGTTTCCGGCGACACTTGACATTTCAGCGACGACTGGCTTGATGTATGTCGTTAATTTTGATCTGCATGGGGTGATGGCGCCCAGTACGATCTCAGCGGTCGAAGTGGAAACTATGACCGAAGTTGCTCGTATCTCTACGGGGATCATGCCGCACGGCTCTCGGCTCAGTCGTGACGGGACTAGGCATTACTCCGTAAATATGATGAATGCAGAACTTGTCGAGGTGGATGCGCTTGGATTTGAGGTTAATCGCCGATTGTTTCTTGGTGACGGTGTTCAGCCAACATGGGTAACTCGTCCGACGGCGGATGGACTCTTATACGTGGCTGGAAACAATGTCAGTCGAATTTTTGAGATTGATGTTCATGCGTGGCGGGTACGTCGGACGTTTAAGACTGGCCCCGGGCCTTACAACCTCGATGTGAGTCAAGATGGAATGACGTTGGTTGCCACTTATAAGAATGGTTCATCCATTGGTTTCTGGGACTTGTCAACCGGTGTTGAACGGGCTCGGGTGGAGTCGACGCGGACGCTTCCTCATGGAGTCGTTATTTCACCCAATAGCCTTTATGCATTCGTTTCGGTTGAAGGCGTTGGTATCGAACCTGGAACGGTTGAGGTGTTCCATGTGCCAACAGCTACAAGGGTTGGCATTGTTGATGTTGGCAAACAAGCAGGAGGAATCGCGTTCTGGAAAATCGAAAAATAGCAAGGCTGCTTTTCCTTTTTCAATATGTTTCTCCGACCCACTAGTGACTAGCCTTGAGGTGCGGTTAAGCCAGTCGTTCCAGCCAATAAAAGAGCACAAAAAAGTGATTGCTTGAAAAGAACTGACCATGCTGTTTCGGAAGTGCTCACAGTTGATGCTTGAACCTTAAGCGGCCCAGCGAGAATGCTGCTTTCACAATCCCAATACGTAACGAGCTAAAGACGTTCTACCGCAAGAGCAACCCCGTTGCCACCACCGAGACACAACGTTGCAATTCCTCGTTTTAAGTTTCGATTTCTTAGAGCATAGAGAAGTGTTGTGAGAATACGGGCTCCACTCGCACCGATAGGATGTCCTAATGCGACGGCACCGCCATTAACGTTGACCTTTTCTGGGTTGGCGCCGAGTTCCTGAATTACGGCCACTGCTTGCGCTGAAAATGCTTCATTCAGCTCTATCAAATCGACATCGTCTAATTTCCAATCGATTTTACTAAGCAATTTCTGTACTGCTTCGACCGGAGTCATGAGCAGCCATTTCGCGGGTCGCCCACTTACGGCCTGACCAACGATTCTGGCCATCGGCGTTATACCGAGTTTTGCAGCCCTGTCAGCTGCCATAACCACAACAGCTGCTGCTCCATCGTTGCAACCAGGAGCATTGCCGGCGGTGACAGTACCTCCTTCAGTCTTGAACGTAGGTCGCAATCGGCCCAGTGCGTCGGCCGTTGAATCTGGCCTCACGCTCTCGTCGTATTCCAAACGCATTGGCTCACCTTTACGCTGCGGTATTTCTACTGGCAGGATCTCGTCCTTGAACCAGCATTCTTGAATGGCTGTTGCTGCCTTCCGGTGACTGTTAGCTGCAAATTTGTCTTGGGTTTCTCGACTCACGTTATATCGCTCCACAACGGCTTCGGCCGCAAGCCCCATGGACCAGTCTTCGATAGAACACCAGAGACCGTCACGCATCATGGAATCTAATGCGCTACCGTTGCCCATTCTCATTCCTGTTCGTGCTTGCGGAAGCAGGTAAGGACAATTGCTCATCGATTCCATACCTCCGGCGACGGCTACGTCAATATCTCCGGTTGCGATTCCTTGGGCAGCAAGCATGACAGCTTTAAGGCCAGAACCACAGACCTTGTTAATGGTTAATGCTCCCACGTGATCGGGAAGACCAGCATGAAAGGCTGCTTGCCGTGCGGGCGCTTGTCCGACACCGGCGGAAACAACGTTACCCATGATGCATTCATCCACGTGGTGTGGATCTAGACTAGCCCGTGCCACTGCTTCTCTTACTACACGAGCTCCAAGTTCAGTGGCCGAAAGAGATTGGAGAGAGCCAAGGAATTTGCCAGTGGGTAATCGGACGGCACTGACAATTACTGATTCACGCATTGGAGGGTCCTTTGGTTATGTCAAATCTCTTGATGATATTCCGTCCAAGTAAAATGGAAAGTCGTGAGCGGATGATGTGAATAGACCGTTCTGTTTCTCGTTGCCAATGTTCATTGGAGGCGATAATAAGTAATGTGCCATTTGTTCTTAGGCGGACGTTTGTTGCTCTCGCGAGTGTGGACCCCACCGAAGCTTTCCACGCAAAGTTAACCTTCGCTTGGCTTAATGGCTGCCTGCTGAGCAATTGATTTAGCGCGCCTGTCAAGCAACTCGAAACTGGAACCATATCTCTGAAAAATTGACGACGCGATATTCAACTAAGACCGATTCGTAGAATACCGTGCGTTGCGCAACTGTGTTCAGTTTATCATTGCTACATGAGGTTGTTATTGGCGTCCGCATCACCAAGACGTGCTCAATTACTTCGTGACGCGGGTTACGACTTCGACGTCGCTCCGGCGGATATTGATGAACAACGTTTTGATGGAGAAATGCCGGCAGATTATGTTGCTCGTTTAGCTCAAGCGAAGGCTGAAGCAGTGGTGCCGAGATTTTCTGGACGAATCATTATTGGTGCGGATACCGTTGTAGTCATTGACGGCTTTGTTTTGGGGAAACCTAGAGATAGAGCCGACGCTATTGGCATGCTTGGTCGGTTGGCGGGTCGACGTCACGAGGTTCTGACGGGGGTGACTGTGACAGACGGTGCCCGGTCGATTCACGGCGTAGAAATCACGAAGGTGACTTTTGTTCCGCTTGATTTGCCGGCTATTGACTCGTATGTCAAGACTGGAGAGTCGTCTGACAAGGCTGGGGCCTATGCCATTCAGGGAGTTGGTTCGAGGTTTGTAGAACGGATCGACGGTTCTTACACGAACGTTATTGGCTTGCCAATTCCACTGGTACACCGGATAATTGCTGAATTCGACTCTGAAGTTGAGGAAACGTGAGTCTACTGCGTTGACTGGAAGTCGCCTCGCAGATATTCTCTAAGTTCTTGGTCTTGGGAGGTAATGGCTCCATGATATCGAACAAAGGCTTAAAAATATTACTCACGGCGGCGGCGCTATTTGTAGCGTTCGCTGGGCTGCTCTGGACGACTATGCAGGACGGAACTCAGTTCTATATGGAAGTCGAAGAAGTGACGATGGACCCAGCTGCTTGGGATGGTAAGCCGTTGCAGGTTCACGGGTTTGCTGCGAACGTAATGCGCCATCCTAAAAGCCTTGACTGGCGATTTGAGATTACTGACAGCGTTACTGATCGTCGTCATACGGTGACTGCAGTCTATACCGGGATTGTTCCGGATACGTTTGCCGATCATGCGGAGGTCGTTGCGACTGGCCGGCTGGATGGAGATACGTTCCACGTGGATCCAAATGGCATAATGGCTAAGTGCCCTTCGAAATACGAAGAAAAGCGGTCTGTTGATTTAGATGCGTTGCCTGATGAACACAACACGGTCGTCACGGGCGCGGCTGGTAACTGACATACACTGATCCGCGCTGTCACGGGGACTGACGTTAATCAGGTTGTCTTGGGGCATCGCCGTTATTTTTCATTACTACTATTATGGCTACAGTAGGAACTTACACGATACTGGCTGCGTTCATCTTCTGCGCATACGCCGTTGCGGCAACTGTTGCTGGAGCGCGTAGGCGTTCCACGCGTCTCATTGAAAGCGGTATCGGTGCTTCGTACGTCGTTACTGCGTTAATGACTTTTGCCTCAGCGATCATGGTTCGTGCGTTCGTGACGCGTGACTATTCCATTCGTTACGTTGACCGGTATTCTGATTCCGTTCAGCCTCTCTTTTACAAACTGACGTCCTATTGGGGTGGGCTTGACGGTTCCATCATGTTTTGGGTCTTTCTCCTTTCAGTATTCGGGGCTATTGCTGTTCGAACTAATCGAGAACGTCACCGTGAGTTGATCCCCTATGTTGTAGCCACGATTGCCGTGGTTCAGATGTTTTTTTTGTTCATAATGATTGTGAGCAAGAATCCATTTGCAACCTATCTGTTGGAGCCACCGTCGGATGGTCGCGGGCTCAATCCATTGCTACAGAACCCCTATATGGTGATTCATCCACCGTCGCTTTACATCGGCTTGGTCTCGATGACTGTTCCGTTTGCTTTCGCAATCGCAGCGTTGATTACCGGTTATCTGGATGATTCCTGGCTACGGGCCGTTCGTCGCTGGACCATGTTTTCTTGGTTTTTTCTCTCACTCGGGTTAACGCTAGGAATGATCTGGGCCTACGAAGAACTCGGTTGGGGTGGCTGGTGGGGCTGGGATCCTGTTGAAAATGCGGGGGCGCTGCCTTGGTTTCCGGCAACCGCGTTTCTCCACTCGGTCATGGTGCAGGAACGTCGAAGCATGCTTCGAGTATGGAACATTTCCCTAATCATTATTGCTTTTGCACTCACACTTTTTGCGACTGCGATGACACGGACAGGAATTGTGCAATCGGTTCACGCGTTTGGTGAGGACCGAGGGTTGGCGGTGATGTTTGCCATTTTCATTTCTGCCGTTGTCGTGGTGGGTTTTGGATTGGTTATTTATCGGCTACCTCTTCTGCGTGCTCGTAACGAACTTGAATCATGGGCATCTCGTGAAGCAGCTTTCTTGGTAAACAATTGGATTTTGTTGTTTTCGGCCTTCTTTATCCTCTTTGCGACTATGTTTCCGACACTCAGTGAAGCCGTTACGGGACAGAGGATAACTGTCGGTCCGCCTTTCTTTAACAAGTGGATGATTCCAATCGGGCTAACGCTACTGCTATTGACAGGTATTGGTCCTTTGCTGGCTTGGAGGAAGTCGACACTGTCGAACCTTGGCCAGCAATTTCTTTGGCCGACACTTGCTGCGGTCAGCACTGCAGCAGGCCTTTACGCTATGGGATTTCGTGTCTGGGTGTCGGGCATTTGTTTTGCGTTGTGCGCTTTTGTTGTTGGTACAATCGGTCAGGAGTTTGCCCGGGGGGCGGTAGTTCGTCGTGGTGTTACAGGGACCGATCTCTTGACAGCCATGATCGGTCTAGTGGCGCGGTCACGAAGACGCTATGGCGGCTACGTGATACATATTGGCATAGTTCTGATGATGCTCGGTTTTGCTGGTTCCGGATATAAGAAGACCGAGCAGGTGCTATTAACTCCTGGTGAACAGGTTGAAGTTGGAAATTTCTCGGTCCGGCTCGACCGCTTGAGTATCACTGACGACGGTCAGAAGGAGATGCATACTGCGCATGTGACGGTCTTCGAAGATGGAGAGGAAGTCGGTCAGCTATACCCCGGTCGGTTTTTTTACCGCAAACATGAGACCGAGCCAACGACCGAGGTTGCTATGCGCCGCACGATTGCGGAAGACGTCTATGTTGTGCTTGCGGCATACGATATGTCGGATCAGTCTGCGAGTTTTCAGGTCACGGTAAATCCATTAGTTAACTGGATCTGGCTCGGTTTCGCTCTGCTGGCGATTGGAACTGGTATCGCATTATTGCCTGAAAGTCAGTTTGCGTTTCTTGCGTCTCGCGAGTCATCCCCAGTGGCTTCGTCGGCCGCGACGCCGACCGCCCTTGTTCTTGCTCTGTTATTAAACGGTATTGGGACAACAACGTTCGCGCAGATCGCTCCAGAGTCTTATTCGGCGACGACCGAATTGGAGGCAGATCTTCAACGTGAGTTAGTTTGTGTATGCGGTGATTGTCCCCACTACACCTTGGCGGATTGCCGATGTTCGACGGCTGACCAGATGCGTGGACAGTTGCGAGAGCAAGTCGAATCGGGGAAGAACCGCCGCGAGATTCTTGAATACTTTATTTCGTCATATGGTAGCCAAGAGCCGCTAGGTGCACCGCTCGACGAGGGCTTTAATCGACTGGCATGGCTTTTTCCTTATGCCGTCGGTGGTAGTTTTCTAATTGGTGTTGGCTTTGTAACTGTACGGTGGACTCGCCGGGAATCGTCCGACTACAGCGAGACGGCGGCACTGTCTGAAACTGCCGACGCAGAGCTCGATGCACGCTTGGACAATGAGCTCAGAAATCTCGACTGATTCCGCTTCGTTTCGTCCTTGGCATTTTTTCGCCCTAGCAGGACTTGCGTGCGCCTCAATCGCAGTTTACGTTGTGCGTCCAGGTGATGTGGCGTCACTTGTGCTTCTAGTTCTCGCTGTCGCGGCTGGTGCCTATGTTGGCCTCGCGGTCTACAGCATGTTTTTGCCGCTGATGGCGCCGGACTTTTACGACCGAACTGAGATGATCGGAACCCGGACACGTGCAGCATTGGATAGAGAAAAGACCTTGGTCCTTCGATCGATTAAGGAATTGGAGTTCGATCGAGCAATGGGTAAGGTGTCGGATTCGGATTTTGTTGAGATGAGCAACCGACTTCGTCAGCTGGCGAAGTCATTGTTACGACAACTCGATGTTGATGGGGCAAATTACCGTGATCGGATTGAACGCGAACTGGCTGATCTCCTTCGGCTTGATAGCCAAGTGTCTGAGTCGCCGCGTTCGAACGACCGTCGGCAATGCGCGACCTGTGGAACAAGCAACGAATCGGATGCGGAATTTTGTAAGAGTTGTGCAGCGAAACTTGAAGAGTTGGCGTCGTGAAATCTCAAGAACGTTTTAGCCGTTCGAGACGCCTAGGGGCTGTCATCATTGCGGGCATCTTGGGGTTCGGCGCCTTGGTGTCGGCTCAGCCGGACCCGAGACGGATGTCAGGCATTCCTTTGCCGGATCCACAATTGTCGACTGGGACTATTTCGGTTCGTGTGATTCGCGGCCAGATGTCTAATAATGTCGAGGACCATCCTGTGGAATTAACACAAGGTGATGAACTGGTCACACTGAATACAGATGGCGATGGTCGTGCAACGTTTTTGATGCTTAATCCTGGGAGTAGCGCAAGTGTCTCGACTGTCCTTGACGGAGTGCATCTCGAATCTCAACAGTTTCCCGTGCCTAATCAAGGAGGAATTCGGCTGCTACTGGTGGGTGAAGATGTTGGAAATGTAACTTCCGATGAAGTAGTGCTCCCGGGAGAAATTACACTTGGGTCCGACTCAAGAATTGCCGTTGAACTAGGCGAAGAAAGTGTGACGGTTTTTTATTTCCTTGACATTATGAACTGGCAAGATGTTTCCGTTGAGCCGCGCTCGGCGGTGTCGGTGTCAGTTCCCGAAGACGCTGAAGGAACAACGATTCTTCGTGAATCCAGCCCAAGATCGCGAGTCGACGGGACAACGGTTTCTTTGCCTGGACCGTTTGCTCCTGGGATGACTCCCTTGCGGATGGCGTATGTTTTACCGTATACGGGCGACAGGCTCGCAATTCAACAACGATTTCCGGCTGATCTCGAGGCTTTGTTGGTGGTTGTCGAAAAATGGGGTGACATGAATGTCATCTCGGAGCAAATTTCAAGACGCGCGGATATGGGGCCAGACGCAATAGGCGGAGATACGACCTATATTTTTGGTGCAGGTCTGCGTGTGCAGGCTGGCGTGCCTGTCGCGTTTGAGATCAGTGGGTTACCGCATCACAATCGACTGCCGGCGACGGTTGCGCTTGTGCTGGCTGGGGTAATGCTGTTTGCGGGGATTTGGGGTGCGGTGCCTGGAGTTGACAACAGTGTTAAGAACGATAATCTGCAACGTCTTGAGGTAAAGAAAAATAGGCTATTCGAGGAACTCGTTAAGTTGGAACATCAGCGACGAATTGGAAAAATCGGGACGACTAAGTACAGTTCTCGACGTTCCGCCGTTATCGCGGCGATCGAAGTCATTTATCGTGCATTTGATGAGGAAGCTGATTCCGTGTCCGGACTTTCCCTCCACTCCACAATTGGACAATCCGCAAGAGCGGAGCAGACGAGCACAGCTGGATGAGTCTGCCGCCTTCTAATCCTGACCAGTTCGATTTTGATCGGTTAACGGTGTCTGGTGCGTCCAGAGTTTACGGACGTCGCCGAGCGTTAAGTCGGGTATCGGTGAGTTTGCACGCAGGGGAATTGGTGGGTCTGCTCGGGCCCAATGGAGCCGGAAAATCAACGTTTCTCGGATTGTTGTCTACTCTAATTGCTCCGTCAGCAGGAACGGTGCAGTATGGAGAACGAAACGCTCAGACGGGAGGATCCGCGTTACGCAGGCAGATTGGTTTTCTGTCACATGAACTGCAGTTGTATCCGGAGCTGACCGCGAGTGAAAATCTTTGTTTTTTCTCTCGACTTTATGGACTGTCGGATACAGAATCCCGCGTGTCTGTCGCCCTTTCGAGAGCTCGTCTTGACGACCGTTCGCATGACCTAGTTCTTGGATTTTCACGCGGCATGCGTCAGCGTCTAGCAGTAGAAAGAGCTTTGCTCCATGAGCCACGGTTGGTTTTGCTTGATGAGCCATTTACTGGTCTCGACGAACGTTCATGCCTTGAGTTGAGGGAACGTCTTTTTGTGTTGAAAGAATCCAGGAGAATTGTCGTTATAGCGACACACGATCTCGATCTTATTGAAGGTCTCGTCGATCGAACGGTAACGTTAAGTGGGGGGCGCTTGATCGATTTGGCTGACTCTGGCGATTCAGTAAGGGTGCGTTATCGCGAGGCGATTCGAAGGGCACAATGAGCGAATTCTTTCGTATCGCATGGCTCGTGATGCAGAAGGATATTCGTGTTGAATCTAGGAGTCGAGAACTTGTTTATACTACGGCATTCTTTGCAACTTCATGCGTGTTGGTATTTTCTATAGCGTTTGTACGTGGAGGTCGACCAATCGATGAAGCGGAAGCCGGCATTGTATGGGTTGCACTCGCCTATACTGGGCAACTTGCCCTTAGTCGCACGTTCGAACGTGAACTTTCGCACGATGCCCTGCGCGGACTCTTGTTGGCACCAGTTGAACGTTCATCAGTGTTCGTTGGCAAACTACTCGGCATCGTGATGCTAATGGTAGTTGTCGAAGTTGTAGTGGTGTTTTTTGTTTCACTCTTTTTCTCGGGGACCTTGTTTAAGCATGTCTTCTGGTTTTCGGCGTTGATGGCATCTGGGACGATAGGTTTTGCTGCCGTTGGTGCATTGTTTGCGGCAATGCTAGCTCGGACCCAAAGTCGAACTGTGTTGTTGCCTGTGCTTCTTTATCCAGTCACTGTTCCAATACTAATCGCCGGTGTAAGTGGAACGGTCGCGTTGATCCAACCTGAACCGAATCTCGATTTGGCACGTTTCTGGCTGGCGTTGACCATTTTCTTCGACGTGGTATTTCTAACACTGACATTATGGACATTCGAGCCGCTCATGACAGAATAAGACCAATGAAGAGTAGTGAAGAGAGAAGAAGATCATGACCAGGCGATTGTTTAATCCGCTCCTTGTTGTTGCAGCAGGAATGTTTGCTGCTGCTCCCATTCTTGTTGCACTGGCGCCGAACGAAGTAACGATGGGACTCGTCGCCAAAATTGTCTACTTTCATGTGCCGGTCTGGTTCATGATGTTCCTGGGAGTGTTTATCTGTGGTATTGCGAGCGGTGTTTACCTCTTCAAGGATAAACAATCTGCTGATCGGCTTGCAGTGTCTGCTGCTGAGTTGGCGGTACTTTTTGGGTTGATGGGTTTAACTACCGGCCCGCTTTGGGCGCGTGTTTCTTGGGGCTTATGGTGGCCATGGGATGTCAGGACAACCTTGGCGTTAATCTTAGAGTTAAATTTCGTTGCCTATTTACTTTTACGGAAGTACGGTGGTCCAGGTTCTGAAAAACTGGCAGCAGGATTGGCACTGTTTGGAATGTTTAACGTTCCTTTTGTATACGTCTCAGTTAACGTGTGGCGGACCTTACATCCAGAGACGACAGTGGTTCCGACTTTGCCGGGGCCAATGGCAGGACCATTCTGGTGGTGTGTGATTGCGTATCTTGCGCTGTTTCTTGTGATGCTTAGCGGGCGACGGCGACTGGAGGAGCAACGTGCGATCGTCGATCGACTGCGATTGGCTCATGAGAGATAGGAGACAGCCAGTGTCAGACATTAATTTTGGTCGTTTTCTTTTAAGCTGGTCGACTGGCCGCACCCTGAAAGTGATATTGGCTTTCGTAGTCAGCATGTGTGTGCCGATCCCCGGTTCGTCTGCAATTGCGATATCGGCGCAGTCTTCGCAGCCGGCCTTGGAGGAATTTGTTCCCATCGCGGAACTTCCGGAAACCGATCGGCTGCCCGCTGCTCCTTTCCTCGTGGCTGCATATTCGGTTGTGTGGATTCTGGCCTTTGGTTATTTTTGGTTGTTGTCAAGGCGGTTTTCTGAAGTGGAGCGAGATCTTGCCGAACTGAAAAATGTTCTTGGTGATGATCTTGACGCGAAGTAGTCTTCACGTTGGATATGACTGCTGGCCACTTTATTTTTATTCCCGCCGTCCTGCTACTAGGCATGGTCGTTGGCTGGATTCTAGGGTCCCGGGCTGCCGCGGATGCTTATGCTGCCGAACTTCGCCGTCGGGAAGAGCGTAGACCTAATAAATAGAGCCGGACAGAGGACAGCCTCGTCTTACTCCAAAGGAGTTAGGAGCATCATGCTCCCATCCACTCCACGATTTGTTCAACGAGTTCTTCCGTGGCCATTCTATTTGCATCGATACGAAGATGCGCATCTCGGTAGGCAGCTTGTCGGGAAGTGTACAGTGCTTGCATGGTTGTCAGATTCTTTGCGAGCGGACGCCGACTGTCTGTCGGCAGTCGTTCAAGCACTGTGTTGAATGAAACATCGAGCCAGATCGAAACGCCGTGCTCGTTGATAACGAGTCGATTGTCGGGAACGGCAAAAGTACCTCCTCCTGTCGCAATGACTACGTGTTGGAGGGGCGTTAGTTCTTTGATGGCCGCTCGTTCGGCTGCACGAAAATAACGTTCGCCATGATGGGTAAAGATGTCGGCCACAGTCTTTCGTTCACGTTTTTCGATTAATTCGTCGATATCTTTGACTCGCCAGTCCAGTTTCTGTGCCAGGGCCTTAGCGATAGTCGATTTTCCGGCAGCCATGAAACCAACGAGAAAAATTTTGTCTGCTCGCATGGTACTGTGAGATTACATTCAGGACTGAAGTGAGTTGAGAGCCGTAAAAAACCCTGGGTACGAAATGTCAACAGTGTCGGACCCAGTGATGACACTCGGTCCATTCGCACCGAGGGCGGCAACAGCAAACGCCATCGCTAGTCGGTGATCACCAGCCGCGTCAACTGTTCCTCCTGGTAATGGTTTGTCGGCGGCTATTCGAAAACCGTCTATCTTCTCGTCAACACGAGCACCCATCCTTCGAAATCCTTCAGTCAGATGAGCGATACGGTCACTTTCTTTGTTTCGGAGTTCTTCCGCTCCACTAACTTCTATCGAACCTGCGTGAGCTGCGAGCGCCCCGAGGACTGGTATTTCATCTATCAGTCCTGGCACTTCACTAGGACTAATCACAATAGGTTGGAGGTGGTGATAACGGATTCGAATGGTCCCAAATGGTTCACTAGCATCATGATCCGTGAATTCTGTTTCGATGTTTGCACCGGCGCGGCGAAGAACGTCGAGATATCCGGTTCGGGTTGGATTGAGACCGACCGACTCGATTTCGACATCTGATCCGGGAATCATCAGTGCTGCCGCCACTAAGAATGCAGCAGACGACAGATCGCCGGGAACATTTACGTTTACGTGGCGCAGTTCCGCTTTGCCAATTACTGACATTTGACCATTGGATTGTCTACAAAAAGTCGAACCGAATTTCTCAAGCGCACGTTCGGTATGGTCGCGAGTGTTGGATGGCTCGGTGATACTTGTTAGTCCGTTCGCGTGCAACCCAGCAAGTAATATTGCACTTTTGACTTGTGCGCTCGCGATTGGTAGCGAGTAATCAATTCCTCTGAGAACTCCACCATCGATTGTCAATGGGGGACACCCGTCGATAGAGTTGAAGGTCGCTCCCATGAGTTGAAGGGGTTCGATGACTCTTTGCATTGGACGGGTCTTAAGGGAATGGTCTCCGGTGATCACGGTTCGGAATGGGCTGGCGGATACTACGCCCGAGAGTAAACGCATAGTAGTTCCAGAGTTGCCAGCATCAAGTGGACCTGAAGGTCTGGTTAAACCTTTGAGTCCGTGGCCGGAAATCTCAACAGTATTCGTCATACTATCAGCACCAATTGTTTCGTTAATGTCAACCCCGAGTGCTCGTAGGCAGCCGAGCGTCGATCGACAATCTTCGCCCTGAGAATAGTTACCGATCGATGAAGTTCCGGATGCAAGCGCTGCTAGAATCGCATAACGATGGGATATGGACTTATCACCTGGCACTCTAATGCGACCGCGCAGTGCCTTCGATGGTGTGACAGTAACGGTTGTATTGGTGTTTTCTGACATTCAGAAGTTTTCTCAGACTCTAGTTAGAGTAATGGGTTGGTAAACGTATTGTACTGAACAGAAACAATTTTTTGGACCATGCTGAGCTAAAGTTTCGTGAAAATCAAAAATTGAATATGAAGACCATTAAGTTTCAGCAATTTTGTAGTGACCGCTGTAAAGATTTTCGATTGCGCTTCTTCGGTGTCGGTAGCGTTGTGGGCACAGTACGGGCCGTGGCAATCGTGATGATGTCTGATTCATTGCGGTGGAAATAAAGGCCTTGCTTTATAGTTTTTGGAGATCGAAATAGCTAAGTAGGTTTGTTTTTGTGGAATGCCAGTCTGAAATGGCAAAGCACAAGTGTTCTGTTTGAGTGAAAGTGAGACACTACTACGAGAGGAATTCTACCGAACTAATTCTTGGAAAGAACGAAGTAATTGTTGAACAGAGAGACGATTTAAGTGGCAGAAATTGATCCTATTCTTATAGCGACTGCGAAAGAAATTGTTTTACGAGCCGGAGAGATTCAGATTGCGAATTTCGGTTCTGCTCTGACTGTAACGAAGAAGGGACCTATTGATCTCGTTACAAGCGTCGACTTGGAAGTTGAGTCGATGTTTCGAGAACTTATTGCGAATCGATTTCCGACGCACTCCGTCATTGCAGAAGAGTTGCAGGACGAGCGATCCGAGGTTCAAGGTAAATCGCATCGATGGATTTTCGACCCTATCGATGGCACAGTGAACTTCGCACACGGGCTGCCATTCTTCTGTGCATCTCTGGCGCTAGAGATAGACGGTGTTGTGAGTGTTGGAGCCGTTTACGATCCAATTCGAAAAGAACTGTTCACTGCTGAACTCGGCGCTGGAGCTCGATTGAATAGCGTGCCTCTAAGAGTGTCCGTGACGCACACTCTTATTGATTCCTTGTTGTGTACTGGATTTCCCTACGACATTCATCAAACGGTCCAGAAGTTTATCGAACTGTTTGGAGCATTTCTGAGCAGAGCCCAAGCCGTTCGGCGTTTTGGTTCGGCGGCTCTTGATCTTTGTTATGTGGCAGCGGGACGACTGGACGGGTTTTGGGAACAGGGTCTTAGGCAATGGGATACGGCCGCGGGTGCTCTTATCGTCGAGGAAGCAGGGGGACGAGTGAGTGGGATGGATGGCGAGCGATTTCAGATAGACGCTGGTCATATTGTTGCTTCAAACGGATTGATCCATGATGAGATGCTGCGGACAATTGGGATGGTTGCTGAGACTGTTCGATCGGACTGACTTAGTGTGCGTGGTTTCCTTCGGTGAAACTAGCGTGTCGGCATTACTCGCGACTAATTCGTGAGAATGTTGTAGTGCATATCGAGGTTCTTTGCTGATAAGGATGTCTGTGTTGAACGTGCCTGAACTTTGAACATAGTCGTCAACACTGCCATTGGATCTGTGTCTTACATAGCGAGGTGCATTGAGTCGTTTGTTCTGTCAATTGGCGGGATTGGCCTTTTCTTTATAGCTTTCCTAGACTCTTCGGTTTTGTCGCTACCAGAGATTAACGATCTTCTTGTTGTGACTCTAGTCACACGAGAACCTGAGCTTAGGTTTTATTACGCCGCAATGGCTACTTTCGGGTCTATTGTCGGTTGTCTCATGCTCTATTCTCTTGGTCGTAAGGGCGAGTCCGTGATTTTTCGACGCCGATTCACGGGAGAGACATATCGTCGGACGTTGGCTTTGTCGCAACGTTATGGTGCGCTCGCAGTTGCAATCCCAGCAGTGTTACCACCACCTACGCCATTCAAAGTGTTTGTCTTTGCCGCTGGGGTTGCACGCGTACCAATCTGGAAATTTATCGTAGCGCTTTTCTTTGGAAGAGGTATTCGCTATTTTACCGTAGCTTCACTGGCAGTTCGTTACGGCGAGGAAGCATTGGAATTGATAGAAAGGTATCTAACTTCTGTTGGAAGCGTTACCGAGGGCTGGGCGGTTGGTGCTCTAATCACCATAGTCTTAGTGCTTGTGATTGTCTGGATCTTTTTAGTTTGGCTTCGAAGAAAATGAAGGTATCAACGATGACGATCTATAATCGTTTAGCCGGTCGTTGAAGAAGACACGAAATTGCCCTCTCATGGCACCAGAAATTTCAGTTGTGATTCCGCTTCTAGATGAAGCACAGAATCTGCCAGGTCTTTATCGAGAATTTACCGATGCTCTAGAAGCATGGGGGCGTTCGTACGAACTGCTTTTTGTTGATGACGGAAGCACGGATAATTCGTTTTCTATCCTGACAGAGTTGCACGTAGCGGATTCGCGTGTCCGAGTTATCCGCTTCCGTAGGAATTTCGGGCAGACGGCTGCGTTTGCGGCTGGTTTTTCTCGTGCTCGTGGTCGGTACATTGTCACGTCTGATGGCGACCTGCAGAATGATCCTCGGGACATTCCTATTTTGATCAATAGGCTCGAGAAAAATTACGACATTGTGTGCGGCTGGCGGAAGATACGAAAGGACCCCTGGCTCACGAGGCGTGTGCCGTCGATATTGGCCAACAAACTGATTTCAGTGATTACCGGTGTTCACTTGCACGACTACGGATGCTCACTAAAAGCGTTTCGGCGTGAAGTCGTCCAACCACTGCGTCTTTATGGTGAGATGCACAGATTTATTCCAGCGATCGCTAGTGAACAAGGAGTTCGCATTTCGGAAATGCCCGTCAATCATCGACCGCGTCTTGCCGGGAAATCGAAATACGGTTTGTCACGAACGGTGCGAGTACTTCTCGATCTGTTCACCGTGAAATTTCTTTTGAGTTATTCAACACAACCCTTGCAGATGTTTGGTCCGCCCGGGTTGCTGATGGGACTGTCTGGTATTGGGATAATTACTTATCTTGGGTTTGTACGTCTTTTCGCCGGACAAGCTATCGGTGACCGGCCGCTTCTCTTACTTGGCATACTGTTACTCTTTTCAGGCATCCAACTGGTCACTTTAGGGTTGTTGGCAGAACTTCAGGCGCGAACCTACCATGAGTCACAAGACAAACCGATTTACGTTGTACGAGAGCTGCTTGAGAGTCCGGAACGGAAAGACGAGTAGTTTGTATTCTCGACTAGGGGTTATGCCTTGTTCGGATAGTCCAATTTCGTTAGATAGTGATGAACAGTAGACCTTATGTGGCTAGAAATCGTAGCCCGATTATTATGAATGATTCAGGTTCGGCGTTCTTTTGGCTATTCGTGTTCTGTCTGGTCTGGTGTGGCGTCGACTCTGTAGTGTGGGCACAAGCGTCGAATTATAATTTCGTTAACACGCAGCAGTCCGAGGAATTGCCTGATGATGAAGGAGTGTTTCCATGGGCGTTACTTCGTGACAGAGTGTCCATTCATGCCAATGCAGCGTTTCTTCAGGTATACCCGCACGATCAGGTTCGGCAATCGATGAACTTTCGTGCATATTTTGAGGACGCCACGCTCCGCACTCAACAGGATGTAGAGGGGGGCGCGATGGCTGAAGTGGGTGGAAGTGTGCGAGTTTGGAGACAGTTGGGCCTCGGTGCCACATACTCGCATTTCAACGGATCGAATGAGGTTAGGGTGGAGGGAGCTATTCCTCATCCCCTTGAATTTAGTCAGCTACGTGGAATTGAATTGGCAGGGGTGAACCTTCAGCATCGGCAACGAGCCACTCATCTGTTCGCCGGATGGACAGTGCCGTTGCCGTTCGATGAACGGCTCAGCGTAACAGTGTTCGGCGGACCGTCATTGTTTAGCCTTCGTCAAGGACTCGTTACTCATGCCGTTATACGTGAGCGGGGTAATCCGTTTACGAGTGTCGACGTTGAAATCGGTACTAGCGATTACATTCAAAACGGTGTTGGTGTAAACGTTGGAAGTGACGTCGTCTTTATGCCAACCACTTCGTTTGGAATCGGTTTTATCTTTCGATATACCAAGGTATCTATTGATTTGCCGTCGACGTTTGGTCAAACCCTCTCTATGTCGATCGGTGGTTTTCAGACGGGTGGCGGTCTTCGGTTCAGGTTCTAACGTAAGTGTTGTATTTTCGAAAAACTAGGATATATCTATTTCTTTTCGCCGAGCTTCGACGATAACTGAACCATCGCGCCCAGAAAACGTCGATCGCTAGAAGTGGCGTCCCTTAGTCGCGGGATGAAACCATTTTCCGTTTTCACGCTCAAGACGAAGTTCTGAGCCCCGCGTCCAGGGACTCCGACGACTGGAAACGTGAGTTGAATAGGTGTTCCTGCTTCCAGAGTGACCGATTTACCTAGTCCGTCGACACGGAGTTGCACCACATTATCAATCGGCGATCGAAGTGTGACTGTCAACTCATCGATGGGCGCCGCCGCACGAACTATTATTTCTGAGTGAGCACGCCCAGAAATCCAGAATCCTGATGGTTCAGGTAGCATTGCGTAGTTGTCTAGGTAGTACAAGAACAACTGGGGTCCACGTTCGCTGTTATAGGGAATACGTGAGCGTCTCTGGTTGAGACGAATTGGCAAGTCATTCACCATGGTCAGTTCAACCGGAAGCAACCGTACCAGTCCTTGCTGGGCAACAAGCCATGGCTGTTTTGTTGCTACGAATGGATTGACGATTATCTGTGCCGTAAAGACTGTCCCGCCGATCCACATCACTATGCCAGGAATAGCGGATCGAATTACCGGCAACAGAAAGAAAAAAGCAGGGTAGAAGCTCAGGAAATAACGATTTCCTAGAGGTCCCCCGCCCCCCGACCATGTGTTCGGCAAAAGAACTAGCAAACCGAGAGCGCTGATACTTACACATGCCACGATTAAGTGTTGCCAGGTTGTGAGTCTTTTCGGTCCAGAAAACACTAATACCAGAATTAACAATCCTGGGAAAAAATACGGGAGAAAACCAAAATGCCGACCGACAAAAAAATATGCAACGTTACGTGCGAGTTGCGTCGTTAATGACGAATTTGAGATGTCCAGTCGAATGTCGTTCGTTACGACTGATGTTCCCAGTGTGTCGAACGTGAGGTCGGGTTGCTCGAAAGGAAATCGTCCATAAAATGTCTTGCGCTCCTCTCCACCCTGAAAATTGGCTTCGCCAGTAATGAGTGCATTGACCCCGAAACATCCTGTGACTACCACCATGAAGACAAAGAGAGTCATGGTGCCGTGTCGTAATCGTCGTCGCCACCAAGACAGTGCTACGACTGGAACAATAAGCGGTAGATTGCTTAATTTCGAGAATGTGGCGAGGCCAATGAGCGTAGCTGAGACTAGATCAGATGCCGAGGATGATAGGGTGTTGGAAGAATTCCGATTCTCATGATCTGACACCTCCTTGTAAAGCCAGAAGAAGTAAGCAACGAAAATGACCGCCATATTAAAGACTTCTGAGGTGAGGTGGAGTGCGTAGAGGGGAGCGATCGACCCTCCAAGAAAACCCGCAGCAATAATAAGGGCGCTTGTTTGCGGGGCTCGTTGGGCGGCAAACAAGTAGGCGCAGATGAAGATAATGACCAGTAGAATGACGTTGAAGAGTAATAATCCATTCAGGCCAGCCATCTTGGCGAATGGCGCGGCAAAGAGCGGGTAGATAAAAGATTTTGCAAAAAACAACCGGTCGTCGTGTGTTGCATGTCCTTGCCCAGGTTTGAGGAAGATACCTTCAGGTCCAGAACCATAGATCTCAAAAAAACGGGTGAGATCGTCGCGTTTGTATGCGAGATCTCCATCGTGGGCGACACTCAGTGCCATCGCGACATAGCTTGCTTCGTCGCCTTTGATGCCTCCTGTGACTTGTAAGACGTCAATCGAGAGGGTTCCTATGGCTAGAACAGCGAACAGCAGGCAGACTAGAAGAAGACCTGGATTGCGTAGGATCGTTGACAGTGGCGTGCCGCGTAGACCAGTCACGTGCGGTAGTGCCATGTTCACGCGCGATACTATATAACAGAAAAATCGTAAGGATCATTACGTTGCAAAGAAACCTAGCCTCCCTCGATAGCTCAACGTTCGATGTGGTAATCATCGGCGGCGGAATTACTGGAGCCTGTGTTGCTCATGATGCTGCGTTGCGAGGTCTCAAGGTGGCGCTTGTAGAAAAGGATGATTTTGGGGGAGCTACATCTTCTGCGTCTTCAAAATTGCTTCATGGGGGAATTCGGTATTTGCAGCAGCTTCGGCCGGGAAAGGTTCGTGAGTCACTGCGTGAACGTCAGAATTTCCGTCGGATTGCGCCACATTTAACCCGGTGGGTGCCTTTTCTTGTACCGACACAACCCGAGTTTTGGCGCAGACGATGGTTACTTGAGTGTGGGATGCGGGTATATGCAGGACTCGGCGGAAACCGAGGTGTTGACATTGCTCCAGAGTCGGATCCTCCAGGAACTTATTACAACCGAGGAATGTTGCAACGGCTTGCTCCGGTTATCGCAGAAGGCCGAAAAATCACAGGAGCTCATTTACTCTACGAGTTGCATTTACACAGTTCTGAGCGGATGACGTTAGCATTCCTGAAGAGCGCGGTGCATCGTGGAGCTGTGATCGCCAACTATGTCACTGTTGATGGTTTGTTGCGGCGAGGTTCTCGTGTTGAAGGTGTTGTGGCTTCTGACTGCATCGGCGGTGGTCGGCTAGAGATTCGCGGTCGAGTCGTTGCGAACGCTGCTGGTCCTTGGCTAGCTAATCTGAATGAACGTTTGACGGTCGGTGCATTGAGACGTCCGGTTACTGGTTTAGCTAAGGGTGCTCACCTAGTGACTAGGCAGCTCGTAGACGGTTACGCTGTCGCACTTCCGACGGACCGGGCCGTTCGTGCTGTGGTAGATCGCGGTGGACGGCATGTATTCGTCATTCCTTGGCGGGGCCATTCTTTGATTGGCACTACGAATCGATTGCATGAAGATCAGCCGGCTTTGATCACCCCTACTGAGACGGATGTACAGGACTTACTTGAAGATGTGAGGCGAGCTTTACCTTTGACTGGCCTAACTGAAAAAGACGTCTGCCATGCGTTTGCTGGTCTCTATCCACTGACAACGAAGGGTGCGACATCTGATGTGTATCAGGCGACGGCGGATTACGAAGTTCGAGATCATAGCCAGAGTGGCGGTCTGGGTGGAATTGTCTCCGTGCTCGGTGCTCGTTACACAACGGCACGAGTGCTGGCGGAATATGCGACGGATTTAATCTTCGAAAAACTTGGCCAGCCGGTTGCTCAATCGTTGACGTCAACAACGCCGCTAGCGGGAGGCGATATGGATGACTGTGAAACGTTTGCAAAGGAATCGGTCCGTCGTCACGCCAATCACCTCGACCGTTCTACAGTTGAGCACCTTGTTCGGCACTATGGCACCGAGATGGATTCTGTGGTGGCTTCTGCTGCAGGGGAGGTCCAAGGGTTGAGGCGTCTGTCTACAAAAAGACCGTCAATTGAAGCTGAGGTTTCATTTGCGGTTGATTATGAGATGGCTCAACGGTTGACTGACGTTATATTTCGCCGGACAGGCTTAGGCACTCTTGGGCACCCTGGGGATGGTTGTCTTGAGCGATGTGCCGATATTATGGCTGCCCGGCTTAGTTGGACTGGCCAGGAACGTCAAGAACAACTTCAGCAGACTCGCCGACACTTTCAATTCAGCGTTTCGTAGGTTTTCAAAATGGCACGATCTATTTCTTCCGGCGGTCCTCAGTTACGAGTACTCGTGGTCGCACCGACACCATTCTTCGGTGACCGAGGGTGTCATGTTCGGATCTATGAACAGGTTCGTGGGCTGGCTAAGGTCGGTATAGAGAGTCGAATCGTTACGTACCCGACGGGACGAAATCTGCCGGATGTGACGATCGACCGGGCTTGGAAGCTGCCAGGAATACGCGCAAGTGCGTTAGGTCCAAGCGCGAGTCGCCCTGTGCTCGATCTTGGCGTTCTTCTTGCTGCGTGGCGAGTGGTTCGAAGCTTTCGACCCCATATTATTCACGCGCATCTCCATGAAGGAATTGCTATTAGTCTAGTACTTCGCACAATCTTTCGGATTCCGTTAGTGGCCGATTTGCAAGGAAGCTTGGCTGAAGAATTGGTTGATCATGGAGCTCTCGCTCATCGTGGGGTTGGGATTCGAGTCGTCAGGAAAATAGAGAAATGGCTGGTTCAAAGACCTGATTGTGTTTTGACGAGTTCCCTGCACGGTGTGTCCTTGTTGAAGGCTCAGGGTGTTTCTCAAGACAAGATCGAACCTTTGCCAGACGGTGTAGATCTCGAGTCGTTTCGTCCACGCCCAGTAGACTTGGAACTTCGAGACAGCCTCGGCCTAACCGGCAAACGAGCGATTGTGTTTTTAGGTGTGTTGACTAACTATCAAGGTGTTGATCTGTTGTTGGACGTAGTCCCACTCGTGGTAAAAAAAAATCCAGACGTTCACTTCTTAATTATGGGATATCCAAACGAAACGCGATACCGGACAGAGGTTCGGAAGCGTGGTTTAGCTAGGATAGTGACGGTGACTGGGAGAATTCCCTATCAGGAGGCCTCGAAGTGGCTGTGTCTCGGTGAATTGGCCGTGTCGCCAAAGCGGTCACTTACTGAGGCTAACGGAAAATTACTCAACTATATGGCTTGTGGACTTCCCGTAGTGGCAAGCGATTCCCCCGTTAACAGAGAACTGCTCGGAGACTATGGCGTGTACGCTGCTATTAATGACGTTGAGGCCTTTTCGGATCGGATCCATGGTTTATTAGGCTGTCGCGATCAATTGAAGATTACAGGTGGCGCGCTAAGAAAACGAGCTGAGCGTATGTTTGCATGGCCGGTAATTATTGAACGACTCACGAATATTTATCGTCGTGTGTTAGACGGCTGCTAGCTACGTTCTTTACGGATGATGGCTTCATTGCCCTGAGCGATACGGCCATGTCAGTGTTTAGAGACTTGACCGTATCGCGGTGCATCAATTCGTTCGTAGTGTTACTGTTCTTCGGCTCGTGCACCGGCCAACATATTAAAGAGACCGTAATTGCCTTCATGGCAGGCGTATTCGAATACAGCTTCCCCGCGTTTCATCGGTAGTGCTGCTGTGAAGGGTCGGGTAAATGTTGTCGAATCATTAATAGTGAATTCATACAGTAGTGTGTCATCACTTGTTCGTCTGAATCGCTCTGTGAGATGTAAGGTGGTGCCGTTACCAACAGACGTCGCGACGGAAGAGTTAAAACTGGCTGTTTTTTCTGTGAAATTTGTGGTTTCCACAACGAGCGTATCCCCTTCCCAATAACCGCGAGAATCGCCCATCCATTGGCGAACGGTTTCTGGTAGATGGTCTCGGCCGTCGAGTGGAATGATGCGAGCATCGTGCACCATTTCGTTGAAAATTACGACGAATGAGGATGTCTGGAAGAGCTGAATATTTTGGTTGTACCCAACAGGGACGATCGGCGGTCCTGAATTGAAGCCGAGGATGCAGCGTTCGGCGAGACCGCGGTCTTCATAACTGTCAGTGCCGATGCCAGCCGCACGCACTCGAACGGGACGAGTACCGGATAAGTCTTCACCTAAAGACAGGATATCGGTTTTAACTCCTGGCTGAAGGGCGGGCATTCGTCCGTTGAGCGGGTCTGTGATTAGCGACGTTCGTTTGTCATCGACAACCCGTGCTCCTTGGTCGACCCAGAAGTTATTGTAGGCCCCGACGTCACCTCCTACAGGGAGTGGCTCTGTACGAATATCGCTCGGTGCGTTTAGTTCTTCCGTCCGAGCGGCTGCTTCGGATTCAAGTTGAGCTGTTGCTTCGTCAGAAAGGAAAGCGACATCTGCGAGGTCCTCAGGCCGCTCGAGAGGGGTTAGAGTACGAAAGTCCCATACTCCTTGTAGGTCGGGTTTTCCATCCGGTAGACGAGGAAGCTCGTATGTTGACTGGGCGCCGACAGGAGCCACCCAAAAGGCGAATGTCACTAGACCGATGACAATGTTGAACGTTCTGGTTTTCATCGTACTCTCCCTTTTGGATAACTTACAACCTACGTCATCTCTGGTTCTTCGGGGACGCTGGTCTGTGATGGCACGACTTGTCCGATGTGTTCAGTCAAATGCCTGTCATTGAACTATCGAATCATCGCTTAGGAGCGAATCTTAGGCAACCTAGACTTGCGATTTTGTTTGAGTCGTGACTCTTGCAAGACTTAGAAATGAGTTGTCTTGGCTAGTAAAAAAGGTCTGGCCATTGGTCATTAGCCGTTGAAAACGTTAAACGAATGGCTGTTGACCAAGGCTCTCCGAGTTTCCAGGCAAAGATTTCGTAGTCGGCCCGATCGTGTTCGTGTCCTTCGGCTGCGGCACCCCAGATGAGCCATTCTCCCCCTTTCGTGACACGTGGGAAGTATTCGTGACTGTAATCATTGGGAAGGTCAATAAGCACTGACTCCTTGGGGTTATCGAGAGATGAGTGCATGACATGGTTTCCTCCTCGCCCGCCGTTGTCAATCCAGACAAGATGACGAGTTTGAGGCACCCAGGTGATCTGACAGGCTCGAGAACTCGACATCGGGAGGTAAGTTCCATCGGAAAGATCGAGCACTCCAACGGTTTCTTCAGGAACGTTACGTAAGGTAAGGGCCACTAAAGAATCATCCAGTAATTCAGGCTCCTCAACTTTTCCGCTTGTTGGAGGATCCCGACCGTCGTGGAGTACGGTTTCGACACCGTCGACGAGATTGTAATTGATAATTCGGTTTTGTCGAATGAAGACAAGACCAGCTCCGTTTGGTGTCCAAGTGGGATGATAGGCTTCTTTGGCAAGTAGCCGTTCGTTTGTTCCGTCGGAATCCATCAGATACAGATCCCATGCTTCGGTTTCCCGAAAGGACACCCATTCCCGTTGGCTCCGCAAAAAGGAAATCTTAGTTCCATCTGGAGAGAACCGTGAGAAGAAATCGACATGAGGGTTGTTCGTTAAACGATGCTGCAACCCGGTCGCTGTATTGACCAGGTAGAGTTCATGGTTGCCCTCACGATTTGACGACCATACTACTTGCCCAGAGACTCGATCGCCGAGAGTCTGAAATGCGGCGCGCTCCTCAAGAGAGAGACTACTGGGAGTAATCGGTGTCTTCGGTGGAAGCCATTTTGTATAGAAACGTTCGGCGTTGGAGAATAAAGCCTGTTTTACCGTTGAGTGACTCAGCGTGCCGAGGCCGCCGACGAATATGCTAAGCAGAGAAGTACTGATAACGATTCGTCGAATTTTTGAGTGCTTCATATTCACTTATCCTCGAACCGGTCGGTGTTAAAACTGAAAGATCCTGAGCGCTGTGTTTGCCGCATTATGAAAAGAAGGGCTAGTGCTCCCATAGAGTATTCGACCACTTGGGACACTCCGTGAGTAAGGATTCCGGAAATAATTGCATCGTTTCGCTCAAAACCGAGTTGTGTGAAACTAAATGCCCAGGCGGCTTCGAATGTGCCGAACCCCGCCACTCCGCTGATTGGGAGTGCCGCTGCTAGTTCCGCGCTTACGACACCGAGAAATACGCGAAAGAAACCGGCGTCGGAAACATCTAGATCGAGACCTCCAAAAATCGCTAGAACAAGGAAGTAGTAACTCCCAAATTTACATAGCCGTACCACGAGTGAAATCAGGAGGACTTGGACTAGAATGCCCCGTTGCCAAACGTGGGCAATAGCTTCAGAGGTGCTTCGGAAAAGCGACGCCACCTTTGTTCTTCGCTTCGAAGACTTCTGTCCGAATGTTTTTAGCTTTTCGGAAGCCCAGTAACCGATCGGCACGATTAACCTGGCCGCCGCAAAAGCACCGCAACCCAGTGCAATTGCTATGAGTGCTTGCCATGGCCTGGAGATAGAGTCGTTTCCGCCGACGGCAATAATTGCCAAGAGAAGCAATGGAGCCAAAGCTACGATATCAAATGCTACGGCGAGTATGAGGGACGCTAGCACGTCTTCTACAGGTCGCTTTGCATGTTTTGTTACCAAGTAAACGTAAGACACTTCTCCTAAACGAGCAGGCAGCAGGTCGACGAATAAGTTCCGTATGAGCACGATCACCGCGAGAAAACGCAGTGGCACTGTCCGTTCCAGTAAAACCCAAAAGCGAACCGCTCGAGCAATGACACCACCCAATAGTAAAAGAAGAAAAAATCCGAGAAAACGAGGTGTCATGCCTCGCCCGGTAGCGATGAGTTCGGCGCTGTTAATTTGAGAAAACAGGTACCAAAAAATACTAGCAGTGATGGTTGAGGACAACAACCATGAACGCCAATGTGAGACAATTCTAGAAAGGGTGTTCATGTCGGGAGTCGTTACTTTGTCGTAGCCGAATGCCGAACTCGAATCACTTCTGACGGCGAACCAGCAGTGATGCTGAATGCTGCTACGTCTTTCGTGACAACTGAATTAGCGCCTATGACGGCATCGCGCCCAATCGTCACGCCGTCGAGTACTGACGTTCCTGCTCCGATCCAGCAGTTTGGACCAATGTCTATTCCTCGAGACGGTCGTGTCTGGTCGATTACGGCGACGTCAGTTCGTTTCATATCGTGTCCACCACCAACGACGTATGAATATGCGGCGAACAATGTATTTTGACCGCAACGAACATGACTCGCTGAAAATATTGTGCAGAACGCGCCGACGTTTACTCCGTCCTCTAAAATAATGTCACCGTCCTTCGTATTGACGTTCGAGTGTCGTCCGAGAAAGACACCATTGCCGATTGTGATCCCGGTGTTTGATGATCCTTTCGCATCCAGCACGCAACCGTCGTCGATGACGACATCGTTTCCGATACAGATTTTGTGAGGATGACGGAGCGTTACCCCTACTCCAAAGAAGACATTGCGCCCACACGCCCCTAATAGCAATGGGTAGACACGCGAACGGAGAAACAGGCCGAGTGCTCCAGGAACGTGGCCAGTGAGTGTCAGGATTGCTTCATGCCGAAGCAGTGGACCCCATCCAGGCTGACCGATAACGAGATCCTGATATTTTTCGCGCTTGCTTCGAGATTTGTCGAAGATCTCACGTGGTACGTTGTCGATCTTCGGTGTCACTGGTCAAATTATACACTCGCTAGTCACCTATTTGCCGGCGTAGAGTAAGCATCGGTCCATCCAAGAGTGCTGGCAATAGCGCAATGAGCATGGTGACATCGACAAGAAGAAAGATAGAGAGGGCGTGTGTACTCGACACACCGACCAAACCCGACAAGAAGACGAATGACGCTTCTTGTACGCCGAACCCGCCAAGCGAAATTGGTAGTCGCGCGGAGGCAAGTGCGATCGGCACGGTCGCGACTAGCAGGTAGAGCGGGAGAGGATGTCCGATCCCGACTGAGATGACATAGGCAATGACCGCTGCGATTAGACTCTCTGCGACAGAAAGCACGTAGAACACACCAAGGGCGAGGGGATAGCGGCGATAAGTGCCATAGGCTTTTAATGCCTCATGGAGTTTCTTCGGTACACGGCGAAAGCGAGTTTTGACGCGATCCGCTACATATAACGAAAGCACGAACAAAGAGGCACTTACCACAATAATTAACACGAGCCACGTCGTGAGTGGTTGAACGGCATAATCGGTGACCGTGGATGCCAGTAGCAGACAACTAAGCAGTGCAACTGACCCCATTGCGATCGCGCCGAGAAGTCGTTCCACTACGATTGAAGCTGTGATTTCCGTGAGGCCGAAGCGTCTGAACGCAACGATTCGCACGATGTCGGCGCCGACAGTGACTGGCAGGATCAGTCCGTAGAGCGATGACGCAAAATATGAACGGACTGCGAGCCATTGGCTAATGACGATGCCGCGAGCGCGGAGCAGTAGCCACCATTTGAAGGCCATAACCACTCGGTCGATCGCGCTGAGTAAGACCGCGATGACGATTGAGACAGGGCTTACATCTCTGATGATGCTGATGATCTCCCTAGGGTCAGCTACCAGCCAAAGAAGTCCTGTCAACAGGCCAACCGTTACTGTTAGTCGAATGAGGCGCATCGTGATGTGTTTAGTCAGTCCGCAGAGAAAGAGCCGTTAAGCCAACCTGGGTGCATCGGCTTCGATGAAACGGCGGTGCCATAGTGCCACATTCATCAAGGCCCACAACACATGATTGTGATTGTGGACTTGTCGCATATGTTCATCGATGAGGTTGTTGATGTAGTCAAGCTGCATGTGTTCTTGAATGAGGGGTGACGTGTTGAGTAACGTTGTCATGTAATCGCGAAGTTCACCTCGAAGCCAGGTTTTTAGAGGAAGACTGTATCCTTGTTTGCCTCGTTCAAGCACAAATGGAGGAAGTATCCCTGTCATTGCCTTTCGGTAAATAGCGCGTGTCCGAATTCCAGGAAATTTCATCGATGAAGGAATGCGTGCCGCGAACTCGACTAGCTTGTGGTCGAGAAAAGGGACCCGTACTTCCAGACTCGTCGCCATTGACATTTTGTCGACTTTCATGAGCACGGAGTCTGCCATAGTTAACCGGAGATCGGTGTACAACTCTCGCGACAACCGATCTGCGTGGCTGGCTTTGGCGGCATGACGCCTGATTGGTTCGAACGGATCTAATTTGATTTGATCGAGAAACCTCGACGTAAATAGACGGGAGTCTTGGTCGCGTGACGAGAAATATTGCCAGCGCAAGTGTTCCGCTTCAGCCGGTAATGCCGCACCTTCGACGAACCGCTTGAGTAGATTGATTGCTCCTTTCTTTTGAGGACGATCTGGGAGCCAGTCGATTATCGGTTCAATGACGTAACGGCGAAGGGACACGGGCAGCCGGCTATAGATAAGACGGTCGAGTTTCGAGGCTATAAATCGATCGTAACCTACGAAAACTTCGTCTCCTCCTTCTCCGGAGAGGCACACCGTTACTTCTTTTTGAGCGTGACAGGACAAAATATGAAACGGGATTGAAGAAAGATCGGTCATCGGTTCATCGAGGTGCCAGACGGCGTGCTCAATTAACTCTGGAGTAATTGGGTCGATGATGATCTCGTGATGATCGGTGCCGAAGTACTTTGCAGCGCGACGAGCGTGTGTCCATTCGCTAAACGTGTCGTCGGCGTAACCGATCGTAAATGTTGGGAGTGGTTGGTCAGTAACTGCACGTGCAAAGGAAAGAACGGCCGTTGAATCGAGGCCTCCAGACAAGAAGACCCCGAGAGGGACATCTGCCATGAGACGTTTTTCTACGGCTTCACCGAGTAGTTGCCGAATGGTTGAAATGCACTCGTCTTCCGAGATCTCGTCTGGCTCGAAATGAAGATCCCAATAGGGCTCGACTGACAATGACCCTTGTTTCACCAGCAGTCTGTGGCCAGGAGGAAGCTTATGGATTCCCTGAAACATTGTGGCTGGCGCCGGAACAAATTCGTAACCGATGTAGTGATACAGCGACTGCAGATCAACTGCCGGCTGAATGAGTCCTGAAGCGAGCAGTGCCTTTATCTCTGAGGCAAAAATCAATTGCCGTCCGTCCCAACTATAGTAGAGCGGTTTTATTCCGAGTCGATCGCGAGCTATCATCAGCGTCCGAGTACTCGCGTCCCATACAGAGAAGGCAAATTGTCCCTCCAGCCAATCCACGCATTGTGCTCCGTGTTCTTCCCATTCGTGAACGATGATTTCAGTGTCGCAGCGTGTCCTAAAGTGGTGTCCGGCGAGAGCAAGTTCCTTTCGTCTGTTTGCGTGGTTGTAGAGTTCGCCATTGAACGCAACCCAGACGGTTCGGTCTTCGTTCGAGAGTGGCTGATGCCCAGCAGAGAGATCGATAATTTTGAGTCGACGTGTCCCGAACGCCATTTGACCGTCGCCGTGGATCCCTTGATCATCTGGACCCCGATGGACAATAGCACTCAACATCCGAGAGATGAGCTCGGTGTTAACCGTGGCTTTCGGTTCGGTTCTCAAGATTCCCGCAATTCCGCACATTACAGATAGCCGTGTTGTTTATACCAGAAGGCTGTTCGCGCTAATCCAGTGGAAAGATCGATTTTTGGGGCATAGTTAAGGTGATGTTTCGCGTGGTTTATTTGGAAGGCTCTATTCTGGCGAAACCAGTCAGCACGGCGACGAAAGAGTGGTGGCGTTAAGCCGAATGGCCGGCAAATCGCTTCACACGCGACAGCTGCAATCCACAGAGGTTGGAATGGCAGGTGAACAATTTTGACATCAATGTCCAAACTAATCCCAACGGCATGAACGAGAGCATTTAGGGTGTAGTACTGGGCATCACCGATAAGAAAAACTTCTCCCTTGACGGGACGGTTTCCAGCTAGTTCGAATGCATCCACGAGGTTGTCGATGTAAAGCGGGTGATAAAACGTTTCACCGTTGCCGAACATCAGAAATTTCCCCCGTCTAACCAATCGGAATAGGAATAGGAACCGCGCAGGGTCTCCGGGTCCGTAAATGGCCATTGGACGTAATGTCGTTGCCGGAAGTCCACGTGTGGCCAGCGCGGAAATCTCTCGTTCTCCCTCGTATTTTGTCGTCTGATAGTAATCCTCTGGGTTGATAGGTGAGTTTTCGTCCCCGGGAGGAGATGAAATGTTTCCGTGCACGCCCTGTGTAGAGCAATAGACAAAAGACTTTATTCCGTGGCGTAACGCTGCTTCGCCGACTACACGGGTTCCAGTGACATTTACCTCATGATAAATACGGTCGGGAAGATTGATCTGTCGAAACACCGCGGCCAAGTGAAACACTCGGTCGACGCCAGCCGTAACTCGATCGACGATGGTGGCGTCAGTCACACTTCCCAGCGTGATGTGAGCACCAAGGCCTTTTAAGTCTTGGGCGAACAGCCCGGGAGAGTTGTCAAGGACTCGCACCTCAAAACCTCTGGTGATAAGCCGTCTGACAAGATGGCTGCCAGTGAATCCAGTGCCTCCGGTGACGAGTGCCTTCATCTTCGACTGTGTACTCCTCTGAGGCTGCTTTAGATGTCTGGTTTTTGAACCGTTTGTTTTGACAAGGGGCTACGGACAGCTTCCAACGGCACTCGATATGGTCACTTTAGGAATTGCGCGATCCTACCACGAGCTGTTCAGTTAGATCTTTTCCGCCATGACGGACCAAGAATTAGCCTCTTGTAGAGCTTCGACGATGAGCTGATCAAGGACTAATCCTGTTGGTCGAAAGTTCCGATAAGTGCTCAGAAGTGCGCAAAATAGATTTATCGGAATGTCGGTTGACTGGACCATCACATCGGCGAGCCCGTCTGACCGAGAAATTACGGAGTGTGTATGTAGGTCGGTTTTTGTGTTTTTCTTTTATCTTTACTCTGTCCTGTGGCGCAGAAAAAAGTCGAAATCCATTGAGTCCGAGCATCGCAGGACCGATCGACGGGGTGAATCTCAGTTCGCCAACTCTTGAGACACCTGCCAATGGCACGCTGTTGACGGAGGACGTTCAGCCCATTATTTTGAGCTTTACGAATGCGAGCAGTAATGGTGAACGGGTCATCTACTACGAATTGACGATTGCGAAGGACCCTGAGTTCTACGTACTGGTCTATAGCGTTGCAGACATTCTTGCGGACCCGTCTGGTCGAACTCATTATCCGCTGCCGATTACGCTTGAGTCTGATCAGACCTATTTCTGGCATGTGAGAGCTATTGATGGCGCGAATGTAGGGGCGTTCTCTACGTCTAGCAGCTTCGAGATCTACATACCTCTGAAGATAGAAGCACCTATTCCCATTTCTCCGATCAATGGGATTGAAATTGATGGTGGAACTCCGACGCTTGTGATCGATGGAGCAATGATATCGGGGCCAGCGAAAGATGTACGTTACAGATTTGAGGTAGCGACAGACCAAGGGTTTTCAGATGTAGTGACCGTTGTCGAAACCGCTTCCGATAAGAGCGGCGGCAGGTTGCGAGCGACGATTGGGACTAGGAACAAAACACACCGGGGGCAGTCAACTTTCGATTTGGACAAGGCTTATTCGGTTCGAGGTCAAACAGGTGAGCTCGAAGCCGATACGATTCACTACTGGCGTGCACGAGCGAGTGCCGACGGACGCGAGGGTAACGTCGTTGGACCGTGGTCAGTTGTCGGTTCTTTTCGAACGGGAAAACAACGATACACTCTCGAATCGCCAACTCTTATGTCACCTATTGACGGCGACGTAGTATTAGAGAACCCGGTACGGTTTGTGGTACGAAATCCAGTGGTGGGTGGTACTCGAGACGATGTAAAGATTCATTTCCAGGTTGATGTTGATTTAAGTTTTTCCAGTCCAACTGAGGTATTTGCTGTGCCGATGTCGTCAGGCTCCATGACGACTGGTGTTTCAAATACTTTACCTAGCGGAAGTCTTTTCTTCTGGAGAGCTTCGATTTCCGACAATTCGGCTATGGGACCTTGGTCGGCTGGCGAAAATTTTCGGACCCCAGATTCGGTTCCAGGAGGAAGTGCTCCACGTGATGAATTGAACCTCGAGCAGGTTCGATGGCTGCACTCAAATGTGAGCAGTTGGCCTAGAGCGTCCACTGTGACTAAGACATTCATCGGAGATCCACCGATCTGTATTGAGCACACGAAATCCAGCGTTTGGCCATCGATCGCATCTCGTGGAACGAAAACAGCTGTTGCGGGGAACCCTTGGATATTTGCGAAGGTCGACGGGCAATGGTACGGTGCCACCTTCGAGTGGTTGCGTTCGGGCCAGACATGTAAGCAGATCTCCGCGGCTGACTTGGGTCCTCACATCAAAAAGTCTCCTCTTGACGGATGGGTGCCGACATCTGGTGAGGAAATCGGCCTGATGGTGAGTACACCTGCTAGAGCTGGCCCGGAGGGGCCGGTTCGTGAACGGTCAAATGTTGTGCTGACCCGATGGCCATGAGTCGGTTCTACGGAAGGCTCTGACGACTAGTTGAGCTCTAGAATTTAACTCGAAGCCCTGCTCCTATCTGTGTGCCCCCGGCATTCAGAGAAAGAAGCGTGGTTCCGGATTTTTCGGTCGACGTGGCGACGTCGAAGTCGGTCGTTGTCGTCGTGTAGCGAAATGACACACCGGCGCCAAGTCGTTCAGTCAACATATAGGAAACATCGAAGCCTGTGTGAAAGCCTAGCCCTGTTGCCCGTTTCGATTCTGTAAGTAATTTTGTCGGTACAATTCCATCGGCCGGATAGCTTTCATTGGCAAATGCGATGCCGTCTGCGAAATCCTGCGTGACTCTAATAACCGATGGACCACCAGATACTGAAAGATTTATGTGGTCCGAGATCGGGATGACGTAGACTGCCGAAATATGAGCCGAGACTTGGCGGTGAATGAGGTCAGATTGATTCATGTAAAGCCAGTCGTCATGGCTTACTATTACTGTCCTCGGAGAGTTGTAGAAGAGAGGATTCGGTACCAAGCCACTAATGTTGACTGTGTTGCGCGCCGTGAACGTTGTAATACCGATTCCAAATCCAAGCGAGTTCCACAACCGAATCGCTCCTCCGACATCAATTAAACCTCCTGTAGCGGAGGATTGACTGACGTTGTAGAGAGCAGATTCGTCATATAAATCAGCACTGAACGTTCGGGTAAAGCTTCTGCTGCCAACTTGGACACCACCGTTCAAGTAAACGTAACCATAATCTGACCAGTCGTTAGTCTGGCCGGAGGCGGTGACTGTTGTTAGGAAGACGATAGTAAATAGATTAAAGACCAGCGCGGGAATGTTGGTGTTGCGAATCGACATCAATAGATCCAGATCTGCCTGAAGCTCATTTTGGAATTAAGAGTAGATATTCTTTCCACCGTGATCGTACTACATGCCTAGACGTCGGATAGGAATTTCACGTTCCCGTTTCGCTTCGGTTATTATCTGCTGGTTGGAATTCGGCCATTGCCAGACCTTTTCATGAAATTGTTTGAGGCACAGCGGTTGACCTTCGGGTCGATGAACTTCATCGGGTCTGTGGTGAAGCCCATGACTTTCTTCTTCTTACTCATTTCATCTGCGGCTATAGGCTTCTCTGCGTGTAGCGACTCGTCGCCAACTGCCCCGACGTCTGTGCCCGTAGAAACGTCGGTTTTAGTCAAAACGACTGCTGCGGGCGGTACTACGTTAAAAGTAGGAGCGCCGGTTTTAGAGTCTCCAATAAACGGAGACATAGTTGATGAGTCTTTAAGACCGGTCTTGAAGATACGCAATGCCGACGGATTGTTTTTGGAAGTCGGTTTCGACTACACCTTTCAGGTACACGCTGTCTTGGATAGTGGCGTCACCTCTATGGTAGATTCTTCGACTATTCCTGGAGGGGACGGCTCTACTTCCTACACCGTAGCGGTCCGTCTCAACGACAGTGCATCTTTTCAGTGGCGTGCTCGCGCGGAGAAGGATGGGCGTTTTGGTCCGTGGTCGGTTTGGGGACTGTTCGATACGCCGGTGCTAGGGACGATCGAACCCCCGAAACTAATGGACCCTAAAAACGGTTCGACCGGCACGGAATTGCGCCCGGTGTTACAGGTTGCTAACGGTGTGACTAGTGGGAATGTCGAGACAGTGGTAATCAGGTTTGTCATCGCTACTGACTCTGAATTTGTTACGGTGGTGGAGACGTTAACGCAGGAAGCAGGCAACCACGACTTAAGCGGAAAAGGAATTCAGGAACATCGACATCGGCGTGAAGACCGGACAAGTGTTCGCCCTAGCTCAGATCTTGCGTATGAGACAACGTATTACTGGTACGCGCAAGCCACGGGTGGCACTGTGACGAGCGAACGGTCAACTGTTTTTTCGTTCACAACTTTCAGTGAAGGTGGCAGTGATGGCGGTGGTGGTGACGAGATCGGTCTTGGCGATGTTAAATGGCTCCACCACAACATCAGTAGTTGGTCCGTTACGTCAAATTTGACACGTATTACTTTTGGGTCAGTCTGTCTTGACCATACGAAGAAGGGGAAATGGCCTACGATTTCGACGGGTAATGGAGTTGTTGTGGAAGGCAATCCCGTAGTCCTTTTTTGGCTTGACGGACAGAAATATGCTGCGACGTATGAATGGAACAGGCCAGGGCAAGTCTGCAAAAACAGCATCACGGCAAATACTATTGGTGAACATATTAAAACGTCGCCAGGGAACCGATTTAAACCGGCTTCCGGTGAACGGGTCTGTTTCGCAGTGGCGACGCCGCATCGATTCGGACCTCAAGGTTCGGCCAGGGAGCGGACGCAGTTCCGATGCACTAACTGGGGGCAAGCTGCGGGCTCCCGTTAACTGACGGTTGCAGGTGTAAGCAATCGTTAAGGTGATCTCCGATTGTGGCTCGCATTGCCGTTGTAACATCGCATCCGCCGTTTGCTGAAGGTGGTCACCTTGTAATCGCACGCGCATTAACAGAGGCGCTTCGTGGTTTGGGGCATCAGGCCGATATTACATTGACCCCTCAGAATAGATTTGGACGCCAGGCATCAGCGTATCTTGCCACTTGGCTTACTGATTTGGGTCAAGCTCACGATGGTTCTCCGATCGACCAAGTGATCAGCTTTCGGTTTCCGAGTTATGCCGTTCGTCATCCGCGGCATGTGTGTTGGCTTAATCACCGGATGCGTGAGTACTATGATCGATGGCCACAGTTTGCTGCTCCATTGTCGAACCGCGCTCGGTTTAAAGAACGCGTGAGGCGGGAGCTAATTCACTCGGCTGATCATTACTTTTTGACGCGCAATGTCTCCCGGCTATTTTCGCAGTCGAGAACGGTGCAGGAGCGACTCATCCGGTGGGGTAGGATTTCTTCGGAAGTTCTTCATCCACCGGCACCTCCAAGACCCTATCGATGCGATGGCTACGACGATTATTTTCTTGTTGCGTCTCGATTGACGTCACTGAAACGAATAGATCTTCTTGTGCAGGCCCTCGCCGAGCCCGCTGCGGCGGGTGTGCGGTGCGTTATCGTGGGTGATGGTGAAGCACGTTCATCGATTGAAGCAAGAATCGAAGTACTTGGTCTTGGCGAACGTGTGAGCCTGCTCGGCCGTGTGGATGATTCGACGTTGATCGAGCATTTGGCGCGGTGTAGGTTTGTTTGCTGCCCCTCCGAACAGGAAGACTACGGACTCGTCACCGCGGAAGCGTTCTCGTCGGCAAAAGCAGTGATTACGTGCACAGATAGTGGGGGACATGCTGAATTAGTGGAACATGGCGCGACCGGTTTATTGGTCGAACCCTCTAAGCAGGCACTAGCAGGTGCACTTGGACGTCTGATGGATGATGTCGCAACGGCGGAGCGCTGGGGTCAGTTTGCTCGTCGGAAAGCGGAGACAATGACTTGGGAGGATACCGTCGATCGACTCCTTCTCGTGTAGACTTGTCGCTCTTCAAGTAAAACTGTTCGTATAAGGCATTAATTTTCCGCATGTCGTATCGAAGCACGTTGGAAGCTCGGCTGGCACGAAAGACCACAAGAGCCATCAAGACATTTGATCTTGTTGAAGATGGTGATCGCGTTATGGTCGGTTTGTCCGGAGGAAAGGACAGCTGGGCCTTAATGAGTCTGCTTCATGCACTTCGACGTCGTTCGCCGATAGATTTCTCGATTGTTGCTGTTAATGTCGATTCTGGCTATACGGATTACAAGCACCATGTTGTCGCGAAGACATGCAAAGAACGTGGATGGGAATATCACATCGAGCATACTTCGATCGGTGACATCATGGATGATGTGCTTGATGCCGACGCCACACCGTGTTCATTGTGTGCTCGTCTGCGTCGCGGTGTCCTTTATCGAATTGCATCAGATCTTGGTGCCACGAAGATCGCTCTAGGTCACCATGCGGACGATTTCGTAGAGACCTTATTGCTCAATTTGTTCTTTGCGGGCTCTCTGAAGGCGATGCCAGCCCGTCTTTTATCAGACAGTCAAGAGCACGTTGTGATTCGTCCGTTGGTTTATGTTTCGGAAGAGGAAGCACGGGTTTACACGCGAGAGTGTGGTCTTGAAGTGATTGGGTGTTGCTGTCCGGTGTGTGGTGACTTGAGTCTAAAGCGCCAGCGTATCAAGCGGTGGCTGATTGACCTTGAGATCGAACATCCAGGTATTAAGAGTTCGATGCTTACGGCTATCGGGAATGTTTCGCCTCGCCATTTGTTGGATACGAGGCTAAATCCGATGGGTCCGTTGCGAGCCAAAGTCGCCCCAGCTGCTAGCCTCGTTGCGAATTAACCACTTCTTGTGTGTGGGCGATTGCAGCTTTTTAAGTCCTGCCGATGAGAGCCGTACTTCAACGTGTCACTTCCGCTTCAGTCACTGTTGAAGGTCAAGTGGTTGGCCATATTGGTAGGGGACTTGTCATTTTAGTCGGCGTTAGTGATGGTGATCGTGTTTCAGATGTTGATTACATAGCGAACAAGGTTAGAAGCCTCCGACTGTTCGGGCACGATGATCGCGAGTTTAGCCGTTCTCTGGCGGATGTAGATGGTGAAGCACTTGTAGTGTCGCAATTTACACTGTACGGCGATTGTAGACGTGGAAGGCGCCCGTCTTTTTCGGCAGCTGCTCCTCCTGAGGAGGCCGAGTCTTGCTATGAAGAGTTGGTCCAAAAATTAATCGACTCAGGCACTCGTGTTGAAACCGGAGTGTTCCGAGCGACGATGGACCTGGAACTCATTAACAATGGTCCGGTAACGGTGGTATTGGACAGTTCTCGGATGTTTTAATCGTGTAGGAGATGAGCGCGCGGGATGTCACCATTAGAGGGTAATGGGTCCACAGTAATGACTAGACGATTGATTGTGCTTATAGTCGCTGGAGAATTTGTTTTTGCGGCCATGGCCACCGCTTGGATTTGGGTAAGAGCGCTTCCTGTATCAATCACCGTTGAAGGGTACCTGCCAGACACGTTGGTGGGGGTAGCGGCGGCAGGAATTTTGGTGGTCCTAAATTTAGTGGTCTTGCGCCATCTGCCTGACTATCCGGCGATACGTTCGCTGCGCGTTTATTTCTATGGTACGGTGCAGCCGCTGTTCACTAAGCTCAGAGCCCGTGATGTTTTATTGATTAGCTTAGCCGCGGGGGTTGGTGAGGAGTTACTGTTTCGGGGTGCGATTCAGTCCGAGGCAGGTCCAGTGGTGGCGAGCGTAGTCTTTGGCCTTGCCCACATGGGTGAGCGAGGGGCGGTGACGTTCGGATGTTGGGTAATGCTTATGGGAGGATTACTTGGGTGGCTTGCTGTTTGGACTGGTGGAGTGTGGGCGCCGAGCGTCGCTCATGCCGTGTATGATGCGGCGGCACTTGCTTATTGCCGCTGGCTCTGCCCAGTAAAACATGTGTCCGCTAGGCGGGGTTGAGTCTTGAGTCCGATCAACTGCATTTAGTATCACGGCTTCAATGATGGGAATTGTGCGTCTTATGTTTGTCTGGGTTTTGATGTTTCTTATATTCGTGTGCGCACCGACCTCTGCGCAGCAGCGCCCGCTGGAAACAGAGGATCCGGAAACTGTGGCAAGCGGACAGATCCTTATCGAAGCAGGTGTTGACTATGCGCGCGATCAGGAATACGTCGTATCGGGGTTAACGGGCCACCGAAGTAGTTTTCCGAGACTTGGCGTGAGTGTCGGTCTGAGTTCGATCGCGGAACTACAGCTCGATGGAATGTCCTATAACCGTTTGTTGATTACGGAACGTGCCGTTGCGCCACTGTCGTACATGCTTGCTTTTTCCGGTGAACGGACGTCCAGTCTTGAGGACCTTAGCATCGGAATGAAGATTAGCCTTCTTCGTGAAGGAGAGAGACGGCCAGCTGTCGGTTTTCGTTTTTCTACGAAATTGCCAAACGCGGGAAATGAAACTGGTCTTGGACTGGACACAACAGATTTTTTCTCAGCCGTGCTTGTTGGCAAGACGCTGCAGTCAGTTCGAATAGTTTCAAATATGGGTATCGCTATCTTGGGTGATCCAACTCGTGGGGACAAACAGAACAGTCTTGTTACCTTCGGATTTTCGATGACCAGAGCCGTTGCGTTTGGCGTTGAGGTTGTTGGTGAAGTCGCCGGCCGGGTTAATTCTCGTCGCGGCTTTCCTCCGCCAGGCACTGAAAGTTCTGGCTTTGTTCGTGTCGGGACTAGAGTGACAATGGGCACATTTCGGTGGGACGGCGGCGTGTTTTACGGTCTGACTCCTCGGGATGCTCGCATCGGTGCGACTACAGGGATCACGTGGGTCTTTAAGGTGTTCGAGTTGCCATGAGGAGGGTTGTTGACTTGAACTTTGTGAAAGCGCATGCATATGGCAACGATTTTGTCTTTGCGGAATTGAATGAGTGTGAAGCACTGGATCTGGCGATGGTTTCACGTTCTGCTTGCGATCGGACTAGGGGTATAGGGGCAGATGGAATGATTTTCTTCCAACTGACGGAATCTCAAGCGGAAATGAAGCTATTCAACGCTGATGGTAGTTATGCAGAGCTGTCAGGAAATGGCCTTCGATGTCTTGGGGCTGTAGTAGCGGAGGCACGGTGTAACAGAGAAGGAGGAAAAGGAGACGAAATTATCATTCAGACCGATGCGGGTGAGAAAACGTTGGAGCTGCTAGATAATTCGCACCATCGATACACTTTCCGTGCGGCTATGGGAGAACCTGTCGGACTCCGACAAAAACAGTTGGATGTGAATGGTGAGCGAGTTCCCGTTATTGTGCTCTCCGTGGGTAATCCGCAATGCATTGTGTTGACATCCGATTTGAATGAGGCCAGATTTCGTCGGCTAGGACCGTTATTGGCCACGCATAAAGAATTTCCAGCTGGGACGAATGTTGCCTTCGTGCATGTAGAAAGTTGCGATTGCGCAAAGGTGCTCATTTGGGAACGGGGTGTTGGGCCAACTGAGGCTTCCGGGACTGGTGCCTGTGCCGCCGCTGTGGCTGCGGCGGCCTATGGAGGTTCGTCAAGAAACCTTGAAGTGATTTCACCGGGTGGTTCGCAACGCGTCGATTGGCAGGAGAACGGAATATTTCTGACCGGTTGGGCCCAGATCACCGTACGGGGACGGTGGTCATTTTCGACTGATTGGGTTCCGTGAATCGACAAAAAGTTGGCTTCTGAGGTGTAGGATTGGATATTCCTTCTATATTACGACGATACTAGTTTCGAGACTCGATGTACAGAACAGCAGTGCCGGATTTTCTGTGTGGTTTCGTTCGTCCGTGGACGAGTTGTTGAAGTTACTTCCTGGATAAGCCGGCTGTTGGATCAATACAATTGGACTTTCCGTACTGGAACATAGACTGTGCCACGAATCCTTTACTTTGACTGTTTTTCGGGTGCCTCTGGTGACATGATTCTTGGGGCTTTACTGGATGCGGGTCTCCCATTCGGTGAACTCAAGAAATTTTTGGCGACCCTCTCTCTTGACGATATTGAGTTTACGGCTAATCGAGTCGATAGAGGCGGAATTTCTGCGACCAAGTTTGGGGTTTTGGATAAGAGTAAAGAAAGGGGCGACCACGAGTCCCACACCCATGTCCATCGCCATGGGCAGCATGAAACGAAGCATCATCGCGGGTTACCAGAGATTCTAGAGATCATTAGGCGATCAAGTCTTTCTGCGGAAAGCCAGAGCCGTGCCACAGAACTATTCAAGCGACTGGTAGGGATTGAAGCGGACATTCATCAGATGCCGATTGATCGAGTGCATCTTCACGAAGTCGGTGCAGTTGACTCGATCGTTGACATTGTCGGTTCTGTTTTTGCTTTGGAATGGTTTGCGATCGATCACATTGTGTCGTCGCCACTTAACGTCGGTTCTGGAACTGTTCGTTGCCAACACGGAGAGCTTCCGGTGCCCGCACCTGCGACTGCTCGGCTTGTCGAAGGGGTGCCGATTTACTCGAATGGTCCTTCTGTTGAACTGTTGACGCCAACGGGTGCGTTGTTGGTGACTGGGTACGTAAGCGATTATGGCGGAGTACCACCAATGAGGGTAAGAGCTATAGGCTACGGAGCTGGTGACCGTGAACTCGATGGAATGCCGAACGTCTTACGGGTAATGCTTGGAGATGAAGATGAAAGAATAGTAAATGAAACCGTTGTTGTCATGGAGTGCGAGATTGATGATATGAACCCACAGCTTTATGGAGTGCTGATGGAACGCTTGTACGAGGTTGGAGCCTTCGACGTGTTCTACACACCTATTCAGATGAAAAAGAATAGACCTGGAACTCTTGTAACGGTAATCACTCCAGTGGAGAGACGGCGTGATGTGTCCAGTGTGGTCTTCTCTGAAACGACAACAATCGGTCTTCGTGCGGCGGAGATGACTCGTGAGCGGCTGGATAGAGACATTGTTTCGGTCGATACTCATCTCGGCGTCATTCCGGTCAAAGTAGCTAGACGAGGCGGAGAAATAATGAATGCTGCGCCTGAATTCGACCATTGTGTCCGGATTGCGGAGGATAAAGGCGTTTCGGTAAAGGATGTGCAAGCTATTGCAATGAAGGCCTACCTTGACTTGTCGAATTGATGTCAGCGTGTGAAGCTTGAAGTCTAGATAAGCAATTTCCTTTTGATATCTGTTGAATGACTATTTTCCCCTGAGACTTGTCCGTAATGTCTTCTTTTTATCTGACCACAGCTATCGATTACGTCAATAGCCGACCTCACTTGGGAACAGCCTATGAAAAGGTCGCCGCTGATGTTATCGCCCGGTATAAACGCATGTGCGGCGTCGATACTCGATTTTTGATGGGCAACGACGAGCATTCGCAGAACGTGTATCAACGGGCAAAGGAGCAGGACCTAGAGCCGCTGGAATTCTGTGATCAGATGGAATCGACTTTTCGGGAAGTATGGACGCGTCTTGATATTTCTTTCGATGACTTTATCCGAACGACTGAACAACGACACCGAGTCGGCGTCACCGCTATGGTGTCTCGGATTGCCGAGTCTGGTGACCTCTACGAGGGATTCTACGAAGGTTGGTACTGCGATTCGTGCGAATCATTTAAGCAGGAAAAGGACCTATTGGAAGGAAATTGTCCAATTCACAAAAGTTCACCACAGTGGATCAAGGAAAAAAATTATTTCTTTCGACTCTCGAAGTATCGCCAGCCGCTTCTCGATTACTACTCAGAACATCCTGATTTTCTTGCGCCCAATATCCGCCGCAACGAGATTATGCGGCTGCTGGAAGCAGGACTTGAGGATATTTCTATGAGCCGAACTGGGCAGTCATGGGGTATTCCACTTCCCAACGATTCTTCAAGCGTCGTGTACGTTTGGGTGGACGCGTTGATCAATTATGTCTCTGCTGTGGGTTTTGGAACTGACGAGGAATTGTTCGGCGACTGGTGGCCGGCGGATTTACACATCATCGGTAAAGATATCACCCGGTTTCATTGCGTTGTTTGGCCTGCGATGCTGATGAGTGCCGGGCTGATGCTGCCGCGCCAAGTGTTCGGTCACGGGTGGGTTCACTGGCAAGGACAAAAGATGAGTAAGACGCTTGGGACCGTGGTCGACCCGCTTGAAGCAGCGAATCGTCTTGGGCCAGATCCTTTGAGACTATATTTGACAAAAGAGATCGCGTTTGGGAGTGATGGAGATTTCACGTGGAACCGTTTTGAGGAGTCGTACAACGTCGATTTGGCGAATAATCTTGGAAACTTGGTGAGTCGATTGACAGCAATGGCACATCGATATCGTCAAGGCCGCTTGGTATCTTCGTCGGAGCCCCCAGGTCCATTAGCTGATGTATGTGCATCAGCGGTGGTTGATTACTGTAATGCGATGGAAAGTTATGAGATCCATCGAGGTGTGGCCGCGGCGTTTGAGGTTGTTGACCGTGCGAACGCATTTATCGCATTCGTTGAGCCGTGGAAACTGGCGAAGGCACCTGAACGGGCAGCTGAACTTGACCGGTGTCTCTATGATGTCAGTGAAGCGGTGCGAATCGCAGGTGTGTTATTGCAGCCCATCATGCCTGGGTCGTGTCGGAAAATCCTTCATCGACTTGGTGGGTTGAGGGACGAACCGATTCAGCTCAAAAGGGATGCGATCTGGAAAGCTGTACCGGGTTCCGAGCGCGTCGTTTTAATGGGGGAGCCTCTTTGGCCGCGTCTCGAACCTAAACTCGCTCCAACAGCGGTCATCGTAAGAAATAACAAGGGGCAGGGGGCATCGGAGAAGTTATTACCCAAAGGTGCGAAGGGGGACGACAAAGGAATGGAAACAGATGAACGGATTACATCCCCAGATGACGAAAAACTAGCCAGTGAATCTCTAGTTTCGATTGACGAGTTTTTAAGACTCGACCTCCGTGTCGGCCGTATTGTTGTTGCGGAGTCAGTTCAGAAATCAAAAAAGCTCTTACGTTTAGAGATAGACACGGGGAGTGGTATGCGCCAAGTAGTGTCGGGGATTGCAAAGGCCTACTCACCTGAATCATTGATTGGGCGTCACGTGATCTTTGTTGCCAATCTTCAGCCCGCAAAATTAATGGGAATCGAGTCTAACGGAATGGTGTTGGCGGCTACTGACACGAACGGCGAGGCTGTGTTACTGACGCCTGACGATTCCGCACGAGCGCCGGCGGGCGCAAGGGTTCGCTGATTTGTTTTTTCTGGCCTGCGATAACGATGATTGATTCTCATTGTCACTTGGCCGACGAAAGTTTTCTTCCGGACCTTGAGGCAGTTATCGAGCGGGCGCGCTCTGCCGGATTGGTTGAGGCGTTGTGCATGATTGACGCTACATCTCCGGAAGAATTGACGCGCATTAAGCGCGTGAGTGACCTTTGGCCAGGGATCGGGTCGGCAGTAGGAGTACATCCTCACCAGGCCAGTCTGTTTTTGAGCAACGTTGAGGGTATCGAGGAAGTCGTACGGAAAGGCATTCAGTCCTTACCGCTTACGTTGGCTATTGGTGAAATTGGTCTTGACTACCACTATGATTTCGCTCCTCGCCAGATACAGATCGAGGTGTTCCGTAGGCAGATTTCGTTGGCTAGAGAGCTCGGCAAGCCGATTGTGGTTCATACACGAGACGCCGATAGAGACACGTTGGACTCGCTACAAGCGGAAGGTCAAGGGAGAGTTCAGGGAGTGATTCACTGTTTTACGGGTGACCAGGAGTTCGCGCGCCGAGTGCTCGATATCGGATTTTATGTGTCGTTTTCTGGGATCGTGACTTTTCGCCGTTCCAGCGATCTTCGAAAGATCGCTGCGACTATCCCATCTGACCGTCTGTTAGTGGAGACTGACGCTCCCTATCTCGCGCCGGTTCCATTTCGAGGACGACGTAATGAACCTGCATGGGTTTCGCATGTTGTTGATGTGGTATCCGAGGTTCGCGGTGTTGCTCGGAGTGACACTCTTCGAGCCATAGGTAGCTCTTACGCAAGTCTTTTCGAGGCTTAGGAGGAGGGTGTTTCGCGTGCAATCTGCGACCTGGGAGAAAGCATGAATATGACTTTCCGCCTGACTCTTGCATCGGCTTTTGTGCAATCTTGAAAACTTTGGTGATTGCTGTGTCATATAGATTAACGGAATTCGAGATAATTGAAATATTGACGATGAAATGTGATTTTGGGCACGTTTTTCTGGAACAGTTTCCCAGTCATCAAGATCGAGATTTCCATCTGCTGATTAACGACACTCGTTGATCGAACTTGCCGCTTTATTAATTAGAGATTGTGAAGGGGCGTGCCGAGGTTAGCTAGCCTCGTTCTAGTTCTGCTAAAGCCTTTTATTTGTTGACACTTGCAGCGAAAGTATGGTCTGATAAGTGGGCGTGAACTTAGTTCTCAAATCGTCGGCTCCTGCCAATCTAGCACAGATTTTTGAGCCGATTCGGGCAGATCTCGACGCGGTTGAAGAGGCTTACGCTACCCACATCCAATCGCGTGTCGAGTTAATTCCAGAGATCGCACGATATATCCAGACCAGTGGTGGGAAGCGTGTTCGTCCAGCGCTTTTATTGATGGCGTCTCGACTAAGTGGTTATGAAGGTGACCGTGCCGTTCTTTATGGTTCGGTGATCGAGTTTATTCATACCGCGACGCTTGTGCATGACGACATTATTGACGCATCCGAGTTGAGAAGAGGCCGCGAGGCAGTTCATTCCAGATGGGGTAATGACATTACCGTCCTTTTAGGTGATTACCTATACATCAAATCAATGGGACTAGCCCTTACTTATGACTCGATTGATATCGTCCGATTACTGTGTGACGTAACGCTTCGCATGATAGAAGGTGAGTTGTACCAACTCACCAAGACGGGTGTTGTTGAAATATCTGAGGAAGAGCACTTCGAGATAATTCGAAGGAAAACAGCGTATTTGTTTGGCGGAGCATCTGAGATTGGATGTCGTCTGGGTACCAGTGACTCGGAACAGCAACAATCCCTCAGAGAGTATGGCTTCAATCTTGGAATAGCTTTTCAACTAGTTGACGATCTCTTGGATTTTACTGCTGATCAATCCGATCTTGGCAAACCGGTCGGGGGTGACTTGCGTGAAGGAAAGGTCACCTTGGCCGCGATACACGTCATGCAATGTGCTGGACCAAATGGTCGTGCGACTGAACTTATTCGAACCGCTGTTCGTGACCGTGCTATCTCGATTGAGTCGTGGAGGGAATTGTCAACTCTGCTCCACCATCACCGATCGATTGACTATGCATACGGCAAGGCGGTTGAATTTGCTGATGCTGCCAAGAGTCACCTGGATCGGTTTCCTCCGTCGGCGGAACGTGATGCACTTTTGGCGCTTCCGGATTATGTGCTTGCAAGAGACCGGTGAGACTATTCAGGCTCTTGGTTACTGACTACCGTTGGGCTGATAGATTTATGTTCTTCTAGGACTATTTCTTGGCCTGACAAACTTCGTTCACTGATACCGTCAAAAGTTTGAGGTGACAGATGTCGCCTAATTCTTCAAAACAATCGTCCCGCAAGGGTGCTCGTGAAGAAATTTCTAGACTCGTGAAAGAGTTGAGATATCACGAGCACAGATATTACGTTCTGGATAGTCCAAAGATCAGCGATGGTGAATTTGATGGACTAATGAAAGAGCTGCATCAACTCGAAGCGCAATACCCAAATTTGATCGCGCCAGATTCCCCTTCTCAGCGAGTTGGCGGAGAACCACGAATAGGAACCGAAAAATCTAGACATTCATCTTTGATGTTGAGTCTCGACAATGCGTTTGATGACGAATCATTACGAGAATTTGATCGTCGGGTCTGTGAGTTGGTCTCTCTTGATCAGCTTGACTATGTCGGCGAATTGAAACTCGACGGGGTCTCAATGGCGGTTCGTTTTGAATCGGGTCGCATTCAGTTGGCACTCACGCGTGGAAACGGGATCGATGGAGAAGTGATTACGCCGAATGCGAGAACATTACGTTCTCTACCGCTTTCGGTTGATCCGATTACGTTGGAAAAGGATCGGATCGGGGTCAACTTTGAGGTTCGCGGAGAGGTTGTTATGTCTAAAAAGGCGTTTGCTCGCTTGAATCAGCAACAGTCTTCGAAAGGAAGCGCGACGTTTTCGAACCCACGTAACGCCGCTGCTGGTTCGCTAAGAATGCTCGATTCGAGAATAACCGCATCGAGGGGCTTGGATTTTTATGTCTACATGCTGTTGCAGGAAGGAGGGTCTGTATTCGATTCCCACTGGGCAGCATTGGAATCGTTGACGGGACTCGGCTTTAAGGTTAATCAGAATCGTTCGCGTTTATGTGGCCTCAAAGAAGTGTTTGCGTTTCGAGATGAGTGGATGCAACGACGCGAAAGTTTGCCTTACGAAATTGATGGGTTGGTCTTTAAAGTTGATTCAACAAAGCTGCAACAACGTTTAGGTTCGACCTCGAGATCTCCTCGGTGGGCGATTGCATACAAACCGGCCGCTCAGCAGGCGGAAACGATTATCGATGGTATTGATGTGCAGGTTGGACGAACGGGAGCCATAACGCCGCGGGCGCTACTCAGGCCGGTCTCGGTCGGAGGTGTCACGGTTTCACGCGCGACACTTCACAATTTTGACGAAATTGCTCGCTTAGGTGTGCAAATGGGCGATCATGTGTTGGTAGAGCGCAGCGGCGACGTGATTCCGAAAGTGGTCCGTGTGACTTGCCCAGGGGCATCTCGACGGCCGTTCGACCTTCCAACACATTGTCCGGAATGTTCTTCTCTACTGATACGGGAAGCTGGAGAAGCCGTTACGAGGTGTGTCAACGTCACTTGCAAAGCGCGTTTAAAAGAAGCACTTCTGCATTTTTCCCAGCGTTCGGCGCTGGACATCGATGGGGTTGGTGAATGGCTAGTGAATGAACTTGTGGGTCAGGGGCTGGTGAAGGATTTGTCAGACCTTTACCAACTTCGGTTAGAACAGCTTGCCAATTTATCCAAGGAAACCACCTTGGGTAAGGACGAAGCTACCAAATTAGTGAATGGCGTCGCTCGTTCTAGGCGGGAGACGACTTTTGCCAGATTACTGTACTGCTTAGGAATACCAGGGGTTGCGGAGCGAAGAGCCGAATTGCTGGCGAATCACTTCCTTACTCTCAAACGAATCGCTATTGCATCTGTCGAGGAACTGGTCCGGGTCCAGGGGATTCCGGAAAGAAGTGCGAAAGCAGTGAAGAATTTTTTTATCACGAGAGCCAATAAGATATTTGTTGAACTCTTGCTTCAACCCGGCGGATTTTGTGAGCAAGCCTTGTCGAGTTCCAGTAGAAGTGTCTTGCGTGAGACACCAGAGTTCGAAGTTGAAATATGTGGAATGAAATCACCTTCCGGAACCGGTTGGCCAGAGCAGGCTTTGCGACGCTTCTTCAGGAGAAACGCGAAGTATGTCGATGGTATGGGAGAAGAACTGGCTGACAAGTTGGTTGATTACGGTTTTGTTCGATGTCCTGAAGATCTGTTTCGTTTGACGGTGGAACAGCTCATGACTATTCCGATGAAGATTCGTTTGGGAGAGAAATCTGCAGAGAAAATATTGACCGGAGTAGGTCGTTCTAAGAGAGTGCCTTTCGGGCGGCTAATCTTCGGCCTCGGTATTCGCCATGTGGGAGAGCGAACGGCCGAGTCTCTCGCGGAAACATTTCGTTCTATGGAAGAGATGATGCGAGCGACCGTAGAGGAACTGGAAGAAGTTGATGAAGTCGGACCACGGATTGCTGAATCCGTTCGTGCATTCTTTTCGTCAAGCAAGAACGCAATGCTAATTGAGAGACTACGTGAATCCGGACTGTGCCTACGACATCGAAGTGAGAATGAACTAGAGCCTCGTCCACTAGCAGAGAAAGTGTTTGCAGTTACTGGCACACTGCAGGGTATGACTCGTAATGAGGCCGTTCAACGAATTCGTGCCCTGGGAGGCAAGATAAGCAATGCCGTTAACAGGAATACGGACTACTTACTCCTTGGAGAAAAGCCAGGCTCTAAACTTGAAAAAGCAAAAATGATGTCGGTCACAGTTCTTGATGAACGAAACTTCAAACGATTACTTGGGCTTGAGCAAGATTGATACCTAGCCCAATGAGTGTTAACTGAGCTTATGTTCTCGGGAATTGGTTGTTTGTTGGGAGAGGATGTGAATTGTTTGGATTAGTGTTCGTGTAGTTCAAACGTGCAAAACGATGAGATCATTTTGAAGTTGTGAGAGAAGATTACTTTTGTCGTTGAAGAAGTCTGTAGTATTCAAGGAGCGGCCGGCTCGTTGGATTGGAGGCTGGCTTAAAACTCTAAAGTTCTTTGATAATTCCGCCGCAGCCGGACAGACGGTCGCTGCACGTCGGTGACTACGGTCATTCGGCGTGGGGAGGAAAGTCCGAACTCCGAAGGGCAGTGCGCCGGGTAACACCCGGTCGGGGCAACCTGAAGGAAAGTGGCACAGAAAATACACCGCCTGATAGTGTCGGAAACGGCGCGTGATGGTAAGGGTGAAAAGGTGCGGTAAGAGCGCACCGCGTTCGCCGTGAGGTGAATGGCAGGCTAAACCCCGCACGGAGCAAGACCAAATAGAGAGGCGTGTATAGGACGGCCCGTTCTAAGCCTCCGGGTAGGTCGCTCGATCTTGCCAGTAATGGTGGGACTAGAGGAATGACCGTCATCGGGTGGTTGCCGTAACTGGTGCCACCCGTTACAGAATTCGGCTTATGGTTCGACTGCGGCGGAATTCAAGGATTTGTGGGAATTGATTAGTTGATGACGAGGAATAGGACCATGAAACTACCGATTATGATCGCTTCTACCACGTTGTGTTGCTTAGGCACTGTGCTGGTAGTCACGAATGCTGAGCGTCAAAGCCGTCTCGGAAATGAAAATGTGTTGACAGTTGAGGATTACGTCCCTCGCTCAACTCTTGTGGTTGACGTGCACGAGGTGCCGCGTGCGCGGTTTCCGGTTGTTGATGTCCATAGTCACCATTGGCCAGGATTGACCGTTCAACGATGGGAAGAAATCGTTTCTGAAATGGATTCTCTCAATCTGCAGGTATTGGTTAATCTCAGTGGTGGTTCAGGACGTACTATTCGGCGTGGCGTTGAAATGATTAAGGGCAGTCAGCACCCTAATCGAATGGTGTTCTTCGCAAACATAGATTTTGGCCAAGGCGTAGTGCCAGGATTTGGTGAACGCGCAGCCGCGCAACTCGCGAAAGACGTGTCTGCCGGGGCGGTAGGGCTGAAGTTTTTCAAGAACTTCGGGATCGATGTGCATAACGGGCGAGGTCAGCGTGTTGCTGTTGACGACCAGGAGTTGGATCCGATTTTTGAGACAGCCGGGAACTTGGATATTCCTGTGCTGATGCATGTCGGCGAACCACAATCTTTCTATGAACCTGTCGATCGTCACAACGAACGGTGGCTTGAACTGACCTTGCTTCCTGATCGTCGATTACCCGCAAGTCAGCACCCGAGTTTCGAGACGATGATGAAAGAGCGCGATCGTCGATTTGCACGCCATCCTGATACGACGTTTATAGCGGCTCACATGGGATGGCATGCCAATGATCTTGAACGACTCGGTTTGCTCCTCGAAGCGCTACCAAATGTGTTCGTGGAAACAGGTGCGATTCTTTACGAACTTGGCCGCCAACCCAGAGCAGCAAAGGCTTTCTTTAATAGGTATCAGGACCGTGTCCTCTTCGGTAAAGACCGTTACGCCCCCGAAGAATTCCCATATTACTGGCGGACTTTCGAAACAAGTGACGAATATTTCGAATACTATCGGCGGTATCACGCTTTCTGGCGTCTCTACGGAATGGATCTAGATGACGAAGTGCTTAGGAAGCTCTATTACCTGAACGCGTTGAAATTGATCCCGGCTATATCTCACGAGCAGTTTCCTGCACCCTAGGCGTGAGCGAATGGCTACAGAGTAGTTACTGACACGGTTTGTCCAGCACCAGACGTCAAATGACGGCGATCATTTGCTGAAACGATTAAGTGTGCCGTTACTTTGTGCGCGAGCCTTCCGTATTTTGTGTTGGCGTACCTTTAATGTCATTCCCTCGGCGTCAATTACCTCTACTTGTGTATTTGGCTCAATAACACTAGCGGCGGCTGTTTCGGCTCGCCATAATTCACCTCTGACGAAAATATATCCTCTAGGTGCCAATCTCTCGGTTGCTGTCCCTAAATAGCCGACCATTCGCTCGATGGGTAGCTCATCATTGATTTCGTAGGCGGACCGCAATATAGGAAACAGTGCCATGTCTTTGATTAGCCACATGACGGGCAGTCCGACAGCGACCCAGGTTGGGCTTTCGAGTACGTTTACTAGCCACCAGCCACAAACCGCAGCTAAAATCCAGCTGGGAATCTGAAATATCGTATACCTCCAGAATGGTGACCGAAAAGATTTCATTTTGGCGATTTTATGGGACGTTGGTAGAAACGGAAAGTCGAACCAAGATTTCTCAGAGAAACGATGGTTCGAAAGGTGGAGTCTTTGTGACGGCACCTGACTGTTCATTGATTTCATCTTTGCCATATCGCCAAAGAGCACGGCTCATCCGGTCAATGCTTGAATCTAGAATCAAAGCTGTCATGAGACAGATCCTGAGCCCCATGCGGCCCATCGATTAGCTTCGTTTTTGACGCAGAGATCAATTCCGAAGCACGCTGACAGGCGGTTAGACGTAAGCGTTGAGTGTAATGCGCCTTGAGCGACGATTTTTCCGTCTGAGATCATAAGAATGTGCGTGAAGTTGGGTGGAATCTCGTCTACGTGATGTGTCACCAGAACGATGGTTGCGAGCTCGTCATGAGCAACTTTAGACAACATTGAGACCAGTCGTTCGCGGCCGGCTAAGTCTAATCCTGCGGTCGGCTCATCTAGAATCAATAACTCCGGATCGTTGAAGAGAGCGCGAGCGAGTAACACTCTTTGGCGTTCCCCAGTCGAGAGGTTGCCGAATTTGGCGTGTGCCAGGCCGCCACAGTGGAACCGGGAAAGAAGCGCGATAGCTTTGGCGCTATCTGCATCTGTGTAATCGTGCCAACATGCTGCCAGAGTGGCGTATTTCCCGGTCATAACGACTTCGCTAGCTCGTAGTCCCGGTTGAATTTTGTCGGCAAGAAGTTGACTGCTGATGCCGAGACGAGTTCGGAGTGCCCGAATGTCAGTTCGCCCCAGACGATGACCAAGAATACTTACACTACCAGAAGACGGATGGTTGTATAGACCTGCTATCCGGCACAGGGATGTTTTCCCTGAACCGTTGGGACCCACTATCACCCACCGTTCACCTTTGGCTATTGTCCAGTCGATGTCGTCGAGGATTACTTGACCGTCACGAACGAAGCGGATTCGTGAGAACTCCACCGTTACATCCGAAGGCATGACTGGACTTTAGCGTGTACTCTCTGTTTCACTCAAGTTGACGTTATGTGGTTGATGGAATCAGAGTTCTGAGGTCGAGAGAAAAGAACATTAAGCTGCTAAAGAAATCCAATGTTAGGACCTGAGGAAGATAGTTAAGTGTCTAGATAATAACTAGCAGTATTTTTCATCGGTCCGAAGAGTTCTGGAAGACAAGTAGTTGGCTTTAGGGGATTTAATAAGCGATCATGTAAGTCAATTTGGAATCCAATGTTCTGTAAAAATTTTGAATACTTACGACCAAACCAACTATGTGATGTTTTGGATTTGTTTCCGATGCAGTAACTGGCCATTAAGACTTGAGAACTTCGAGAATTTTCATTCGGTTGCCGAACTGGGTTGGTGATATAGCAATGGCGCTGCCCGCTGTCGAGGCAATTAGGTCTGTACATCCGTCCGATCATCTAATTGGAATGGTACGTGCTGAGCATTTCGACTTTGCGCGTCGAATATCAGCGTTCGACGAAATCATGTCGGCACCTTCTGGCCGAGGACGAAGGCGTGTGCCTTTGCTGTGGCGCGCTGTTCAACAGCTGCGCTCCGCTCGTCCTGATGTTGCCGTCGTGATGGCGCCGTCGTTCGAAGCAGCATTGATCCCGTGGCTGGCGCGCGTTCCTCGACGGATTGGCAGCAAAACCGACGCACGTGGGTTCCTGTTAACAGACGTTGTTTCGATGTCCTCGGACTGCCATCGCCGAGATGAATTTTTCGCTTTGGTTGATGTCCTTGGAGCAGAGGTCGACACTAATGTCCGGTGCGTCGCCCTTGAGGCGCATGACCGGGCATACGTGGACCGTTTATTCCATAATTGCGGTTGGCTGAACGATATTTGTCCGATCTTTATCAACCCAGCAGCTGCGAAGCTCCCTCGGGCTTGGTCCGCAAAACGGTTCGAAGATTTAGTCCTGGCTCTCAGACTTGGAAATCCGCAACGACAAATAATTTTGCACAATCGCGCCCCGTTTGAGCTCAGCTCAGACTGGGCCTCAATTCAAGGTGTATTGGCGGTTGGTGACACGACATTACCGCAATTGTGCGCTCTCCTTGAGCGTTGCTCGCTCTATATAGGGAACGATAGTGGTCCAGCGCATTTGGCGGCTTTGTTCGGTGTTCCGACAATTACGTTGTTTGGACCGTCAACGCCTCTGCTCACTGGTCCGAGGCCGAAACCCGGTGTTTCTGCAATTGACCTGACCGCAGCGTTCCCCTGTTCACCCTGTCGTGAACGCTTTTATGAAGAGTGTCCGTCTCCTCCTTCGCTGGAAGGATGTCCGCCGTGCCTAGAAGCGATCTCGGTTCGCCAAGTGATAGACAAAGCCGAGCACGTGTTATCAGGAAGTATTCTTTTTTCAACGACTTAGAGGGGCAAGGCGGCATCTTGAGACAATGCACCCTTTCACAATCTCTTTTTCGATCGCCCTGCAAACGTCAAGAATTTAGACGTCGGGAAGTCTTGATTTGAGGTCTTCAATTTCTTCCCGCAGGCGACGAACTTCTTCGGCTATTTTGGGAAGTCGACTTAGATACGCTTGCTGTTTCTTTATATCTTTTAACGGTCGTGCTGGGGTTCCCCAGTACACTTGTCCGGCAGGAATCCGTTTTCGACTTGGTATTCCGCATTGTGCGCCGACGAGCCCATGCGCATCTATTCGACAATAATCTGCGACCCCTACTTGTCCTCCTATCGTGGCGTGCGCTCCGACTGTTGAACTTCCAGCGATCCCAGTTTGCGATGAGATGATGGCATGCTCTCCAATTCTGACGTTGTGAGCAATTTGACACAAGTTGTCTATCTTGGCACCGTCTTGAATGACGGTTTCGTCGAGGGCTCCCCGGTCGACACAGGCATTGGCGCCAATGTCGACGTTTGATCCAATTGTTGTTCGACCCACCTGTGGAAATCTCACGTGCTGATCACCATCGTAAACAAATCCAAATCCGTCGGCACCAATAACGACGCCCGAGTGGATTGTTACGCGATTACCAATTTGACTATTGGGGTAGAGCACAGCGTGGGGAAACAACAAGCACTCGTCACCGATGCGGCTTCCGGCTCCAATATAACACCCAGGATAGACGATGGTTCCCGGGCCAATGCTTACGTCAGTTTCGATAAGCGACCAAGGTCCAATAGAAACATTGGCACCGAGAGTTGCGCCGGGTTCGATAATGGCTGTTTCATGCACACCCGCCGCCGGGGTAACGCGTGGGAGTAGCCACTGCGCAGCCCGTGCGAACGCGACTCTCGGCGAGTCCACAACTATGACCGTTTGATCCGGAAAATCATTGTGTGGAACGAGTACGCAAGAGCCTTTAGTATGGATGACTTCGCCGAGATAAGAATGTTCTGCATATGTGAGAGCACCAACACACGCGTTTTTGAGGCTACCCACAGTTCGAATCTCCACTGAGCCGTCTCCGTGGAGTGTGCCACCAACATAATCTGCCACTTGTTGTGCAGTCTTGGTTCTCATTACGCGTTCTCCGGCGTCGCAATAGAAATGCGAGAATGATGTCAAAAAACTGTTGATTGCCGATGATTGTCTCTTTCAAATCCTATCAGCAACAAAGTGTGTGGCACTTGCATATGAGCGATTACATCGACAATAGTTCGGATAGCAGAGCGGTTTCGGTTCGGAGCCTGAATCAATGAGATGTTCCGTCAAACGACTGGTGTTAGGCAAAATGATTACTGCCGTTACTTTGGCAAGTATGGCCGGGTTAGAGATTGGATGCCGAACTGACGTTTTACGTGAAATTGGCCCTGGCGTCTCTTTTGAATTGGCGGATCACAGAGCCAGGACGATTTCAGAGTTGAAATATGAAATATGGCTAACAATTCCTGAGCGTCGTGTCGAGCCGATTACTGGGAAAATCCGCGCGACATTTAGACTGGAAGGGGCGGAGACGGTTATCTTCGATTTTGCTCAGCCGAAAGAAAGAATTAAAGCTGTTCGGATCTCAGGAGAGCCTGTTGTTTTTGAGGTTCGAGATGAGCATGTCATTATTCCGGTAGCTACTCATTCGGACGAATTAACGAGAATTGATTTTGATTTTCTCGCGGGTGACGAGTCGCTGAATCGCCAAGAAGAGTTTCTCTACTCACTCTTTGTGCCCGATAGGGCGCGTTTTGCGCTCCCAATTTTCGACCAGCCGAATCTTAAAGCGAGGTTCCGTCTTCACTTAGATATTCCTGATGAATGGGTAGGCATCGCTAATAGTTCTGTCGAGTCGAAAGAGATTCGCGATGGCCGGAAGCTACTTCACTTTGCTGACACCAAACCGTTGAGCACCTACCTGTTCGCTTTTGCGGCAGGAAGGTTTCAAGTGGAAACGGTAGACCTTCGTGGCCGCCGGGTGCAAATGTTTCATCGCGAGACGGACCACCGCAGTGTGGCAAGAAATCTAGACACTATTCTGCGTCTTCATGAGTCGGCCCTAGATTGGCTTGAGGACTATACGGGCATCCCATATCCCTTCGAGAAATTCGGTTTTGTGCTTATTCCTTCATTTCAATTCGGAGGCATGGAACATCCTGGAGCAATCTTTTATCGCGCGAATCGGCTTCTGCTTGACGAGGAGGCAACCCAAAGTGAAGCACTTGGTCGGGCTAGTTTGATCGCTCATGAAACCGCGCATCAATGGTTCGGTGACTTTGTAACAATGGACTGGTTTAACGATGTTTGGATGAAAGAGACGTTTGCCAATTTCATGGCTGCCAAGATTGTCAACCCCGAGTTTCCGAGTGTTGATCACCAGTCCAATTTTTTCCTATCGCACTACCCGTCAGCTTACGATGTCGATCGAACGGCGGGAGCAAATCCAATCCGTCAACCCCTCGGCAACCTCGCGAATGCAGGTGCGCTGTACGGCCCGATCATCTATCAGAAGGCACCGGTAGCTATCAAACACCTTGAGCGTTTAATTGGAGACTCAGTGCTTCGCGATGGCCTTCGCGAATACCTCTTGGCGAATGCGTATAGCAACGCTGACTGGCCTGACCTTGTTGAGATTCTCGATCGTCGAACAAATCAAGACCTTTCGGCGTGGAGTCAATCCTGGGTGTACGAGAAAGGTCGACCAGAGATTGAAACGATTATTGAGACTGATGGTGGCAAGATCGCGAATCTAACACTCATTCAATCTGATTCGATGGGCAATGGTCGCTTGTGGCATCAGCAACTAGATGTTCGATTGGGCTATGCCGATGGAACAAGTTATGTGTTTCCAGTTCGACTGAATAGCAGAATGGTGACAGTTTCTGAGGCTGCCGGTTTACCCATTCCTGCGTATGCACTAGCGAATGGAGAGGCCCATGGATATGGGCTGATGACTCTCGATGCCGACACGCGCGAATATTTACTCGGAAATCTTCCGGAGCTCGCATCTAGTCGAGAAAGAGCTATCGCATGGGTCTCTCTTTGGGATGCGTTACTTGAGGGGAAGGTGGAACCTGGGCGTTTTATCGACTTGGCGCAGCGTGCTCTTCTTGCAGAGTCAGATGAGTTGAATATTGACCTCGTTCTGCGTTTTCTTTCTTCGACATATTGGCGTTATCTATCGCCGCAAAGTCGTCTAGCCATTGCGCCTCGAGTGGAAGCTGTTTTGTGGAATGGAATAGGAGGTGCCTCGCAGCCGAGTATTGCGACTGCCTACTTTGACGCCTACAAGAATATCGCTATGAGTTCTCGTGCGATCGCTCGGTTAGAAAGGATATGGAGAGGAGATGAATCGGTGCCTCAAGTTACACTATCGGAGCGTGACCTGAGCGAGTTGAGTCAGGGCTTAGCGGTTCGTGGTGTAAGAGGAAGTGAGGCGATTCTTCAGGAGCAGCTTGATAGTATTGAAAATATTGACCGTCGAAAGGAGTTTGAATTTGTCATGCCCTCGCTCTCGACGCATCAGAACACTCGTGACAGATTCTTTGAATCGTTAGCTGATCCGGTAAACCGGGTTCGGGAGCCGTGGGTATTGGCTGGCCTTAGTTTCTTAAATCATCCATTACGAGCTCGTCGTGGTGAACATTACATTCGGCCGAGTCTTGAACTACTCGAAGAGATTCGGCGAACTGGTGATATTTTCTTCCCCGAGCGTTGGTTACGTGCCGTGCTTGATGGACATCAGACCAAAAGTGCGTTTTCGCTGGTCCAGCTGTTTCTCCAGGATCGAAGCAATCTTGAAGAGAACATGCGTGAAAAAGTTCTTCAGGCCGCAGATGGATTAGCGCGTGCTTCACAAGCCGTTGACATTCGATCGCTTAATTAATAAAGGAATGACGTCGACTTCCATCGTTGATCATGTGTGAAATGTCATGTTTTCTAGACTTCCACCGACAAGATGATTCTTGGAGAATCATGTGCCCAGAAGAAAACTGTGGCACTATTCTGTGTACACTATAGTTTCGAGATGATACTACCTGAGCGTTACCATGGATCGTGCCACCAACGTAATCTGCTATTTCTTGCGCTGTTTTCATTACATCTCCCGGGAGTTCCGTTTGTTCGATCATAACGGGCGTTGCCAGACATAATCATTACGAGGTTACTGCATCAGCTGTACCACATGTTTCTTAAGGCCTGATCGTTTTGGCGGTTGGGTGTCTCACTAAGGAAAACGTATTTGCAAGTTCATATTGTCAATCCGAGCCATTTCTCATTTGGGACAGGTTTTATTACCCCTCGCTGGATGTTTGTACTTGCCGCAGCTACGCCGGCAAAATGGGGGGACCCTGTTCTGAGCGATGAGTCGCTTAGTCCTTTTGATACAGATCAGGTTGAAGAGGGAGATGTTGTTGGTATTGGGCTTCACACTGGAAACGCGCTAGTTGGTTACGAACTCGGTCTGCGTGTACGGGACCGTGGCGGCTGGGTGATTTACGGGGGTAGTCACCCTACTCTGTATCCAGAAGAAGCTCACGAGAGAGGTGGGGCGCACGCTGTGGTAAAGGGCGACGGTGATGTTGCCTGGGGGCAGGCGCTCGAAGATTGTGCTTGCGGAGATCCAAAACGAACATATGAAGGCGGACGTATTTCTGCTGGAAAATTCCAGAAGGCGCGCTGGGACCTTATGGATCGTAAGAAATATGCATGGGCTTCTGTTCAGACTGTACGGGGATGTCCGAAACATTGTTCATTCTGTTCCGTTTGGCGTACTGATGGTCAGGAGCCTCGCCAACGTGAGGTTCATCCGGTCATTGAAGAGATCGTCGAACTCAGGCGAATGGGTTTCCGGTTTATCGCGTTGGCGGATGACAATTTTTATCCGGTGACGCTTGAAGACCTTCGGATGGCAGCGCGACGGGAGGACAAGACTCGATATGACGAGCTGAAGGCCCTTCGCGATGAGCGTTTTGAGTTAATGCGGCTGATGGCTCAACTTCCGGATGACATGAACTTCTTTACACAGATCACGATGGAATCTGCTGAGGATCCAGAATTTCTTGATGCCATGAAGGCGGCCCATATCAGGGGGGCACTCGTGGGTATCGAGGCAGTTACTCCGGAGGGGTTGAAAGACGTTTACAAGGACTTTAATCTTGTTGGTGATGAACTTGTTGAGCGTCTTCAAGAGTTCCGAAAACATGATGTTTACATACTCGGGTCGTTTATTTTTGGGCTTCCGAGTGATCGGCCGAGTACCTTTGATGCTACTGCAGAACTAGCGAAGAAATCTGAGATTACATTTGCTCAATTTGTGACGCTCACGCCGTTTCCGGGCACCTTGGATTTTGAACAATGGGAGCGGGAGCAGGGCGACGACATGCAGTCGGTTGATGGTGTCCCTGTTTCGCGACATTGGCTAATACCCCAGGCGAAACGTCCGAAATTGTTGACACCGCATCCGGCGATGACCGGTGAGGAAATCCGACAGAGGACACAAGACGTCTGGAACAGTTTTTACAGCTTAAAGGCTGTCTGGCAACGCTCGGGCATTCTCAAAGCCCTTAGCAGTAGAGTCGCGTTTGTGGTTGCGTCAAAGGTAATGCTGCAGGCTTTCGGAAACACGGGGTTGTCGACTGATAGTGCGAGATCGTCTCGTGCCACAAAGTTGGGCGGAATAGGCTTTTCCGTGTTGCAGAAAATGTTTGCTGCACCACCGATGCCTGACCTGAAAGTCCCGATTTAGATGGACACCGGAGTGAGCTTCTATTCGACGTTGTTGAGTATCAGTTCAGTGGGATTGGGTTCGATGTTGACGTCATGCTCAAAGCGATTCGCTCCCGCTTGAACTATGGCTGTGTAAGCACCGGGAACTACGTTATCTAGTGAGAAGTTGCCATCTCGCGTGGCGACGGTGGCGTAGGGCATGGACGTGACAACAACACTTGCTCCCATGGCAGGATGGATATCACAGGCCACTCGATAGGTGCCGGGCACTTCAAAACGGTATTCGTAGGTTCCGCCAAGAGGTGTTGAGATATTGAAAGCTGTATCCAGTGTGTCAATGTTGTAGACACGCACATTATGTAGTACGTCTTCACTGTTTCGAAAATGGACGGGTTGCCCTAGCCTGGCTAACAAAACGGCAGGGAGAAACTCCATTCCTAACTGGTCCATTCTTACTGGTTCAGTGGCAGGTTCGAGTGCCATATCGACATGCGGTTTAAGCATGACGACACTGAGTGAACCGTCTTCGGAGACGGGTGCCTGCCCGGTGACTGACTGCCCGCTAACGGTCTTATCGTTGTCGGCAGTTCCAGGTTCAGGGATTGCCAAGTTGGGAAGGTCTGCAGAATCGCTAAGGGGTGCCGTATCCGTACAGCCGGACAGCCCGATCGTGAGTAAAGTAGCTGCAATCGCAGCAGGTGCTATCAAAACGTTTCGCATGGATTTGCTCCGCGGTGTGTCGCAATGTGAAACGAAAAAACGATATTGATAGTGTCCATTATACGAAGATGGCGAGATAAGATGGACTGGATGACTAACCGTTTTCTTTTCGCAGCATTAGGTCTAACGGTGTGGATTAGCTCCATTGAGGCTCAGCATGACAGGATTGATGCCGAGGTTCAGCGAGTACTACCTGAAATAGTTCAGATTCGTCACGAGATTCACGCGAACCCAGAATTAGGTAATCGTGAATTCGAGACTGCTGCACTGGTGTCGGAGTATTTGCGCAGACTTGGGTTCGCAGACGTTCGCACCGGAGTTGCTCACACTGGTGTTGTGGCCGTTCTTCGTGGCGGTCGTTCAGGTCCAATTATTGCAGTTCGGGCGGATATGGATGCACTACCGGTGACGGAAGACACTGACTCTGCTTTCGCGTCGACAAAGCGTACAACTTACCTCGGTCAGGAAGTTGGAGTTATGCATGCCTGTGGACACGATATCCATACGGCTGTGCAGCTTGGCGTAGCCGCAGTCTTGAAAGCGCTTCAAGAAGATCTCCCAGGCACAGTCGTGTTCTTATTTCAACCTGCAGAAGAGGGTCCACCACCAGGTGAGGATGGAGGTGCTAGCTTGATGTTGGAGGAAGGAGTGTTTGATAGTCCCCGCCCGGAGATTGTGTTTGGCCTGCATGCAAGTGCGAACCTTAATGTTGGGAAAATTGGTTACACACCAGGCGGTGCTTTAGCTGCGGTCGATCATTTTCGGGCGATGATCCGAGGGCGTCAGGCGCATGGAGCTGCTCCTCAGTTGAGTGTTGACCCAGTGGTCATCGCGGCGCAGTCTATCACGGCATTGCAGACCATACGGTCACGAAACTTGTCACCTTTAGTGCCAAGCGTGATTACGATAGGTATCGTTCGCGGTGGAACACGCTTTAACATCATTCCCGGGGAGGTGCTTCTGGAAGGAACGGTTCGGACGTACGACCTTAGCGTGCAGAGCACGATTGAGCGTCGGATGAATGAGATTCTGGATGGGATCACAAAAGCAGGTGGTGGAACATTCGCTCTCGACTATGAACGTGTCACGCCGGTCACTATCAACGACATACCTCTGACGAAGGAGACGATTCCAAGTATTGAAGCGGCGGTAGGGCAGGGGAATGTTTCGCTTGTTGAGCCTTGGATGGCCGGGGAAGATTTTTCTTTTTTCGCAAATGAAGTTCCGGGATTTTTCTTCATGCTGGGCACCCAGAAGGTTGGGACAGTATCTGGTGGCCATCATTCGCCCACGTTTTTGGCGGATGACTCATCGCTTTCAGTCGGCACACGAGCTATGGCTTACGTCATCTGGGACGCGCTTAATCGGCGGAGCCAATAGGAGCTAGGGGCTGGAACGTCAATATTTGTGTAGTTGTGGGGGGATGTTTAAAGATTTCGAATCGGTCTTTCAAGGTTGCCGTTTGGGTTTCGCCCATGAGGCGTTGACCAACGGACACGCTGTCGCTAAACTGGACGGAAATATGTAGCAGTCCGCTTGATTTGTTAGTTAAATATTTATGTTCCGCTTCGCGGAGGTGTTTTGATGAGATATGCCAAGCTCGTGGTGGTCGTGCTTGCGACAGCGGTCGCTGTTTTGGTACCTAACGTTGCTACGGCGCAGAACGAGCAGCCGACATTTCACAAGGATATCGAGCCAATCTTTCAACGTTCCTGTCAGGTTTGTCATAGGCCCGACAATATGGCACCGATGTCGCTCCTCAATTATCAGGAAACACGTCCTTGGGCGCGGTCAATAAAGAACAAAGTTGTGGCCCGAGAAATGCCACCATGGCACATTGACAAGAATGTGGGGATCCAAGAATTTAAGCAGGATCGTTCGTTGAGCGAGACTGAGATCGAATTGATTGCTGATTGGGTAGATGCAGGTGCTCCGAGAGGAAATCCGGCTGATGCTCCAGCGCCTGTCGAATTGCCGGATTTTGGTGCGTGGGAAGTTCCGCCTGACGTTATCGTGACGTCGCCGCCACATACTGTTCCTGCAGAAGCAGGCGATTGGTGGGGAGACTATATCGTTGACTCGGGAATCACAGAGGATCGCTATATTAAGTCCATCCAGACGAAGGCAGGCGATTTACGTGTTGTGCATCACGCGTTGACATACGCGGTCACCGACCCGGAAGCTCCAGTTGACGATAGTTCGAATGACTTTTTCTTGAACGAGTATGCTGTCGGAAAGAACGCTGATAAGTACCCGGAAGGAACAGGAAAACTTTTTTCGGCGGATGCGCGTGTTCGGTTCAGTTTCCACTACCACTCGGTTGGTGAGGAAGTAGTGGACCAGACCGAATTGGGGATGGTTCTCTATCCCCAAGGAGAAGAACCCGAAAATATCCTTTACTCGCGCCAACTCGGGCAAGCAGGAGAGCTGGACATTCCGGCAGGGCAGGTCACTCGGCATGATGGCTACGCGACGATGTATCTTCCTGGGCGTCTGACCGGATTTCAACCCCACATGCATTTTCTTGGCAAGCGCCAGTGCTTGGAGTTGATTTATCCCGATTCGACGACTGAAATGGTCAACTGTGCGAATTTCGATTTTAATTGGCACATCGTTTACAACTACGAGGATGCTGCGCAACCGATTTATCCTGCAGGCACGAAGTTACACGTGATCAGTTATCACGACAACACCGAGTCTCATCGGGGCAATTATGACGCGGCAAACTGGACCGGTGGTGGTAGTCGAACGATCGATGAAATGGCTTTCGGTTGGATCAGTTGGTACGACATGACTGAAGACGAGTACGCCGCCGAATTGGATATTCGGTCAGCTAACAACGATAATTAGGACGCTAATGAAATTAGCTCGCAAGTTTGGGCACTCTGTGGTTTGCAACCGCAGGGTGCCCTTTTTGTATTGAGGTCATCATGAAGGTTTTGTCGAAAAAACTCGTAATTACGATTGTCTTTATTGCCACCTTTGGTGGTTTGGCGTGGGCCCAGGTGAATTCTCGGGATGTCCCGATTGTCACACAACCTCAGCAACGATTTGATTCGGGGCAAGATGTGCAGCCGATTTTTGAGGGGTGGACCAGAAACGCCGATGGTAGCTTCATGATGCATTTCGGTTATTTGAACCGAAACTATCGCGAACACCCGAGCATTCCGGTTGGTTCGAATAATTTCTTTTCACCCGGTGATGTGGACCGCGGTCAGCCGACAATTTTCTACCCTCGAACTCAACGGTATCAATTCGTGGTTCGTGTTCCATCTAGCATGGGTACGTCAATCGACGATGGGGTAGTGTGGACGGTTACTCAGCGTGGTAGCACGCAACGTGCCATTGGTTGGTTGCAGCCCGAATGGGAAATCGATGTCAATACGATTACTTCGAACAATCGCACGGGTTTCGGTCGTTCGAAGGAGCAGATGTATGCGAATGAGGCTCCAACTGTTATGGCGTCTATTGCCGCGCCTACAGCGAAGGTAGGGGAGAGTGTTGGACTGTCTGCATCCATCAGTGATGATGACTTGCCGAACCCACTTCCTCCGAGAAAGCCACGAACGCGTCTCCCTGCCCTTGTCCCACCTGACGGTACGGCTAAGTCCCCGGACAATATTCGCTGGTATCGGAAACCTTCCCCGCCAAGGAATGGACTGAGTCTCCTATGGGTGGTGTACCGTGGCCCGGCAGACGTGAAGTTTGAGCCGGCAGGGTATCAACGGTCGATTGCGGAAGAAAAGAAGGACGAGGAAGTTGACTTCAACGGTCGTGTCACACAGGAAAGCCAGTCTGGAAATGACGCGACACATATATCTGGTGACGGGTGGACCTCTGCATCGTTTGATGCCTCGGTGACCTTTGACACACCGGGCACGTATACGCTCAGAGCATTGGCGAGTGATGCGATGCTGATCACTCCGGCTGACGTGACGATTACGGTTGAGTGATTTGTCCTGTCGAGATCGTGCATGAAGTTAGTTCGTTTTCTGGAGTCATTGTGCTTGATATCATCGGAATGAGACGCAACGGCCCTATCGGTGTGTTCTAGTTACTTGTCCGTTAGGTTTCAGTCAGAGTCAGTTCGCACGTGCGGTCAGAAAGACCGCGACGAGTAGCAATCCAGCGCCCAAAGGCACGATCGCGATTCCGACGCCTGGGTCACCCGCGTAGAAAGAGATACCACCGAGAAAAAAGCCTCCTGGCAATAGCACGCTTGCGCCAATTAGTGCGATTGACACCAGGGATATGTTCGACTTGTTCATCTCAAGAGTCGCACGCAGGTTCAATCCGAAGACGATGTGAATTATTCCGAGTAATGCGCCGTGTGCGTGAGCCAACGTCCACATAAGTCGACGCGTAGCATTTGATACGTCAAGATAGAATCCTATTTTGAATCCGTGAAACACCTCGAGTACGAGGCCGAGTGTGAGAAACACTAGGAGCGACCACCAACCGAAGCGGATATGACGGCTTGCGAAAATTAGTTGAGCCGGTGTGTGCTTAGGCACGTGTGACATTATTATTCTCGCAGAAACAGGGCTGTCGTATCGCGCTCATCAAAGAGATCACGCATCGCGGTGATATCGAGCGCTCCATTGGCGTTGAAAAGGAGACGCGGCAAACGATACCGGTCTGGGAAAGAGCTGGTACTCCACTGTTGAATCACCCCTACCGCTGCGTCTATCCGGTCGTCAACAGGTCCGACAAAATCGTAAGCGAATTCTTCAAAGCCCGGGACGCTCCGAAGCGATTGCGCGGCAAGGAAACGGACCGCATCATATTGATCGCCAAGGAGTTCTCCGAGGAAAGGAACCATCCAAGGTGACCCCGATACGCCTTGAGCCGGTTGCCAGCCCATGTGCCAAGCCGTAATAGCCCGAACTCCAGCATCGCCTTTCATGAGCCAGAGAATGGACGCTGCAACTGACCGTTCATCACGGGCGAGCTCCGGGACGGGTATGTCATACCAATCATTCAAGTGACTCGAAGTCCAAGACAACGTCTGGTCTAGGTGGCAAAGGTTGCACGCGTTCGGTCGTCCGACTTCGATACTTTCTTGAACAGTTGGACTGGTGATTGTATGACTGCGAATCGCAGTCATCAGGCCGTATGACGTATATGGCATATGGCAGTTGTAGCAGCTTCCGCCAGATGAAGTTTCAGTATGGTTTGTGTGGGCTTGAACATCTGCTTCGATTGTTTCATGGCATGCGAGGCAGGCGGCGTTATCTGTCATGCCCGAGGAGAGTTGATGTGTATCGGCCCATTCGTCAATGGATCTAGGGTCGTCTGTTGATTTGTGCATTGAGTGGCAGGAAAAGCAGGTCAACGTACGTTCCGCTGTGGCGGCATCTTTGTAGCATGGTGAGTCGATTAGCCCGTTGTACTCGCGGCCAGAAACTCTCACGATACCGTCTCGCCAGAAGGAACCACGGACGAATTCCGGGTCCGCCAATAGCAGGTTCTTCATATGATCTGTGTTGGCGTTGACCGTTGGTTGGGCAACAAATCTGGTGTTACGCAGTTCATCCCCGGGGCGGTACGGAAGGCCCGCTGTGTTCGCCTGCCTTTCAGCCTTCGCATCGAAGAACTCCCATATCCCGTGGCACTGTCCACAGACTTGTGAGCTTCGGACTGAATCTAATTTCTTCGGTTGCACGATAGTTGGATCTGTTTCTTCGTTGGCGTACTCACGATAGCGACGCATGGGATTCCGGTTGATTTGTACATGCGCCTCAGCAGGCCCATGGCAGGCTTCACATGAGATTCCGAATTCTGTTGCGGTGGTGGCTACTGTTTGCTGATTGATTGGAACACTGCCGAACGGTTCACTTAAAAGGGGTTTTCCGTTCGTTGTATGACATGAAATACAGATAGCATTCCAATGTCCGTCTGTAGTTGCGACTCGCTGGTTCGGCGGGTGAAGCACGACGGCATCTCGAGGCACCCACCGTGCCTCATGAAGAAGGTAGACGGCCGGAAGAATGTTGAGGGTGCGTTCGTGTCCTGTTGCGTACCAATAGATGTTTTGGTGGTGTGAACCAGTGACCATGACAACCTGACGCGTGATTCGCGGTCTCGCTTCGGGTGGCCCGTTCCAGCCAGGATCATCGAATTCAGCCCAAAATTCATCTTGGTGTCTTTCAAGTTGCATCGGCCGACCATCAACGGAAGACACGATTATTCCATCGAAATCCGCGCGAACACTGTCGGATGTCGCGATTTGAGTCATGGTTCGATGGAACGACCCATGCCATGTCTCGTATTCGGAAGGATGGCAGGAGCGGCAAGAATTCGAGGAAACGTAACCGTCTTCAGGAACCTGGATAGGGCGGTTTGAGGGGCGTTGTTCAGGAGTGACCTGTAGTAGGGCAAAGAAACTACTCATGGCAAGCAACGATGCTGCGCAAACGAAGGCAGTGATTAGTGTCGTTTTCAATTTGGGTGAACCGGGGCGCGACGGGAAGTGTGGAAACATTCCTAGGAGATTATACTGGCCACCATCGTAATACCTTCCGTTCTCGGTGTTCCGCTTAGACGTGTCATCTGTTAGGCTGTCAACGTCAGAAAATGTTTTGTGTTTCGCACGGTCCAGGAGCCAAAAAGGAGATTGTTTTGAAGCATACATTAATTGGTGTCGTCGCTTTGCTGATGTCGGTTCCTGTGCTTGCGCAACAGTCGGGTACAAGTCCTGCAACAGAGATTCCGTTCGTATCGGTTCCCGACTACTTGAAATTTTCGCCAGATATGAATTTGGGAGAAACACTGGCTGTGGCAGAAAACTCGAAGGGACATCTCATCGTATTGAATCATCCGGGTTCAGCAACGACTGGCCCACTCTATGGCAACGCGACGACTCAGATTCTCGAATTTGATGATCAAGGCAATTTTGTCCGAGAAATTGGACAGGGAGTCTACGGCCTTGGATACTCACATGCTGCGAGATTCGATAGATATGACAACCTCTGGATCGTTGATAAGGGTACAAATGCGGTAATTAAGTTCAATCCTGCGGGCTACGTCACACTCAACCTTGGACGTCGCCCTGAGGGCTACGAGCCACCTGAACACACTTCGCCAGAGGAAGCGCGTCATGTGGACGGGTTCTTTGATGGACCAACAGACGTCGGCTGGGATCAGGACGACAATATTTATATTAGTGATGGCTACGTCAACTCGCGAGTCGCGAAGTTTGATAAACACGGAAATTGGATCAAATCGTGGGGAACGTTTGGTACTGCCCCTGGGCAGTTCCGGTTGCCGCACAATTTGCAGGTGGATCGGCAAGGTAATGTCTATGTTGCTGACCGGACTAATCGGCGAATTCAGAAGTTCGACTCTGATGGCAATTTCCTCAAATCGATTGTGCTCAAAGTGCCCTTCGACAAGGCCCGACAGCCTGTTCTAGGAAATGTGAATCCAAACCAGCCAGATGAGACGCAGCCATGGACCTTATGTATATCGGCCGGTGAAACACAATATCTGTTTGCGTCAGACCAAGAACCTGGTCGGGTCTACAAGATGACGTTAGACGGAGAAATGTTGGGATGGCTGGGCGAGTCTGGGCGCCAGTTTGGTCAGTTTAACTGGCTACACGGAATTAGCTGTCGTTCGGAGAATGAGATCTACGTTGCCGATATGAATAACTGGCGGATTCAGAAGCTCCTTCTGAACGCACCGGCGCAGACATCCAATTCGAATAATTAGCATTCCCGTTAAGTGACCCGGTCGATGGAGGATTGTTGTTCAGCACTTTTGTGTCAATTCTTGCTGACAGCAAGGTGCGGGCGATCCTCCAGCAACCGGACGTTCTATTAGTTGCTCGCGAAGCAGTAGAAGTATCCGTTGCCGCCGGTTCCTTGAAGGTCTGACTGCCCGCAACCACGCGAACCATGAGCGGAATTCCAAGATGACGGATTTGCACCACCACCCGTTCGGTCGTGATGGCCGACGAGAGCGCTACCTTCACTGTTGCTAGTCCAATTCCCGCAGGTACTGTCATCGCTCCCAGCGGATGCAGTGCCGTCGAGTTGCGAGCCGGTCAGAATGTCGTGCATGTTTGGGTCGTCGCCACGCCCGTTGGTTATTTCACCCTTTTCGTTCAACTGAGTTTCTTTTGTGAGATTGTTGCTGTCACTGTGGAGGTTATCAACGTCTTGAGCGATAGCTACGCCGTTGTAGTTGTACCAAGGACCCGACCCGATTCGGTCACGAGCGTTTTCTCCGTTTGCGCCTGTGGTGCTAAGGTACGCACGCCAGGTTGTTCCTGCTGCTCCAGCGGCACTCGCAAGCAAGCTGCAGTGACGGTCGGCACCATCGAGACCGCCAAGATTCGCACCGTCTCCGGGGCCCATACTCGTCAAGAAGAAGCTCATATTGCTGGTTTGCGTGAACGTCGAATATGAGATTGCGAGCGAGAGCACCATCGTGATTCCGAAAAGTCGTAATATTTTCATTCGCTATTCCTCCTTAAAAGACGAAGGGTAATCCTCGCATGGTTGGGTCAGGATGCCAACTCTCTTGGATGAGTGTCTCGTGTTTGAGTGAACAGCAGTAAGATAGACCTGATGGGTTTTAAATATTTGCTTCTGTCATTGGCAATTTTTGCTCTGTCGTTAGTAAATGTTTTTTCAGCGCAAGATGTTCGAGAAATCCTCGATCGCGCAGTGGAAGATTTTGAGGGCGTTCGACTTGAGGAAGCGGTCGTCGGATTTGACCGTGTCGCCGAACTGGTCCCGAATGCCGCGCCTCAACTGTGGCAGCGTGGAATTGCGCTGTATTATGTCGGCCGCTATCGGGATTGTCGCGAGCAGTTCGAATCACACCGCTTGGTTAATCCCAACGACGTCGAGAATGCGGCGTGGCACTTTCTGTGTGTTGCGCTCCAGGAATCCCCTACAGCCGCTATCGAAGCTCTCCTTCCGGTTGGTGCCGATAGTCGTGCTCCGATGGCCGAGATCTACCAGTTGTTTCGAGGCACAACAAGCCCGGAGGCTGTAATCGAAACCGGAAGACAAGCCGGCGCCAGAGGAGAGTTTTATGCTCATCTCTACGTTGGCCTGTTCCATGAAGCCTTCGGGCGCGAGCGTGAGACTCGTCGACACATTGCCATCGCAGCAGCTGATCAATTTGCGGCCGCTGGCGGCTATATGCACATGGTGGCTCGAGTGCATTTAGCCACTTTTGAGGGTGTTCAATAAACTAGAAAGTGTGTTGTGTGCTCTGTGTAAGACTGAATTTGTGGTCGACATGGTGCAGCCAGTTCATCATTCAGGGGCTCGTCGCTTGCTAAATGATTGAGTTGGAAAAGGAGAGAAAGATGCCAACCAAACTCCATAAACAGTCAATGAAACTGATGATCACGGTATCGGTTATTTCGGTGGTGATTTGTTTCCCCCAGTTGGTGATGGCTCAGCAAGGATCTGTTCAAGTCGACACTGATGACATTGGAGGAAAAGTGGTTGGTCCGAATGGACCGGAGGCCGGCGTTTGGGTTATCGCCGAAACCCTTGATCTGCCGACGCGTTTTAGCCGGATAGTCGTGACTGATGACAACGGCGATTTTCTCGTTCCGGATTTACCTGATGCGGTTTATGACGTCTGGGTCCGGGGTTATGGGTTGATTGATTCGAGAAAAGTTCAGGTGACGCCTGGCGCGACGGTTGAATTGTCTGCTGTGGTAGCGCCGAGCGACGCTGAGGCCTCACAGTACTACCCCGCAGGATATTGGTTGTCGCTCTTGGAAGTGCCTGCCAAGGACGAATTTCCTGGCACAGGACCTGATGGGAACGGTATTTCTCCAAATGTGAGGAGCCAAGCCGAGTGGCTACGGAGCATAAAGTCAGGAGGCTGCACGGCATGTCACGCCCTTGGAAACAAAGCCACGCGTGAGGTGCCACCCGAACTTGGTGAGTTCGATTCGATGGTGGCTGCGTGGGATCGACGTATCCAGTCAGGGCAGGCTGGAGGCAGTATGAATGGGGGACTTGATCGACTTGGCCGACGTCGGGCGCTGGAGATGTTCGCGGACTGGACTGACCGTATTGTTGCTGGAGAAATTCCAGAAGCACCTCCTCGGCCCCGCGGTGTCGAACGGAATGTTGTTGTGACTCAATGGGATTGGGCTGACTCACGAGCGTATCTTCACGACGAGATCTCGACTGATAAGCGTAATCCGACAGTGAATGCTTACGGTCCGATCTATGGCGCTCTTGAGGCAAGTGCGGATTATGTTCCGGTACTGGATCCAGTAAACCATTCGATACGAGAGATTTCTGTTCCAGTGCGGGACCCTGACACGCCTCTGGCAGCCGGAGCCCCATTGGCTGCATCTCCTTATTGGGGAAATGAGGCCATTTGGAAAAGTCAATCTAACGTCCACAACCCCATGCTTGACCAGGACGGGCGCGTTTGGTTGACTTCACGCGTTAGGGGTCCGGAAAATCCATCGATGTGTCTGGACGGTTCCGACCATCCTTCGGCGGTTGCATTTCCGGTAAATCGCTCGGGGCGTCACCTTGCCGTTTACGATCCGTCCGACGAGAGTATGACTCTCATCGGGACATGTTTTAGCACGCACCACCTTGTGTTTGCGGAAGACGAAAACAATACGCTCTGGACTAGTGGAGGGGGGCAGGTGATTGGTTGGTTTGATACCAAGCGATTTTTGGAGACGGGAGATGAAGAGCAGTCACAGGGATGGACGGCGTTGGTACTTGACACCAATGGAAATGGTCGCCGTGACGGCTACACCGAACCTGACGAACCAATCGACCCTTCTCGTGACCATCGTGTGACGAGTGGATTTTACGGTGTCGCCGTTAATCCGGTCGACGGAACGATTTGGGGATCGTCACTAGGGTTTCCGGGTGCGATCCTTCGTCTCGATCCCGGAGTTGATCCAGCGACCACAGCTTTAACTGAGGTCTTCGAGGTTCCGTGGGAGAATCCACGCGCTGAGATACAAGGTTATTCTCCACGGGGAATGGATATCGATCGGAATGGAGTCGTATGGACGCCGTTAGCAAGTGGCCACATGGCTAGTTTTGACCGTCGTAAGTGCGTTGGTCCTTTGAATGGACCGGAAGCAAGCGGGCAGCACTGTCCAGAAGGTTGGACGTTGTATCCAGAACCGTTACCGCAGATCAAGGGACTGGACGATTCCGGTAGTGCGGAAGGGAGTTATTACACATGGGTAGACCAGTTTGACATTCTCGGTCTTGGCGCCAATGTTCCGATCAATACGGGGAATGCATCTGAAGGACTACTTGCGCTTCAAGACGGAGAATGGGTCGTCCTTCGTGTCCCTTATCCTCTTGGTTTCTATACGAAGTGGATGGATGGACGGATCGATGACCCTGATGCGGGCTGGAAAGGACGAGGATTGTGGGCGACCTACGGAACCCGCGCTCCCTTTCACACGGAGACTGGAAAGGGAACGCCTAGTAAAGTGGTGCAATTTCAGTTACGCCCGGATCCTTTAGCGCGTTAGGTGAACTCGACTCATGGAATGTTTGCGCGTATTCGTCTTTCTGTGCCTTGTGATCCTGGGCGGTAGCTCGCTGAGCGCGGAGGTGCTTCAACTGATAATCAGTGAGCGTGAGCCATTCGCTGCTGATGTCTCGGACAAGGTTGGTCCATATGAGCGGATCCGCGGTCGCGTGGTTTATTCCATCGACCCGGTGCTTCAAGCCAACGAGGGAATTGTTGACTTGCGGTATGCGCTGACGAATGGAAACGGGCGCATTGAGTTCTACGGAGATTTCGAAATCCTCGCGCCACTCGATTTAAGTAAGGCGCAACCCACAGTTCTTTACGATGTGAACAATCGTGGACGTCGGCTTTGGGGTAGTGAGCCTTTTTTTCTGCGTCGTGGCTACATCACAGTGTCGAGCGGCTGGATAGCCGAAGTTCCAGTTGATAGCAATTTTTTGCGCTTGGAGGCTCCCGTTGCACATGATGACGGTGTACCTGTAGTCGGTACGGTTCGCGCTGAATTTGTAACCGATATGGTGACGGAACAGATGTCGATATCAGACCGGGGGCAGCTTGCCTATGAGCCGGTGATCAATGAACTCGAAAATGCGACTTTGACAAGGCGGTTGAGGGAAACTGATGCTCCGCAGGTGATTTCTCGCGAACAGTGGGATTTTAGACAGGTGGTTGGACCTCGTGAAGAAGGAAGCGGCTTAATTGAGGGCGTTATCGTTCTTGAGCATGGTTTTCAACCGGGCTGGATTTATGAACTGACCTATGTGGCTCGCGGATCCATAGTGCAAGGTCTCGGATTCGCGGCGATCCGTGATTTGGTGGCTTTTCTTAAACACGATCGTTCCGAGAGCAATCCTCTTCGCACTCAGAATGGCAACCCGATTGCAACTCGAGTAATTGGTGAAGGTCGCTCTCAGAGTGGCCGCGCGCTTCGGATGTTTCTCTACGAAGGCTTTAACGCGGACGAGCAGGGGCGACGTGTTTTTGATGGCGTAATGCCGGTTATCGCGGGCGGCGGCCAAGGATTCTTTAATCATCGGTTTGCATCACCGACCCGGACGGCAACTCAACATGAGGGACATTTGTTTCCTGTCGATCGGTTCCCGTTTACATACGGAGATGAAACCGATCCGTTTACGGGTCGTACGGACGGTCTTTTGGGACGCGCTCGTGCGAGCGGGACGCTTCCGAAGGTGATGCATCTCGATACCTCATCTGAGTATTGGCACAGGAGTGCGTCGCTTGTTGTGACTGACCCGTTAGGAACACTCGACGTCGTTCTTCCAGATGAAGTGCGTGTCTATGTGTTCGCTGGTTCGCAGCACAGTCCAGCGACAAGGCCATCTAGCCGTGGTCAGCAATTGCCGAACCCAACCAACTATCGTCCGTTTCAGGAAGCATTATTTCTTGCGTTGGACCGATGGATTTCTGACGGGACTCCTCCTCCGGATAGTGTTTATCCAAAAATTGGTGATGATACTTTGGTGAAGTGGAGCGTGGATGACTCCGGCTGGACGACCATTCCAGCGGTGCAATACCCAAGTGTGATTCAGCAGCCGGAGGTTCTTGACTACGGCCCGTTTTTCGACAGTGAACGCCGTATTGACCACCATCCACCGATTAGGACTGGTCAAAGGTATGCGATTCGCGTGCCCAAAGTTGACGAAAACAACAATGAAGTAGGTGCGCTTCGGTTGCCTTCGATCGCTGTTCCTGTAGCTACTTATACTAGCTGGAACCTGCGGAATTCTTCGATTGGTTCGGAAGAGGCGCTATTGAGTCTAACCGGTGGGTACATACCGTTTCCAGTGACGGTGCAAGACCGATTATCGACCGAAGATCCCAGAGTGTCGATCAGAGAACGCTATAAGAATTTTGATGACTACTTCGAGCGTTTTATGGCCGCGACTCGTCAACTTGTATTTGATGGCTACCTTCTTGAGGAGCACGTACCGGCAATGAAGTCTATCGCGAGTTCTCACCGGTCAATGATTGAACCGTAAAGGTTATAGAGCTAATGCGAATGTGGAAATGGCTTGTTATAGTGCTGGCGGGTGTGGTCACGGTTGGCGTCGGAATCTCTGAGGTGTTCGGTCAGCGGGGAGGAGTTTTTCGAGCTTCTCGCGATCATCCAGCTATCGCTTACTCTACAGGGGACGTCGTTAACGCTGTTGAAGCGCTTAATCAAAGCATTTTGGCCGGTGATGTTCGGCTGACATTTGAGGGGCGAAGCGGATACCTTCGGTCTGTGCTCGACGCCCTTGAGGTGCCAGTCGAATCTCAGGTCGCGGTGTTCTCGCCGACGAGTAATCAAGATGAACTGATCAAGCTAGATAGTCCCCGCGCTATCTACTTTAATGATTCAGTTGCTGTTGGTTGGGTTCGAGACGCGGCGTTGTTGGAAGTGGCCGCGCATGATCGCCAGCAGGGTGTTGTGTTTTATGCACTGCCACAGCAATCGGAGGCAGCCCCACAGTTTGGTAGAAATGACCGATGTCTGGCGTGCCATCTGTCCTGGGATACTCTTGGCGTGCCTGGATTGCAAGTGCTAAGCATGGCACCGCTACCAGATGATCCAAATGCCTATGCTTCAGGTTTTGTTTCCGATCACCGTAGTCGCCTTGAGGACCGCTGGGGCGGATGGTATGTCACTGGGTCTCATGGAGACACCGCACACATGGGAAACGTTGCAGTGTTCAACGTAGAGGACCCGACGGCGACTTTTGGTCTGGTTCCGCCAGTAATTGACTCACTTGATGGACAGTTTGACATGGATGGCTATTTGTCTCCTTACAGTGACGTTGTTGCCTTAATGGTTCTAAATCACCAAACACACATGACCAATCTGATTACGAGAATTGGTTGGGAGACAAGACGCATTGAGTTTCGAGATGACGGGCAATCGATTGACGACCCACGGTTTCAGGACGTATTGGAAGAGGCCGCGATTGAATTTGTTGACTACCTGCTCTTTATAGACGAGGCGCCGGTGCCGGACGATGTTTCGGGAATGTCGGGATTTGCGAAGATGTTTTCGACGCAGGGACCGTACGACGAACAAGGGCGATCTCTTCGAGAGGTCGGACTTAACGGGCGCTTGTTCCGCTACCCCTGTAGTTACATGATTTATTCAGAGGCGTTTGAGGCTCTACCGGTTTTGGCAAAGAACCTGATCTATAAGCGGATGTGGCAAGTGCTTTCGGGTCAACTTTCTGAAGGGCCGTACTCCAAATACACGCGTGTTGAGCGAATGTCGGTCGTTGAGATTCTCCGTCAGACTAAGTCGGACTTGCCAGATTATTTTCTCGAAACCGTTCACTGACAAGTGGGCGATAATGCCGAATTTTTCGCAAAAATGCTGTTCTGAACACCGAGAAAATCCGTGCCGGATTGGGCGCTAGAAGCGTTATGCCCTTGTTAAAAAAAACGGTAACTAAAACAAGGATCCGAAGAACGGTAGCAACGGTGTTGCGCCGCGTGTAAAATAGCCACAGGTCGAAATCCACGTTTTGGAGGCAGCAATGGCCGGTAGGCACGCTTTCAGTGTTAGTTTCGCAATCTTGACTGCGGTACTCCTGTTCGCGATTGGGGTAGCCGAAGGTCAAACATTCGACGGCAGACCTAGCCAGGTTCGCGAGACTCGCCTGTCGGAGGATGCCGTAATCGACCGGTATTGTTTGTCCTGTCACAACAACCGCCTTGAAACGGGTGGCTTGTCTCTGGAAGATGTCAATTCGTCCGACGTTGGCAGCCATCCTGAGATATGGGAAAAGGTTGTCAAGAAACTTCGTTCCGGCGCGATGCCACCGCGACCTCGACCACGTCCAGCCCCGAGTACATACAAACGCATGGTTAGTTACCTTGAGACGGCTTTGGACGATGTGAGCAAAGAGAAGTTCGACCCTGGTCGTACCGAGACGTTTCGACGTCTCACTCGGACGGAATACCAGAATTCTATTCGCGATCTCTTGGCTCTGGACATCGATGTGACCGAGATGTTGCCGCGTGATGATGTTGCGTTCGGTTTTGATAACGTCAACAGTGGCGGATTGTCTCCAACTTTAATGGAACGTTATTTGGCTGCATCTCAGAAGGTCAGTCGTTTGGCAGTTGGAGGTCAGTTGCCAGCGCCAGATAGTCGGATAGTGATTGTGCCGACTGACAAAACACAGGAAGACCATCTTGATGGTTTGCCGTTTGGTACTCGCGGAGGAACAGCAATCCAGTATGTGTTTCCAGCCGATGGCGATTATGAGATTCAGGTTCGGCTTCAACGTAATAGGAACGAGAATGTTGAAGGGCTGACTGAGCCTCATGATGTGGAATTGGCTCTCGACGGCAATCGGCTCGCCGTGTTCACGATGGAACCAAGCCGCAACATGCTCTTGCAGGCTAACGCGGTCTATTACGCTGATGAAGGAACAGACAATCATTTGAACATTCGAACTTCTGTTGCTGCCGGTCCACATACGGTAACTGCTACGTTTCTCAAGAAAAATTCGGCGTTGATTGAGACGACGCGTCAACCGTATGAGGCGCACTTCAATATGGACCGTCATCCACGTCAGCAACCGGCGGTCCGTTCTGTTTCTATCGTGGGTCCATTTGATCCCGTTGGAGTTGGGGAGACGCCTAGTCGGTCGCGTATTTTTAGTTGCCGTCCAGTGACCGAATCTCGCGAAGAAGCGCGTGACTGCGCCACTGGGGTCATTGAGCGACTTGCGAGGAGAGCATATCGCCGGCCCGTAACGGTTGATGATTTTGAGCAACTGCTGTCATTTTACGATCGCGGTTATGTGGAGGGCGGGTTCGAAATCGGGATCGAAACTGCGATTAGGGCACTTCTTGCCAGTCCAGAGTTTCTATTTCGTGTCGAGAGTGACCCCGGTGGACTTGCGCCTGGAACTCCGTACCGGTTGAGTGACCTCGAACTAGCGTCACGTCTGTCATTTTTTCTCTGGAGTAGTCTTCCTGACGACGAACTATTGGACTTGGCTACTTCTCGTCAGCTGAGTAGCCCCGAAATTTTCAGAGCTCAGGTAAGGCGCATGCTCGTCGATCGACGCGCTGAGGCATTGACGGCGAATTTCGCTTCGCAGTGGCTTCACCTTCGAAATTTGGATGCATCGCAGCCTGATGCGCGGCGG
>Ga0310120_10000039_pt1 | contig 89576 bp, 66 predicted proteins | sample CB27_AW_983_MG_FD_203506 | JGI IMG/M metagenome (GOLD analysis project Ga0310120, IMG submission 203506) | Marine microbial communities from Western Arctic Ocean, Canada - CB27_AW_983 | ecosystem: Environmental > Aquatic > Marine > Oceanic | place: Canada: Western Arctic Ocean | collected...
GAACTCCGTATCAACGGCCGTGCAGTGAAAAAATACATCCGCCCCGCCGGACATGGGTTGAATGAACCCAAAGCCCTTGTCCGTTGAAATCGAGAGTATCTTTCCGGCAAACATCGAGGAAACATCCCGCAAGAAGAAAATTTAACAGGCTGTGTCTTTCGAATCTAGAGGCCGCCAGGCCGCCGCTGGTGGGCGACACAACCCGATCGCCGTCCGGTCCACGGCCGGCCGGCCTGGCAGCCATTCTCGTGGTGTGACGGCGGCCTGCGAGGACGATCATACCCCCGTTTTGGCAAGCCGTCGGAAATCTGATCCGCGACCCCCAGTCTCCCCAACCCAGCCCCGGCATTCAACCCGCCAGATCCGAACCACGCCCCCACCCCTCGCTCGGCGGGTACCGGGAGATAACGCGTGTTCACGGAGGCGCCAGTTGTACGGGCAACGTGTGGCTTGGCAGAATGTGTCCTGACAACATTCCGCAAGACGAAATCATGATGCGACGGTATGCCAGGTGGGTTGCCATCACGCTGTTGTTGGGTGGGTGTGGTGACAGTCCCAGGACTCAGACCCCCGCGATCACCGAATACAACAAAGGTGGTCATTTCGCTGAACGCGAAGACTGGGATACCGCGATCGCTTGCTACACGGAGGCCATCCGCCTGAACCCTGACTTCGCGGCGGCCTACAACAACCGGGGGTTCGCGTACCTCAAGAACGACGAGATCGAGCAGGCGATCAAGGACCTCTCGGAAGCCATCCGCCTGAAGCCGGACTTCGCGATCTTCCTGAATCCGGATGAGTACGAGGGGGGCGACGTCCGGTTCCCGGAATTCGGCTCGAAGACCTACAGGGCGACGACAGGTGGGGCCGTGGTCTTCTCGTGTTCACTGCTGCACGAGGTCCTGCCGATGATCCGCGGACGGCGTTTTGCCTTCCTGCCCTTCCTCTATGACGATGCGGCCGCCGAACTGCGCGATGCCAACCTGCGGTTCCTCGAGGAGTGAGCCGACCGCGGTCGTAGCCGGACGGCACAGCGTCGTCGGGGCCGGGACAAGACGGCGAGGACGTGGGATCTCTCAGCACTGGACAGGCCCAGGTGGCCGCGACCGGATCGGCCAGACGCTGATCGATCGTTGCCATGTCACCGAAGGCCCGGGGGTTCGAGTTCTCCGGCGTGTCCCGGCGTCGTCGCCGTCGCGAGGGAGAAGCGGAGCGTTGCGCGGCGGTCTCGGCTAGCGGAGCAGTGCTGCCTCGACTGCCAGGCCCGGCCCGAATCCGAGCAGCACACAGGGCCGGGCCGCTCCCCGGTCGCGCAGTCGCTCGAGGATGAACAGCAGCGTCGGCGAGGACATGTTGCCGAACTCGGCGAGGATTTCCCGGGACGGATCGAGCAGGTGCCCGGCCAGGCCGACCGCCTCGGCGCAGGCCGTGAGAACTCTCGGGCCGCCGGGATGAATGGCCCACGAACCGATCTCGTCGACCGACAAACCGTGTTCACCAAGCCACCGCTCGAGCCATCCCGGGAGGTGGCGGCGGATGTAATCGGGGACCTGCGACGACAGCGACATTTCGAATCCATGGTCGCCGATCCGCCAGCTCATCGCCCCGGCGGTGCCGGCGATGATCGTGGACCCCGATGCCGCCAGCGACCAGTTGGCCCGGCCTGTCGCGGGGGCACGGCGCCCCACGACCGCGGCCGCTCCGTCGGCGAACAGCGCGTTGGCCACGATTTTCTCCGGGTCCCAGCCGTACTGGTGATGCAGGCTGCACAGTTCGACGGCACAGACGACGACGCGGGCGTCCGGGTCGGCATCGGTGAACGCCCTGGCCACCCTGAGCCCGTTGAGCGCCCCATGACACCCCATGAAGCCGACATGGGTTCGGGCGACATCCGCCGGGAAGCCCAGGGCATCGACCAGGGACAGGTCGAATCCCGGTGCGGCGAAGCCGCTGCAGGACACGGTCACAAGATGTGTCACGTCGGCCGGCGAGGTCTCGGCTTCCCGCAGGGCGGTGGTTGTCACCTCACAGGCCAACGGCGCGGCGTCACTCTCGTAGCGCCGCATCCGGCTGGCCATCGTCGGGCCGTGATCGTCGGATGAGGTCGCCGGCTGGTAGAACGACTGGCGAGCCGGCGTGTGGTTGGTCGAGGACTCGAGGACGACGCTGTGTCGCGTGCGGACACCGGTTCGACGGTGAATGGCCTGCAGCACCCGCAGTTGCCCCGAGCCTTGCCAGCAGGATGACTCGGCCAGCGTCGCCGCGTCGAGTTGGTCGATCGAGTGTTCCGGGGTCGCCGTACCGATGCCGAGGATTTCAAAACTCATGAGGAAGGCTTCCTGGTTGTGTCACGTGAGTCGGCTGGCCCGGCGAGGTTGGTCGGAGGTTGATTGAGGTGTTTGACGACGGGACGCAGCAGCCACGGGAAGAGTGCAACGGTGGACAGCGCGGCGCGAACCGCTCGCGGATGTCTCGCCAGCCGTGCCAGCCAGCGACACCAGTGTTGCCGACCGTGAACCAGCCGGCGGTGGCGAGACAGCCATTCCCGTTCGACCCGCCGGTCCCAGCTCTCCAGTCGACTCGACACCAACGAGGCGGCGGCTGCCCCGCTGCACAGCGCGGTGGCAATCCCCTCGCCGGTGAACGGTTCGACATACCCCGCCGCATCGCCCAACAGCAGAACCCGGTTTCCGGCCGGTCGCAGCAATCTGCGGGTCAGCCGTACGGTGCCCGACCAGTTGGCCGACTCCAAGCCGTCGATGGCTCCAAACCCGGACTCCTGCAGCACCCTGGCGATCGGCTCGGCCTGCCGGCCGCGGCCCTTCAGGAACCCCGGATCCAGCGCGGCGGCAATGTTCAGGCTGCCGTCTTCCACCCGGACCAGTCCGACATAGCCCCCCCTGGCAACCGCCATGAAGATCGTGCCGGTTTCGTAACTGTCGGGGAAATCCCTGACGACTGCGCCGAAGCCGATGCGGGAGGCGGTGGCCAGGGTGCTGCGGAACTCGCCATGCCGCTTCAGGGTCGAGTTTCCCAGGCCGTCCGAGAGCAGGACGACCCTGGCAGGGACCGTGCAGGTGGCGTTCTCGCGGGAAACGAGCTGGACATCTCGGGAGCATCCGTCCTCCGAGGCGTCAGCCAGGGTGGCCGTCGTTTCCGGCAGGAAGTCGGCTCCCGCTTCAACGGCGGCCTCGACCAGGCCGGAGTCCAGCGCGGCTCGTGTCACGGCAACGCCTCCCGGCAGTGGAACCACCACCTGCCGGCCACAGCTTTGCACGCGAAAGCGGTCCAGCGGCACCGCGTTTGACCGTTCGAGGATTCCCTCCAGTCCCAGCTGTGCCAGGGCCGAAATCGCCCGCCGGTTGACGCAGGCCCCGCAGGTCTTGTCCCTGGGGAAGGACTTGCGATCAACCAGCAAGGTCCGCAGGCCCCGCAACGCCAGCTCTCGTGCCGCGACCGATCCCGCGGGGCCGGCTCCTGCCACCACCGCATCCCAGCTCGTGCGTGACGCGCGGGCAAGATCAATCGTGGCCGGGAGGCGGGTCATCGCCGTCTCCAGCTGAAGAGAAACCTCTGTGGCCAGTGTTGCGAGAGTGTCGCGTGATCGATGCCGGCTTGCCTGGCCAGTTGCAATGTCTCCTCGGCCGTAAAGGCGGCTGACACCGAGAGTGGTCCGTCGGTGTGGACAATCTGTGAACGTGTCAGTACCCGGGACCCCCACCGCGCGAGCCAGTACCCCCAGCGTGTTCGACGCAGGTCGTTGACCAGCAGCAGGTGTCGCGTCGCAACCGACATCCTCCTCAACAGCTCGACCGCGTCCGCTTCGTCGAGGTGATGCAGGAAGAGCGAGCACATCAGGACGTCGTAGTCGCCCGGCAGCGGATCGGACAACGCGTCCAGTTCGAAGAAACCAACACCCGGTTGGACCTGTTCGGCCTGCTGCCGTGCGTGGCGAACGGCGACCGGGCTGATGTCACAGCCGTCGACCTGCATCTCGATCCCGGCGCGTTGTCCCCGACGGGCAATCGCCACGGTGACGTCGCCGCCGCCGCAGGCGATGTCGAGAACCCGCAACGGCCTCCTCTCGACCCGGCCTGCCAGTTCACGAATTGCCGACCAGAGAATCCGGCTGCTGCGACTGAACCAGTTCACCCGACGCAGGCCGCGAAGCGCTTTTCGATGCAGCTGTTCGTCCAGCCCGGGTTGGTCCATCAACTCGTTGACGCGGTGACGCAACCTGAGGTCCATGGGCCAAGCCTACACGATCGACACCGACGATGCGTACGAAGCGGAGGGGGCTCCCGGACGACCGCCGCATGAGCCGGTCCCGGCGACTGGTTGCCCGGGTCCCTCGAGAAGTTTCGGCTGCACGCCCACCCTCGCACCGCGACCGCAAGACCCGGGTAGAGGTTCTCCAGGGCGGTACGACGCGAGGCTGGCCACCCTGTTGCGGTGTAACGTCTAAAGGTGTGTAAACATCTACACACCTTCCCACCATGCGCAGAGAGGTCCCATCAGGGGGCCCAAGAGGGTGGGTACAGCCGGCCCACCAGCTCGGGGCCGCAAGCTGCGTCTCGACGCCTGATCTCCAGGGCGGTTGTACCGCAACAGCACGCGTGATGCGGAGGCGGGTGTCAATCTGAAACGACCAGAACGCCCCCGGTGGGCACTGACAATGCTGACAAAACAGCCTGTGCTAAATTTAGCACAGGCTGTTTCCTGCGGGTTTAGGGGGTGTTTGGAGAGACGTCCCACGGGGGTGGGGGGGGCCAGGCGGTGCCAAAAGAAGCTGGCCCTGCGATCTAAATCACAGGGCCAGGCGCAGCGATGCAACAACTCGAGAATACCCCGGTCTATTTCCGCCCCCCTGGGGGGGTGTAGAGACGATGAACGCCCTCAAGGAACACGGCTTCGACGGCGTGCGGGTCCTGTTCCCGCGGGGGATTCCCGGGGGGCAGGCTAACCCAGTACCACGAGGCCGAGGCGTCCCGTCCACGGACATCGTGCCGGCGGCTCTCGGCGTGAACGACGTCGGACGTGACCTGGGAACGAACATGCCCACCGCGACCGCGGCGGTCGCCGCACCCGGCCAGAGGCCCATCGGTATCGAGTTTTCCCCTCCCCCCGGCGGTACGCCGGACGAAATACAGGGGGGCACGGACGAATCCGTGGGACCCCATAGGGTCATTAGCCTGCGCGACCGTGATTGTCTTGTTGATTCAGTGGTCCCGTCAACCCGTCGGCAAGATGATTTTGGACGGTATCTGTGACAGTGGTCAGCTTGGTGAACTCAATCTCAATGAGTGAGCCAATCTGGGCCAAGAGGTTGGCAGAGAGGTCCCATCAGAGGGCCAAAGGGGGTGAGGGCAGGCGGTGCCAGGGCCGCGGATCAATTAGGACACCGAGCGAATCACGGTCCCCAGTCCCAAGACCGAGCATCTGCAGGACGGCGAGTCACGCAGCATCCCGATTTTCCCAGAACTCCGTCCCTACCTCGAGGAGACCTTCGAGTTGGCCGAACCGGGAACCGAGTTCGTCATCACAAGATACCGGCTGAAGGCCAATACCAACCTGGGACCACAGTTGAAGCGAATCGTCCGCCGTGCTGGCCTGGAGCCCTGGTCGAACCCGTTCCGAAATCTCCGATCGACACGGGAAACTGAACTGGCCCTAGAGCACCCGCTGCACATCGTTTGCGAGTGGATTGGCAACACGCCTTCGGTGGCAATGTCAAACTACCTGCGGGTGACAGACGCGGACTACGAGCGAGCATTGACCAAGGACAGCGCGCTGCAAAATGCGCTGCAGCAACCTGCCGTTTTGCCTCGCACGGGGTCGCAGCCGGAAATGGCCAATCCCACCAAACCTGCTGATTGCAAGGCTTTGCGTGAAAGTGCGGCCCGGTGCGAGGGGGCGGTTTCGGGCTCAGTGGTCCCTACTGGATTTGAACCAGTGACCTCTCGGATGTGAACCGAGCGCTCTAACCGGACTGAGCTAAGGGACCGCGGGTTGCCATCCGGCGACCGGGGGGGCCAGTTTAGTTTCTGGATGAAGTGACGTCCACTTGGCCGTCACCGGCGAGAGAACCGAAAAGAGTCCATGCCCAGCCCGGGCGACGACCTATCGCTCACCCGCTGCGTCGGCCCGTTCCTTCAACTGGTACAGCGGCAGGAAGCGGTAATAGACCTCCAGGCACAGCGTGCTGAGCGCCGTCGCGTAGATCCGGCCGCCGTAGGTGCCCCAGGGACCCCGCGGGTCCCAGCTGCCCTTGGCGTGACCGTCCTGTCGCTGCGTGGCCACCAGCAGGTTCCGCAGGCTGCCGTTCCACTTCTGCCACGGCTCGCCACCGTACTGGTACATCGCCAGCGTGCCGTAATACCAGTAGTAGAGGTTCGTCTCGGACAGCTTCGGCTTGTTGCCCGACAGGTACTGCACCGCTTCCCGGCTGGCCGGATGATCTCGCGCGATTCCCAGCATCTGCTTCGAGAACAATGCCTCGGCCGTCATTGTCGGGGTCACCGCCTCCTCGGGTCGATACGACGCCAGCCCCTTGAACCGACCCTGGCTGCGACTGTTGACGAAGTGGAACATCAGGTCCTTGGATCGTTCGGGCACCCTTAGGCCGGCGATCTCGGCACTCTTCAATGCCATCAACTGCCACCCGAACATGCTCATGTCGCCCTCCTGGCCCTTCACGTAACGCCAGCCGCCCGTCATGGGGTGCTGCTGCGAGATGATGTAGGCCACCGCCCGCAGGACGGCCGTCTTCAGCCGGGCGTTCTGTGTCTTGTCCGACTGCATCCCATAGGCCTCGGCCAACGCGTAAGTCGCCATCGCGTGGCAGTAGTTCTGGGCATAACGGGTCGCCCGGCTGCCCAGGAAACCATCGAACCGCTGCTGGCGGATCAACCAGTCGATCGCCCGGGTGATCTGGTCGGCGTGCGGTCCTTCCTCGTGGGTGTACCCGGCCCCCAGGAATGTCAACAGCGACAACGCCGTGATCCCCGCATCGGCGTGCAACCCGGCCCGCCGGTCGGCTTCGGGTCGCTCGGGGTCACCGTGCAACCCGCGTCCACCGGGATCCTGGCATTTCTGGCCATCGGGACACAGAATCACGAAGCGATCCGAATCCCAGTACCCGTCACGGTGCTGGTGACGCGACAACCACACCAGGCTGGCCTCGACTGCCCGCTCGGACGCGTCGGTCCCGCCGAATTTCTGAGCCGCCAGCCGCCTCTGCGAGAGCGTTCTCAGGCGGTACGTCGCCGGCAGGCTCAACTCGCGCCGCCGCGGTGTCGTTGCCAACCCCGGTCGCACCACGTTGGGCCGCGGTCCGGGAACCGGCAATCGGCTGGCGACTCCGTCGCGGACCGATCGGGTGGGGCCGGGTCGAGGCGTCGGCGTGCGGGCGATCCGGCCGGGAGCCTGACGGGTCGGCACCCCGTCGGACCGACCACCGGGCCGACGCCGCCTGATGCGAGTGAACCGCTCGGAGGAGGGCGAACCGGCGGCGGCACCGGTCGTGCTCTCGGCCGCATCGGCACCGGCCACGTCCAGGTCGGCCGCCCCGGCCACCGGCCCCTCGCGGCGGCGGATCGTGTCACCCTCGGCGGCCCGCTTGATCGAGATGTCCGAGGACGTCACCCGGGGACTCTCGAGACCCATCGGCCGCGAGACCCGCGCCGGATTCGGGGTCGGCCGCTCGACGCTGCCGCGGGTCGGAGCCCGGTCGATCGTCACGTTCTCCCGCAATCCCGCCCGTCCCTGCGGCCGCTTCAGCCGGCTCGTCGGCACGCTGATCTCCTGCCGGATCTCGGCCGTCGGATCATCGACCCGGAACGGCACGTCGGCACGTTGTCGTCGACCCCGCTCGGCCAACTCGATCGGCTCGGGCCGCGCTTCGGGACGGTCGGGCACCTGGGCCACGTCCTTCAACTCGGGCTCGACCCGATCGATCTCCTCGGGCTGCCGCTCGGGAGTCGTCAGTTCTTCCAGTTGCGGCGGCGTCGGCGGGATCCGATCGACCGGTTGCGGCTCGGTCTTGGGCACCTGCTGCCAGACCGGCGTGTTCCCCGGATCCGGCTCGGGGACCGGCTCGTCGGCCTCGACCAACTGGTGCTCGACATCGACTTCCACCACCGGTGTCTGCACATCGGGAATCGCCGGCGGCGGTGAAATCACCACCAGGCCCATCGCGCACGAGACGTGGACCAGGATCGAAAAGACCAGCGACTTCCGGCTGGGATCGTTGTCGCCCCAGCGGGTCACCAGCATCGTGAACAGGTGCAGCGTTGCGCAGAACAGGCCGGCCAGCAGGCAGCCCCAGAGCACCTTCGCCACGAAGTCGGGCGAGATCCCCAGCAGGCCACCGATGTGTTGAGCGGTGTCCGCGACGGCCAGCACCATCACTTGCCCTCCCGGTCGAACTTGTAGGCCAGCGAGATCCTGGTCACCTGCGAACGGTGGCAGACACCGAGCACGTCGATCACCGGCTGGTACAGCCCCTCTCCCTCGCCCCGAACCACCACCGCCTGGCCCTCGAAGTTCTCTTTCGCCTCCCGCAACTGCTCTTCCAGCTCGGCCAGTGACACCGGCCGGCTGCCCAGCAGGATTGCTCCGTCCCGGCGGACGTTGATCAACAACGGATCGGGCGTGCCGGTCAGGGGTCGGACTTCGGCCGAACTGGGCAGTTGGATGTCGTACTGCCGTTCCTGTTCGGTGAAGCGGGCTCCGACCATGAAGAAGATGACCAACAGGAAGACGATGTCGATCATCGGCGTCAGGTTGATTGCCGCCTCTTCGGTTCGTTCGGCACCCTTGAGTGGCATCCCGTTTCTGCCTCCACCACCGGTCTCGAAGCGGCCCGCCCGCGACCCTCGTGTTGGCCCCTCTTGTCCAGTATCGGCATCGCCGACGTTACACGGTCACGTTTTCGTTGATCGTCCGCCCGGTGAAAATTACCTCGATGTCAGCGATCTCCAGCCACGCCGACGCCCCGGCCGACGCCTGCTGATCTCGAGGCGACAGCGAAACAACCACTCCCAGCCCCTTGCCGATCGCGAAGTTCGAACCCGGCTTGTTGCTGTCGAGCCTCGCGGAGAATTCCAGGGTGACCCACTCGTCGCCCCCCACCGCCTCGGACGGCAACGCGTGGGCGACCAGGGTCTGTCGTTGAGCGGGGTTCTTGACCAGGCTGTTGTAGCGGCAGAACTCGAGCTTCGCGGTGGCCAGCTTGTCGATCGCTCCGTGACCCCGCAGCTTGATCCGCGCCAGGTAGCCGCCCGCCCGCGGGTTGATCAGTTCCTGGCCCAGGTACGCGACAGCGGACGGCTTGCTGCCGGGCGTGGCGTACCCCAGTCGAGCCGATGCGGACGACCGGTCGTGCCACGCACCAAATCCGGTCGGTGCGGCGGCGGCCAGCAGCGGAGTCGCTCGCCAGCCCTTCGGCCGCGACCCGAAATCGGCCGCCTTGATCACCGCGTCCTCGGCAAACCCCCGCTGGTTCAACTTGCGGCCGTCGAAAGGCCTGACCCGATCCAGCGATCCACCCGGCAGCACCCGAATGTCGGTCGCCGGACGAGTGCCCAGCAAATCCCGGATCGGTTCGCCGCGGGTCAGCTGGTGCTGGCGGCCGAGCGTGTCGTGGAACGCGCCGTGGGGATCGATGCCGAGCAGATGGAAGATGGTCGCCGTCAGGTCGGCCGGAGTCACCCGGTTGCGGGCCGGGTAGGCCCCGTGTCGATCACTGGCCCCGTAGACCTGCCCCGGCGAGATGCCGGCACCGGCCAGGGCAAAGCTGAAGACCGGTCCCCAGTGATCTCGGCCGCCCAGTGCATTGATCTTGGGAGTCCGTCCGAACTCGGCAATCGCCACCACCAATGTCTCATCGAGCAGACCGCGGGTGTCGAGGTCCTCGATCAGGGCCGTGAAACCGACGTCGAACTTCGGACACAGCACGTCCTCGAGCCGGTCGGCGTTCTGGGCATGCGTGTCCCACATCGGGTTGTCGACGGCCGAGTCGCCCGGCTCGCGGACCCAGTTGACGTGGACCAGCCGCACGCCCGCTTCGACCAGCCGCCGCGAAAGCAGCAGCAACTGGTTCCAGTTGGACATGCCGTAGCGCCGCCTGAGTGTCTCGGGTTCGCCGCTGACATCGAACGCGGTCCGGACCCGCCCGTTGAGCAGGATGTCGAACGCCTGGTCCTGGTAGGTATTGAACAACTTCGGCTCACGGCCTCGCTCGATCCCGCCGAAGTGGCGGTCGACCTGCTCGAGCAGCCCGACTCGCTTCCGCAGTCGCAGTGGAGGCACCTCGCCAAGCTGCAGGCCGGGCACGCCGTCTCCGGGCTCAGACGGGTTCACCGCGAACCGGTCCGGATCCCAGCGACGGCCCAGGAACCCGGCTGTCTGCCCGGCGGGGGTGACGTTTTCGTTGAGCCGCATGATCTGGGGGACCCAGACGGTCGTCAGCGGCGGCAGTTTCTCGCTGGGCTTGAGTTGCTTGATCAGAGACCCGAACCACGGCCAGTCTTCGGGGGTGATCCGCCGGGGGTTCGATCCCTGGTACTTGTAACCGGTCAGCACCTCGTAACCGCTGCCGGAATGCTGGTTGTTGTCGGTGGCCATCGAGCGGACAATCGCCAGCTTGTCGGCGATCCGGGCCGTCCGCGGCAGCAGTTCGCAGAAGTTCACGCCGGGAACGTTGGTCTGGATCGGCGAGAACTCACCGCGGATCCCCGAGGGAGCCAGCGGCTTGGGATCGAACGTCTCGTGCTGGGGCGGCCCCCCCTGCAGCCAGACGTAGATCACGCTCTTGGCCCGACCGAAGGTCGGATCCGAGTTTTCACTGGCACCACGGGCGGTCGAAGCGAGCAGGCCCGGCAGCGAGAGTCCCAGGCTGGAAAGCCCCCCCACCCGGATCAACTCGCGGCGATCCAGTCGATCACACAGCCGTCCCGCGTCGCCTTCCAGAGACCACATTGCAGGAAATTCCTCCCGTCTGCTGCACCCGCCACGTCTGCTACGGTCAGGATACCAGACCGCCTGCCCACTGACTATATCGTCAAACCTCACCCGACCGGTCGAGCGACAAGGTCATGTATCCCTGCCTCGTCACAACGACTAGAATGCGGCCGCTGGATTACGACAGGCCACGATCCCGGCCGGTATGCCGTGCGATCGATCACGCTGTCGGTCCTGCTTGCCTGAGAGGCCGTCGCGGCATTTCCGGAATCGGTCTCCGGGGAGAGGTGGAGCATGTCACGCGGCGCTGGCTACGTGGTGGATACCGAAGGCACCGGTGGAGCCATCACACAGAACATCCTGATCGTCGAAGACAAGCCCGAAACCTGTGATTACCTCAAGGCGCTGCTCGAACGGAACGGGTTCGCGGTCCGGGTCGCCCGTGACGGGGGACAGGCCCATTCGACCTTCGCGATGTACAAGCCCGACATCGTGCTGCTGGACCTGATCCTGCCGGGCGAGAGCGGCTTCGAGATCTGCGAACGCCTGAAGGCCCACCGCGACACCGTGCCCGTCCTGGTGCTCTCGATCATCGACCTCGAGTCCTCCCGCAACCTCGCGGCCAAGGCCGGAGCCGACGGCTACCTGTCCAAGCCGATCCGCGAAGCCGAGTTGCTTGAGACGATCAAGTCGGTCAGCAAGGCGGCCTTCCGGCGAGCCCATCGAGACAAGTCCAAGGACGAGGGCGTCATCCGCTTCGCTTGCCACTGCGGCAAACGGTTCAAGGTCAGCATCAGGCGACAGGGCAAGATGATGACCTGCACCAACTGCGGGGATCCGCTGACCGTGCCGCGACAGGCCTGATTCCGCCACCGGAGTCGCTGACGGTCAGACCCCGTATTGCACCCGGCGGCCGATCGTGCGAACCTACCAGCGACACCGGTGGGGTGTTCCCATCCCATCGGTCTCTTGGGTGGGCGGTTCGTTCGGTGCTGTGGGGAACTGAACTTGGACGCCATGGAGCCTCTCAACTTCGTCACGGTCAAGTGCCAGTTCTGTGGCACGTTTTACCGATTGACGCCCGGCAAGATGGAGGAAGGGCGAACCTGCCCGAAGTGTCACGAGACGCAGCAGGGGTCGCTCTCGATCGTCGGTGCCCCGCTCTCGCGAGCTGCGCTGGCCAGTTCGATGAGAGTTCTGCTGATCCGATCGGGCCGCCACAAGGGCAAGAAACTGCTGTTGCCCAACGAGGAGGTCACCATCGGGCGGGCCAAGGAGTGCCAGATCCGGGACGCGTCCGAGGAACTGGCCGAGCGGCACTGTTCGTTGTTGCCGACCTCCGAGGGACTTCGTGTCCGAGACCTCGACACCGACGACGGGACCTTCGTCAATCGCAAACGGATCGACGGCCCGGTCTTCATGCGTCCCGGCGACCTGCTGCGGGTCGGCCCCCTGCTGTACCAGTTGACCGGCCACGACAAGTCCGACGAAAAAGACGCCAACACGGGTGCCACGTCGGGGTCGACCACCGGGGTCGACACCAAGCAGGTTGACAAGGACACCGTGCTGTTCAGGTCGAAGAAGAACACCGCCGCCGAGGCCGCCGAGGTGATCCAGGAACACTGGGAACTGACTCGCAACCGGCCGCTGGTGCCCGAATGGGTGGACGACCAGGTGGGCGAGTAGTCCGGCCGTTTGCCTGCGGGAGGACTCGGCGCTAGGATGAGGCGTCCTCGCAACGGAGTCCTCGTCATGCGGCTTGCATCTCTGGCAACCTGTCTCCTGCTGCCACTGCTGCTCTTGGCCGGTCGCGCCCCGGCACCCCAGACCCGGCCGGTAACCATCCGCCTGGTCGATGCTCGAAGCGGATCCGAATTGCCGGGACTGATCCGGGTCACCGGTCCGGACGGGCAGGTCGTTTCTCTGCCCTCGCTGTTGAGCCGCGGGGTCGGGCTGTTGCAGAAGCAACCCCGCATCGCCACGTGGTCGGTGCTGCCGCGGGCCAGGACGGTCGCCCTGCCAAAGCAGGTGGTCACGATCGAAGCGATCTCGGGACTCGAGACCGAGCGGGCCCGGGTCGAGATCGACCTCGCCGACAAGTCACCACCGACCATCACGCTGCAACTCAGGCGGTTCTACAGTGCGGCCGAACGCGGCCTGAGGTCGGCCAACACTCACCTGCACCTGATGAAGATCTCGCGGAAGGACTGCGACCGCTACCTCCGCGAGATCCCGCGTGCCGATGGACTCGACATGGTCTTCCTCTCGTACCTCGAACGGGCCGTCGAGGACCAGAACTACACCTCGAACCGCTACACCACCGACGACCTGGCCAAGTTGACCGGTGAGTCGGGGGTCGTCTTCGGCAACGGCGAAGAGCACCGGCACAACTTTGCCGGCTTCGGGCAGGGCTACGGACACGTGATGCTGCTGGACATCAAGAAACTGATCCTGCCGGTCTCGATCGGGCCGGGCATCATGAAGGCCGGCCACGACGGGCTGCCGCTGCGGAGGGGCATCGAAACGGCCCGCCGTGACGGGGCCACCATCGTCTGGTGCCACAACGAATGGGGACTCGAAGCACTGCCCAGTTGGCTGGCAGGCAGGATCGACGCCCAGAACATCTTCGACGGCGGCATTCGCAGCAGCTACCGCGACAGCTTCTACCGCTACCTGAACGCCGGGCTCAAGGTCCCCTTCTCGACCGGCACCGACTGGTTCATGTACGACTTCTCGCGGGTCTACGTCCCCGTCAGCGGCAAGCTCACTTCCCGATCCTGGCTCAAGCAACTCGCCACCGGACACAGCTACATCACCAATGGGCCGTTCCTGGAATTCACCGTCGCCGGCCGGCCGATCGGCGGCACCATAAAGCTGGAGAAGGCCGGCCGGGTGAAGGTCCGAGGCCGGGCCGTCGGGCGATCCGACTTCGAGCGGCTCGAACTGATCCACAACGGCGGCATCGTGGCCAGCGCCGCGTCACGAACGGTGGCCGGGCACCACGAGGCGATCATCGACACCACCGTCGACCTCAGCCGACCCGGCTGGTTCGCCCTGCGCACGCCGCCCCCGTCGGTCTCGGGAGACCCCAAGCGAAGCCGCAAGACTCCGCTGAACCTCGTCGGCCGCGAACTGTTCGCTCACACCAGCCCGGTCTATGTCGAGATCGGGGGACGGGCGATTTTCGATCTCGCCGTCGCCGGCGAGATGTTGGCGACGATGAAGACCCATGTCGACGCGATCCGCAAGAACGGAAAGTTCCTCGACGACGCCGCACGTGCCCGGGTGCTTGACGTGCACCTGGAGGCCATCGCCAACTTCGAGAAACGACTGGCCGGCGAAACCGCCGGCCGGTCCCGGTGACCGCCGGCTAGTAGTCGATCGACCAGCGGAGCCCCGTGACATCGGCCGCGGCCTGCTGGTCCAGACCGGCCTCGCTCCACGGCAACAACCTCACGTTGCCATCGCCGTGCAGATGCCACCTCGCCACCGAACGCCCGACCAGGCAGCCCATCGCAGCTCCGAAGAGAATGTCGGAGAGATCGTGGTCGCGGAGGTCGATGCGGCTGTAGGAGATCAGCCCGGCCACCGCCATCGCCGGCAACCCCGCCTTGGGACCGTGGTACTCGTCGATCACCGCCGCGATGGTGAAACTGCTTGCGGCGTGAAACGAGGGAAACCCGTAATGGCCGCCGTTCCAGTCATCACTCGGCCGGGAGGTGTTGGTCACCCCCTTGACCAACAGCGTGCCGAGCCCGGCGAGTATGTAGGCATCGACCAGGGACCGGTGCATCGAGATGCTGTCCGGGTCGCCATCCTGCTGGGCGATCCACGTCGAGGCCAGCAGCAGGGGAACCTGCACTTCGGCGTTGCCCAGGTATCCAACCGCACGACCGAACCCGCCCAACCGCTCGGGATGCTTTGACGTGGACCGTCTCACGTCGGCATCGACGCCCTCGCGGATCGCCGCCGACGCCCCCGCGGCGGCTCCCAGGAACAACAGGTTCTCGCCGGTGGTGATCTCTTGCAGGTCGACACCCAGCCGTTCGACCAGTGGCCCGAGTCCGGGAAACGGCGATTCGACCGATCCGTCGTCGGTGACCACTGCCGGAGATCGAGAATCGGTGCCGGCTGCGGTGTTGACGATCGTCCCGATCGGTCGGTAGCCGACCGGCTCGACGGCGTCGTCACCGGCCGCCGCCGGGGTCTCATCTACGGGCAGAGCACGGCAGCCACACGCCAGCAACATGATCAACAGGCAGGGCGCCACCGATGACGACAGTCGAGTGAGTGCAGGAAAAATGTCGCTGATCACGGTGTCACCAGGTCGCGGCGCAGTTCCACAGTCTGCTTCGTCGCGTGGACACGAGGCGGGTCAGACGAATTGTCACAATCGTCACAGGCCAGACAGCCCGCACAGCTTGACAGGGGAACCCGCGACACCGCCAACCTCCGTTTCCTCCCGCCGTCGACGGTCGGCACGCTATACTGAAACCCGTTGTGACTCACATTGCCGAGGACCGGCCCGTGGCCACCGCCGAGACCGTCTCACGGATTGCCGCGCTCGAAGCCAACCTCTCCCGAGCACTGCTCGGAAAACCCGAGGCCATCCGCCAGGTCGTCGTCGCTTTGCTGGCCGAAGGACACGTGTTGATCGAGGATGTTCCCGGCGTGGGCAAGACCGTGCTGGCCCGGGCCCTGGCTGCCAGCATCCAGGGAAAATTCACTCGCCTGCAGTGCACGCCCGACCTGTTGCCCAGCGACATCCTCGGCACCGGGGTCTTCCTGCCCCAGGCCGGTGACTTCGAGTTCCGGCCCGGCCCCGTCTTCACCAACATCCTGCTGGCCGACGAGGTCAACCGAACCACACCGCGGACCCAGAGTGCGTTGCTGGAGGCAATGAACGAACGCCAGGTCTCCGTCGACGGAATCACCCACACCCTGCCCAACCCGTTCGTCCTGGTCGCCACGCAGAACCCCTACGAGTACGAGGGCACCTATCCGCTGCCCGAGAACCAGCGGGACCGGTTCCTGATCTGCCTGGAAATCGGATACCCGGACCGGTCGATCGAACTCGAGATGCTGCAACAGCACTACGAGGGCGGACCGCTGTCGGGACTCGAACCGGTTCTCGAAGCCGACGAACTGCTCGCACTGCAGGCGACCTGTCGCGAGGTGACCGTCGAGGAATCGATCCGCGAGTACCTGCTGGATATCGTCGGCGGCACGCGCGATCACCAGGAATTGTCCCTGGGAGCCAGTCCACGTGGTGCGATCGCACTGTTCCGGGCCGCGCAGGCACTGGCCCTGTGCGACGGACGCGACTACACCGTGCCAGACGACGTCAAGACGCTGGCCCCCGCGGTGTTGGCCCACCGTGTGATCTGCCGTGGACCGCTGAGAGACTCGGGACGTGACCGGGGACTGGGCATCGTCCGACAGATCATCGAACGTACGCCGGTCCCCACCTAGGCTCCATCTCCCCAACACACTGCGCCCTCTCTCAAGGACTCGTACCGTGACCACATCCCCGTTTCGGTCCCTCGCCGTCATCCTGCTGATCAGCCTGATCATCCCGTCGGGTTGTGCTGACCAGGGAACCGCCCCAGACAGTGGACCAGCCCCCGTGACCGGTCCGCCCGAAGAGGGAAGCTCGAAGAAGCCGGCCGAACAACCGGCCGAACAACCGGCCGAACAACTGGCCGAACAACTGGCCGAACAACCGGCCGAACAACTGGCCGAACAACCGGCCGAACAACCGGCCGAACCAAAAGTCCAAACCGCTCCGACGGCCGCCTCATCGAAGAAACCCGGTGAGTCAAAGACGCCACATGCTGGTGAGAAACGACGAGCCAACCGGTTGGCGGGCGAGACGAGCCCGTACCTGCTGCTGCATGCTCACAATCCGGTCGACTGGTTCCCCTGGGGTCCCGAGGCCCTGGAGAAGGCCCGCAAAGAGGAGAAGATGATCTTCCTGTCGATCGGCTACAGCAGTTGCTACTGGTGCCACGTGATGGAGCGTGAGAGTTTTACGGACCCCGAGATCGCCAAGTTCATGAACGAGCACTTCGTGAACATCAAGATCGACCGCGAGGAGCGGCCGGACATCGACGACATCTACATGACCGCCCTGAGTATCTACGTGAGCCAGACGGGGGGAGGGACCGGCTGGCCACTTTCGATGTTCCTCACCCCCGACACCCGCCCGGTTGCCGGCGGCACGTACTTCCCGCCCCGCGACCAGCCGAATCGGCCGCCCGGGTTCCTCGGCGTACTCAAGTCCATCAACAAGCTGTGGACCGAGGACAAGAAATCCGCGGAGGTGAACGCGAAGGCGCTGACCCAGGCGTTGCGGCAGACATTGCGGCGGCGGTTGGTGCTGGCATCGGCGGAACTCGACAAGGCGCTGGTCGACACATCACTGGCAGCCCTGGTCAACTCGCACGACACCCGGTTCGGGGGCATCGGGTTCAGCCGCAGCCGCGCCGATCGGCCCAAGTTCCCGACTCCTCCGAAACTCGAACTGCTGGCCCACGCGGCGGCCCTCGAACGGACGGACAAATCGGCCGAGAAGCCGGCGACCGAGGTGCTGGATCATACCCTGCTGGCGATCGCCAACGGCGGCATCCACGACCAGGTCGGTGGCGGTTTCCACCGCTACAGCACCGACCGCCGCTGGCACGTGCCTCACTTCGAGAAGATGCTCTACGACAACGCGCAACTCGCCGGGCTCTATGTCAACGCCTTCGCTCGCACCTCCCACCCGGCCTTTCGGGCCGTCGCCGAGGGCGTGTTCACCTACGTGCTCCGTGACATGACCGATCCCGACGGCCCGTTCTTCTCGGCCCAGGACGCCGAAACCGACGCGATCGAAGGCAAGTACTACGTCTGGTCCGGGGTCGAGATCGACCGGCTGCTCGGAGAAAAAAACGCCACGACGTACCGCAAGTTGTTCGGGGTGGTCGACAAACCCGAATTTGAACACGGCAACGTGTTGTTCCGGGCCGTGTCGCTGGAGGACTCGATCGCCGACACCAAGCAGACCGCCCTGGTCCAGCAGATGCACCGGACGTTGCTGGCGGCCAGAAAAAAACGCAAGCCGCCGCTGCTGGACGACAAGGTGCTGACCAGCTGGAACGGGCTGATGATCCGCAGCCTCGCCGACGGTGGCCGCGTGTTGAAGAAACCCGAGTACACCCGGGCGGCCTCGAAGGCCGCCGACTTCCTGCTCGCCAAGCTGCGAGACAAGTCCAAGGGCCACCTGCTGAGAACCTACCGCAAGGGCAAAGCCAAGTTGCACGCCTACCTGGTCGACTACGCATTCCTGGTCGAAGGCCTGCTGGCGCTGCACCAGGCGACCGGCGACGCGAAGTGGCTGACCGCGGCACAGAAACTGACCGACGAGCAGATCACTCTCTACTGGGACAAGACCCGCCACGGATTCTACTTCACCTCGCACAATCACGAGGAACTGCTGGCCCGGACCCAGAACGGCTTCGACAGCGTGCTGCCCTCGGGCAACAGCACCAGCATCCGCAACCTGGTTCGACTGGCCAAGCGAACCGGCCAGGCGAAGTACCGCACCTACGCCCAGCAGACGCTCGAGGCCTTCGCACCGCAGATGCGACAGCACCAGCAGCGAGGTGGCATGGGGATGTCGCACATGGCCCTGGCGCTGGCCGAGTTCCTGGCCAAGTAGCCTGTGTCCTGCTTGTGGCCCAAGGCCGAACGACGGTCTAATTGGCAGTGCCCTTTAACGAATTGGTGACCAGACATGTCGGGTGAAGATACCAGGCAGGCGGTCGAGCAGGCGGTCGGACTGCAGTGGCCCGACTGGGTGCTGATCGTGCTCTACGCTGCCTCGACGATCGGGCTGGGCCTGTATTTCAGCCGTCGGCAGAAGTCGATGCAGGACTACTTCACCGGCGGCGGGAACATGAACCCGATGCTGATCGGCGTCTCGCTGTTCGCGACCTTGTTGAGCACCATCTCCTACCTCTCGGTCCCCGGCGAAGCGGTCGGCAAGGGGCCGGTCAACCAGATCTCGTTGCTCGGGCTGCCGATCGTCTTCTTCGTGGTCGGCTACCTGATGCTGCCGATCTACATGAAGTTCCGGGTGACGAGTGCCTACGAGTTGCTGGAGGAGAAGCTGGGGCTGAGCCTGCGGTTACTGGGGGCGACGATGTTCCTGGCCCTGCGACTGGTCTGGATGACATTGCTGGTCTACCTGGCCGCCGAGGCCATGACGGTGATGATGGGACTGGACCCGAAATGGATTCCCGCCGTGGCGGCCGTCACCGGCGTGGTGGCGGTCATCTACACCTCGCTGGGCGGACTGCAGGCGGTCGTGATCACCGACTTCCTCCAGACCGTGCTGCTGTTCGGCGGAGCCCTGCTGGTCGTCGCGACGGTGACCTACGATTTCGGCGGTTTCGGCTGGATCCCCACCGGCTGGCATGCCAACTGGGATTCCCAACCGCTGTTGCCGATCGAGGACGGAGCGGTCAGCTTCAAGCTGAGGGTCTCGGGACTGGGCGCGCTGCTCAGTTCCACCATCTGGTACATCGCCACCCTGGGCGGTGACCAGACGACGGTGCAGAGATTCATGGCGACCACCGACACCAAGGCCGCCCGCCGGGCACTGGCCACCCAGTTGATCGTCGGCAGCATCGTCACCGTAACTCTGTGTGCCGTGGGGTTCTCCCTGCTGGGCTACTTCGAAAAGAACCTCGACCAGCTGCCCGATTCGATCCAGCTCAAGGACAACGCCGACAAGCTGTTCCCCCGCTTCATCGCCTACCACCTTCCGGTGGGCGCCTCGGGACTGGTTGTCGCCGCCATGTTCGCTGCGGCGATGTCGAGCATCGATTCGGGTGTCAACTCGGTCACCGCCGTGGTGCTGAGGGACTTCATCAGCCGTTTCCGCAAGACCGAGATGTCCGAGAAGGCCCAGCTGAGGTTGGCTCGGATCCTGGCCGTTTCGATCGGCGGCTTCGTCGTACTCAGCAGCACGCTGATGCGGTTCATCCAGGGGAACATCACCGAGATGACCAGCAAGACGGTCAACCTGCTGACCGTGCCGATCTTCGGGTTGTTCTTCTTCGCCCTGTTCGTCCACAACCCCAAGCGATGGGCCGTCTGGCTGGGAACGATCGCCGGGACCATCACCGCCGTGGTGATCGCCTTCTCGGGTCCGCTGGCCTACCTGCTGTTCGACCGGTTCGGCATCAATCCCGAGGTGTTCGGGACCGAGTTCATCGAGTTGGAGGACAAGGTCACCGGTGAGATGAGGACCAGCTGCAATGACCCGATCAGCTTCCAGTGGATTTCTCCGTTGGCACTCGTGGTCATCGTGACTGTCGGTTGGATCGGTTGTCGGATCGGTGGATCCGGTTCGAAGCAACAGCCACCGTCACCCGTGGAGACCAGCCCGCCGCAGGCGGACGAGGTGGCCTCCAGCCCGGAGTGAGAACCCCGGGATCCCCTGCGGGCTTTCCAGCCCGAAACCACGGACCGCGTCGGACCTCCCATGTCACCATCGCCACCCCGCGGCCGGAAACGACTGCTGGCGATCGCCGGGGGACTGGCACTCGGCCTGGTCGTGGCCGAAGCCGGCCTGCAGGTCGCCGACATCCGGCCCGAGCGGTTCCGTCCCCCTCGCTGGAGTGCCTTCGACGGCAACTCGTTCCGACGCAGCGACATGTGGGCCGACGGGCTGATCAAGCAACCCAGCCCCTTCGCCGGCATCGACATGGGCCAGTACACCCCCGGTGCCCGCTTCCGCATCGAGTACGCCTCGAATCCCCGCGGGTACTTCGACGATCGCAACGGGGTCGAGATGACGGTCAACAAAATGGGACTGCGCGGGCCGGAGGTGACACGCGAGAAGCCCGCCGGAACGCTGCGACTCCTCGGGCTGGGCGATTCGTTCACCTTCGGCGTCGGTGTCGGTGAAGAGCACACGTTTCTGCGTCGCCTCGAAGGTCGACTCGCCGGGCAACAACCCGTCGAAGTCCTCAATGCCGGCACCCAGGGCTACAACACCCGCGACCAGCAGGTCACCCTCGAAAACCGCTGGCTCGCACTCGCTCCCGACATCGTGCTCGTCGTCTTCTACCTCAACGACATCTACCGCGACGAATCGGCCGTGGCCTTCTGGAACAACGGCGAGGGAGACGGGGTCTACCTGCAGCCGACCGGCCTGGCCCGCTACTCCCATCTGCTCGACTGGTGCCAGTACTCGTGGCGGGTCCGCGACCTGAGACGGCGGATGATCTCGCACTACAGCCAGGCCTACTTCACCAACCCGCGAGCCTTCTTCGCCGAGGACCGTTCGTCATCCCGGCAAATGGACTGGCCGGAATCGCGATCCGCACTGGCCCGGATTGTCGAGTTGTCCGAAATCCACGGATTCCGGGTCGGCCTGGCGATCTTCCCCGAGCTGATATCGCTCGAGAGTTACCCGTTCACGGCAATCCACACCTTCATCGACGAGACCTGCGGCGAACTCGGCTTGCCGGTTCACGACCTGCTGCCCGCCTTTCGAGGACTTGAGGACCGGCGGCTCTGGGTGCATCCGACCGATCATCATCCCAACGAAATCGCCCACGACATCGCCGCCGGCTCGCTGGAGGAATTCGTCCGCAGGCAACTGCTGCCCGACACGGCCGCCGCGGACAACCGCCAGTCGCCATGACCGACACCGTTCCCACCGCCGGCCCGAAATTCGCGATCTCGCACTCGCGGCGTGAGGTCGTGTGGCAGGCTCTCATGCTGCTGGCCGCCACGCTGCTGGCTTATCTCCCGGTTCTCGACGCCGGGTTCATCTGGAACGACGACGATTTGACGGCGATCCTCGCCCTGATCCAACGGCAGGGACTCTCGGCCGTCTGGTTCTCGTCCGAAGCGTTCAACTACTGGCCGGTGACCTGGACCAGTTACTGGATCGAGCACCAGGTTTTCGGCACCAACCCGGCCACCGGCCTGCCCCACCCCACCAGTTACCACGTCGTCAACGTCCTGCTGCACGCGGCAGCCGGCCTGCTGCTGTGGCGGGTGCTGGTTCGGCTCGAGATCCCCGGAGCGTGGTTGGCCGCAGCGGTTTTCGCCGTCCACCCGGTCAATGTCGAATCGGTCGCCTGGATCACCCAGCGAAAGAACGTCCTGGCGATGGTCTTCTATCTCGTGTCGCTGTGGCAGTTTCTCGACTTCGAGCAAACCGACCGCCGCAGCCGGCAGCTGGTTGCCATCGTCGCGTTCCTGCTGGGCATGCTCAGCAAGGGAGCCGTCGTGGCGATGCCGCTGGTGCTGCTGGTACTGGCCTGGTGGCGACGTGGCCGGGTGACCCGGACCGATGTTCTGAGGACGCTGCCCTTCTGGGCCGTGTCGATCGTGATGAGCGGAGTCGAGATCTGGTTCCAGCAGGTGCGGGCGATTGGTGACGAGACGATTCGCCAGGCGGACCTGGCCGAGCGCGTGATGGCCACCGGGCCGATCGCCTGGTTCTATCTCCAGAAGGCACTGGTTCCACTCGACCTGTCGTTCGTGTACCCGTTGTGGCGGTTCGACACGTCTGACCTGTTGCAGTGGCTGCCTCTGGCGGCGGGCCTGGCCGTGCTGTTTGTCCTGGCTTGGGCCACGCGAACCGGACTGGGCCGAGCACCGCTGGCCGCGGTGCTCTATGTCCTGCTGAGCCTCGCCCCGGTGCTCGGGCTCGTCGACATCTACTTCTTCCGCTACTCGCTGGTCGCCGATCATTACCAGTACGTGGCCCTGCCCGGAGTGATTGTCCTGGTCATCGGTGGCCTGTCCCACGCGGCACGTATCCGCAACATCGACCGCCTGCTCCTGCGGGTCGCCTCGATCGGCCTGCTCGCCATGCTGGCCGGGCTGACCTGGCAACAGGTCGGCATCTACCAGTCCCCGCAGCGGCTGTGGCGCGACACGCTGGCTCGAAACCCCGGCTGCTGGCTGGCTCACAACCAGTTGGCCAACCTTGTCGGTTCCAGCCAGAAGATCGACGACGCCCGGGAACACTACCTGGCGGCCGTGGAGCTGATCGAACGGCAGTTCGGGTCCGGTCACGTCGAGACCGCCCGCGTCCACAACAACCTTGGCATGTTCCTGGGCCAAGCCTCGCGACAGGCCGGCGAGCCACGGTTGATGCACCAGGCCATCACGCATCTGGAGACCGCCTGTCGGATCGACTCCGACCGCGGCGAATACGTCGAGAGTCTCGCCGGCGTCCTGCAGGAGCAGGGGCGGCTCGACCGCGCGATCGCCAAGTTGAACAACTTCGTCGTTCGCCATCCCGAAAACGGCCGGGTGTGGTTGCTGCTGGCCGGTTGCCTGGAAGAGGCCGGCCGGATGGCCGAGGCCGACGCGGCTCGACGCCGCGGTCGGCCCGACGATCCACGTCGACAACAGCCCTGACGTCGCGGTATCCTCGCAGCGATGGTCGACTCCGTCCTCCTGCCACCGCCCCCTCATCGCGCCGACGGCCTACGGCCGGGCGGCTGGTGGACTCGCCGTGGCGACCGCATCCTCTGCGACCTCTGCCCACGGGAATGCCTGCTCAAGGAAGGCGACCGCGGCTTCTGTTTCGTCCGCCAGAACGTCGACGGCGAAATGGTGCTCACCACCTACGGCCGCAGCACCGGTTTCTGTATCGATCCGATCGAGAAGAAGCCGCTGAACCACTTCCTGCCCGGCACCGCGGTGCTCAGCTTCGGCACCGCCGGCTGCAACCTCGGCTGCAAGTTCTGCCAGAACTGGTCGATCTCGAAATCACGCGAAATCCAACGGCTCAGTGAACAGGCCACGCCCGAGGCGATCGCCGAGGCGGCTGTGGCCACCGGATGCCGCAGCGTCGCCTTCACCTACAACGACCCGGTGATCTGGGCCGAGTACGCCATCGATACCGCTGCGGCCTGCCACCAACGCGGTCTGAAGACGGTGGCCGTCACCGCCGGCTACATCTCCGACGTCGCCCGGGAACCGGTCTTCGAGTGCTTCGATGCCGCCAATGTCGACCTGAAGGCCTTCACCGAACTGTTCTACCAGCACCTGACCCTCTCGCACCTCCAACCCGTCCTCGACACGCTCACCTGGCTCAAACACGAAACCGACATCTGGTTCGAGATCACCAACCTGCTGATCCCTGACGAGAACGACGGGCCGGACGAACTGCAGAAGATGTGTGACTGGATCCTCGAACACGTCGGCGACAGTGTCCCGGTCCACTTCACCGCCTTCCATCCCGACTTCCGGATGCAGGACAAGCCGCCGACACCTCACGAGACCCTGATCGCCGCACGTGAAATCGCCCTGGCGACCGGGCTCAAGTACGCCTACGTCGGCAACGTAAACGACGCGGCACGGCAGAGCACATTCTGCCCGAACTGCCGCGAGTTGTTGATCGAACGCGACTGGCACGAACTGGGAACCTGGAATCTCGAGGACGGCGACTGCCGTTTCTGCGGAACCTCCCTCGACGGCCTCTTCGAGGCCCGACCCGGTGACTGGGGCCGCAAGCGGCAATCGGTCGACATGTCGCAATTCGCCCTGCCGATCGTCTCGACCGGCACCGGTGAGGACGCCAGGCAAATCGACGCCATCTTCACAAAGGGGATCCCCTCGATGGCCCAGACACCCCCGGGCACCTCCGAGCAGCGAACGCTCGACGACCACCAGCAACGGGCAATCGTCGAGGCAACCGCCGCCGCGGTCCAGGCCGCCGTCCTCGGACACCCCCTCGAATGGTCCGATCCCGACCTGGCCGGCACCGCCTCGCGGACCCTCTCGGGTGCCTTCGTCAGCCTGAAGCGATCGGGCCAGTTGCGCAGCTGCATGGGCATGCAGGGCCAACCGATTCGGCTCGACGAGGCCCTGCAGCGGGCGGCACGCAATGCGGCCCGCGAGGATCCCCGCTTTCCGCCGATCTCACCCAACGAACTCGACCAGCTCGACATGGAGGTCTGGCTGTTGCACAGTCCCGAGGAAGTCACCGAACGGGGCGAGGACCGGATCGCGCGAGTGACGATCGGCCGCCACGGACTGCAGGTGATCCGCGGTGAGAACCGTGGTTTGTTGCTGCCGGGAGTCGCCACCGATCACGACTGGAACGCCGAGACGTTTCTCGACCAGGTCTGCATCAAGGCCGGCCTGCCACCGACCGCCTGGCGAGACGACGCCACCCGGCTGTTCACCTTCGACGGCGACTGCCTGACCGGCCGGGTCGCCTCAACCCCCGCCCCCGCCCCCGCCGCCACGCACGGTTTCGATGACTCGCAGGTCGCCGCCTACGCCGAATTCTGCAACACGAACATCAAGGCGGTGCTGACCGGTGGAGTCACCAGCCCGTACCTGCCCGGCGTGCCCGACGGCGAGGTGCAGGGGCTGTTGCTGCGGTCAACCTGGCTCGGCCACGCCGTACCGGTCCTGCAGGGGCGACTGGCCCTCAACACCGGAATGCCCCTGCAGGCGACGCTGTTCGAACTGGTCCAGGAAATCGCCACCCGTCTTCAACGCCAGATCGGATCAAGACAGATGGTCGGGCTGACGACCGATCTGCTGGTCCTCGACGACGCTGCAATGCACGGAACGACCGATGCAATCCAGTTGGCCGGCGCCGAACGGGGCGAACGAGCGATCGTGGTGACCGCCGCCGATCGCTTTTCCCTGCACTGGGACCGGAACACCGCTCCCGACGAACTGGCCAGCAGGTGCCTGGCCGACATCGACCTGCCCCACGCCTCGCGCGGCGCGGTCTACAGTCTCCACGGAGTCGGCACCGCAGACTCCTTCTCGATGAACCGGGTGCCTCAGGCGGTCGCCCGTTCCGGCGGACGGCCCCCTGGGGTCGCCGGCCGGTTCTACCCCGACGATCCCGACGAGTTGAGACAGCAGGTCGAGGCCTGTTTTGCCGATGCCGAATCGGCCGCAACGTCCTCGACCGACCGGGCGTGGCCGGCAGCCATGGTGCCCCACGCCGGATTGAGATTTTCAGGCGCCATCGCCGCGGCCACGTTGGCAACACTGGACATTCCCGAGACGGTGATCATCATCGGGCCCAAGCACACTCGTCACGGAGTTCCCTGGGCCGTCGCACCTCACGATGCGTGGCAATTGCCCGGCGGCGACATGGCAGCCGATCCCGAGTTGGCCAGGCAACTGGCAGAAACGATTCCGGGCCTGGAGCTGGATGCCGAGGCTCACAGCCAGGAACACGCCATCGAGGTCGAGTTGCCGCTGATCCGGCACCTGGCCCCGCAGGCAAAGATCATCGGCATCGCCATCGGGAACGGCGACCTGGATGCGTGCCGCGAATTTGCCGAGAACCTCGCCGGGGTTCTCGATCAACTCGAAACACCGCCGTTGCTGTTGATCTCCAGTGACATGAACCACTTCGCGACCGACACCGAAAACCGACGTCTCGATGAAATGGCGCTCCGGGCAATGGAAACACTCGACCCGGCCCTGCTGCTGAAGACCGTCCGCGAGAACAACATCAGCATGTGTGGCGTGCTGCCCGCGGTGATCGTGATGGAGACACTGAGTCTTCGCGGCACGCTGACCCGGTACCGGAGAACCGGTTACTCCACTTCGGCCGAGACGACCGGCGATTCCAGCCGCGTGGTCGGCTACGCCGGCATGCTGCTGGGATGAGTTCGAAAACCGGCCGCTCGGATGCAACCGGATGACCGGCGGCGTAAGATGCCCGACCAACTGCAGCTGACACCACAACCGGGACTTCCTCGATGAATGACTCGCAACCCCCGTTCGCCGCAAATGACATCGGCATCTCGCGGCGTCGCCTGCTCCGGGGCATCGCCGGCGGTGCACTGGCACTGCCGCTGGCCGGCTTGGCGTTGGCGGCCCCCGCCAAGCCGCGTCCGAAGGTGGCGGCAATCTACACGATCTGCACCTACCGCTCGCACGCCCACGTGATCCTCGAGAACTTCCTCGGCCCCTACCTGTTCAACGGCGTGCCCACCGATCCGGGTGTCGATGTCGTCTCGATCTACGCCGACCAGCGCCCCGGTCAACGTGACATGACCGGGGACATCTCCAAGGCCTACAAGCTGCCGGTCTTCAAGACGATCAACGACGCCCTGTGCGTGGGCGGCAAGTCCCTGGCCGTCGACGCCGTGCTCTCCATCGGTGAACACGGCAACTACCCCCGCACCGAGCTGGGACAGGTCAAGTACCCGCGAAAACGGTTCTTCGACCAGATCGTCGCCACGATGAAACGGTCGGGGCGTTTCGTGCCGGTGTTCAACGACAAGCATCTCTCGTATCGCTGGGACTGGGCTCGGGAAATGTACCAGACCGCCCGGGAACTCAAGATCCCGTTCATGGCCGGTAGTTCGGTGCCACTGGCCACGCGGAGACCCAACCTGGAGCTGCCCCCCGGGCAGTTGATCGACGAGGCGATCTCGATCCACGGCGGTCCGCTCGAATCCTACGACTTCCACGGACTCGAACTGCTGCAGTCGATGATCGAGTCACGGAAGGGGGGCGAGACGGGAGTGGCCAGCGTCGAGTTCCTGGCGGGCGACGACGTGTGGCAGGCCGCCAGGCAGGGGCGATGGTCGATCGACCTCGCGCACGAGGCGATGAAGGCCGAACTGGGCAAGCCGCTGGAGGACCTCAGGTTCGTGCCCGGAGAAAGCAAACGGCCGGCACACGCCCTGCTGATCAAGTACCGCGACGGGACCAAGGGCACGGTCCTGCGTGTCGGCCAGGACAGCACTCGCTGGAACTTCGCCTGCAGGATGAACGGCAAGCCGACGATCCACTCGACCGCGTTCTACGTCGGCCCCTGGCAGAACCGGAACCTGTTCAAGGCCCTCTCGCACTCGATCCAGACCCACTTCAGGAACCGCCGAGCTCCGTACCCGGTCGAGCGGACCGTGCTGGTGACCGGGACGCTGGAAGCGGCGATGCGGGCCACCAAGCAACCGGGACGGCCGCTGGAGACACCCGAACTGGGGATGAGCTACCAGCCAATCGACTTCCGGGCCATGCGCGAGATGGGAGCCACCTGGACACTGATCACCCCCGACGTACCCCAGCCGGCCGGCATCCACAAACTGAATGGTTCGTGACCCGTATCGCAACTGGCCGGGATTCGGCTACGGCCATTGGCCGTCGAGCGCCTTGAGGAACTCGACCAGGAAACCGATTTCCTGCTTGTCGAGTTTCAGCGGCCGCATCAACGGGTCGAGCTGCGGGTTCTTCACCCCCCCGCGATTGTAGAACTCAACAACCTCCTTGAGTGTCTTCACGCTGCCGTCATGCATGTACGGTGCCGTCCGGCCCACTCCACGTAGTGTCGGCGTCTTGAACCGGCCCCGGTCGGACGCGAGGCTGCTGACCGCCATTCGACCCGGATCGGGAGTCTCACATCGGCTGCCGACACCGGTGTTGTGAAATCGTTCATCGCTGAAGTTCGCTCCCGAATGACATCGCCAGCAACGACCTCGACTCTCGTACAGCCACAACCCCTGTCGCTGCGCGTCGCCCAGGACGTCGACATTCCCGGCACGAAAACGGTCGATCCGGCTGTTGCCCAGCAGCAGCGTCCGCTCGAAGTCGGCGAGCGAGCGAGCCACGTTGCCGGCGGTGACACCGTCGGTGAAAGTGCGATCGAATGCCGATGCGTAACCCGGATCCGCCTTCAGCCGGGCCACGACCTGTGTGAGTTTCGATCCCAATTCCCGGGGGCTTTCGATCGGAAACCGCACCTGGTCCTCGAGGCTGCCGGCCCGGCCGTCCCAGAAAAACAACCGGCCCATCGCGACGTTGAACAACGACGGGGCATTGCGCTGACCGAGGGCCTTGTCGATTCCGATCGACAGTGGCCGCGGGTCGGCAAACCCGTGTGCGGGATCGTGGCACGAAGCACACGCCAGCGTGCGATCCCGCGAAAGAATCCGATCAAAGAACAGGCGGCGGCCCAATGCCACTCGTTGAATGGTCCGCCGATCCACCGGATCAGCAGCCGGCGGAAGTTTCAGCCCGACCGGCGGCTTGCGTCGTGCCAGGTCGGCCGGCAGCGTGTCGGCGGGAATCGCACGTGGCTTGGGGTCGGCGCCCACGGCGGCGGACACCCAGGTGGTCACGACGACAAGAGCCACGGTCACAAGCGAACGAGGCCTGGTGGCGAGGACCATCATCTAGACTCACTTTCCGGGCCAGCGTGAGGTCACCTTCCTCGACTGCGTCCAGAACGCCACCGACTCCTCTCCGGTGATGTTGCCCACGCCAAACCGCGAGTCGTTCCAGCCACCGAAACCGAAGGGTTCACGAGGCACGGGCACTCCGATGTTCACGCCGATCATTCCCGACGACGCCCTCGAGGCGAACTCACGGGCGGCTCCGCCGTCGCGGGTGTAGATCGCTGCAGCGTTCCCGAACGGCGATCGCCTCTCGATCTCCAACGCCTCGTCCAAGTCTCCAGCCCGCAACACCGCCAACACCGGCCCGAAGACCTCCTGCTGGGCGATCGCCATCTCGGGTGTCACGCCGTCGATCACCGTGGCGCCGACGTAGTAGCCACCTTCACAGCCCTCAACGGTCGCGCCCCGCCCGTCGACCAGCACCCGGGCCCCGGCCGCCTCGGCCTCGTCGATGAACCCCACGATCCGATCACGTGCCGAGGACGAGATGACCGCGCCGAGGTCGCGGCCGGGGACGACCTCGGCCGCCTTCTCGCAGACCCGTTCGATGATGTGATCCACTGCGCCGACGGCGATCAGCGCCGATGCGGCCATGCAACGCTGGCCGGCACAACCCGTCACGGACTCGGTCACGTTCTCGGCCGTCAACTCGACATCGGCATCGGGCAACACGACCAGGTGGTTCTTGGCCCCGCCCATTCCCAGCGCCCGCTTGCCCGAAGCCGTGGCGCGGGCGTACACCGACCGGGCCACCGGTGTCGATCCCACGAAGGAGACCGCCGAGATTCCCGGGTGGTCACAGATCGCTTCGACGATCCGACGGTCACCGTTGATCATCTGGAACACCCCGTCGGGCAACCCCGCCTCGGCCAGCAACTCGGCACTCAAACGCGCCGTCAACGGGACCTGCTCGGACGGCTTCAGGATGTAGGCATTGCCCAGGGTGATCGCGATCGGGATCGTCCAGTGAGGAACCATGCAGGGGAAATTGAAGGGGGTGATCGAGGCAACCACGCCCAGCGGACAATGGTCCACCCGGCACTCGACGCCCGGACTGACCTCCAGAACCTCGCCGGCGACCAGCTGCGGCAGCGAGCAGGCGAATTCGGTCACCTCGATCGCCTTGGCCACCTCGGCCCGCCCCTCGGCCACCGTCTTGCCGTTCTCCAGGTGCACCAGCTCAGCAAGTTCCTCGGCGTGGCTCTCGAGCAACGACCGGTACCGGTAGGTCACCTGGGCACGGTCACGGATCGTCAACTCCGACCAGCTCGAGAACGCCGCCGTGGCGGCTTCGACAGCCCGGTCGAGCTCGGCAGTTGTCGAGAGCGGGATACTGGAGAGAACCGAGCCGTCAAGCGGACTGGTGACATCCAGGGTCTCGAGACCGTCGCCGGAAGACCATTGACCGTTGATCAGGTTGCCGACTGGAGAATGGGACATATCCCTGTCTTTCCTGGTGCCGTCCTGTTGCCATTTCGCCCGGGCCAGCCAGCCTAACCCAAACTCCTGTTCCCGGCGACGCATCGACGGTTCGAATCGAGTATCCTCAATCGCCCGAATTGCATCCGGCCAATTCGCCGGCCGAATCTCCAGTGCGCTTCAGAGGCTCCGTGATGGCCCACTTGGTGGCCGAAGGCCCCGAGCCCGGACAAAGGTGGTGCCAAGAGTTCCCCGCCGGCCAGGCGGTGAGGATCGGCCGGTCGCCGGAGACAGGCTGGGCGGTCGAATGGGACCGACAGATCTCGCGGGATCACGCGGAACTGCTCTTTGATGACGACCTGTTGACCGTCCGACAACTCGACGTCGCCCGCAACCCGATCCACTTCGATGGCCAGCCCACCCAGGCGTGCGCGCTGGGGTTCGGCGAGTCGTTCCGGATCGGGCGGACGGTGTTCCGGCTGGTCGAACAGCCGCCCGATCCAAAAGACCCCGGTCCCGGTTCTTCGGGTGGCTCGGGCCATCCTCACCAGGTCGGCGACTACGTGATCAGCCGACTGCTGGGCACCGGCGGGATGGGATCGGTCTACCTGGCCCGCCATGTCGACACCGGCCTGGACGTGGCCCTGAAGGTCCTGGGCAACGAGATGTCGGGGAACCCCGACCTGGTCCGCCGCTTTCAGCTCGAAGGAAAATGCGCCCTGGAACTGAAACACGCCAACCTGGTCAAGGTCTACGAAACCGGCAACGCCGGGGGGACCCACTACATTGCCCAGGAGTACATCGACGGGACCGACATCGGAGACCTGATCCAGCAACGTGGGCCGCTGGCCCCCAAGCGAGCGATCTCGATCATCCGCCAGGTGGCCGAAGCCCTGGCTTACCTGCACCAGGGCAACATCATCCACCGGGACATCAAGCCGTCGAACCTGCTGGTGTCTCGGGATGGAACGCCGAGGCTGGCCGACATGGGCGTGGCCAGGACGATCGAATCCGACAGCGCACAGGTGACCCAGGTCGGAACCGTCGTCGGCACCGTCGACTACATCGCCCCCGAGCAGGCCGACGACAGCCACTCGGCCGATGCCCGCAGCGACATCTACTCACTGGGCTGTACCTGGTACGAGATGCTGACCGGGTCGCCGCCGTTTCCCGACGGCAGCCTGACCGACAAGATCACCGCCCACGCCACGCAGCCACCGCCGGACCCCAGGGAACTCAACCCCGACGTCCCCGAAGCGATGGTGGCGGTGCTCGACCGCATGATGGCCAAGTCACCCGATCAACGGCACCAGTCGATCGAAGAACTGCTCGACGACATCGCCACCGACACGCTGATCACACCCGATGTCAGCAGTTCGGTGCTGGCGGGACTGGCAGAGAGTTCCGGCGAATTCGATCTCGAGGATGAAGCGCAGACCCAACCGCCCGCCCCGGCGGGCCCACTGGTCATCACCTGTGCCAATTGTGGTCGCTCGTACAGGATCCGGGCCGGGTTGGCAGGGAAGAGATTGAAGTGCCGGGAGTGTGGCAAGGCGATCAAGGCTCAGGCACAATAACCCAGCCACACGGCGCGATGTTTTTTTTTTGCAGGCAGTTGAGGAGGCTCTCCATGATGTTCGTTCCCCGAATCGCCGGCGGGTTGGTCATCGCCGTTGCACTGGCACTTTCGACCACCTCCCGCCTGTCAGCTTCGAACTGGCCCGCGTGGCGAGGCCCCGACGGCACCGGCCGCAGCGGCGAGCGGAACCTGCCGATCAGCTGGAGTCCGACCGAAAACGTCACCTGGAAAACCGCATTGCCCGGCGAAGGCAACTCGACCCCGATCACCTGGAACGACCGCGTGTTCCTGACCTGCCCGGTCGACGGCGGCAAGATCCGGCGGCTGATCTGCCTGGACCGCACCAACGGCAAGATCCTCTGGAAACATGACGTTCCGTTTCCCGGCAAAGAGACAACTCATCGGGACAACCCGTTCTGCTCGGGTTCGCCCACGACCGACGGCAAACGGGTCTACGCCAGCTTCGGGTCGGCCGGTGCCCTGGCCTGCGATTTCGAGGGGAAGGTCATCTGGCACCGCAAGCTCGGCAAGCTGACCCACGTCTTTGGCCAGGCCACCACCCCCGTCCTCTACAAGAACCTCGTGATCGTCCACCGGGGCCCCGGCGTCAAGACGCACCTGGTGGCACTGGATCGACAGACCGGCGACACCGTGTGGGACACACCCGAATTCGCCAAGAACAGCAACCTTTACGGGTCCTGGTCGACGCCGGTGATCGTCCGCGTGGGGGGGCAGGATGAACTCATCGTCACGATGCCTCGCGAGATCAAGGGCTACGATCCCACCACCGGCAAGGAGCTCTGGAAATGCGGTGGGCTGGGAACCGAGATCTACACGATGCCCACGATCGGCGACGGGTTGGTCGTTGGCATCAGCGGTCACCAGGGACCGGCGATGGCCGTCAAGCTGGGGGGCCGCGGGGACCTCACCGAATCGAACCGCCTCTGGCTGACCGCCAAGAACCAGCAACGGGTCGGCTCGGGCGTCATCGTCGGTGATCACCTCTACGTCTCCAACGCCACGGGAATCGCCCAGTGCATCGAGGCCCGCACGGGCACGGTCGTCTGGGCCCAGCGGCTCGGCGGAACGCTGTGGGGCACCATGCTGGCCGCCGGTGGCCGGCTGTACGTCGGCAACAAGGAGGGCGATGTCTTCGTCCTGGCAGCCTCACCCACATTCAAGCTGCTGGCCAGAAACCGCATGGGCGAACACATGAAGGCCGCCGTGGCCCCGTCGGACGGGCAGTTGTTCGTTCGGACCTACAAGACCATCTACTGCATCGGCAAGCGAACTCGCTGACCCACTCCGATGACCACTCAAGCAACCAACACGACATCTCCCGGAGACATCACCATGAGACTGACCGTTTCGCTGACAACCCTGTTGCTGATCGCGTCGCTGGCCCACGCCGGTGACATCCCGTCTCCCGAGGGCAAGGAACTGGTCGGGTCGAACTCGAAGCTCGAACTGCTCTTCACCCGCAGCGCCAAGATCGAGGGCGGATTGACCGAGGGGCCGGCGGTGGCTCCCGACGGCAGCATCTACTTCTCGGACATCCCCTTCGGCAAGGACAACGGGATGATCCAGAAATTCGATCCCAAGACGGGCAAGACGACCGTCTTCAGCAACAACAGCGGCAAGTCCAACGGCCTGATCTTCAACGCCAAGGGCCACCTGCTGGCCTGCGAGGGCGCCGGGTTCGGCGGCCGACAGGTGTCCCGGACCGACGTCAAGTCGAAGAAGAAAACGACGCTGACCAACAACTTCGGCGGCAAGCGACTCAACGCCCCCAACGACCTGTGTGTCGACGCGCAGGGGCGGATCTACTTCACCGATCCCCGCTATGTCGGCGACGAAAAACGCGAACTCAAACACCGGGCCGTCTACTGCATCGAACCGAATGGCGAGGTCTTCGAGGTCACACACAACATCTCCAAGCCCAACGGCATCGCCGTCAGCCCCGACGGCAGGATGCTGTTCGTCGCCGACCACGACAACGGCACCGACAACATCGATCCCGATGCCAAGGTGCCTCCCACACCCGGCGACATGAAGATCTATGGCTGGTGGTTGAAGAAGGACGGCCGGGTCGAAAACGAACGATTCACGATCGTCGATTTCACCCACTACAAGATGAAGGGCTGCGACGGGATGACCGTTGACGAGAACGGCTACCTGTACCTGACGGTCCGCGAAGCCGCCCGACCCGGCGTGATGGTCATCGACCCCTTCAAGGGCAAGGACGTCGGCTACATCCCCACCGGACCGATCGGCCAGGACCAGGCCACGGCCGTCGGACTGCCCAGCAACGTCGAATTCGGGATCGGCAAGGATCGCAACCTGCTTTACATCACCGTCGACACGAGCCTGTACCGCATCCGGCTGAAGACCAGGGGCTGGCACGTCCAGTACCAGGGCCTCAAGAAGAAACTGTAGGCAACCCGTTGACGATCTAGTCGGCCGAGCCGATTGCGGCGAGAAACAACTCGCCGTAATCGGCCGCCCGCTTCTGGCCCACCCCGTGGACCTCGAGAAACTCCGCCTGAGTTTTCGGCCTGAGGCGGGCCATGTCACGAAGGCTCCGGTCACCGAAAACCACGTAGGCCGGCACCGACTTCTCGTCGGCCAGTTGCCGTCTCAACTCGCGCAACCGCTCGAACAACTCGCGGTCCACGCCTTCCCACGAGTCGTCGTCCGCCCGTGTCTTTCGCGTCTTGCCGACGGCCTTGGCCGGTTTCAACAGCCGGGGAGTCACCTCGCCGGCCAGGATCGCACGCCCGCTCCCGGTCACCATCAACACGTTGTATTCGCCGGTCTTGGCCAGGAACCGCTGGGCCACCAGTTGCTCGACCCAGCCGCGCACCGCCTGCACGGAATGCTCGGCCAGCAATCCGTAGGTGCTCAACCCGTCGTGCCCGTTGTCCAGGATCCGCTGTTCACCTGATCCCCGAAGCACTTTCACCGTGTAATCGGCACCGAAACGCTCGTCCTGCCGAACGACACTCGAGATGATCTTCTGGCCGATCACCAGCGGATCGGCGACCTGGTCCAGGTCGCCGAGGCAGACGTCGCAGGCGCCGCAATTGTCACCGTCGAGTGACTGGCCGAAATACTCGACCAGAGACGCGTGACGACAGACAACGCTGCCGGCAAAGTCCCGCATCGCCTGTAGGCTCCGCCAGGCCCCCTCGGTCGGTTCAGTGTCAGAACCCCCCAGAATCGCCCGCCACCGTCCGTAGTCGCCGCCGGTGTACAACAGGCAACACTCGGCTTCGAGCCCGTCACGCCCGGCTCGCCCGGTTTCCTGCTGGTACCCCTCGAGCGACTTGGGCATCGCGGCGTGGACCACGTAGCGGACGTTCGACTTGTCGATGCCCATGCCGAAGGCCACGGTGGCGACGATCGTTTCAACACGTTCTGCGATGAACGCTTCCTGGTTGGCTTTTCGGTCCTCGACGTTCATGCCGGCATGATACGGGCGGCTGCGGTAACCACGTCGATTCAGTTGTTCGGCGGTCTTCTCGACGTCCCGGCGAGAAATGCAGTAGACGATGCCCGATTCGCCGGGGTGGCGATCGATGATTGTGGACAGTTGGTCAATGGCTCCATCCCGGACCATGACCTTGTACGCCAGGTTGGGACGATCGAACGAACCGACCAGCACCTCCGGCCCATCCAGTCCCAGTTCCTCGACGATGTCGTCGCGGACCTGCTGCGTGGCCGTGGCCGTGTAGGCGTGAATCGCCGTTCCCGGCAGCGTCTCCTTCAACAGTTTCAGTTGCCGGTACTCGGGTCGGAAGTCATGGCCCCACTGGCTGATGCAATGGGCCTCGTCAATGGCCACCAGAGACACGTCGGACTCAACCAGGGTCTCGAGCATCCCCGCCTGGACCAGTCGCTCGGGAGCGACGTACAGCAGCTTCAATTCTCCGGCCCGCAGTCCATCGTAGACCCGGCGACGCTCGGCGGGTTCCATGCTGCTGTTCAGGCAGGCGGCCGGGACCCCGGCGGCATTCAGACCGTCGACCTGGTCCTTCATCAGCGAGATCAACGGCGAAACGACCAGTCCCACTCCGGGTCGGACCACCGCGGGAGCCTGGAAACACAGGGACTTGCCACCCCCGGTCGGCAGCACGACGACCGAATCGCGGTCGTCCAGCACGCACTGTATCGCCTCCTGCTGCAGCGGCAGAAACGTGTCGTACCCCCAGTGGGTCTTCAGTGCATCGCGAATCTGGTCGATGGTCATCGGCTTCGTGCCTGTCGAAATCACGGCAGAGGATCCCGCCCCCTGCCTTTCGCGTAGCTGCCGGCGACGACCATTGTCGATCGCGATCGAGCGTCCCGGCGTTTCTCGGTGCGGATCACCTGGCTCCCAAAGCCTCCAGGGCCCGGGTCACAACAACCGCATCGGCATCCCCGGAACCGCGGATGTAATAGGGAGCGGTGGCCATCATGTGCGGCCGGTAGGCGGGGCTGACCAGTTCGAGGTTCTCGAAGATCGCCATGCCGTACTTGTAGTGGTGAGCGTCGGTGGCCTTGCGGGCAATCAGCTGCCGGGCCGATCCGGCGAACGCGTCGAGCCAGTCCGGGCGTTTTTCACCGGCAGCCCGCAACGCCAGTCGATGCGCAGCCGATGACGCGGCCACCGTATCGGATCCCACCCGGGCCAGAATCTCCGCCACCTCGCGACCGCCCGAAACCTTGCCGAGGTTCTTTTCCGGTTGGCCCGGCGGCTTGAAGATGTCGGCCTTCTTCAGTCCCCCGCGGGCCGTCGCCATGAACTCACGGAACTGCACCATCCATCCGACCGCCTGCAATGCCAACAACAACCGTGTCATGGGAAACGCGGCCGACTGGTAGGCGTAGTGCAACGCGTTGGCCGAGGTGACCGTATGGATTCCGTAGATCCCCGGCTGCCGCATCATCAACTCACCGGCCATCAGGTGCACCGCATCCCAGACCGTCTGTGCACGATAGGCCCCCTTGCCCAGTTGGTCACCCACCAACCGACAGCAGGCCTGCGGTTCGAGTTTCCGCATGTTGACCAGCAACTCGCGAACCTGCTCGGGTCGGCTGCCCGGCTGGATCCATTCGTACCGCCATTTCACCGGCACGCGGCCGTCGGCCCCCTTCTTCATCACCTCCCTGGCGAACTCGAGGTTCGATGAAAAGGTCTGATCGGCGAACGCGTACTTGTTGACTCGTTGATCGGTACCGAAGTCGAGCAACCCCAGCACCAGCGATCTCATCGCCGGCTCGGCATGACGCCAGCCGATCGTCTGCAGCGTCCGCCAGGTGTTGGCGACAAAAATGGCCTTGTGTCCGATGTTGCGGTAATCACGACACCCGTACTGCCACATCCTCTCGATGAGATGGCTGGCACCACGGCTGCGAACCAGGGCCACGATCGCCCGGTCGGCCCGCTCCTCGTCCCACTCGTCCATCGCCCGATTGAATTCTCTGCCGGCTTTCTCAGGCGAAGGCAGCTTGCCGCGGACGGGTCCCAGCTTGAAGTCACCCTCCTCGATGTCCTTGGCCTGCGACGCCTTGAAATTGTCCAGGGACCAGAACAGCGGCAGCAGTCGCTGATCGGCGGGAAGATCGAGGCTGAACTGGTGCGCCGCGTTGATCACGAAGACACAGTGGAACTTGAACCCCGGCGGCTGTGGGCTGACGTTGCGGATGCCGGCCAAAAACAACGACGCCAGCAACTGGCGGTAGGGCACTCCCTTTTTGATCTGCTCGGCCAGCATGCCCACGCACTTGTTGCGAGGCGTCCGTTCGACCAACTGCACCAGCGGCTCAATGCCGGCATGCAGCCTGACCAGGCCCGGCGTGACTTTGACCTGGTCATCGGCCAAGGCCGGCAGGCCGGTCGCTCCCAGCAGGCCACCGGCTCCGGCGGCCAGGAATTCCCGTCGAGTTGTCATCGCAGACTCTCCCTGGTCATCGGTCAACGCTCGCAGGATGGCATCGTCGGCACTCGGGTGCAAGTTGCCGACCGCACGGATACGATTGCCCTCGCAATAAACCTGGCCGCCTGAGACCCATCGACAGGCGATTCACGAGACCACCACATGAAGATCACCGACATCCAGGCACTGGGAGCCAACCTCGGCGGTGGCAACCACATCTACGTCAAGATCCTGACCGACGAACACCTGATCGGCTACGGCGAAGCCTACCGGGCCGGGCCCGACAGGTCGGTCGTGGCCGCCGTCGAGTACCTCAAGGACTGGCTTGTCGGCGAAGACCCCACGCGAATCGAGCACCTCTGGCGGATCATGCACAACGGGTCCCGCTTCCCCGGTGGCTCGATCGTCAACGCCGCGATCAGCGGCATCGAGACCGCCCTGTGGGACATCAAGGGCAAGGCCCACGGGGTGCCGGTCTACCAGCTGCTGGGCGGCCGCTGCCGAGACAAGATCCGCGTCTACCTGGGCACCGGGGGCGAAACACCGGCCGAGGCCGCTGCCGCCGCCGTCGACGCCGTCCGACAGGGATTCACCGCCATCAAGATGAGCCCCTTCCCCGCCGGCCCCGAGAAGATGCCCTGGGCCCGGGTGCTCAAGGGGGCCGCCGCCAAGCTGGAGGCCGTCCGGCGGGCCGTCGGCGACGACATTGACATCGGTCTCGACCCGCACGCCCGTCTCTTCGAACCCTACAAGGCACTCGAACTGGCCGACGTGGTCGCGCCCTTCCGTCCGATGTTCTTCGAGGAACCACTGCGGCCCGAAAACATCGCCGCGATGGGACAGCTCAGGGAGAAGCTGCCGATCCCGCTGGCTACCGGCGAGATGCTCTACACCAAGTACGAGTTTCGCGACCTGATCGCTGCCCGCGGTGCCGACATCCTGCAGCCGGACATCGTGCTCTGCGGTGGCTTGCTCGAAACCAAGAAAATCGCCGCGTTGGCCGAGGCCGACTACCTGACCATTGCACCACACAATCCCCTGGGTGGCGTGTCGACGGCCGTCTCGACCCATTTCGCCGCTTCGACCGGCAACTTCCTGATCCTCGAGTACCGGATCGACACCGTCGGCCCCAACAGCAAGCTGCTGAAGAAACCGATCCAGTTCGACAACGGTTTCCTGGTGATCCCCGAGACACCCGGACTGGGAGTCGAGGTCAACGAGAACGCGATCAAGAACCATCCGCTGCAGTACTGGCGGCGACCGCTGGTGATCGAACCCGACGGCAACGTGGCGTACCAGTAGAGACTTACCACAACAGGGCCCGGACTCGATTTCCGGGTTTACTCCTGCTTGTCGCCGTCACCGGCCTCCTCGAGCACCTTTTTCGCCTCCGGCACTTTCATCCTCGAAAGAGCCTGGCGAGCGGGCGTCTTGAGATTGGCCGGACCGTCGCGCAGCACACGTCCCAGGGCCCGAGCCGCATCGGCGGTCCCCTGCCGCTGCAGGGACTGGATCCCCAGTCGACCCAGTGACTTCGTCGCCAGGACCGCATCGGCTATCGCGTCGCTAGCCACCTTGGTCTTGTAGGAAGCCAACCCGAAAATGCCGTACTGCTGCGACAGCAGGTCCTTCGACTTGGTGCCTTCGATCAACGCCGGCACGGCCGCCTTGTTGGACTGCTGCGCCAACGCGTAGGCAGCCAGCACTCGAACCGTGATGGCCTTATCCTTGAGAGCCGATTCGAGCGAGGCCTGCGCGGCTTTGGACTTGGCACCCGCCCTCACCAGCAGCCTGACGCCACTCTGACGAACATCGACCGTCTCGGACTTCAACAACTCTCGTGCAACCGAGACCACCATCTTGCCCGCTGTCGCGATCTGCTCGAAGGCAAACCGGGTGTTACGAACCAGGTCGGTCCTCTTGAGTTGTTCGGCCGCCAGCGGAGTCACCTCGGGGTTGTTCAACTCGGCGATGACACGGGCCAGCGAGAACTGCGACTGCAGCGACTTGGTCTTGATCAACTGCTGCATCATCAACGGCGCCGCCGAAGGTCCCAGCGACTGCAATTGCCTGGTCGCCTCCTGGGCAGTCAGCCGGTTGGCCAACTGCGGAACCAGGTCCTCGACGTCCTGCGAGATGGCCTGCTCGAGAGCCTTACGGACAACCGCATCCTTGCTGTCCTTCAGCGCCTTGCGAGCCAGGTTGCGAACCTCGAAGTCGTCGTCCTGGATGGCCTTCAGATACAACGACCGGGTCTCGAGCCCCTTGAGACTCGCCAGCGCAGCAACCGCCTCGCGGCGAACCGAGACCGTCTTGTCACCCAAAAACGCCTTGAACGCGTCTCCGCTGGCCTTGTCTCCCGACTGGTACAACGCCGCGGCAATTCGCACGCGACTCGGATGCTTGGGTTGGCCGGCCAACTCCTTCAACGCCGCCGTCCCCTCCTTGCCACCGACCAGGCCCAGCGCAGAAATCGCCGCCTGCGACACCGCGGTCTCCTTGTGAGACGTCAGGGTCTTCAACGTGCCCACCGCCTGGGTCGCCTTCAAATCGCCGGCACTGCCGATCGCAGCCACCAGCACTTCCGTGTTCTTCGCACCAAGCGCCTCGACGATCACACCGGCCGAATCGGCGTCACCGGACCGTCCCAGCGCCTTCAGGCTGGCCACCTGGACAGACGGGTTCTTGTCGGTCGTTGCCTTCCGCAACAGTTCCAGCAACGGATCGGTCTTGTCACCCAGCAATGCCAGCCCCGTGGCCGCACGCTGACGGACCACCGGATCTGTATCTTCCAGCAGGTTCGTGATCGCGCTCTTGGCGCCCTTCACGCCCGATGAACCCAGGTAGTAGGCCGCCATCCCGCGCTCCTCGGGCTTCACGCTCGAGAGATTCTCGGTCAGGCTGCTCGTCGTCTTGGCCAACAACGTGTCGACCGCCGTGTCCATCTTGGGACCGCGGACGTTCTTGTAGCGGATCACTCCGCGGTCATCGACCACGTAGATCGTCGGCCAGCTACGCACGCCCCAGGCCTTGGCGATCGGTCCGCCGGTGTTCCCACCGTCCCAGAACGATCTCCACGTGATGTTGTTCTTCTTCATCGCCGTCCGCAGCCGCACCTTCGGATCACTGTTGATCCCGATCAGGACGAACGGCTGGTTGGCCAAGCGCTTCACGAGCGACCGCTCGTGGGGGTACATCGCCCGGCAAGGGGGTCACCAGTCACCCCAGAAGTCCAACACGACCACCTTGCCGCGGTAGTCACTGAGCTTGAACTTGCGACCGTCGACATCCACCCCGGAAATCTCCGGGGCGACCCTGCCGATTGCCAGGTCCGCGGGCGAATGGCGATCTCCCTGGGCCTGGGCCGAACCGCTCGACAGCAGCAGCGCCGCCGTCAGCAACGCACCCAGTCCGACTCGTAACAGACTGTTCATCGTCGTTCCTCTCGTGGCTTTTTGGCCGGATACCCAATGCGAGTCCGGACAGAGATCGTCCATTGGGTATAGGCTGTCGAAAATCGAGCTCCAGAACAAGAACGCGATCACATTTTCCGGGATCCGTTCGATCCGGACAGAAGTGGTCAGCGAGCGGACAACACGACGATGCGATATGATGTGTCTGCCGTCGCATGAAACAGCACCTCGGAGACGCTCGTATGACCGCATCGTCCCAGCTTGACCGACGCCAGTTTCTCGGCGGCACCGCCGCGACGGCAGCCGCAGCCGCCATCGGATCGACCGCAGCAGCCAAAAACGAGAAGAAGAAACTCGTCATCGTCGACTGCCATGCTCATATCTACGGCACCCCCGCTGAGGAAAAGCGATATCCGACCATCGCCGAGCCGCTGCGTCCGCCCGGAGGGACCGGGACGATTGCTCACCTCAAGCAGAACATGAAGGTCAACGGTGTCGACCACGTCACTGCCGTCCAGACCAGCAGCTACTACCGCTTCGACAACCGCTTCACCGCCGACGCGGCACGGCGACACAGCAACTTCATGGTCGGCATCTGCACGCTCGACCCCGACGAGCCTCAGAATCCCTGGGTGATGGAGTACCTGGTCGAGAAGTCAAACGTCCGGGGGATGCGGAGCATCCCGGGCAAGGACGGGCGGATGGATTCACCGGGAGTCCGCCGTCTTTGGGCGACGGCCCAGCGACTGGGCATCGTGATCAACTCGCTCACCTCCCGCGGCCTCAAGCCACAGGTGGCCGAGATGGCCGCCCGGCACCCGAAACTCCGCGTCGTGATCGACCATTGCCTGAACCTGGCTGCAGACGACAATCTCGATGCGACGCTGGCCGACATGCAGGATCTGGCCAAGCTGCCCAATGTTCACGCCAAGCTGACCTTCATCCCCACCGGAACCAGGATGGGGTACCCCGGCAAGGACCTGCACGCGGCCTGTCACGAGGTGATCAAGGCGTTCGGAGCCAACCGTTGCGTCTGGGGCAGCGACTTCCCCTGCGAACTCTGGCTGCGGCCCCAGGACATCAGCTACGCCCAGCACCTGAAGATCTTCACCCACGAACTGGGTCTCGACGAAACCACCAAGCGAGCCGTACTGGGCGGCACGGCGTTGAAACTGTGGTTTTCGCGAAAGAAACGGGCCTAGGCGGTGAGCAGTTCGGGAGTGGCCTGCGGCGTCAGGTGCGTGACGTCGTTGTAGCTTTCGAGCGTCGATCCGGCCGCGGAGAGGCCGAGTTGGCTGACGGAGGTGTTGTAGAGATCACCGAGCCATTCGTTGCCGACAAACGGACGTCCCAGCAAGGCCGAGACGAGGATCGGCTTGAACATGCCGTGGGTGATGACCGCCACCCGGTTGCCGCGGTCGGCGAACTCGCTGACCAGTTCCGCGGCGACCCGGCGAGCCCGCACCTCGGCCTCGTCGGGTCGCTCCCAGCGGCGGCACTTCCACCACCCCAGGTCGTCGATTGACTCGGGCAACACCCAGTCCCCGAATTCGTCCACGATCTGGCCACGGGTCAGCCCCGGCCGTCCCTCGTAGACCTCCGGCGACGGCCCTGCCTGGCAACCCCCCTGCTCGTGAAAGTCGACGACCACCTCGGGCCGCACACCGGTCGCCTCGGCCACCGCCGCGACCGTCTCGAGGGTCCGACGGAAGGCACTGGTCAACAGCCGCTCGGGTTGCCATTCGGCCAGCCGCGTTCCCAGTCGCCGAGCCTGTTCCCGGCCGAGTTCGGTCAATCCGGGATCATCGGATCGCTGCTCCTCGGGCAGCGAGTTGTTGGCCGACTGGGCATGGCGGATCAGCAGCAGCGGCATCGTCAGACCCCTCCCACGTCGCCGTCATTCTCCGGCAGCAGTTGTTGAACCGTGGTCCCCTCGATCTCTGGACCGATCGGCACGAACTTCAACCGACCGGCCAGCCAATCGTCGTACTGGTCGCTGTAGTGAGGACTGCCGGGGTGTCCCGACTGGCCCTGGCCGTCAACGGTCCACAACCCCGGCGGATCGTCGGCCAGGTCGACAACGTGGCGGTACCCGGCTCCGCTGGCCGCTTCCCAGTCGGGACCCAGCCCGGTGTTTCCGACGGTCAACATGTCGCCCCGAACACCTGCCCCACCATGATCGAGCAGTTCGGCCAGGCTGCCACGCCCCGAGAGCACGTGTTTGAGCGGCATCAGGTGCAACCGGCCCCACGTCCAGCCGTCGATGCCCTCTCCCAGTCGTCCAGCGAGCATCTCCAGAGTCTCGCCCATCGCGGCAACGACCTCGGCTCGACGCTGCGAGTCCTCGGCGAACCAGCCGTGCGGATCGTCTTCCAGCAACCGCCCGGCCACCGGTTCGACTCCCTTGGCCATCAACTCGACCTCCTGGGCCTCGAACCTCGCCTCGGCCACCCGCCGACACCAGGCCCTGTAGAACACGTTGAACAGCGTCGGCCCGACCTCCTCGGGCAGACAATCGCCATTCCAGTTGGCAAGGATCTCGGCTGCCCGGGTGATCGCCGGGTCCGGGCTGTCACCCAGCACGGCGACCAACGGCGGCAGGCACTCGACGGCCCGGCCCGAGACGGCGTCGAGCTGCATGCGGGCGAATTCGTCGCGATCAACCGGTCCCGGGTGGGATTCGAACATCTCGCGGATCCGCCGTCCTCGCTGCCCGCTCGACCAGCACCCGAACAACCGGTACGGGTAGCCGTCGTCGGTGATCCGGTGGTTGGCGCTGGCCAGCCAGCCCCGTTCCGGATCGACCGCGTGAGGCATCGCCTCGATGGGGATCAGTCCCACCCAGGCATCCTCGGGATCCCAGCCCCTGCGATAACCCCGACACAACGCGTTTCGGTAGGGGATCCGGCCACTGGTCTGCATCGCGATGTGTCCGTCCGTGTCCCCGACGGCCAGGACGAATGTCGGAACGTGCCACGGATGCAGTGACCGGCGGAATTCCTCCACCGATCCCGCCCGGTCCATTCCCAGCAAGGCCTCGATCCAACCGCCGCCGTAGGCCCCCAGCCACTTCAACGATACCGGGCCCGTCTGGTCGGCCGGAGCCGGCAGCAGATCGTCGACCAACGGCCCGTTCCGAGAAAACCGCACGGTCCGTTCGACCCGGTCGCCATCCCGCACCTCTATGGTCTCGATCAGTTCCCCGGCCGGTTCCCACTGTCCGTCGAACTCGAAACACCCCGGCTGCGACTCGTCGGTCCGCTCCTGGTACAGGTCCCGCTGTGAGCAGATGTTGTTGGTAATGCCCCAGGCCACCTGCGGTGTGCGGCCGAACATCACGGCGGGGATGCCGACGTAGGCCATGCCGGCGACATCGAACGAGCCGCCGCACAGGTGCACCTGGTACCAGCAGCTGACGGCCTCGAACGCGATATGCGGATCACTGCCGACCATCGGTCGGCCCGAGACGGTCCGTCCACCGCTCGCCACCCAGTTGTTGCTGCCGATCGCCTGGTCGGGATCGCCGACAACCGCACCGACGGGGTCGGCCGGATCCGAATCGCCGCCGGGTGGCGGATTCCACAACCCCGCCGGCAGGATTGCCTCCCCCTCCTGTTCACCCCGCAGGTAGTCCTCCAGCAACGGCCCGTCACCCAGTCGACGCCGGGCCAGTTCGGGCAGCACGATGATCGGGAACCGGCCAGTCAGGTACCAGCGGAACTCGGTCTCGATCGCCAGCAGGTCGACACCACTGAACGGCTCGGGCCGGTAGTCGAGCAGGTCGAACTCAACCGGCCACGCGTCATCGGACAGCGAGTCGATGTGCGCATTGATGCCCGCGGCGAAGGCGGTGGCCAGACGCCGCGGTTCGTCGGGCAGTTCGCTCCAGTGAGCCGCGGCAATGCGGTTGAGCCCTACGGTGCGGGCGACGAGATCGACTTCCAGCCCGTCGGAACCCAGGATCTCCGACAGTCGCCCCAGTCCCTTGCGACGGAGGTAATCGAGTTGAAACAACCGGTCCTGGGCCATCGCCAGTCCGAAGCCCAGGAACAGGTCCTCGTCGTCGTCGGCCAACACGTGCGGGATTCCGCGTTCGTCGCGGACGATCCGCGCGGCGGAACCCACACCGACAACTGCTGTCGACTCGGTGTCCGGAAGCCGCGCGGCAACCAACCGGCCCCACCACTGGTCGAAGGCCGCACGGTCCCAGCCCTGGTCGGCCGACACCTGGTCAATCGTCTCGCCCGCCCCCAGTCTCTTCAGCAGCGCGTGATCGCTCATCGGCCTCGTCTCGTTTCCTGGTGTTTCGCTGTCCCACCCCGGGCCCCGCTGCCGTCGCGATCTGCTCGAGTACGCCGGCGACGTCGCCGGCGTACCACTCGAGCCCCTCCCTGGACGGGTGATGATCGTGCGGCAGCAGGAACAGGGTCTTCGGCCGAGCGGGCACATTGCCACGCTCGATCAGGTCGACGGCCGGCACGCCGGCCAATTGCTCGAGACTGTTCAGCAGCGACTGCTGCTGACCGCTCATCCGATACGCTCCCGCAGCCATCTCCGCATACTGCGGCAGGTGCACCAGGACAAGGTTCGCCCCCAGCGACCTCAACCGCTCCACGCCCCGCACCAGTCCCGGATCTCGGCGGAAATCCCGCCAGGCAAACCGTGGCGTGGCCGCGACGCCTTCGATCCCGAAAAACGGATCCCCGAAGACCAGGCGGTTGTAGAGGAAGGATGAGGAGAAGGAAGCATAGTCGATCTGGCGAGGATTATCTCTCTTCCGCAACTCGAAACGTGCCACGAGGTCGGCGATCACCGCGTCACCGACTCCTCCCGTCTCGACCACCCGTCGGCACCACTCGGAATCGATCCGCGAGTCATGGAACTCGCCCACGGCCGGCCAGCCCGGATCGTCACGATCCAATCGCGTCACCAGTCGGAACTCGCCGTCGAGTTGGCGAGTCTCCTGCCAGAACCGGGCCCGGTTCAGGTCATCTCCGATGAAGGCGATGATCACCACGTCGAATGAACTCACTCGCGACTCGTCGGCCGCCACATCGATCATCTGCAGCAACCCGTGACCGCTGCGGGCGCGGTTGATCACGGCAACGGTCCCACCGATTCGATCGACCAGTTCGGATTGCAGCAGGGCCGGCCACGTCGTGCCCCGCCGCTGGATCTCGGAAAACGAGTCGCCCACGACCAGGATGCGGGTCGCCGCGTCCTGGGCACCGGATTCCGGGGGGCCGATTGCTCCGGCCGCGTTGCTGGTCCGCTCGAGCGACAGCACGGCGCGGCCATTGACCACCCGGACCCCGACCACCCGTCGACCCGGTTCATGACGGAAACCGGCCACCGGATCGTCGTGAATCGTGGCCTCGCTCCAGGCCCGGAACGTCGTCTGCGCGCCCAGCGGCATCCGACCGACGTCGGCAGCCAGCTTCACCCGGTAAGCCATCTCGGCCAGGAGCATGCCGCCGACGAGGCCGACCAGCACCACGACAATCCGCAATCGCCGGGACCGGCGGAGACCTTCCGCGGACGTGTTCGGACCGGGTCCTGGACCCGCAGGCGAACTCTGATCACTGGTCAACGTCTGTCCCCTCGGCAATTTTCAGTGCCTCACGCAACGGCGCCCATTCTCGAACCGCATCGGCGATGGCACGGTGCCCCGCCGGTGTGCAGTGGCCATCCTCGACGAAAAACGCCGGGCCGGCGGAGTCTCTGAGCGCCGGACGGAGGTCGAGCAACCCGACACCCGCCGCCCCTGCCCAGTCGGCCACCAGTTCGGCCGTCCGCCCGGGTCGATCCAACCAATCGTCGTCGACGTCGAATCCCAACATCCGGTTGAACTCGAGAGCCCGTGCGGAAACCTGCGACGCTTCGGGGATCACGGCCAACAGCAGCCTCGCCCCCTCCGCCTCGACCAGTTGCTTCAGCCGGTCGAGATGAACTCGGGTCCGTTGCCACGCCTTTCGAGAGAACTCGGCCGTGGGATCCAGGCTGTTCCGAAACCGCTCGGGATCGAGACAGGCCTGCAGGTAGCGATAACCGGGCAATCGTCCGGCTTCGGCCTTGGCCCGCACCTCTTCGGGCAGTTCCCGGTACCGCGTCTCGGCCAGTCCGGGATCGATCGCGGCAGCAACAGCTTCACCACGGATCCAGGCCACCACCTCGGTCTCGGTCCGCTCGCGGTTCGCGTCATTCACCCGTGACCGACGCTTCCGCATGGCCAATTCGAGATACGTGTTCGGGCACCAGAAGTGGGCCAGTTGCCTGAGCGTCCCTTCCGGCTTCCAATCGGCCAGTTCCTCGTCGGTCTCCTCCTCCAACACCTCGGACAGGTCGTTGCCCAGGTAGTAGACCAAGAGCACCACGTCGGGATCGAATCGCCGTCCGATCTGCCGAAAGAGAGTCACTTCGCGAATCGTACTCGTCCCCGCACGGCCCACGTTGACCACCTCGATGTCGCGTGCTGTCCAGCCCGCAGCCAGTCGTTCGGTGAAGACATCCTCGTCGGCCACTCCCACGCCGGCGACGAAAGAATCTCCCAGCACCACCAACCGCCGCTGATCGGCCGATTTCGATTCGGCCACCTCTCGACCCCGCAGCCCCAACGAATTTGTGCGAAAGACGTAGTCGAACTCGCCGCTGCGATGCGGCACGGCCGCGTCAGGTTCCAGCCGCAACAGGTGACGGCGGTGCGTGTCGGCCAGCACACCCAGCAGCCAGTCGGCCGGCTTCAACGCCACCACCACCACGATTGCCGCCAGCAGCAGCCGCTTCATCAACACGCGGCCGGGCGGGCGGGCGGAACCGACAGGCGAATGGGTAGCCGTTTCGGGCTCGGACGACACCGGCAAGTAACTCCCTCGAGAACGTGATTTGCATCGTATGTCGAGGTAGCGAAATCACGCAACCAGTCTTCGGACCCGCTCGCCGCTCGAACACCTCTCGTCGACACGGGGGTGGTTGTGGTAGATGGAACTCGGAGCCACAGGAGCATTCCTCAAGTTGACCCGTCGCCTGACACTCGTGATCCACTCGTTGGTCCAGGGCGGGGCCGAACGCGACATGGCGCACCTGGCCCGGTGCTGGGCCGAGCGTGGTGACGACGTCAGCCTGGTGACACTCGACTCGGTGGCGACTGACAGTTTCCCACTGGCCGGCGGGGTGGCACGAACCGGACTGGGGCTGGTGGGACACTCGCGGGGTTGGTTCGAGGCGATCGTGAACAACCGTCGACGGATCGCGGCGCTCCGCGACGTGTTGCAGCAAAGGTCACCTCAGACCATCGTCAGCTTCATCGATCGGATGAACGTGATGACCCTGAAAGCCGCCGCCGGACTTGGCGACCCGGTCATCGTCTCGGAACGGATCGATCCGCGACACCACGAGCCCGGCCGCATCTGGCGTTGGCTCCGCAGGCGGACCTACCCCGGCTGTACGGCCCAGGTCGTGCTGACCCACTCGGTTCGTGACTGGTGTCGACGGCTGGCACCGACTCGACCGGTGCACGTGATTCCCAATCCGGCACGCCAACCGGAAGCCGGTTCGGCACCGGGGGCCCCCTCGTGGGCCGTCGACAATCGTCGTGTCCTGCTCGGCATGGGCCGGCTGCATCCCCAGAAGGGGTTCGACCGCCTGCTGCCCGGCTTCGCCCGCCTGAGAGAGATCCATCCCGACTGGCATCTTGTGCTGTTGGGGGAAGGAGACGAGCGAACCCGTCTCGAAGCCCGGATCCGTGAACTCCGACTCGAGAATCACGTCACGCTGCCGGGATGGGTTGCCGATGTCGAGAACGCATTTTCCCGGTCCGAGTTGTTCGTACTGCCGTCCCGCTACGAGGGCTTCGGCAACGTCGTCGCCGAATCGCTGGCGTGTGGAGTGCCGGTGGTGACGCTGGATTGCCCGAGCGGCCCCGGGGAAATCGTCCGCAACGAGGTCGATGGGCTGGTCGTTCCCGCCGACGATCTCGAGGGTCTCGAACGAGCACTCGACCGATTGATGAACGACGCTGAATTGCGTGCTCGTTTTGCCGCCCGCGCCCCCGAAGTGCTCGAACGTTTCAGCGAACAGAAGTTCCTGGCCCAGTGGGACGCGGTGCTCGACGGCCAAAGCGAACACGACGTCGACAGCATCCTGGCAACCTGACACGTCCGGAGATCAATCCGCTGGTCATGGCAACGAGACCATCTCGTTGCGCAATTCCAGTACCAACGGATCGCCATCCAACTCGATGTCGTCGGATGTGATCGCCGCACCCCGTGGAACGTCTCGCACCAGCCGGGCTCCTTCGAGCAACCCCAGCGGAACCAGGGATCCCCGAACGGCCGCATCGGCAGTCGTCAGTCGTCCCCAGACGCAATAGCCGCCCTCTCCATCGATGACCTGCCCGGCGACCAGGTCGGTCTTGGTGCAAGCCACCACCTCGGCAAGGTGTTCTCTGGGGCAACCGGTGGGCCGTCCATCCAGAGCCGCGGCAGCGATCGATGGCCCCAGTTCCAACCCGATCCAGTGATTCGGCCGCCACGCCGCCGCATAGCGGCCCGACCGGTCGGTCGGGATCCCGTACTGCCGAAAACACTCGTGGACGTATTCGTGCTCGGCCTCGACCACCACGAACACGCCCCAGCGAAGATCGTCGGCCACTGGTCGTCCGTCGGTCTCGAGACAACTGACCACCTCGACGGTGCCGGCGTGTTCGACCAGTCCGCCGTCAGCGGCCGGCTTGAGCATCTCGGCCAAGCCGTAAACGCCCACCGCCGGAAACTGCAGTCCGTCTTCGGGCGGCACCAGGCCGGTAGCATTGGCCACGGCCGCCATCTCGATCGAGCTCTTGGTGCCATCGAGGAACGAGTTGAACATGCGTGGATTGACGACATCCCGCTGCAACAACTCGCCTTCGGCCCCGTAGTGATCGAAAACCGTTTCCGGAGTCGACTCGTGAAAGACCGGCAGGTGCCGGGTCCCCTTGCCGGCGGTCGTCACCGCAAATCCGCAACTGCGGGCCCAGTCGACCATTTCGCAGATCAACGCCGGCTGGTCACCGTAGGCCAGCGAGTAGACCACTCCGGCCTCGGACGCTCGTCGTGCCAGCGCCGGGCCGACCAGCACGTCGGCCTCGACGGTCACCATCACCACGTGCAGCCCCGCGTCGATGGCCGCCACCGCATGCCGAGCGGCTGCCGTCACGTCGCCGGTGCTCTCCACCAACACGTCGATCCCATCCGAAAGCACCACTCCCACATCCGTCGTCACACCGACCCGGCCACGCGACACGGCATCGGCCAGTTCTCCGGCGGTTGAAACCGGCACGATCTGTTCGGCCGGCCAACCCACCCGAACCAACGCATCCGAGGCCAGCGACGGGTCCAGATCGACCACCGCCGCCAAGTGCAGACCAGGTGTCGTGCGAGCCTGGGCCAGGAACATCGTGCCGAACTTGCCGGCACCGACCACAACCACCTGGACCGGATTCCCCTGATTTTTCCGATCCGAAAGACGTCCCGAGATTTCATGGTGCGACATGCTCGACTCCAGTTCACCGCTTTTTCTTCGCTTCTTTCCAACGATCACCCGATGTTGCGCATAGGATGCCGGCAGAGGCAACGGAGAGACAGCCATGGACATTTATCTGCCAACGCAGGCGGAAATCCTCAAAGTGTGCAGGGAGATTCGGTCGACGTGGTCGTCGCGCGAGTTGTTCAAGCGAGCCGGCGTCCCCGAACCCACCGGATGGATGCCACCCGGAACCGAACGCCCCCTGACAGCTCGAACCCGTTCGCTGCGACGAATGACCGGCGAGGACTAGGTCTCGCACGGATCGCTCTTGCTGAAGCAACTCACTTCGAGAAGTCGTAATCGTCGATGTTCTTGTCGTGGAACCGGAGCGGGTCCGAGAGGATCAGCATCGTGGGGTCCTGTCGGCTGAGCCGCACCTTGCCGTAGCCTGGCAGCTCGGTCCCCTCGCCGATCTTCTGGCCCTGCACCAGGGCATGTGCGACCCGCACGGTCAGTTCGCCGAGGGCTCGCGGATCCCAGAGGTAGAAGGCCTCGAGCACACCGTCCTTGACGTAGGCCCTCATTTCCTCGGGCATCGAATTGCCCGTCAGGGCTACGCTGCCGACGCGACCGGTCCGCTTCAAGGCCTCGGCCGCACCGGGGACCGAGTTCGAGTCGAAGGCGATCAGGCCCTTCAGGTCGGGGTGCTTGTTGAGCAGCGTTTCGACCTTCTGGCGGGCCACCTCGACGTTCTCCCGCGTCACCACCGTGTCGACCAGTTTCATCTTCGGATAGTCCGACTTGGCCTTCGCCTCGGCGAACTTCCGCCAGGTGTTCAGGTTGGCGGCATCGAGGCTGGCGATCGCGATCGCCCACTTGCCTTCCCGGTTCATCTGTCCAGCGATCTCGTCGATCAGGCTCTCGCCCAGTTCCTGATCGTCAACCTGGTTGACCATTGCCGTCCGACCACACTCGGGGGAATCGGTGTCCCAGCAGATCACCTTGATCCCTCGCTGTTGGGCCTTCTGGACAAACCGCTTTACGGTCTTGGGCTGGTTGGGTGCGATACAGATCGCATCGACACCCTGGCGGATCCAGGTCTCGATGAACTTGTTCTGTTCCGATCCACTCGGCTCGGTCGGACCGTCGTAGATCAACTTCGCGCCCAACTCGTCGGCGGCCTTCTGAGCTCCCCGACGACAGGCGGCGAAGTACTTGATGTTGACCAGCTTGGGCAGCACCGCGATCACGATCTGCTTGTCGGCCTTGCCGGTTGCACCGGTGGCCGCCGGGCTGCCGGCTGCGGCCGCCGGAGCAGAGTCGCCTCGGTCGGCGCATCCAGCCACACCGATCAGCCCAGCCACCGCGGCCACCAGCAGCGTGGTATGAGAACGAATGGTCCGAATCGGAATCGCGTGTCGTCCCGGCATCGCTGGCCTCATCCTCGCAGTCATGGCGTCGTGGATCCGACCGACCCGTCGATCGGTGACTCTCCGGAGAAAGCAGTCTTGTGGAAACCCATCGCGACCGCAATCGAATCGGTTGCCCGGGATGACAGCTAGCCGTCGTCACGCCGACCGATGCGGGTGTTCAACCAGACTCCGACGACCAGCAACAGGCCCAGCAGCAGGTACCGGAAGTGACTGATTTCGAAGGGCAGATGCTCGTCGCTCCACCCTTTTGCCTCGCGCAACCCGTCATCGAGCACCGCAACCAACAACGCGCCCAGCACCGATCCGATCAATGACCCGCGACCGCCCTCGACCCGGGTTCCACCCAGCACCACCGCCACGATCACCTTCAATTCCAGCCCGGTGGCGGTGCTGGCGTTGACGGCCCCGTTTCGTGCGGTGAAGCAGGTCGCTGCCACCCACGCCAGCACGCCCATCACCGCGTAGGTTTCCATCAACCGCCGGTCGACGGGCACGCCCGCGTAGCGGGCTGCCACCCGGTTTCCTCCCACCAACAACAACTCGCGACGCCATCGCGATCGGCTCCAGAACCAGCCACCGGCACCCGCCACCAATCCGACCGTCACCATGGCGCCGCTGAACCCCCCCAGCCATTCGTACCCCGGCACGTCGAAGAACGGCGCCCGTTCGGCATCGCGCATCACCAACTGGCACAGGCCACGGAAGAAGATCATCGTTCCCAGCGTGGCCACGATCGGCGGGACGTCCAGCCGGGCCACCAGCGCCCCGTTGAACAGCCCCAGCCCCACTCCGACCACCAACCCCAGCGGCACGGCCGTGAACCAGAACGAGGTCCCGCCGTCAAACAGCGACATCACCGCCGCAACCAGCGCCAGCATCGATCCCACCGACAGGTCAATGCCGGCGGTCACCAGCACCAGTGTCATGCCGACCGAGAGCACCAACACCGGGGCGAGTCCGGGGATCAGGTCGAGGAACTTCAGTTCGAGGTAGTCGAGAACACCCGACGGGGTCGACACGTCGGCGCCACTGACCGATGCGAAAACGGCCAACTCCAGCACCAACAGGACCAGCAGGGCGACGACCCTCACTTCAATTCCTCCATTCGGTGCTCCGTCCGATGAAGGACGCAGTCGAAGCCGATCACCCCCAGAATCAATGCCCCTTCGACCGCCTGGCGAGCGTGCGGGTCATCGAACGCATAGATCAGAGTCTGGCGGGCCAGGTACAGGAACAACACGCCCAGCAGGGTGCCCAGGAAGCTGCCCTCGCCACCGAAGATGTTGGTCCCGCCCAGTACCACCGCCGCAATCACCGACAATTCAAACCCCAGCGCCATCCGGGCCGGATCGATTGTCTGCTGGTTGGACACGTAGAGCACGCCACCCAGTCCCAGGTAAAACCCGCCGAAGAGGAATGCCGAAATGGCCAGTCGTGGCAGATCCAGACCCTGGAGCCGGCAGGCGGCCGGCGAACTGCCGTGAGCCAACCACAACCGCGGCAGGCGACCGAACGACTCACACCAGAGGGCCCCGCCCACGGCAACCAACAGGAACCAGCCGGCCCAATCGCGGCCCGGCACGCGGAAGATCTCCTCCGGCACCGTCAGATTGCCGTCGAAACCCGGCACGCCCACGTTGACCAGCACCAGGGCCAGCCCGCGGTAGGCGGCCAATCCGGCCAGCGTGACAATCAGCGCCGGGATCTCCAGCCACCGGGCCAGCAGGCCATTGCCGGCCACCAGGCCACCGGCGGCCAGCAGGCAGCCACCGAAGCAGACCACCGGCGGAGCCCCGTGCGAATATCCCATCGCAAACACGGCACCACCGACAGCCATCACGCTGCCGATCGAGAGATCGATCGCGCCGGTCCAGATGATCGCCGTCAGGCCGATCGCCGCCAGCATCTCCGGAGCAATGTTCCGCGGAGTATCGACCAGCACCGTTCCCAGCCGCGATACCGCGCCCGGAACCGTGTCGCCGGGCACCAGGCAGGCGAAGATCACCAGCAACAGCCCCACGTTGCCGGCCAGCAGCCAGACGATCCGCCGACGCACCGGAGCGGTCATCCGACTCAGCATCCGTCGGCCTCCGGGGTCGCGGTGGCGAGTCCGGCGGCCGCCTGCAACACGTCCCGCTCGGTCTGCGTCGCACCACGACATTCCGCCACCAGCCTCCCGCGGCTCATCACAAGCACCCGGTCGCTCATCCCCACCACCTCGTGCAGGTCACTGGAAATCAACAGCACGCCGTGCCCGGCCGCTGCCAGCCGATCGACAACCGAGTGGATCTCCGCCTTGGCTCCCACGTCGATTCCCCGGGTCGGTTCGTCGAGCATCAACACGCGGGGGTCGCGTTCCAACCACCGGGCCAGCAGTGTCTTCTGCTGGTTGCCGCCGCTGAGCGTTCCGACCAGCTGTCCGGGACCGCTGCAGCGAATGTCATAAGCGGAGATCATCTCGGCCACGCGACGTCGCTGCTCACCCACCAGGATCAGCCCCCAACGCGTCAACCGGTCGCGGATGCCGATGGCAAGGGTCGAGGACACGTCGTGATCGGCGACCAGCCCGTGACGTTTCCGTTCCTCGGGCAGGTAAACCAACCCGGCCTCGAGTGCATCCCACGGTGACTTCGGCTGCCACGGGCGGCCGAGCAGTTCCATCGTGCCGGCTTCGGGACTGTACAGGCCGTAGATAGCCCGGGCCAGTTCCGACCGGCCGGCTCCGATCAGTCCGGCCAGGCCCACCACTTCCCCGGCCCGTACCTCCAGTGACACTCCCTCAAACATCCCCTGCCGGGACAGGTTCTCGACCCGCAGCAGCACGTTGTCAGGCGTGGACGACAAATCGTCCCCGGCGGGGAAATCGTCCCGGGTTCGGGGAAAGACCTGCTGCAACGGCCGCCCGACCATCTCGCGGACCAGGTCCGGACCGTCCAGGGCGTCGGCGCCGGCCAGGTGGACCAGTTCGCCGTCCCTCAGCACGGCGATCCGGTCGGAGAGTTCGAGAACCTCGTCGAGGCGATGAGAGACGTAGATGATGGCCACGCCGGAATCCCGGATCGTCTTGAGGTGATCGATCAGGCGTCGCGCGTCGGGAGCGGCGAGACTGGCGGTGGGTTCATCGAGAATCAGCAGCCTCGCATCGCGGGCCAGCGCCGTGGCGATGGCCACCAGTTGCTTTTCGACGGCGGTGAGCCGAGAAAACTGGGCATCGGCGGCGACTTCGCAGCCGGCCCGCTGCAAGCGTCGACCCGCCTCGGACCGCATCGCCGCCCAGTCGATTCGGCCTCCCCAACACCTCGGCCATCGCTCGCCCAACAACATGTTCTCGGCCACCGTCAGGTGGCCACAGTACTCGAGCTCCTGGTGAATCGTCGCGATGCCCAGATCGATGGCCGGGCGGGGAGAATCGAATGCAACCCGGCGGCCCTGCCACAAGATCTCGCCGTCGTCGGGACTCAGCACGCCGCTGATCAATCGGATCAGGGTCGATTTGCCCGCCCCATTTTCGCCGACCAGCCCGAGAATCTCACCCGGGACCACAGCGAGCGTCGTCGGCTGCAAGGCCACCACTCCAGCGAACGACCGGCAGACGCCCGTCAACTCGAGCAGTGGAGACCCGGGGGATGACGACGAGTGGATCGACATCGGACCAGCTTACGACGACAAAGGAGTGCCGCAAAGAGCCCGGATGTTCGAGACCGATGATTGCAGTGGGGCTGGTACTGGCATGCCGACGGCCGGGCGGGCACAATCTAGCCGTCAGACCACGCCTCCTATTGTCCACGACCGGAGAACAGCGATGATCGCCACGCATTTCGGGACTTCTCCGGCCAGGCTGCTGGTTGTCGTTTCCACGTTGGCCCTGTGTCCCGCGTTGGTCCTGGCCGAGGACATCCCCCGCGAGCAGCATGCCTGGGGACGTTTCGCAGCCGGCAGCTGGACACGCATCCGCGTGATCGTCGAATCGATCGGTGAGAACGAGCAGAAGACAAGACGGGAACAACTGATCACGACACGATTGCTGAAGGTCGATGAGCACGGGGTGACGCTTCAGACCGAGACCGTCGACGTGGGCAAGAACGACAAGCCACAAAAGGCCAAGCCGGTGACCCTCAACTGGGACGGCACCCGCCGGAACGGACGTCGCAACGAGCGATTGAGCCTGGGCGAGGTGAAGATCCTCGGTCGAAGCCACACCTGCCAGACCCACACGATCACGCGAATTGTCGATGACGTGACCGTCACCACCAAGTCGTGGTACAGCCCCGACACCGCCCCGCACTTCCTCAGGCAACTGGTCCGCGTCCGTGGCCCCAAACCTCGCCACACCGCCCGCGACGTCACCAAGTTGAAGGCCACCCGCACGGTGGGCAAGAAGACCTACGCGGGCTGGGAAGCCCGCACGGTGGTCGCCGACCCCAACGGCCGCGCCCGGATGCTCGAATTCCACAGTCAGCTGGTTCCCGGCGGCCTGGTCGAGGCCAAAGGAGAGCGACACGACCCCGACAGCGCCAGGATCGGCACCACCACCCAGACCCTCGACGCCTTCCACGCCATCCCCGCCTCCTAACCGCCCTCACACCCCCACACCTCCCTCGCCCTGCCCCGTGCCCGACCACGACGCGATCATCATCGGCGGCGGCCACAACGCGCTGGTCTGCGCCGGCTACCTGGCCCGATCCGGACTCGACGTCCTGGTGCTCGAACGTCGCGAGTTCGTCGGCGGCGCAACGGCCACCGAGGAGCTGTTCCCCGGCTTTCGGGTCTCGTCCTGCTCCTACATCTGCCACCTGCTGCAGCCGAAGGTGATCGACGACCTCGAGATGCGGAAGTACGGGTTCGAGGTGTTGACGCTGGACCCCGAGCCGTTCCAGCCGTATCCCGACGGACGCCGACTGGCACGGTGGCATTCCCTGGAGCGAACCCAGGCCGAGTTGGCGAGCTTTTCGTTGCGGGATGCCGCGTCATTGCCCGAGTGGCACGCGTTCTGGCGCCGCGCCGCGAGCATCATCTACCCCTGGTTTCTCCGCCCGCCCCCCACACGCGACCAGTTGCGGGCCTCGGTCGCCGGCACCGACGACGCCGCTTTCCTGGATCGGCTGATGACAGTCAGCATGGGAGAGTTGGTGCGGGAGTTCTTCGAGGACGAAGCGGTGCGGGGGTCGTTCCTGCAGGTCCAGGACGTGGGTGATCCCGAGGCATCCGGGGGAGCGTTTTGCTACACCCACATCCGTTGCGATGCGTTCAGCCGTCCCGAGGATGTCGGAATCGTCCGCGGGGGAATGGGGATGATCGCCAACTCGCTGGCCGATTCGGCCCGCGCCCACGGAGTCCGGATTCGCACGGGGACCGTCGTCGAGCGAATCGTGCTTGACAGCGGCGGAGCCCGCGGCGTCGTGCTCGACGATGGCACCGAGATCTCCTCGAAGCTCGTCGTCTCCGGAGCCGATCCCAAGCGGACGCTGCTCGGCCTGGTCGGTCCGGACCGGTTGCCGGCGGATTCGGTCACCGCGGCCCGCGGGATGACGACCCGGACCGGTTACCTGAAATTCCACGCGGCCCTCGACCGCCTGCCGGACTTCAGCCAGTACTTCCCGGACGGCTACGATCCACGCTACATTGCGAGCATGAAGATCTGCCCGTCGATGGACTACTACGCGAAGGCCTGGAACGACGCGGCCTCGGGACGGCCGGCCGCTGAACCGGTGATGGAGATCCAGATCCCCTCGGTGATCGACGACACGTTGACCGAGCCGGGACGACACGTGATGTCGGTCTGGGGCCTGTACGCTCCGGTGCACCCGCAAGACGGCGACTGGGACCAGTTGCGGGAAAGCGTCGGCGAGGCCCTGATCGACGTGCTGTGCCGTTACGCCCCGGACCTGAGGGACTGTCTGGTCGACTGGTCGCTGTTCACCCCGATCGATCTCGAGCGGCGCGTCTGGTTGACCGACGGCAACATCCGCCACCTGGACATCGTCCCCGAACAGTACCTCGACCTACGGCCGATGAGCGGCTGGGGCGGCTACGCCACCCCGATCTCCGGACTCTATCTCTGCGGAGCCGGTACGCATCCGGGTGGCGAAGTCACCGGGGCCTGCGGTCACAATGCCGCCCACGCTATCCTCGACGCGCTCTGATCTCGCCGACACAACGGTCCTGGAGGCTCTCGATGGACGACATCCGAGAATTCGCCGCAATCGACGTCCACGCCCATTACGGGCCGTACTTTCGGGATGGATGCAGTGACCTGCAGAACCGACTGGCCAGCGGCGACGCCGATACGGTGGTGGCTCGAGCCCGGCGAGCGCGGACCGAATGGACCGTGGTCTCGCCCCTGGTGGGCCTGATTCCCCGCGGCCGCGCCGACGCGGCCGAGGGAAACCGCGAAGCGGCCCGAATCGTTTCGGACACCGACGGGCTGCTGCAGTGGGTCATCATCGATCCGAATCGGGCCGAGACGTACCAGCAGGCGGCCGAGATGCTGGGCGGATCACACTGCGTGGGCATCAAGCTGCACCCCGAGGAGCACTGCTATCCGATCACCGAACACGGCGACGCGTTGTTCGCCTTCGCCGCCGAACACCGGGCGGTGGTGCTGGTCCACAGTGGAGACGAAAACAGCCTGCCGTCCGATTTCCTGCCGTTCGCCGAACGCTATCCCGAGATCCGGTTGCTGCTGGCCCACCTGGGCAACGGCGGCGGTGCTGCCGGAGACCCGTCCACACAGGTCCGGGCGATCCAAGCGTCGACACAGGGTAACGTCTACGTGGACACCTCGAGCGCCCGCTCGATCCTGCCGCAGCTGATCGAATGGGCCGTCGATGAGATCGGGGCGGACCGGATCCTCTACGGCACCGACACCCCGCTCTATTCCGCCGAGATGCAGAGGGCGAGGATCGACCATGCCGAGTTGACCGATGACCAGAAGAAGCTGATCCTCCGCGACAACGCGGTGGCGCTTCTCGATCTGCCCGGAGACAACCACTCGTGACCTGCCCGAATCGCTCGCTCCCAAGTCACCCGTGCCGCGGATTGCTGTTCGCAGCCCTTGCCGTCGCGCTCATCAGCGCCGCCCCCGGCGATCGCCCGGGGCTGACACCGGGGAAGAAGGCCGGCACCGCGAAGAAGCAGAAGACGAAGGCCGGCGGCCTGAAATCCCTGGCGGCCAAACCGCTGCCACTCGAACAGGCGCGACAACGAGCCCAACTGCTGCACGACATCTACGAGTCGACCCTGCTGACAATGCACCGGCACTACTTCGAGCCGGACAAGCAACGGGTCATCCCGTCGCGGGCCCTGGAAGACGTGTTCTACACCGGGCGACGTCGCTGGGGAGTCGCAGCCCGCTGGCTGGCCGTTTCGGCACAGGCCATGAACATCGACCACAAGGCGAAGACCGCATTCGAGAAAGCGGCCGTGCGGGCCCTGGCCACCGGAAAGAAGCGGCACGAGGAGGTCCGCAACGGGACCTATCGGATGGCCGCACCGATCGTGCTGTTCGCCAACTGCATCGGCTGCCACACCACCCGCCGCCGCAACCCGGTGGCGGGGCTGGTGCTGAGCCTGCCGGTCAAGTCCGAGTGAAGCGAACGCCCCCGGCCTTGGCCGCCTTGACCATCGCCCCGTAACACTCGTCGCAGGCCGTCTCGAACTTCATGTTCGTGAAACATTCGACCGACGCACTGGCGGTGAACCCCGCCGCCTTCAGCCCGCGGAAGATCCGGTCGTAGGCCAGCACGCCCCGACCCGGCAGCAGGTGCGTCCACTTGGGATAGGTGCCCTTGTGGTCCTTGAGGTGCGAGTGAACGATCTGCTTGGCGAAACGCAGGGCCAACTTCGACGGGTCGACCCCCATCAGGGTCAGGTAGCAGGGATCGAAATTGATCCCGAAGTGATCATTATCGACGTCGTCGAAGAGCCGTTGCTGGACGTCGGGACTGTCGTTGATCCAGGTCGGCCAGATGCCGTCGACGGCCAGGTGGACGTGCTTGGATGCGGCGTGATCGGCCGCCTTGCGGATTGCCGCCACCGTCCGCTTCCACTCGACCTTCCGGTCCACCCCGTCGTGATAGCCACCCATGTGGAACGTCACCACCGTCGCTCCCAGGTCGGCAGCCAGGTCAACGGTGCCGACCAAGTCCAGGGTCTTCCGCTTCGGATCAGCCAGGGTATCGGTCAGTTGCGCGTGGGTGATGATGGCCTCGACCCGCAGTTTCAGCCGTTCGGCCGTCCGCCGGGTCAGCTTGCGACGGGTGGCATCAAACGAACGCGGGTCGGCCGAGTTGCCGTTGGTGCCCGAGACGTCGATTCCCGAATACCCCGCCTTCGCGATTCGCTCGAGACACGGAACAATCGGCATTTTCAGCCGATCGGTGTAACTGTAGGTATAAAATGAGAGTCTCATGCGATGGCATCCATCACCGACAACGGGCGCCCTTCAGGGTACGATCAGCACCCCGCCCTCGTAAAGCCGTGACCCGCTCCACACACGGGAGACCCGATCGACGATGGCCACACTGATCGCTGCCGCTACCGATGTCTCCGAATTCTCAGCTCGTTTCCAGGCCGACGGCGTGCTGGTGGTCGATCCCCTGGTCGACCCGGCCACCATCGACCTCCTGAGATTGCGGACGACCGAGATCGCCGCCCGATCGGTCCCCTATCCGATCGAACACCTGGAACTCGAGCCCGCCGCGTCGGCCGTCGAATTGTCGACTTTGCGCAAGATCAACCGCTGCCACTTCCACGACGACATCTTCGCCGCCCACACCGCGCATCCCGGCATTCTCGACGTGATCGAAGCCCTGATCGGCCCCGACATCAAGGTCTTCGGCAGCCAACTGTTCATGAAGCCGCCCGGCGGCGTCGAGAAGCCCTGGCACCAGGACTCGGCCTACTTCCCGCTCGACCCCCAGATCGTCGTCACCTGTTGGACGGCTCTCGACGAGGTCACCGTCAACAACGGATGCATGCACGTGATCATCGGCAGTCACCGCGAGGGCATCCTGGAACACGACCAGAAGTGGATGATCGGCAACCGCAAGGACATGCAGGTGCCGGAGGCAAGAATCGATGACGTTCGTTCCCGGGGAATCACTCTCTCCCCGGGCGGCTGCTCGTTCCACCACGGCATCCTGCTGCATCGATCGGGATCGAACAGCACCACCCAGTCCCGACGCGGGCTGGCCGTGCACTACATCCCCGGCGACTGCCGGTGGATCGGGCCACCCGAGGAGGAACACGAGTTCCGGGTGGTCCGCGGCCGCGACACGTCGGCCTAGCCCAGGCAGCCCCGATCGACCGACGGACTAGCCGTCGCTGGATCCGACGATGTGGCAGTTGGGCAAGGCGGCCTGCAGTTGCCTGAGGGCTCCGGGCCGCATCTTCGTCCCGGTCAGGTCCAGCTCGCGCAGGTTCGACAGCGCCCGCAGGTGCCTCAGACCCGAATCGGTGATCCGGGTGCGAGCGAGGTTGAGCCGCTGCAGGTTGCCCAGTCCCTTGACCGACAGCAAGCCGGAATCGGTCACTCCGGTCCCCGACAGGTCCAGCCGCTGCAACGCGGTCAGGCTCTTGAGGTGTTCGATTCCGACATCACTGATCGTAGCGCTGCCGCCGACATCAAGTCGAACCAGGCCCGTCAGCGGCTTGAGCGATTCGAGGCCCTTGTCGCCGATTCCTGCCGAGAGCACCAGTTGCCGGAGGCTGGTCATTGACCTGAGATGGATCAACCCGGCGTCGTCGACCCGTGTGCCATCCAGGTGCAGTTCCACCAGTTTCAGTCCCGCCAGGGACTCGAGACCGGCCGAGCCGACCTCGGTGTTGGCCAGATCCAACCGCTGCAGCTTGGTCAGCGGCTTCAGGTGAACCAGGCCCGAGTCGGTGACCGGAGACCTGGACAGGTCCAATTCGATCAGTGCCGTCAGGGACTTGATGTGTTCCAGCCCGGCCGAACTGATCTTGGTCCCCGACAGGTCGAGTTCCTGCAGGGCCTTGAGAGTCGCGAGAGCCTCGAGATTCGAGTCTCCGATCGGCGTCTCGGCCAGGTGCAAGGTCCGCAGCGCGGTCAGCCCCTTGAGGTGTTCCAGGCCGATGTCGGTGATCCCCTCCTGTTGGCTGAGGAACAACTGCTGGAGGGTGGTCTGCCCCTTCAGCTTCGCCAGCCCCTCATCGGTCAGGTACCGGCCATGGAAGTCGAGCACGATCGGCTTGCCGTTGCCGTCGACACGGGCTCTCAGGGCACTCGCCTTGAGCGCCTCGGTCAAATCGACGGCCTCCTGGGCCACGCGAGCCACTTCGACCTTCTTCTTGTCCTTCTCGTCCTTGGCCACCGGCAGGGGGTCGTTGTCTTCGGCCGCTTCCACCAGCGCCGCCAACAGCACGTCACCCTTCGAAGCTCCCGAATCCACCACCGTGGTCGCGCCCGAGCTGACCGGTTCCTCGTCGGTCACCGCCTCGACCACAGGAGCCTCGGCGGTCGGCGCATCGCTGCACCCGACCCACGCACAAACCAGCACGACACCGATCCCGGTCCAGATCAATCGCCTCATTCCTGACTCTCCCTATCTCACGATTTCCTGCTCATCTCGAACCGCGCTGACCATACCGCAGTTCAGACTGTCTAGCAAACCAGCCAATCAGACCGCGACGAATCCTTTTCTCAGCAAACGACTTATGACCGATCTCACCACTGACGGACTTGGGCCGAAACCCTCCTTCGGCTAGGGTGACCACGGCAGCCCCGCGCAGAAAAGGTCCGGACATGACGACTCCCGGCACGGACGTTCGAAGCGACCCGCCGACCCCCGAATCCGCCGCTTCGACTGCAGTCGACAACGGCGAGACCGGCCGTGATCGAGACGAAGTGAGCTTTGTCGAGACCGCCCTGACACTCGGCGGAAAGAGCCGGGAGGAAGCCCGCAGCACCGGGGCGATCGACCGGGCCGACGAACAGGTTGAGTCGCTGTTTGACCGCAAGTACCAGACCGTCGGCAGCCCCGTCCACCAGGCCGTCTGGGAACGTTCGTTTCCGGTCGAGTTGTTCGAGTCGCGGAACGTTGCCGATGACGCCGAGGTCGAGCGGGTGATGGCCGACTCGCTGGCGGTCATCGCCGACCGACGTCGGACGGACACGTTGCTGGGCGACGACCGCCGGATCACCCGGGAAACACTCGACGCGCTGTCCGCTGCGGGATACTGGGGATTGCTTGTCGACCGGACCTACGGTGGGTCCGGTTCCAGCTTCTCGCAGTTCGCCCGCTTTCTGACCCGCATGGCGACTCAGGACGCCACCGTCGCCGGCCTGGCCAGCGTGCACGGGTGCATCGGCGCTGTCGACCCGTTAGTCGGTTTCGGCAACGACGAACAGAAGCAGAGATACCTGCCGCGACTGGCCCGGGGCGAGAGGATCTCGGCATTCGCTTTGACCGAGCCGGGAGCCGGGTCGGACCTGACCGCGATGACGACCACTGCCGTTGCCGATGGAGACGACTACGTGGTCAACGGCGAGAAACTGTTCATCACCAACGCCGTCCCGGGCCGCACCATCGGCCTGGTCTGCCGGATCGACGATCGACCCGCGGTGCTGATCGTCGACCTGCCCGACGAGGAGGACGAGCACTTCCAGGTCGTGCCGTATGGTCTTTACGCCTTGAAACACTCGTTCAACAACGGCCTGAAGTTCACCGACTTCCGGGTCCCCCGCCGCAACCTGCTGGACCCGCCCCGGGGCGACGGCCTGACGATCGCCTACCACGGGCTCAACCGCGGCCGCGTGGCATTGTGTGCCACCGCTGCGGGTTCGATGAGAGTGATGCTGGCCGGGATGCTGCCGTGGGCCGCCTACCGGACGACCTACGGACAGGCGATCGAGCGACGTGAACTGGTGCAGAGGCGGATTGGTCGACTGGCCGCACTGATTGTCGGCTGCGACGCACTGGTCGACTGGTGCAGCTGGCAACTCGACGAGGGCTACCGCGGCGAGATGGAGTGCATCATCGCGAAGATCTTCGGCAGCGAGTCGCAGAAGGAGGCGGCGATCGAGCTCTGCATGAAGACACACGGCGGTCGCGCCTTCCTGCACGGGCACCTCTTCGGTGACAACGTCCACGAGTATCTCGCCCCGTGCATCTACGAGGGCGAGGGCGAGATGCTGGGGATGGCCTTCCTGAAGTCGCTGGTCAAGGACCACGGCCGCAGGTTCTTCGAGCCAATCGGACGGCGGGCATCTGAACTCGGACTGAAACGTCCCAACCCGTTCAACCCGGTCCACGCCTGGGGCCTGCGTCGCGAAATCACTCCGTACGGATTCTGGAGACTCGGGCAACTGCTGGCCGGCTGGCGGCGGCCTCGGCTCGAACTGAAGTGTCGTCGCTTGGCCCGACTGGCGAAGTTCGCCGTCGACGGCCTGCAGAGATCACGACTCGAAATCGATTCGCTGATGGTCCGTCACCAGCTCAAACTGCCCGACCGCCAGGTGTCGATGGCCGAGTTGTCGCAGAGGATCCAGGACCAGGTCGTGACGCTGGTCACCGCACTCTGGGCCGACGCCCACGGCGACCCACTGGTCCGCGACGCGGCCGTCGTCCTGGGCAACGATTTCCGTCGCCGGCTGACCGGTCGCCGGCTGACCGGTCGCGAGGTGCGAACGGCGACGAAACTGGGAACCGCGATCGCCGACGGCGGGTTCGTGCTGCTGGAGGGGATCGTCCCCGAAGATATCCTGATGCGGTACGACGACACCCGCGACAACGTCGGTGAATCCGACTCGCAGCCGGTGTCTTGACAGTCGTCGGTGACGACGATGGAGTGGTCCGACATGACTACGGCGTGGCATTTCGAAGAACTCGACGGACCGATCGGCCTGTTGACCATTGACCTGCCCGGCAAGCCGGTCAACACGCTGGGCCGGGAGGTGCTGTCGGAGTTGGCCGAGCACATCCAGCAGTTGGGTGGCCGCGACGACATCGGTGGCCTGCTGGTTCGCAGCGGCAAACCCGGCCAGTTCGTCGCCGGCGCCGACCTCCATGAACTCGGGCTGCTGGTCGACGCCAGCGACGAATTGATCGAGGAGGGTCTCTCGAGCGGGCACGATGTGTTTTCGGCCATCGGCGAATTGCCCTTCCCGGTCGTCGCACTGGTCGACGGAAAGTGCCTGGGTGGCGGCACCGAGCTGATCCTGTCGATGGACGAGCGAATCGCCGTCGACGCCCGCGGCGTCGACATCGTGTTGCCCGAGGTCAAGATCGGACTCTTCCCCGCCTGGGGCGGATCACAGCGACTGCCGCGGCTGGTCGGACTGCACCACGCCATCGATATCATCTGCGGCGGGGCTCCGGTGACCGCAAAACGGGCGGCCGAATTGGGGCTGGTCTTCGACGCGGTCGATGCCGAAGACCTGGTCGACGAGGGACGTCACCTTGTCGAATGGCTCGCCGAGGACGACCGCTTCCTGGCAATCCGGGAACGGCGACGGGCCCCGATGGGACTCAGTGACGACCAGGTCGCCTTCAGCTTCGCCGTCGCCGCCGGACAGGTGATGCTCAAGACCAAGGGCCAGTATCCCGCTCCGATGGCGGCACTCGAGGCCATGCAGCAGGGACTCAACCGGCCTCTGGACGAGGGCCTGGAAATCGAGCGGGCGTGTGCCCGCCAGATCGTCGGCAGCGAGATCGCCGGCAACATGATTCGGATCTTCTTCATGCAGACCCGGGTCAGCCAGGACGCCGGGGGACCCACCGGTGTCGAGCCTCGCAGCGTCGAACGGGTCGGAGTGCTCGGGGCCGGCCTGATGGGAGCCGGAGTCGCCACCGCGCACGCCCGCCGCGGGATCCCTGCCACGATGATCGACATCGACAACGATCGACTGTCCGGGGGGCTGAAGAGTGCTGCGGACGTGGTCGAGAGCCGCATCAAGATCGGCCGAGCCACCCCCGCAGACCTCGGCACGATGATGGCGTTGCTCTCGACGGCCACCTCTCACGGTGCACTCTCCGGCTGCGATGTGGTGATCGAGGCGGTGACCGAAAACGAGGAACTCAAGACCGACATCTACGCTCAACTGGCCGATGTGCTCGGACCCGACACCATCCTCGCCTCCAACACCTCGACCATCTCGATCACCCGAATGGCCGAGGCGGCACCGGATCCCGAACGGTTCGCCGGGATGCACTTCTTCAATCCGGTCGACCGGATGCAGCTGGTCGAGGTGATTCGCGGCGAGCGGAGTTCCGACCTGACACTGGCCACACTGGTCGCCCTCGCCAGGCGTGTCGGCAAGACACCGATCGTCGTCAAGGACTGCCCGGGGTTTCTGGTCAACCGCATTCTGCTGCCCTACATGGCCGAATCGCTGCAACTGCTGCGGGAGGGGGCTTCGCCCGACGCGATCGACCGGGCCGCCACCAAGTTCGGGATGCCGATGGGTCCCATCGCCCTCCACGACCTCGTCGGACTCGACACAGCCCTGTTCGCCGGACAGGTCGTCTCGGCGGCCTACAGCGATCGGGCCATCGAGATCCCGATCCTCGGTGACCTGGTAGCCGCCGGACGGTTGGGCAAGAAGTCCGGGAAGGGCATCCGCCAGTTTGTCGGACGCCGGGGCAAACCGGTCGACGATCCCGAGTTCGAGTCGTTCCTGGCACCGCACCGGATCGACACCCGAGAATTCTCGACATGCGACCTGCAGGACCGGTTGTTTCTGCCAATGCTGCTCGAGGCAACTCGCGTGATGGAGGAGGAGATCGTCGCCGAGCCGGCCCATGCCGACATGGGCCTGATCCTGGGCATCGGTTTTCCTCCGTTCCGCGGCGGGTTGCTGAGATGGTGCGACAGCCTGGGAGCCGGCGAGGTGCTCAGCCGGCTCGAACCACTGGCCGAACTCGGCCCCCGTTTCGGCCCCACCGATTCCCTGACCACAATGGCCTCGGACAACTCGACCTGGCACGCCGCGCCTGAAGGAGCCGCCCGATGAGTTCTGCTGTCGTGATCGACGCCATCCGCACACCGATCGCCCGGGCCGATGCCAGGACGGGCTGGTTCCGGGATGTCCGCTCCGATGAACTTTCGGCCGGGCTGATCGGCGAGTTGGTCAGCCGCACCGGCATCGACCCGGCCCTGATCGAAGACGTCCGCTGGGGCTGCGTGCAACAGCAGGGCGAGCAGGGTTACGACATCGCCAGGATCGCGGTCCTGATGGCCGGGTTGCCGATCGAAACCGGAGGCGTCACCGTCAACCGCAACTGTGCCTCGAGCCTGCAGGCGATCAACGATTCGGCGATGAGCATCATGGCCGGATGCGAAAACGTGCAGGTGGCCGGCGGTGTCGAGCACATGGACCACATCCCGATGACCAAGGACTACAATCCGGCCCCGGGGCTGTTCCGCAAGCACAGCGAAGCGATCATGCACATGGGGCTGACGGCCGAGTACCTGGCAACCAAGTACGGGATCGAACGGTCGTCCCAGGACGAGTTCTCGTTGCGGAGTCACCGATTGGCAGCCGAAGCGACCGGGACGGGGGCATTTGCCGACGAGGTGGTCCCGACCTGGGGACGAGACGAAGCGGGCCACAAGAGGCAGATCACCGACGACCAGTGCATCCGCGAGGACTGCTCGATCGAGGGCCTCGGCGGACTGGCTCCGGCCTTCAATCCGGCCGGCGGCAGTGTCACCGCCGGCAACAGTTCGCCGATCAATGTCGGGGCGGCCGCCCTGCTGATGATGTCCGAAGACACCGCCAACGAACTCGGCCTGCAACCGATGGCCCGTGTCCGTGCGATGGCCGTAGCCGGGGTGGACCCGACCGAGATGGGGATCGGTCCGGTGCCGGCCATCCACAAAGCCCTCGATCGTGCCGGCCTGGCGCTGGATGACATCGACTGTATCGAGATCAACGAGGCATTTGCGGTGCAGGTTCTCAGCGTTCTCAAGCTGCTCGACATCGACGAATCGCGGGTCAACACCCGCGGTGGAGCGATCGCGCTGGGGCATCCGCTGGGAGCCAGCGGGGCCCGAATCTCGGCGACGCTGCTGCACCGCATGCGGGCCACCGGAGCCCGGCTGGGGCTGGCCACGCTCTGCGTCGGCCAGGGCCAGGGCGTGGCGACAATCTTCGAGAACCTCCAGGTCCAGGAGACCTCGTGACCGATTCCGTCGACAATCTCTGCGATCTCCATCGCACGATGTGTCGCCGGATGGGCGAAAAGGTGGCGTTGCGGTATCGGTCGTGGGGCCGTTTCCGCGACGTCTCGTTCCGCGATGTCCGCCGCCAGGCCGACCGGGCTGCCGCCGGACTGATCACCCTGGGCATCGAGCCCGGCGACCGTGTCGGAATCCTCTCGGAAAACCGACTCGAGTGGCCCATCGCCGACCTCGCGGTGCTCAGCGCCGGTGCCGCCGACGTCACCATGCACGCGCCACTCTCGGTCGACCAGGTCGAGTACCAGTTGGGACACAGCCAGGCACGCGGCGTGATGGTCAGCAACCAGGAACAGGCCGACAAGATCCTGGCCCGCCTCGATGAGCTCCCCGAGCTCGAGTTTCTCGTCTCCTTCGATCCCCTCAGGCTGCCCGCATCGCGGCTGACACACCTCTCGTGGCAGGGCCTGTGCCATCGGGGCAACCGGGCCGCGCTCGAAGACGACATCGCTGCCCGCGAGGCAGCCATCGAACCCTCGACCCTGGCGACCCTGATCTACACCAGTGGCACGACCGGAAACCCCAAGGGCGTGATGCTGACCCACGGCAACCTGCTCTCCAACGTCGAGGCAATGATCCCGATCGCCTTCCTCCAACCCGACGACATCCTGCTCAGCTGGCTGCCCTACAGCCACGTCTACGCCCGCTTGACCGACAACTACCTCTCCACCGGCGCCGGCATCACCGTCGCCCTCGCCGGGAGCATCGACACGCTGCTCGATGACCTCGAGACGGTCAAACCGACCTGGCTGACTGCTGTGCCGCGATTCTACGAGAAGATCTGGACCTCGGTCGAATCGCTCGATGACCAAACCCGCAACGCGCACCTCAGCGCGATCTTCGGACCCCGTATCCGGCAGTTGAGCTCCGGGGGAGCCCCGCTGCCCCGGCATGTCTGCGACGGCTTCGACCAAGCGGGGTTGCCGATCTTCGAAGGCTATGGACTGACCGAGACTTCGCCGGTGATCGCTTTCAACCACGCCGAAGCCTATCGCTACGGCTCGGTCGGACTGCCGATTCCCGGGGTCGAAGTCCGGATTGCCGGGGATGGCGAGATCCTGACCCGGGGGCCACACGTGATGGCCGGGTACTGGAAGAACCCCGAAGCAACCGCCGAGGTGATCGTCGACGGGTGGTTCCACACCGGCGACGTCGGGGCGCTCGATGAGGACGGGTATCTCTCGATCACCGATCGCAAGAAGGACCTGTTCGTCACCTCGGCCGGCAAGAACGTCGCTCCGGCGATCATCGAGCGGCTGCTGACGGCCGACCCGTTGTTCGACCAGGTGGTCGTCTATGGCGACGGGCGGAAGTTCATCACTGCCGTGGTGGTCCCCAACCGGCCCGAACTGGAATCGGTAGCCGAAACGCTGGGGTGCGAGATCACCGGCGACGACGGTTTCCTCACCTCGACTCCGCTGCTGGACCACGTCGACTCGCGGATCGCCGAACTGATGGAGGTCGTCAGCAGCCCCGAACGGGTCAAGAAGTGCCTGGTGCTTGACGAACCATTCCAGCTGGAGAACGACGAACTGACCGCGACGTTGAAGGTGCGGCGGCGGCACATCATCGCCAAGTACGAGACACAGCTGGAATCGCTTTATGGCGAGTGATCCGGTCGACCCACCCGGGTCCGCTCGGAACTCAGTCGAATTCCGACAGCGGCACAGCACGGTGTTCGCGTGCCGACAAGTAGCAGGCTTCCACCAGGGCCATCGTTCTCAGGTTGTCCTCGCCACACAGGCTGGGACGCCTGCCCTTCTCCAGGGCAACCAGCAGGTCGGCCATCGGACCGATGAAGGCGTCGGGAAACCACATCTCGTCCCACCGGGGTGAAATCCACTCGGGTGAGGAGGTCGTGGTGTAATCCAGCGTGCTCGGGCTGCCGTCGGGGTAGTCCGGCCAGCCGATCGTCCCCCGTGCCATGCCACAGGTGCCCTCGATCCGCCAACCGATCCCCAGGTCCGCAGCGGCGCCCTCTCGCGCCGGTCCCGCCCAGACATCGTCCCAGGCGGCCGCACGAAACCCGTCGGCGTATTCGAGGATGTACAGGCAGATGCCGTCGGTGTGCTCGAACCGCTCGGCCGTCCGCGGATCAGGACGCACGCTGGCGAAGACCCTCTCGGGCTCTCCGAACAGGTAACGAAACGTGTCCAGGTGATGGATGCTCATGATTCTCAGGGTCACCCATCCCTGGCGTTGCTGCCAGGGCATCCAGTGAGGGATCGCTCTCATGTCGATCGTCGCCAGGACGGGTTCGCCCAGCACCCCGTCGTCGAGCAACCCGCGGACGGCCCGAATCGACTGGTCGAACCGCATGTTCTGGTTGACCGCCAGGGTGATCCCTGCCTCTCGGCACAGCCGCACGATCTCGCGTGCCTCGGCCAGATCGACTCCCAGCGGTTTCTGGGCCAGGAGTCCTTCCAGGTGCCCCCCGTTGCCCTTGCCGAACCGGGCGGCCTCACGGACCACCTCCAGTTGGACATCCGGCGGCACCGCCACGTCGAGCACCTCGACCTGGTCATCCGCGACCAGGTCGTGCCAGTCGGTGTGCACCGTTCCGATCCCGTGTCGAGCGGCAACCTCGCGGGCCTTCGACTCGCTCCGCGAGGTGATCGCCACGGGATTGAGGCCCGCGGCGCGGTAGGCCACCAGGTGGCAGTCGGCCATGATGAAACCGGCCCCGACACAACCGATGCCCACGTCGATCCGGTCGGGCAGTTCGATCGGTGCCGGCCGCCCCCGGGGGTTCGTCCCGGTTGATGGATACTCAGCGGAGGTCACCGAACCATCCCGACCCAGTAGGCCACCCCGTTGATCTTGGCGTAGCCGAAGCCGATTTCGCCGCCGCTCATCAGGATCTTGCGATGGTCCTTGGAGTCCATCCAGCCCTCGATCACCTTCTTCGGAGTCCCCGGCCCCATCAGGATCACTTCCCAGTAGTCCAAGTCGCTGTGGACAAATTGCCCGGTACTGGCCATCCAGTCGGCGTGCTTCTGCGCATCGTGACTGATCTCGACCACCAGCCGACTGCCGGCCAGGCCCCGTTGACCACGAGCCGCCGAATGGGCCTGGTGCAACTGCTTGACGTTGTTCTCCCGCTCGGCCCCGGCCGGCCGCGGAACCTCCTGCAGGGCAATGACCGGCCGTTGGCCGACGGTCGCCATCGCCAACATCAGCCAGGCGACAACAGTCCCGATCTCACGAAGTCTCATTGGTGCCACTCCATCTGCTGTTTCCGGTCGGCACCGTCCGTGGGCCTGTCTGCCGCGAACCTCCTGTTACTACGGCTCCAGTACGATTTTTCCCGCCAGGGTCCCCTGTCCGCCGATCGTATTGTCCTGCTGCAACTGGTGAGCAGCAGCCGATTCGGACAACGGGAACCGCGCCCCGATCGGCGGGTTCCATCCGCCGCCGGCGGCCAACTCGTTGATCGCCTCGCCACAAACCCGCTGCTCGTCGGCCAACGCATTGAACATCGCGAAACCGAACATCCTCAGGTCCTTCGTGTAGAACGACCCGACGGGAAACTCGGGACGAGCCGCCCGGCCGGCCATCAGCACGATCCGCCCCCGCTTGGTCATCAGTTCGATGGTCCGCTCGAAAGTCGGCTCGCGGAGGGTCTCGAACCAGACGTCGATCCCACCGTTCCCGGCCGCGAACTCGGCCAGGGTCCGGTCCATGTCCGGATCGTGATAGTCGACCACCAGGTCGGCACCCAGCGACCGGCAGATCTCCTGTTTCTCGGTCGAACCGACCGACGCGGCCACGCGGGCTCCGGCCCCCTTGGCCAATTGTACGACCGAGGCCCCCACACCTCCGGTGCCCCCGTTGACGAAGACCAGGTCACCCTGGCCGACACCGGCATGGAGAAACAGTCCCAGGTGAGCCGTCAGCCCGACCAGGGCTCCAGCAGCCAGAAACTCGCTGGCCACGCCATCGGGAGCAAGGTAGAGCCACTGCTGGTCGACGGCAGCCAGTTCCGAGAACGTCCCGGGACGGCCCAGCAGGCCCTGGTTCGAACCCCACACCCGGTCGCCGACGCTGAAGCGGTCGACGCCCTCGCCGCACGCCTCGACCGTGCCGGCCAGGTCGCAGCCGATCGTGTACGGGTAGTCCAACTCGACGGACACCAGGCCACCACGGACGTAGGTGTCGATCGGGTTGACCGCCACCGCTTCGACCCGCACCAGCACCTGGCCCGAACCCGGCTCCGGATCGGGCAGGTCCCCGTACTCGATCACGTCGGGATCACCGGTACGGGTGATGAAGGCGGCTTTCATGACGGATCGTCCAGGTCGAGACCGGCCAGCCACCCAGGCGTCCGGTACCGGACGTGGCCCACCGTGGCCAGCACCAGCAGCGTCAGGCCGCTGACAAAGAGGCCCCAGTATAGACCCGGTGGCCGGTAGTACCACCGTACCCGCGACTCACCCGGCAGCAGGCTGACCCCGCGATACATCCCCTCGACCAGTTCGGCCTCCCGGGGCTCCCCGTCGACTTCAACCCGCCAGCCCCGGGCCATCAACTCGGTCAGCACCAGCCGCCCGGCCACCCGCACGGTCACGTCGATCGTCACTTCCGAACCTCCACCCGAGAAGGCATCAACCGAGTTGTCCTCGGCTCCGGCTTCCCAGGCCACCCGACCCCGTCCTGCGGTCAACCGGTAGAGGTACAGCGGCCCGCGGTGCCTCAGCGCCGGGTTCATCATCGGATCCTGGCCCCGCCAGGCCTCCTCGACCGGCCACCGCGCCTCGTCGATCGGCTTGTAGCTGATGATATGGGTGACACCGGCCTGTTCGAGCCAGTCCATCTGGTTGTCGGTCTGGGGCACGAACGAATCGTCGGGATCTTCGACCTGCGGCCGTGGCATCATCAGATCGCGGCGGGTGTACTCGGCCGGGCCGAACGTGAAATAAACCGGCGTGGCCGACGTACCCAGCACGGTCGGGAAGTTGGCCATCGGGGCAAACACCCGGGTGGGCAGGTCGGACTCGGCCAGCTTCTGCCTGACCTGGCTGTCGACCAATCGCGAGATCGGCGGGTCGTCGAGCATATCGGTGAACTGGATCAGGCGACTGACCAGCCACAGGTCACAGACGGTCGCCACGGCCAGTGTCAGCAGCACCGCGTGCCGTCCGACGGCGATCGATCGCGATCCGGAGACCTGGCTCGACCGCCTGGTGGCGAAGTAGACCCCCACAGCGGCCCCCACGATGCAGGCCAACGCGACCAGCATCGTCAACGATTCCGACGGCAGCCAGTTGGGTGCAGGGAAATCGGCCGCCTCGACCACCGCCCATGTCATCTCGACCAGCCACAAACTGCTTCCCACCGCGGCCAGTGAAGCCAGCCCGGCGACGATCGCCCAGCGGGGTGAGACCGTCTCGGGCACCAGCCACCGCCCGGCCGTCTCGCCGGCCAGCACGGCCACCGCCAGTGTGACCACGATCCCGTAGCGTCCGGGTCCCTGGAAAAAACTGAACCCCGGCAGGCTGTCAACCAGCGGAACCAGTCGACCGGTGGTGTAGAACAGGGCAAACGTCCCGACCAACATCCAGAAGATCCCTCGTGGATCTCCCCTGACAAACGCCCCGCCGATCCCGATCAGTGCCAGCACCAGGGGGGCCATCCCGAAATACAGGTGGGCCTCCCCGACGTTGGTCGCCACGCCGGGGATCGGCGGATCGGCTCGCAGTGCCGCATCCCGGTTGGTCATCGGCGAATACCACTTGAACGGCATCACCGCCTGGGACCAGTACCACGCGGGGATCGATCCGAACTGCAGTGGATGATCCATCCCCGCCTCGGCCCGCTGGCTCACCCGGCGGAACTCCCACGTCGGCAACAACTGCATCGCTGCCAGGCCAAGCGACAACCCGCCGGCGGCCAACAGAATCACCCCGGCGCGCCAGCGAGATCGAGGCGGCAGCAACCGGTCCGAAATCGGTACCCACCACAATCGGCAGGGAACATACACGACCAGGACCAGATGGGTGATCCAGGCCAGTTGGAAGTGACCGGCCAGCATCTGCATCGCCAGCACCACGGTCAACAGGCCGGCGAATCGCCACCGTCGTGTCTGCAACAGGCACTCGACCGACCACAACGCCGCCGGCAGCCACGTGCCCCCGATGATCGCCCACTCCCAGCAACTGCGACACGGGAACCACCCGTAGACATACACCACCGCCGCCAGGCAGGCCCCCGGCCCGGCCACTCCGAATTTCCGGGCGTATCCAACGGTGAACACGAACGCCAGCACGTAGTGCAGCAGGTGGCTGAGGCTGTAGGCGGCGTTGACATCCAGCCAGCTGTAGAGGGCCAGGTGCGGCGGATAGAACACCCCCACCTGGCTCTCGGCCAACATCGGATACCCGTGTCCGACCCGGTCGTTCCAGAAGGGCGAGAGGCCCTGTTGCAGTTGTTCGGCGTAGAAGACCTTCTGGGGAAAGTAGTACGAGTAGATGTCGCCGCCGACAAAGCCGCCACCGGTGACCAATGGCCACCAGAACAACCCGGCTAGGGCGATCCCCAGCAACCACACCACCAGTGTGAAACGACGGTCGCTCATCATCTTGTGCCGTTCGGCGCAGGTGTCAACGGATCTTCAACGGCGCCTTCTGGCCCTTGGGAATCAGCGTCGTGTACTTCCGACTCTCCATCCTCTTCTCCCAATCGACGCGTGCCGCCGCCACCCGATCGGGATCCTCGAAGAGTTCGATCGCCGAAATCGCCAGCACCTTCGACGCGTAGATGATGCCCTTCTCACCGATCGTCGAACCGATCGCTGCGACGTTCTGCCAACTGTGTCCGGGACTCTTGGCCGCCAGGCACGCGGTCGAAATGCCCCCGGTGGGAACGTACCAGCTGATATCACCGACATCGGTCGAACCCCTCGTACGGGCGGTCATCGATTCGGCAAACGGCCGGATCGACTCGTCGATCGCCTTGGGGAATTCGGTCCCGAACTGCTCGATCAGTGGCTGCTGCAGCCGCCTGGCGAAGGCCTGCTCGGCCTGGTTGAACCGTGGCGGCCCGATCGCCTTGAGCTTCTCCTCGAGGAGTTCGGCCAGCGGCACGTTGGCAATCAACTCGTGGCAGTCGGTGTCGATCTGCATCCTCATCCTGGTCCGGGTCATCAACGCCGCTCCCCGGGCGATGTCCTGGATCCACTTGAAATTCGCCTCGACGTCACGGTGGTCGTCGGCGCGGATGTAGTACCAGACCGACGCGATCGGCGGGACCACGTTGGGGGCCCCTCCGCCGTTGGTGATCACGTAGTGCATCCGCGCGTCCTCCTTGACGTGCTCGCGCATGTAGTTGACTCCCACGTTCATCAACTCGACGGCATCCAACGCACTGCGACCGCTCTCGGGATTGCCCGATGCGTGAGCCGCGGTGCCGTCGAAGGTGAACTTGACGCTGACCAGCGCCTTGGACGTCCCCGCCGACGCTCCGTTGCGAGTCGAGGGGTGCCAGTGCAGGCAGATGTCGAGATCCTCGAACTGGCCGTCGAGCAGCATGTAGACCTTGCCGATGACCGTCTCCTCGGCCGGGGTCCCGTAGAGGCGGATGGTGCCCTTGATCTTGTGACGGTCCATGGCAGCCTTGACCGCCAGGGCCGCACCCAGGGCGCCGCTGCCCAGGCCACTGTGACCGCAGGCATGACCGGGTCGGCCAGGCTTCAGCGGAGCACGCACCGGGTCGATCTTCTGCGACATGCCCGGCAGGGCGTCGTACTCGGCCAGGATCCCGATCACCGGCTTGCCGCTGCCGTAGCTGGCCACGAACGCCGTGGGCATCGCGGAGACGCCGTTCTCGACCCGGAACCCGTTGTTCTTGAGGTGCTGTTGAAGCAGCGCCGACGACCGCGTCTCCTCGAGACCCATCTCGGCGTAATTCCAGATCTTCCGGTTGACCTCCTTGATCAACTCCATCCGTTGCTGGACATCGGCAACGGCCGTCCTCTGGGCCTTCGACAGTTCGGCTCCCTCCTGGGCGACCGCCGGAACTCCACAGGCCACGACCAGAACCAGCCAGGCAGTGCACGCGCGCTTCATCGAACTCTCTCCTCGACAGGACATCGACTCGCCCGGCACGGTCATCATCGCCGCAACCGGACCGGCAGTTGGACCGCCAGCCGCCCGATTGTAGGACCGCTGCAACCCGATTGCGAATCGGCCGCCGTCCTACCCTGCCAGCCAGACCAGTCCCCGGATCGCAACAGCCATCGGCACCAGGCAGTTGATGATCAGGATCCAGGGTCCCCACGGCGAGTAGAGCCAGCCGCGTCCCTTGTCGATTTCCTCCGCCGGCCTCTGGCGACGACGCAGGATATCGAGCCACGAGACCGAGGCTCTCAGGAACGGCCGCCAGAAGGCCAGAGCCGGCAACGGATAGACGCCAAAGAGCAGCAGCAGCCACGTCGAGAACCCGACGAACCGGCTGCCGCGGATGTTGGGCATCGTCCAGCCGCCGGCCACTTCGACCTCGACGATCGCCACCACCGACGAGACGGCGAAAATCAACAGCACCACGAAATGGCCGACGACAAACAGCACGGTCGTCCAGTGCGCCGCGGTGGGACCACCGACCGGTCCACCCACAGTCGTCTCCGACTCCGGTGGATCCGGGTTCGCTCCCCCCGGCACCGTGGCCCCGTCAGCCATTATCGATTCCTCCCCGGCCCCCCCGCTTTCCGCGGCGGACATTACGCCAAAACAACGCAGGATGGCAACCGGGCTCCGGCGGGGTTACGATTCGCCTGTCCACGACGTTGTACTCGGAATCTGCACATGACGACCAACTCCAGACGCCGTTTTCTCGAGGATTGCCTCGCCACAGGTCTCGCTGCGGGCGTCACCGTTCCCACGGCCGCATGGCTCGGTTTGTCCGAGACCCGGGCGGCCGACAACAAGCCGGTGGCGCTGCGACCGGCCGTCGAAGGGGACCTGTCGCTCAAGGCAAGACGACGCGAGTCACGAGGCGACCAGGTGGTCGAGATCCGCAAGACCCTCGACTGGAAGGTGGCCAAGACGGCGATCGTCATCTGTGACATGTGGGCCGACCACCCCTGCCACCAGGCCGCGACCCGCGTCGATGCCATGGCCCCCAGGATGAACCGGGTCGTCTCGGCCGCCCGCGGACTGGGCGTCACCGTCGTCCATGCACCCAGCAGCGGGGTCAGGTTCTACGAGAAGACCCCCTTCCGGCAGAGAATTCTTTCCGCCCCCCCGGCCAAGGCTCCGGTGCCGATCTCCCGCTGGTGCGAGCTCGATCCCAAGGTCGAGGCGCCGCTGCCCATCGACGACTCCGACGGTGGCTGCGACGACCCGCTGATCCGGCCCAAGCCCGGTTTCGACCGACACCAGCACGCCGCCATCAAGATCACCGGGTTCGATGGCGTCAGCGACAACGGGCAGGAGGTCTACAACTTCTTCCGTCAACTGGACATCAAGAACATCGTGCTGATGGGCGTCCACACCAACATGTGCGTGCTGGGTCGGCCATTTGGGATCCGCCAGATGGTCCGACTGGGCTTCAACGTGGTGCTGGCCCGCGACCTGACCGATGCGATGTACGATCCGCGCGATCGGCCATTCGTCAGTCACACGCGGGGCACCGAGCTGGTCGTCGAGCACATCGAGCGATACTGGTGCCCGTCGATCGTCGGCTCGGATCTGGCCCGGGTCGTCGCCGGTTCGGACACGACCGCGACGCGAACCGGCAGCTAGGCGGTCGTGTCCTTCCAGGGACCGGTGATCGCCAGGGTCAGCCCCTTGCCCTGGACATTGACGAACAGGGTCGAGCCGTCCGGAGAAAACGTGACGCCGGCAAACTCGTCCGCCAGGTGACTGTGTGCCAGCGTGTAGATCCCCCCCGCGGGGGTCACACCCACCAGCCGCACAACGGTTCCCTTGCGGTCCTCACAGACCACCAGGTCGCCCCAGGGCGCAACGGTCAGGTTGTCGGCGCTGTCGATCAACCGCGAGTCGTTGGGCTCGATGAACAACTCGAGTTGGCCCGGGGCGCTGGATTCCTGATCGGTCCCCTCGTGCGGACTCGGACGATACCGCCAGATCTGTCCCACCTTGGCCCGCCCTCCTTCGGTGCAGGCAAAGAAGACCTCCTTCTCGCCGTACCAGATGCCTTCTCCCCGAGCGAACCGCGCCGCTCCGGCACGGAAACCGCGGACCCTCAGGTCGTCCTGGGGGGATTCGACGTTGTCCATGTCGATCCATTTCACCGGACGAGGCCGGCCGGGCTTGATTCGCTGCTTGTCCCAGTTCCGCGTTTCACCACCCGAGTCATCCAACAGGCCCAGGGCCTGCAACCGCCCACCCCGCTGCAACTTGTCGGCGACCTTGGGCAGAAACCGGAACAACAACCCGTCTTCGCGATCCTCGGTCAGGTAGACCGCTCCACTGGCCGGATCGATCGCCACCGCCTCGTGACGGAATCGTCCCATCTCTCGGATCGGCTCGGGGGCGGCCAGCCCCAGTTCGGCCGATGCGGGCACTTCGAAGACATACCCGTGATCGCGGGCCGCGACGAACTTCTTGAGCTCGTCACCACTGCCGACCCGCTGCACGGTTTCCTCGCACGTCAACCAACTGCCCCAGGGGGTCGGCCCGCCCGCACAATTGCGGTGCGTTCCGGCCAGGCTGAGGAATTCCCGGACGACCTTCTTGCGACGAGTGTCGTAGACGATCGTCGTCGTGCCCCCCAGCCCCGGCGTTCTCCGGTTTCCGTCGTCATAGACCATCCCGGTCGGCACGCGATCGAACAGCTTGTTCCTTTTTCCGAATGGCCCCTCAGTGGAATCGGGATACAACTCGTGATTCCTGACCAGAACCGTCAGCCCGTCGGGACCGGCGAACGCGGCCATGCCATCAGGGCTTCCCGGAACACGGAACCCGTCGTCCATCTTGTCGCCGACCTCCGAGATCACCTTGTAGGAGAACCCCGGGGGAAGATCGACCCGCCTCTTCCGATCCCGCACCAGTTCGCCGTATCCCTGGCCGGCCACGTCGGCTCGCAGAACCGGCGTCTCGGAGAACAACCGCAGTCCGCCAAATCCCACGGACACGGCGCCGGCCGTCACCACACCCCATCGTGACAGCAGATCCCGTCGCGTCAGCTGCTCCATCCCGCCCACTCTCCGGTCGCCGGTTGAGGCCTCCTCATCACCGACTCCACGAAACAACGTACGGACGATGTGGTCGCCCCAAAAAGGGTCACCGGCTCAGCGTCTTCGAATACTCTGACCACCGGAATCTGTTTGGCCAACCTCAACCAACCGGAAAAGCCAAGACCCGGTCCGCGATCGGCCCGCGTCGAGGAAACCGCTGCGTGAGATGCCGATTACTTCTTCTTGGCCTTCTTCTTCGGGGCCGGTGGCTTCGGGGTCAACTTGTTGATCCTCACGTGGCGATCATAGTGCACCGTCGCCAACTGCAGGCCATCGGGATGCAGGGCCATGTCGCGAGCCGTATCGGGCAGCTTGAACCGGTGAAACTCCTTGTCGCTGTCAGGACGCCAGAACAGCAGAAATCCGCCGCCGCTGCCACCGGAGGCCACTGCCAGCGAGCCGTCGTTGAGCCACGACAGCTGCCAGGCGATTCCCTTGATGCCGCTGCCGGGCTGGGACCGGACCTTCTTGTTTGTCTTCATGTCGAACAGCAGCGCGATCGGCTCGTTGACCGCACCCAGCGGATTGGTCGCCTTGTGCAGTCCGCACGCGGCCAGGTACTTGTTGTCCGGGCTGACGGCCAGGCCGCGGACGCCGCCGTAACGGACCCCCTGGGTGTTGTTGGTCAACAGCACCTCGCCGCCGTGGAACTTCCGCTGGAACTCTCCGTTGGCAATCTTCCACTCGCGGATCTCGCCACCCTGGTCCCCCGAGTACACCATTTTGCCGTCGGGGTGCAGGAAAGTGCTGTAGACATCCAGCTTGTGGCCGCTGAAGGAACGGATCAGCTTGCCGTTGGTGGCATCCCACAGTTTGACCAGCCGGTCGTTGCCGCCGGAGGCGAAGGTCTTGCCGTCGGCGGCGACAGAGAGACTGCGGATCCAGCCCTTGTGGGCCACGATGGTCCGGATGGCCTTGGGCTTTTCGGCCAATGCGTCCCAGAAGATCAGCTTGTCGTCACAGCCGGCGGTGATCATCGTCCTGCCGTCGTGCAGGAACACGATGTCGCGAACCCAGCTCTCGTGCGCCTTCCACTCGACCTTCTTTCCCGACGGAATCTCCCACCGCTGCAGAGCGTAGTCCTGGCCGCTGGTGAACACGTACTTGCCGTCGGGGGAAAAGCAGCAGGCGATCAAGGGGCTGCCATGCTTCCACTGATGGGCGATGTGAACCTTCTTAGGATCTGCCTTGGTCGCGGCCATGTCGAAGACATCCTTGGAGGGTGCAGATTTCGCGAGTCAAAAAAGGGGCGAGACCTCGGATCGGGCCTCGCCCCTGCGTTGTCGCTTGGCCCGTGAACCCACGATCGGGTTCGTCGGATCGATCAGGCAATCAGCTCGTCAATCGGACCGAACGCCGGGTCCGCCATCGGCACCGGACGTCCACCGACATCGAATGGCTCGTGAGAGTCCAGCCCGACACCGGCCAGGTAGGTGTGGAACAGGTGCGGGAAACTGACTTCGCGGTCAATCACCTTGGTCCCATTCTCGTTGGTCTTGCCGACAACCGCTCCGCGGGCAATCTTGCCACCACCCATGCAGATGCTCCAGGCAGTGCCCCAGTGGTCGCGGCCGTAGTACTTGTTGATGTTCGGCGTGCGGCCGAACTCCGACATCACCACGATCATTGTCGAATCGAGCATTCCACGATCGGCCAGGTCGCCGACCAGTGCCGCGAACCCCTTGTCGAACTCCGGCACCTGTTCGAGGTGGAAGTTGAAGTTCTCGTTGTGGGTGTCGTAGTTGGAGTGATCGAGCTTGACGAAGGTGGCGCCGTTCTCGAGCAGCCGGCGGGCCGTCAGGCACCGCTGCCCGAACGATTCTCCCCCGTACAGCTCCTGCATCTTCGCCGGCTCCTTCGAAACGTCGAAGACATCGCGACGCTCCATCAACTGCAACGCCCGTTCGTAGCTGTAGGTGTAAGCTTCGGTCTCGGCCGTGCGACGACGCAGGGCGAACCGGTCGTTGACCTTGCGGCGAAAACGGTTCCGCAGTTCGTCGGCGGCCTCACTGAGCTCCTTGGAACGTTCGGAGTTGGCCGGCGGCTTGCCGTTGGCTCCGATACTGGCGTAGCGGGGTCCGAGGTAGGCCGAATCGTTGCCGCGACCGCCACCGCCGATACGGATGTGGCCCGGCATCGGGTTGCTCGGATCCCCCAGTGCCTTGGCACAGACGGCTCCCAGGATCGGCAACGACACGCCCGGCATCTGCTGCCGACCATGCTGCATGTGGTAGCTGCCCTTGCCGTGGTCACCGTTGCGGGTGTTGATCCCGCGGACCAGCGCCAGCTTGTCCATGTGCTTGGCCGTCCGGGACAACAACTCGGAGATGTGGATACCCGGAACCGAAGTCGGAATCGCCCGGAACGGGCCGCCCGTGTTAGTCTTGGGTTTGGGGTCCCAGCTCTCCAACTGGCTCAGGCCACCCGACATGTAGATGCAGACCACCCGCTGCTGGGTCTTCTCCAGCTGCTTGGCTGCGGGGGAAGCGGCCAGTATGCCCAGGCCACCGACTGCACCACCGGCAACACCTCCCAGGAACTGTCGTCGAGCGATCTGATGCTCGTCACTACCACAGGCGTGAATGCGTTTCATCGGTCGTTCTCCCGTTCTTGACGATAATCGACCTCAACAAGGCGTCCTGCCTGTCCTGTCCGCCGATTGAAAAATCGTCATTCCTTCGAGGATTCAAGTGGTTGGTTTCCGTCTCGATCGAACCATCCGACCAAGACGTGTCGTTACGAGTCGTTCCTAGTGATTGAAGCGGAATTCCGCCGAGGTCAGCAACGCCCAGGTGATCTCCTGGATCGCTGCCGCCCGTTTCTCCTTCGGTCGCTGTTTGAGGTAAGCCGCCACGTCGACCACTTCCCCGTCTGTCGGACGCCGGGTCAGGACACTCAGGTAGAGCTCCTCCACCAGCTTCTTCTCGTCGGTCATCTTACCGAGCCGCTCGGTCAAGTTGCCACCGCCGGGTGCCAACCAGCCCTTGAGCGGCCCACCGTTGGCCATGAACAGGGCCTGGTCGATCGTGGCGAAGAACTCGTTCTGAGGCTGCCCCGAACCGGCCCCGTACAGCGAAATGATGTTGCCGACGTTGCCCTTGAGCTTGTCGTAGGTTGTCTTGTCGACCTGAAGCCTGCGGGCGGCGATCTTCTTGGCGTCCTTTTTCTCCTCGGGCTTCAGCGGACTCTTCTTGTCGAGTTCGGCCACGACGCTCTGCCGCTGCCGACCGACCTGGCCGGTGGCCTCGAGCAGGCTCCAGCCGAGTTGTTCCGGCGAGAGCGGGCCGACGGTGCCGATGGCGAACTGTTCGGACCACGACTTGGAGAGCTTCCCGAGCGTCTCGTCGAGCGCCCCTTCGGCCGAATCGGACTTCACCCGCGCGGCCCCGGCAGCGGCCAGCAGTGGAGCCCTCTGCTTGGAAATCCGAGCATGATTAGCGGTCACCTTGTCGAGGGCCCCCCGGGCCGTCTCGGTCCGCTTGGCAGCGGCCGTCGCGGCCGACTGCTGGCCGGGCAGGTCCTTCCTGGCACCGGCCAGTTCACGATTCAACCCGTTGGAACGCCCCTCGAGCGTCTTGGTGATTCCGGCCAGTTCCTTGTCGTCACCGAGAGTCTTCAGCGCCGCAGCAGCCTGCCGTGCCGCAGTGGCCAGTGCCTGGGTGACCGCGGGCAACTTCGCCAGTTTCTTCTGAGTGGCCGCCAGCACGGTGGCCGTCTTGTTCCGGTCGGTCTCGGCAGTGGCCAGTTCCTTCTTCGCCGCCGCCAGAACTCCCTCGACTTTGGTGTATTCGGCAGCCACCGGCGACAGGGCCTTTTCGGCAACCGCCCGAGCCGCGCGGGCCTCGTCGGTGGCCTTCTGCCTGGCCGCGTAGCCGGCCAGCACCTCGAGCGTCCCCTTGCGACGACGGGTCGACGTCAGCCTGGTGTTGATGGCCCGCCGGGCGGTCCGCAACTGGTCGGTCTCCCAGGCCTTTGCCTCGGCCAACTTCACCACCTCGGCGTGTTTCTTGACAGCAGCGTCCCGCACCACCTCGGCAGCCTTCAACGCCTTGCCGGTTGCCGCCGCCGCCGCCTGCTTGGCGGCATGATCCTTGGCCAGGGCTGCCATTTCCGAAGCGATCGCCTTGGCCCGGGCGTCGAGCTTGGCAACGATCCCGGCGAGCTCCTTGTCACCGGCCAGCAACTTCGCCGCCGCGACGCCCTGGCGGGCACTCTCGACCAGCGGCAGACCGACCTTCTGCTTGTCCTGCAGCTTCTTGGTGGCGTCGGCCAGCGCCTTGGCCGCCGGGTCGTGCTTCTTCTTCTCCGCGGCCACCTTGTCGTTGGCCGGCTTCAGCGTCTTGGCCAACGCCGTCACCGGTTCACTGGCCTTCGCCTCCGCGGCAACAGCCACCTCGACTCGCTTGTCCGCCGAGGTCAGCCTGGCGACCAGTTTCTTGTCGGCCTCGACGACCTTACCCAGCAACTGACCTGCACTGTCCGATCGGGCCACCAGGTCGGCCGGCAGGCCCGAGCCGCGTGCGAAGGTGCGGCTCAGCACCAGTTCGCGGAGAAATCCACGGACGTCGTATTTCGTCGCGATGAACTCGTCGGTGAGCAGTTCGAGCAGTTCGGGGTGCGAGGGCGGGTTGTCGCTGTGGTGCAGGTCGAGCGGTTCGACCAGTCCACGGCCCATCACCAACGCCCACAGGCGGTTGGCCATGTTGCGGGCGAAGAACCGGTTGTTCCCGTCAAGAACCAGCTTGGCCAACCGGTCGCGGCGATTGTAGGTCGGCACCGGACGCAGGTTCTTCTTCTTCTTGTCGGGCTTGACCTTGTATTCCTTGCCCGCCTCGATGGTCGGCTCGTCGAGTTGACGCTCGCCGAGCAACCGCGGCCGCGAGACACCCGCGTCACCGGTGAAGACCGACTTGAACGCCACGCCACCACTGGGCCGCTCGGCCAGCACACCCGGCTTCTTCTTGTCGGGCTTGAACAGGTAGGTGCGGTTCAGGAATGCGTAGATACCGTAGTAGTCCTTCTGCAGGTAATCGTCGATCAGCGGGTGATTGTGGCACTGGGCACACTGCAGGTCGACGCCGAAGAACATCCGGCCGACCTCGCGGGTCATCTGGTTCACCTCGACACTGCGGTCCATCAGGAACTTGGCCGGACCACGCTGCTTCGCATCAACCGCGTCGGCCCCGAGTATCTCGGAAGCCAGCACGTTCCAGGGCTTGTTCGTTTCAATCGACTGCGTCAGGAACGCTTCCCACTCGCCGCGCTTCACCTCGCCGTCGCCGCGACGCTCCGAGAGCATCACGTCCAGCACGTTGGTCATCCGTCGCACGTAGGCCCGCGTCCCCAGCAGACGATCGACAACCGTCGTCCGCTTCGTGGGTGACTTGTCGTCAAGGAAAGCGCGGGTTTCCTCGATCGAGGGAATCCGCCCGACGACCGTCAGATACAGTCGACGCAGAAACTCGCCGTCACTGCTCGAACCCGACACCAGCCCCAAGGGACTCTCGGTCACCAACCGGTCCACCCGCACGTTCAACGGATCGGCAGCCGACACCTCGTCCGATGGAAATCCCACCCCGGAAAAAATCAATGCTGCCAGCAGAACACCGACCGACGGGCGCACCATCATTGGGAATTCCGAGAAAAATAGGGGGAGGGTCCACAGGCGGGAACACGCACCGTGCCTCCTGCACATATGCGTATCTACCGATAGGTTACCGGGATGCATCGGCATGGTCAACCTGTTGCCTGCAAGGCCCTCGAAGCCGGATTTCCCCCCTGTATGACCGCTCCGGCGCATCCCGGATCGATCGCCCTGACGTCCCATTGTCTGTTTTCGGCCTCCATAGCCCTCAGAGTCCACTCAGCTTGTCCGTTTCGCCCAGACTGACCCTGGACCAGCCCGCCCTCGCCCCTGGTAACTCTCTGTGAAAAGCCCGACGTCGGGTCGACGTCGGCACCTGGGTGAACCGAAGATGGCAACAGGAAGGAACCAGGTGCGTTGATGATCAAGACCAGCCGACGGCGTGAGGTGGCGATTGCGGCATTTGCCTGGCTGTTGACCGTCGGTGGCCCCGTGTTGGCCGGGTCGCCCTCGGGTTCGACCACGGATTGGCCCGAGTTCCTCGGCCCCCGTGGTTCCGCGCGGGCCCCTGCGACCAGCCGCATCCCGCTCCGTTGGAACGACCGGCTGAACATCCTCTGGCGGACGCCCCTGCCGGGACGCGGCTGGTCCTCACCGGTCGTCGCCGGCAACTCGATCTGGCTGACAGTCTCCAATGACCGCAACCGCTCGTTGCAGTTGCTGCAGTTGGACCGACTCACCGGCAAGGTCCTCAAAACACACCGGGTGATCCAGGTCGGCGATCCGGGCAAGATCCACCCGAAGAACACACACGCCACGCCGACTCCGGTCGTCGTCGACGGATCGATCTACGTCCACTTCGGCACTCACGGAACCGCCCGCGTGAGCATCGACGGCCAGGTGGCATGGTCGACGAATCTCCCGTACTACCATCACCATGGCCCGGCCGCTTCACCGGTCGTCGTCGGCGAGTTGCTGATCGTCAGCTGCGACGGTTTCACCCGTCCCTTCTACGACCGCCTGCGTCGCTCGGGTGTCACCTCGCCCCAGTTCGTCGTCGCGCTCGACCGCCGCACCGGACAGCCCCGTTGGCGCAAGCCCCGAGCCAACGGTCGTCACTCCTACTCGACCCCGATGGTCCTGGACACCGGCGACCGCCGACAGGTGATCAGCGCCGGGGGCGACCGGGTCGTCTCGTACGACCCTGCCACCGGCCGCGAGTTGTGGTGGGTCCGCTACACGGGATACTCGGTCGTTCCCCGTCCGGTGGCCGGACCACCCGGCAGCGGGCTGATCTACGTCTGCACCGGCTACGACAATCCCCGCCTGCTGGCAATCCGCACCGGTGGCAGTGGTGACGTGACCGCGACACACGTGGCCTGGCAGCACGCCAAGGCGATACCGCTCAACCCCACTCCCCTGCAGGTCGACGATGCCCTGTACCTGGTCAACGACGCGGGAATCGCCAGCTGCCTGGACGCCCGCAACGGCAGCCTCCGCTGGCGGCGCCGCCTCGGCGGACACTTCTCGGCTTCCCCCCTGCTGGTGGGCGGTCACATCCTGGCCATCAACGAAACCGGCACCACGCACGTGCTGGCCCCCGGCCTCCGCTACCGGCGTCTGGCTCTCAATCGGCTCGGGGGACGCACCCTGGCCACCCCGGCCATCACCGGCAACCGCCTGCTGATCCGGACCGACCGCGAACTGGTTTGCGTTGGACGTGAGTGACCACAGGGCCGAGAATCGGGATGTGACCGATTCCCGGAGATGCGACGTGGCAACGACCTGGTCTGCCGACTGCAAGACGCCCTGCGGCGGTGGGTGGCTGGTCGTCATGGGCTGGATGCTGGTCGCCCCGCTGCCGATCGAAGCCCAGGACGCGTCCGCCGACCGACTGGCCCGTTTCACCCGAGCCCCGACACGGGTCGTCTGGGTCCAGGACACCAGCCGAGGAGCCCGGGACGTCCAGGCCCAGGGAACCGAGCTGGTGTTGATGGGCTACGACAGCCTCGACGGTCGAGGCGAACGCAAGTTGCTGCCGGAACCGGCCAACTACGCCCGTCCCCTGCTCTCACCGGACGGTCGCCGGATCGTCTACACCGACCGCCCCCGTGGCCGGGTCATGGTTCTCGACTGGGGAAGCAGCCGTCCCCGGGTTCTGACCCGGGGAGTTGCACTGTGCACCTGGCGTGATCCGTCCGGGAAGACCGAGTGGGTCGTCATCGGACAGCGGCTGGGGCGTGCCGGCAGCTACTTCTACCGCAACCTGGTCCGGGTGCGTCTCGACGATCCGTCGGTTTCGCAACCCGTCTGGTCCAAGACCCGGGTCAGCCCCGACAACTTCCAGCTCTCGCGGGACGGTCGGTTTGCCGCCGGCGTCTTTCCATGGCCCAACGGTGGCCTGGCTCGACTCGACCCACCCTCGCTGACTCACCTGGGCAAGGGCTGCTGGGCCTCGCTGGCTCCCGACGATAGCCGCCTGGCATGGGTCTTCGACGGACCGCACCGCCACCTCCGCCTCTCGACCCCCGCAGACGGCCCGAAATGGAAAGTCGCCGTCGACCGGATCGTCGCCGCGGGATCAGGGTCACTCAAGACCAAGGCTGCCAACGCCGGCCCGGGGGGTGAGATGTTTCATCCCAGGTGGAGCAACCACGTGCGGTACCTGGTGCTGACCGGCCCCTACAGCCGCAAGGGACCGATCAACGTCATCTCCGGGGGTGGCCCCCAGGTGGAGGTCTACCTGGCACGGTTCAGCAAGGACTTTCGCCGAATTGAAGCGGCGGCACGTGTCTCGAAGAACGCCCTCCCCGACTTCTTCCCCGATGCCTGGATCGGCTCGGGGCCGACCAGCCGGGTCCCGGCAGATGTCCTGGCCCCCGTTGAACCCACCGCGTCTGGACAACGTGCCTGGCCACCGGAAACCGACAACCTGTTGTGGGCCTTCCGCGACACCCGCAAGCCGTTGACGATTCCGGCCGGCGACACGCCGAGGGGAACGACCTGCCGGGTCAAGCAGTCCGGTCGAGTCCGCCCGGGTCGGTTCTTCGAACTCAGGCTCTCCCGCGGCACCGCGGCAACCGAACCGGCCGACGCGGGGCTGGCCGGCCACTGGAACACACGGCACACGCTGAGCCTCTCGATGCTGCTGACCCTGACACCGACCAGGTCGAAACGGGCCGGAACCGTGTTGTCGATCGAGCCCGCGCCGACCGGCAATCCCTCGGCCACGCCGGAACGGCTGGCCCTGGTGGTGAACCGTCGAGCGGCTGAAGGCGACTTCCAACTCGTCCTGGTCACCGGACCGGATCCGGACGCCGGCTCGGTGATTCTCACCACACTCGAACCCGACAAGGCCACCCACCTGGTCGTCACTCTCGGCAAGCAGGGCGTTTCGGTTCGCCGGAACGGACGACCTGGCCGAGACCATCGGTTGCCACTGGATCGGCTGAAGCTGGCACCGCGGTGCCGGCTCTGGCTGGGCAACGACAGCAGCACTCGTCAACCGGTCGAAGGTCGGATCTCGCTCGTGACCGTCTCCGGCTCGATCGTCTCCGACCTCCAGGCCGCCTCGCTGTGGAACGCCGCCTCGGTCGTCCTGAAGAAACGCAAGCCGGGTCGGCGGGCGGTGGTCCGAGCCCGCTGCGTCGAGACCTCACCGGTCCCCACTCCCTCCCAGATCGCCCCTTATCGGCGAGCCCTTGTCTATCACCACTACCGCATCGATCGGGTCGAGTCGGGGCGACTGCCCCACCGCGAGATCCTCGTCGGACACTGGGCAATTCTCGACGGGAAGGCCCAACCCGGACGACGACGCACGATCGGGCGGTCGGTCCGGTTGGTGGTCGAACCACTTGAGGATCATGCCCAGTTGGACAGCGAACGGCAGGTGATGGAAATCGATCGGATCGAGTTGCCCCAGTACGTGGACGTCGAGTAGCTGCGGCCGTGAACCGCACCAGGGAGTTTCCATGACGAATGTCGAGTTTCTCCAACAACTGTTCGACCGCCTCTGGGACGCCTACCGGTCCCGGGTGACCTACGTCCGCGACTACGAACAGGTGGTCGCCTCGGCCGGTGCCACGTTCCTCAACGACCACATCGCCTTCCGCTCGATCGCCTGGCAACAACCGACCGCGGGAATCTCGTCGATCTCGCGCCCGTTCGAGGCTCTCGGGTATCGGCCCGCCG
>Ga0310120_10000040_pt1 | contig 89318 bp, 55 predicted proteins | sample CB27_AW_983_MG_FD_203506 | JGI IMG/M metagenome (GOLD analysis project Ga0310120, IMG submission 203506) | Marine microbial communities from Western Arctic Ocean, Canada - CB27_AW_983 | ecosystem: Environmental > Aquatic > Marine > Oceanic | place: Canada: Western Arctic Ocean | collected...
GTCAACGGCACGCCTACCAGCGACTTCCCCTCGGTGGGAACCGTCGGCGAATCGGGTTATGACTTCTGCTCCGGTACCTTGATCAGCCAGACCTTCGTCCTGACGGCCGCCCACTGCGCCGAAGGGGTGGGTGACACCAGCGGGAGCTTCACGCTTGAGGGCCAGACCTACACGACCGAACAAGTCCACCTGCATCCGGATTGGAACGACTCCGTCTTTGGAACGGATGCAGCCAACGACATTGCCCTTTACGAATTGAACCAGGCGGTCAGCGGTACGACCCCCAGTCCGATCTTCACCGGAACACCGCAGGTCGGAGACGAGTTGACACTGGTCGGTTTTGGCGCAGGTGGCGACGGCACCTCGGGTCACAATGGCGACTACGGCATCAAGCGTGTGGGGACAACCCCCATCGACCAGGTGACCAGCACCCTGATCCACTGGAGTTTTGACGACAACACCGAAAGCAACACGGCGCCCGGTGACAGTGGCGGACCCGCCTTCCTGCTGGTGGACGGAGTCTACCAGGTGGCCGGTATCACCTCCGGAGGCGACCGTTACGACGCCGGCATCGGTGACAATTCGTTCGACACACGGGTCGACCCCTACCAGGACTGGATCAACCAGATCATGGAAGGCGGCGGCACATCCGGAGGACCTTATCACCAGGTGACCCTGGCTGTCGGTCAAACCATCACCGGACTCGATTTCGGGAACCGCGCGGAAGAAGGCAATCCGAACCCCGGAACCGGATACAGTATCGAGGTCGTTTTCACTGATAACACGCTGACAACCAGCCAGCGAGCGGTCTTCACGACAGCAGCGCAGCGCTGGGGTGAAATCATTGTGGGTGACGTTCCTGCGGTCGAGGTTCCCGGGATCGGCCTGGTTGACGATCTGCTGATTTACGCCAGCGCGCCGACCATCGACGGTGTGGGTGGAATCCTCGGTCAGGCAGCGCCGACCAGTTTCCGGGAGTCATGGTTGCCCTCCAGTGGTTTCATGGAATTTGATGGACAGGATCTGGCGGACATGGAATCGGAGGGGGTCCTGTTGGATCTGATCCTGCATGAAATGGGACATGTGATAGGAATCGGCACGATCTGGAGTGCAAAGGGCCTCCTGCAAGGTGCGGGTGGCAGCGACCCGCGGTTCATCGGACCGGCAGCGACCCAGGCCTATAACGACATCTTTGGAAATACTGAATCTTCTGTGCCCGTGGCGAACACAGGCGGCCCGGGGACCGCGGACGCCCATTGGCGGGAGGGAGTTTTTGACAACGAATTGATGACCGGATATCTTGACATGGGCGGTAACCTGCTCAGTCGCGTCACGGCGGGATCCCTGGCCGACCTGGGATATACCGTCAACCTGGAAGCGGCAGACGACTATTTCGCCCCTGCTTTTTCAGAACCCGGAGACTCAATGGCCTCGTCTGCATTCGGTGAGGAGCTGCTCTATTTCAGTCGACTGCATCCGTCGAGCAACACGGAAATGAAGCAAACACTGGCAACAATTCCGGACGGGCAAAGTGGCAAACTCCCACGCGTTCCTCTCTCCATGTCAAACGGTCAAGCCGCACAAAGCGTCGCTTCGCCAGAGACAACACGGGCCTGGACCAGCAGCGGCAATCCGTGGGATGACGCCAGCTCGCACAAGCGGGCAGCGACTGCAAACACACTGCTCAATTCCTTCGTGCTCCCACGCACGCGACGCCAGAGCGAAAGGGCGGTGGACACCGCCCTGGATGATCTTTTTCCAGACAACGACTGGAAGAAACTTTCCAGCGGAGAAAATCTCTGAACTGCAACCGGCAGACGATGGGGCGGGCTTTCCGACCGCTTCACGAACCCCGGATGGTCACTTCGCCCCTGACGCGTCCCGCAAAACACTGGCCAACGTGACCACGGCACCTTGCTGTCGTTTACTCTCGTCCGCAGCTTCCATGAAAGCGAAGATTTCGCGTGTTTCTTCGGCTGGTACCGGTGACATTCCGCTGCGGAAGAATTTCACGATCTCCACCACCAGCGGACGATACGAGTCGTACGATCCGACGGGAGCCTCCCCCAGCCTACCCTTCGCGTGTCCTCCGTATCCCTTGCCTTCGCGATACACTCCGACCCGTCCACCTGTCCACTGTCCTGTGACGACAATCCCGCCTTCTTCACTACTGCGTTGTACCGACTGGCAGCCTGTTCCCATTACGGTAAACAGTGCTTCCACGCCATGAATTCCATACCAGAACAAATCCGGATGGGTTTTCTCGATGGTCGCCGGACCGTAGGTCTCGCAATACGTCACACGACCAACCGAACCGGCGCGCACCGCCTGCGAATCTTTTCCGTAACGAAGTGCTGAAGACGAGAAGAGGGGCACCCCCATTTCTTCAGCCTCACGGAGAATCGCAACCGCATCCTGCAAACTTCCCGCCAATGGTTTGTCGACAAAGACCGGCTTGCCCGCTTTCAGGACGGGCCGCACCTGTTCCAGGTGCGGACGTCCGTCGTTGGTCTCTAACAGCACGGCGTCCACTTCGTTCAGCAAATGTTCAATCGAGTCGACAATCTTGACGCCCATTTTCTGAACCTCCGCCGTGTAACCTGCCCGGCGGCGCACGCTGCTTTCAATATCGGGACTACCGGGAGGATAGGCCGCCACCACGCGGCAGTTCGCCAGTTCCGCGGGCGCATCCTCGTCGTTAAGCAGCGACGTGAAGGCGGGTACATGAGACGTGTCGAGTCCGATGATTCCCACTCGAATCATCTTTGAATCGTCCGCCCGACCAACCATCGAAAGGGCCAACATGATCAGACTGCACAGTACGGCACGCGCCATTGGTTTCTCCCTGGGATTCAATAAAGTGCAACCGGCCAAGCAGTGGAACCACCGGGCCAATACCACCATTTCAACGTTGTCATCATGATCCGCACAGGACCCATTTACAATTTCCTGATACGACCCTCCGACCACGCACCGGAAAACAGCTGCCTGCTGGACTTCAGGCCGAAACTCGGCCCCACGATGAGCAAACCGAAATCCGGAGTGACACCACCACCCGGATCGTCTATAATAACGAGCGGATTATTTTACCCAAAACCGGTGAACCGCTTGACCGGCATGGTTTCTCGAGCGATTCCCGTTGCCGCTCCGACTCGAAGTGGTTCCCTCAACCAAGAGCCGAAGCCGGGTCGATAAGGACTTTACACGCCGGAAATTAACCTACGTTCCACCAGGCTCGAGGATCATACCCGATGCTCACGTTTCTTAGGCCCCAATCACGTGAAGTCGGTTTCTGCGACGGATTGAACCGTCGGGACTTCATGCAAATTGGCGGGGCGGGTGCGGCCGGCTTGCTCAGTCTGCCACGGATCCTGCAAGCCGAGTCGGAATTGGGAGTCAACAATTCCGGCAAGGGCGTCATCATCTGCTGCCTGACCGGTGGACCACCGCATCAGGACATGGTCGATCTGAAACCGGATGCTCCAGCGGAAATTCGCGGCGAGTTCAATCCGATTTCGACCAATGTGCCCGGCATCCAGATTTCGGAATTATTTCCGCGGCTGGCGACCATGACGGACAAAGTCGCCATCATCCGTTCGATCGTCGGCGGGAGCTTTGACCACAGCACCTACATGTGTTACTCGGGACGCGCGCTGGGCGGCTTCGTCCGTTTGAACTGGCCCGCTTTCGGTTCGATGGTATCGAAACTGCGTGGACCTGTTCATCAGTCCGTTCCGCCTTATGTCAGCTTGACGCATTCGTGCACCTATCCCTATTGGGCCATCCCTGGCGAACCGGGTTTTCTCGGCCAGTCCTACAGGCCGTTTGAGCCCACCGAGCGGGACACCCAGGTGTTGCAGCCGAAGATGCCCATGCCACGTTTTATGAAACGGAAGCAACTACTGGACGACCTGCAGCGAACGGTGGACCGCAGCAACTTGCGGGAAGGATTTGACCAGTTCGGCAATCAGGCGTTTGACCTGCTCACCTCGAACAAAGTGGCGGACGCCCTGAACCTGGAAAACGTGCCGCAGAAAAGGAGAGACCGGTATGGAAAAGGCTCCCTGGAACCCGTGAAAGACGGTCCGCCCATGTACAACCCCGATTTCCTGCTGGCATTGAGACTCATCCAGGCAGGCGTACGTGTGGTGAACTTTAATTTCAGCCGCTGGGATTGGCACGGGGAAAACTTCAAGCAAGCCAAGAAAAATGTGCCTGCACTGGACCAGGCTTTGACAGGTTTCCTGGAACATCTCTATCACCTGGGTTTGGAAAACGACATCAGTATCGTCGTGTGGGGTGAATTCGGGCGCACGCCGACCATCAACACACAGGCTGGCCGTGACCATTGGCACCACGTGACGTGTGCTCTTCTCGCAGGAGGCGGCATGAAGACCGGACAGGTGATCGGTGCGACCGACAAGAATGCCGCATATGCCATCGATCGACCGGTCCACTTTCAGGAAGTGTTTGCCACGCTCTACCATAATCTCGGAATCGATCCGCAACACGAGCGGGTTCATAACCAGTTCGGCCGGCCCATTCATCTGCTCGATGGGGACAAAATGACACCCATTCCCGAACTGGTCGGCTGAGCAGTCGTTCAGTGAACCACCAAGCCTTCAATCCGGCTCGGTGTCAACATCTTCCCACGGCATGGGACGTAAACTACCATCGACCGCCAGGATTTCCGGCGTCGCAGTCGGAAAAATGGCCAGCAGGTGGATACTCGCCCCGGCGTGTGGCCGGATGGAGTGTACCATTCCGGCGGGGACCACGACGGTTGCCGGCGCCAGGACGACTGTCGTGGTGTCGTCCAGTCGCAACTCCACCTGGCCGGCAAGGAACACAAGCACTTCTTCCTGCCTGTGATAATGCAAAGGGATATACCCCTGCGGCTCGATCCATTGTTCCCAGACCGTGGTCTGCCTGGCATCGCTGGCCTTGCCTGCCAACACACGGGTTTTGATGCGCGGTACTTCGTGAACGGACAAGCTGGCGTGACTGACAATCGACATGGTGTTCACTCCTGGAAAATACCCCTGGTGTGACGCGACGTGTACTCACCTCTTGGGCAGGCATGACGCACCCGCTCCGCAGTAACCTCCACCCCGTTGTCGACTCCGTAAAGAGCCTTTCGGCACAGAATCACAACAACTCAGGGTGCCCCGTCGGTGCAAGCCGATACGAGAGAAAAGATCGCCGTTCCATGTACACCGCGAGCGGAGCCAGCAGTCTTCCGGTTCCCAATTCAGTGACAAAGCGACGGGTGCCGAAACCAGGACGGGAACCAGCCCTGCTCCGAAAAACGGGCCGGTGGTCTACTGGCGCCTGAAACAGGTGAACGTCTTCCAAGGGGCATTGCATGAACGGGGCCCACAGGCCCAATGACGCAAAAAACATTCTCCCCTATAAATTCTGCCAACTGATCACCCCGACGAACAGGCCCTCTCTTTTGGATGGTTGCGCCGTGATCCGGCCAGTTCAGTTTCTGCTATAATACCCACCCACACGTCACGACCAGCAGTCAAAAGGGCAACTCAATGAAATCGCGTTACCAAATCGCAACGGTCCATTTCCTCCTGACTCTCGCGCTGGCCGTCGCGGACACCACCTTTGCCCACCAGACCCTGTTGACCATCGAACCCTCGGAAAGTTATCCGCGCAACTCCGAAGGCGACATCATTGAACTTTCCGATGGGAGTCTCTGTTTAATCTACACGCGTTTCACTGGAGGAACCTCGGACGACGCGACGGCTCACCTGGCTTTAAGAATCTCTCGTGATGGTGGCAACACGTGGAGCGCCGACCGTGTCGTCGTGCCCAATGACGCTGGATTCAATGTCATGTCCGTCTCGCTACTGCGACTACGTGACGGGAGAATCGCGCTGTTTTATCTGCACAAACAATCATCGGAGGACTGCCGCCCGGTCATGCGACTTTCCGATGACGAAGCCGTCACCTTTAGCGAACCAACGACCTGCATCACCGACGAAGTGGGCTACTACGTCCTCAACAATGACCGGGCCGTACAACTGGCCAGTGGCCGCCTGGTGTTGCCAGTCGCCTGGCACAACCGTCCGGGACGGAAGGAACCCGACTGGACAGGTCGCGTGATGTGCTACTTTTCCGATGACAACGGCCGCACCTGGCAACGCAGTCGGAGCACCCTCACGCGCAAAACACCAGACGGTTCCCGGATTTCGATGCAGGAGCCGGGCGTGATTGAACTGGCCGATAAAAAGCTCATGATGTTTTGCCGTACGGACGCGGGCAGCCAATACATCAGCTTTTCGACAGATGGCGCTGACACCTGGTCGGAACTGGTACCTTCGGATCTCCATTCGCCCCTCTCCCCGGCCACCATCGAGCGTCTACCGACCAGCGGAACCCTGGTCTGCGTCTGGAATGACCACTCGGGCGTCCACCGGTACGCACCCGGCAAACGAAGCCCCCTCTGTTTGGCTATCAGCACGGACGAAGGAAAGACGTGGTCGAAGTCGCAGCTTTTGGAAACCCGCCCCGACGGATGGTACTGTTACACATCGATGACCTTCCTACAGGATCGCCTGCTGCTGACCTACTGTGCCGGTGACAAGCGCGTGGGTGGCCTGAACCGTTTGAAAATCACCTCACTGGCCTACGACTTTCTGGAACAACAGGCTGCAACGGCGCCGGCCCGGCCACCCCAATCAGCTCTCCTGCAACCCTGCCTGGACTACGGACGAAGTTTCCTGAACTCCAAGGCCAGCTGGAATTCCCCCCGTTTCTGGGTGGAATCACGCTGTCGTATCACGGACTCCCAAACAAACCGCACCGTGGAATACCTGCAGTGCGGACTCTGTAAAGCCGAGAACACGTTCGGCCATCGTGATCTATTCCTGAGAGACAATTACGACTTCCTACCAATCTTCAGCCAGCAAGAGGGCATTATTTTCCGCCGCCGGGTCCGCGCCGGCCAACAGTACCGAGACGTGCGTCCATTGGACAAGTGGTTCGGTGGAACAGAACAAAAACTGCGAACCAGTCCGGGCCGGATCCTGAACACACCGGAAGCTATTTTTCAAGCGATGCAGGCAGGCCTGCCGCTCGTTGGCCAGACAGAACTGCGCGACGAGCGGTCCGGCCGTGTCGCCATCATCGAATACCCTGTCAAAACAATTAATTTTGAACGCGACCAACAGGACTGGCAGGTCGACACAGGCCCCTTGATTCTTCCGCGCTTGAACGTGGCGCCGGACCAATGGTCCGAAACCATCCAACTGGCACACATCGCCTTCCGTAGCTGGCACTGGTCCGATTTCATCGCCGACCAGGCGACACCGGTCACGCCTGACCATGACGAGATTCAGACGTACCATTACTCGAAACAGATCCACAAAACAGCTCGTAACGTGTTGCTCGCCCTGGACGTCGAATAGCTTTATCACAGCGCTTGACCCACCATTCCAGCCAGCTCTAGAGAAACCCTGTTCCCGGCCCGACTTTTCAGGTAACCTCGGTACCGCGTTTTGTCCATGGACAGACCGTGGTAAAACGTCGATCCCCGATCCCGCGAGGTAATGATCATGCAAACTGCAACCCGCCGCAACTTTCTGCAACACGGTGCAGCAGCCACATCGGCCCTGGTGGTTCCCTACTGGCTGACCAGCCGCCGCAGCCGTGCCGCCAGTGCCAACGGCAAACTCAACGTGGCCTCGATCGGAGTGGGCGGACGAGGCACCGGCATCGGCCACCAGGCCGGCAAACTGGGCAACATGATTGCTTGTGCCGATGTGAATCGGCAACATGCCGAAAAATTCGCCGCCAAGTACGAGGGGAAATGCCAAATCTATTCGGATTACCGTGACATCCTGGCTCGCGGGGACGTGGACGTCATTACTTGCGGTACTCCCGATCATTGGCATACTAAGATCTCGATCGATGCGATGCGCGCCGGTATCGACGTCTACTGCGAAAAGCCGCTCACGCTAACCCTGGCCGAAAGCCAACACATCACTCGAGCCGCCGAAGAAACCGGCCGGGTCCTGCAAGTCGGGACGCAACAGCGCAGCGAGTTCTCCCAGTATTTCATTAAGTCCGTCGCTATCGCGCAGAGCGGTCGCCTGGGTGACAAATTGCGCGCGACCTGCTCGCTCGGCCAACCCAACTCGGCCGACATGGACTCCGGGCCCTTCGCGTTCCAGCCCGTACCTGACTTCATGGAGTGGGATTTATATCTGGGACAGGCGCCCCCGGTCGATTACTGCGTGCAACGAACAAACTATGACTTTCGCTGGTGGTTGGAATACTCCGGCGGACAAATAACGGATTGGGGCGTGCATCATACCGACATCGCCTTCTGGGCCCTGGACGGCATGAACTCAAACACGATTGAGGCTCATGGCAGCGGCCTTTTTCCGGGGTTGCCGGACTCGGCGAACATCATCGACTTTCTCAACGGCCGGGAGAAACTGCCGAATCAATACAATGTGCCTACGGAATTTAAATGCCTTATCGAACTGGACAACGGCAATTCGATCGAAATTAACAATCAGAAAAACGAAATCCTCATCGAAGGAGACCAGGGAAAAATACGCGTGAACCGAGGGGGCCTCACCGGCAAACCGGTAGAAGAAATTGAAAACAGCCCTTCAGATACCAGGTGGCTGAACGAAGAAGTGCAAAAGCTGACTCGTGGATTGCCGCTGGACAATCACATGCTGAACTTTTTCCACTGCATCGACACACGCGAAAAACCAATCTCCGATCTCTGGACACATCTGTCTGGCATGAATGCGTGCCACATGGCCAACATTGCTATGCTGCTCAAACGGAGGATTGTCTTCGACTGCGATCGCTATGAGTTCCGAAACGACGCGGAAGCGAATCAGCTCATGAGTCGCGTCCAACGAGATCCGTGGCGCACCGATACCTGAAGCAACCCGTGTTACTTGACTCCGGTCTTTTAGCGACGTTACACTGAAAAGGTGTTCTGCACAGCAAAATAAACGACTGGTTCCGTCGCCCAACGCACGGGTTCCAACTTGTCCGACGGTCGGGGATCCCCTGGTAGATTGTCCATGATCAAAGGGTTTCAAGTGCCAAAAGCGTTCTACTGGAAACCGGGTCACTCCGTGCTGCTTGCCGTCCTGCTGATGGGCCCGACCGCAATCGCGACAGAGAACAGCGCTGAGCAACCGCCCGACCCGTCTGCCGTCCGGTCAAGTGACGACCAGGCCCACCGTTTCAAGGTCTCGCCGGAACAGCAGCAGTGGTGGGCATTCCAACCGATCGGCGATCCTGTGCCACCAACAGTGAAGAACACGACGTGGCCGCGTAACGAAATCGATCGCTTCATCCTGGCAGAACTCGAACTGCGGGGCATGCGGCCGGCTGCCGCCACCCGGCGGCGCCGGTGGATCCGCCGCGTAACCTTTGATTTGACGGGACTGCCGCCCACCCCGGAAGACGTCCAGGCGTTTTTGAACGATGGCACCGCCGATGCGCAGAGCCGTGTAGCCGATCGTCTTCTGGCGTCGACATCCTACGGCCAGCGCTGGGCCCGACACTGGCTGGATGTGGTTCGCTATGCCGACTTCCACGACGCGGACCCCGCGAAGCGGACGGCCAGTTGTGAAATCACCGAAGCCTGGCGATATCGTGACTGGGTGGTCCGGGCACTGAATCACGACTTGCCTTTCGACCAGTTCGTCGTGCATCAGATTGCCGGAGATCTGCTGCCCATCCCCGACGGCAGGGAATTCTATGAGGACGGACTGGTCGCCACCACCTTCCTGACCAATGGGGTCTGGGATCGGGGCGATGCGGACAAAGAAAAAATCGTCAGCGACATGGCCGACGATCAAATCGACACGATTGGCAAAGCGTTTCTCGGCCTGACCCTGGGCTGTGCCCGCTGCCACGATCACAAATACGATCCGATCTCGCAGGAGGACTACTACGCCCTGGCTGGAATCTTCCACAGTTGCCACATGCTCGCGGACCTGGGCACCAAGGGCGGCGAATACAAGGTGAATCGTACTCCCCTGGCCCCTTCAGCCGTTGTGGCCAGGTACGACGAAGCGTTCAAAAAATTCCAACAGGTCGAAAACGAGCTGAAAGAACTCGACAAGCAGTCACCCGTGCCTGCGAAAGACGATCCCCAGCGGTTGAAGCTGATCGCCCGGCGTGACCAGTTGAAAGAAAAAATGCCACCCGCGCCACCTTTAGCGATGGCAATGCAGGAAGGTGGCACCCCCGGCGGATTATTTCCGGGTATCCAGGACGTGCCACTTCACATCCGCGGCAGCTACACAAAACTGGGTCCTGTCATTCCCCGCCGGTTACCACGCTTCTTTGCCGGTGCATCTCAACCGTCCATTACCAGTGGCAGTGGACGCCGCGAATTGGCAGCCTGGATCGCGTCGCGCAATAACCACCTCACCCCACGAGTGATCGCCAACCGGGTCTGGCAATGGCATTTCGGGGAAGGACTTGTACGAACTCCCAACAATTTCGGCATGCTTTCTCAACCACCCACTCACCCGGGCCTGCTTGATTGGCTGGCGACTCGCTTCGTCCGGGACGGCTGGTCCCTGAAAAAGTTACACCGCCGGATTGTGCTTTCGGCCACCTACGGTCAGGCCAGTTCGGTTTCCCGGAAGCAGGTATTGCGTGACCAGGAGAACCGCTGGCTGGGAAGGTTTTCCGCCCGGCGCCTGGAAGCCGAGGTGATTCGTGACGCGATGTTGTTCGTAGGGGGGCAACTCGATCTGGAGCAGGGAGGGCCGGCTGGGGATGATCTGACCATCACGCGTCGTTCACTGTACGTGCAAACGGCCCGCTGGAACCGCAGCAACTTCGCCACCCTGTTTGACGCGGCCAATCCGGACGCGTCGGTGGAAAAACGCACGGTCAGCATCGTCGCACCTCAGGTACTGATGTTGCTCAACCACGATTTTTCGTTGGCCCAGGCCCGCCACCTGGCCCGACGACTGCAGAACGGTTCATTCCCTGATGACCGGGCCCGGCTGCAATATGCCTACCAGTTACTGTTTGGCCGCCCCCCCAGCAGTGAGGAAACCGCCATCGGTCGGAAGGTTCTGGCCAACTCCAACCAGCCGGGCACCCTGGAAGCCTGGCAGGATCTGGCCCATGTCCTGCTCTGCGGTAATGAGTTTGTCTACCTGGACTGAGACGTCACCATGCCTTCACAGAAAATGACACGCAACCATCCTTCCCTTTCACGACGTGAAATGCTGGCCCGTGCCGGTGGTGGTTTCGGGCTACTGGCCCTGCAAGACCTGTTGTCATCGGAAGCGTCGGCGGGTCCCCCTGATCGCAGTGCGCACCCGTTTGCGGTTCAAGCACCTCATTACACTCCACGCGCCAAACGCTGCATTTTCCTCTACATGCCGGGGGGCCCCTCGCAGATTGACCTGTTCGACCCCAAACCACGTGTCTCCGCGAAAAACGGCGAGCCACTGCCGTTTGAAAAACCAAAACTGGAGCGGACCAAGACAGGAAACCTGCTGGCGTCTCCCTGGAAATTTTCCCGACATGGCCAGTCCGGCATTGAGGTCAGCGAACTGTTACCCCAGCTGGCTACCCGTATCGACGATTTGTGTGTCATCCGCTCGATGGTGGCCGACAACATCAACCACTCCGGTGCCGCCTTGCAGATGAACACCGGTGAACAGGCGTTTTCGCGACCCTGCATGGGATCCTGGCTGCTTTACGGTCTGGGAACCGAGAACCAGAACCTGCCCGCCTTCGTCGTCGTAAGCCCCGCCGCAGTGTTCCAGGGCGCCCAACTGTGGGCCTCCAGTTTCCTTCCCAGTGCCTACCAGGGAACGCTGGTACGCGATCTGGAGAATCCGATCGCCAACCTGCGAGTCCCGTCGGACGATTTCGCGCGGCAGCGCAACAAGCTCGACGCGCTGCGCGAATTGAACCAGATTCACAAGCGGGGAAGAGTCATCCAAAACGAGTTGGACGCACGGATCGCCACCTTTGAATTGGCGTTCCGCATGCAACAGGAGGCACCCGCAGCATTCGATCTGGCCCGCGAAAGCAAGACGACCCACAAGGCATACGGGACGGATGATCCCACCACGGAGATGTTTGGTCGCCAGTGCCTGCTGGCCCGACGCCTGGTGGAACGGGGCGTGCGCTACGTGCAGCTGTTTGACGCCCCGGTGAACAACGCCTGGGACCATCACAGTGGACTGAAAGGAAGGCTTCCGCATCGGTGCGCGGCAGTCGATCGCCCCATGGCGGCGTTGATCAGCGACCTCAAAGCCCGCGGGTTACTGGAGGACACGCTGGTCCTCTGGGGAGGCGAATTCGGCCGCACCCCGACGGCCGAAGGAACCAACGGACGTGAGCACCACCCTTTCGGATTCACGATGTGGCTGGCTGGCGGGGGGATACGGGGCGGACAGGTGCACGGCGCCACGGACGAATACGGCTGGCACGCAACCCACGACAAGGTACACGTTCACGACCTGCACGCCACGATCCTGCACCTCATGGGCCTGGACCACACACGGTTGACGTATCACTACAGCGGCCGTGATTACCGTTTGACCGATGTGTTCGGACGGATCGTAGAAAACATTCTCGCATGAGGGCAGGGGGCTCGTTGCGACTCGATCGGTGCGCCACGCCGTGCCTGCTAGCCGTTTTCGCTGAAAATAACCCCGATCGCGCTTTCCGTCGTCAACTCCGCTGGTATCTCCTCGAACAAGTAGTCCGTGGGCGGACCCAGGAATCCGCTCACGTGAACAGGTTCTCCGCTGCGCAGCAATACATCCAGGGCATTGAACCGGCACCGCAGCTGTTCGCATTCCGCTTCCGTGAAGCGCGAACAAAGCTGTCGGTACAACTGGTTGTCGTAATCCTCACCTTCCAGCCCACTCGGGAAATCGTCCTCACGTTGGTGACGATCACACAGTTCCAAGGCAATTTTCGTCAGGATCACCACACTGGAAAGGTGGCCTGCGCTGCCGGGGTGCAGTCGCTGGAGACCGGCCCGAAAATGTTCCTGGTCCCGGCCAAGGACCGCCCGGAAGGCATCTTCAAAAACAGCAAACTCATCACGAAACAGCGCAAAGGAACGCTCCAGTGCCGCTCGCTGCGGCGAGTCGGCAGAGAACACGTCAAGCACGCCCTGCCGGAGTCTGCATTGACGCTGGTGTGGCAGGAAGCGGCCAAACGACCGAACCCCAAGCTGTAGTGTCCGTCGTTTCTTGCTACGCGTGTATTTGCTTCCCCAGTGCAACAGCATGCTGTTGTAAACCACACCGCTGCCCGGTTTAAGTTCGGCACAGACACTGCCGGAAAGTTGCGATTGGGTGCCACCCTCCGACTGTAACTGCAACACCTCGACCTCAGAGGTCAACCGCCGGTGACTGCCGGGAATCACATACAAAATCGCATCGTCATAGAGCGCAATGTTCCACTGCACATATCCGGAACCGTTGGCATCCTCTGCAGCCAGCAGCGCACTGAGCGGTCCATCTTGATCAGGACGGACATCACGGTGCCAGTTTCGCGGATCGGTCCCCCACGACTGCCCACTGGTGGGAGACGTGACCGGTTCGAACGCGGGATTACAGAAAATCGAGACTGCAGTCAAAGAAACCGACTCGGGCGAATCGCCCAGCAGGCGCGCGCTGATGCCCAGTGTGTTGTCGTGCAGGGCCAACTCGACGGGACCGAGACTGCCTGCTTCCACAAGGTGCGTTAAATCCGAACGTGGAGCGGCACAGGTATCCCAGTCCGGATCCTTGGCCCGCCGTCGCACCACCAGGTCGTCGACGGTTTTTCGCAAAGATTCCAAGCGATCCGGGGGAACAATATCATGCAGGATCAGGTAACCGTCCCGCCAGAATTGTTCACGTAACTTGAGGTCGGCATCCAACGTCGAGTTCTGCGGCATAACGGCTCTTTCTTGTCAGCACCTTCCTACGGAACATTCTCTCGCAGATCGATATTACTAGCATGAACGCTGCCCGGTGGCCAGTCCTGACTGGACGCGGAAACTGCGTCGCTGTAGCCAACCAAATAGGGCACAACCTACCCCCAGCGTTTCCACTATCCCGCCGGTATGGTCCGGACCGGCGGACTGGCTTGATCACACTGGGCTGCAGCGCTCCCCGGGGATTGAAAAGCCTCTTCACTTCCTGGATCATGGGGACAGGAACCGACAGGCCGTCTCGCCCTTTTTCGACATACTCCGTTCCCAGAACCGCCACCCCCTCTTCAAATCATCCCATGAGAGATTTATTTACGTTCACTCGCCGCGCGTGGCTGGCCGCAGTCGGCGCCACCGGCTACGGGATCTCGGCTGCCGGTCGGACGCTGGCTGAAAACGACGACTTGTTGATTATCGACTGCCACGCCCACATTTACGGTGAAGACGAAAAGAAATATCCCACCATCGAATCACCCTACCGCCCCCCTGCGGGAAAGGGGACGGTGCCCCACCTGCAACAGGAGATGCGTGCCTCAGGAGTCCGCTTGGTAACCGCGATCCAGACCAGCACTTTTTATCGCTGGGACAATCGTTTCACCGCAGATACTGCCCGGAACAACCCCGATTCCATGGTCGCTGTCGTGACCTTGAATCCCGACGATCCTGCCAGCCCCGAAAAATTACGGAAATATGTGGCCCAGTCCAATGTCCGGGGCATGCGCAGTATCCCGGCCCGCAGTGGCAAACTGGATGATCCGGGCGTCGATAAACTCTGGACCACCGCCGAGGACCTGGGAATTGTCATCAACGTCCTGGTCAATCGAGACAAACGCCCTGAACTGGAGAAGCTTCTTCTTCGCCATCCGCGGCTGCGCGTGGTGATGGACCATTGCCTGGGCCTGGCTGCCGGTCCCACCTTGGAACCGACCCTGGCAGACATGTTGGCATTAGCCGCCTATCCCAACACCCATGCCAAGCTGACTTTCATTCCCACCGGCAGCGCCCAGCCATTCCCCTGCCGCGACATGCATGACGCATGCCGGGCCATTATCGCCGCCTATGGTCCCGGGCGGTGCGTCTGGGGCAGCGACTTCCCCTGTGAGTTATGGTGTCCCAAAGTGAGTTACCGACAACATCTTCAAATCTTTACCCGCGAACTGGGACTCGACCGGGCGACTCAGAAAAGTGTCCTGGGCGAAACGGCCCGGCGGCTCTGGTTTCAACCACGTGCATGACAAACATCGCCCGGCTGGAAAAAGCGGATGCCCGTCCCTCACACGTCCTGTTCAAACCCTCTTCCCAGAGTGAATCATCTTGACGCAGCTCAGCTACATCCTTGTCGACAGCCCCGACTCGTGGGGGTCCTTTGAAAACTTCGCGGCCGCCCTGCGACAAATCCGGGAGTTCGGTTTCCAGGGAATCGAGATCACCATCAGTGGTCCCGATCTCTGGCAGCAGGATCGACTTCTCGAGTTCGTCGATTCGCATGATTTTCCGGTGGTGTCCTTGCTGACCGGTTCGAACTACTTTCAGGAAGGACTTTGTCTCTGTTCACCGGACGAGCAAGTTCGTCGATCGGCCGTGGAACGCCTGCAACACTACACCAGCATCGCGGCGAGGTTTGATGCGCTGCTTGTCATTGGTCAGATGCAGGGATTCCCCCGGGATGAACCAGATCAATCCGTTGCCAAGGCCCGTATCGAGGAGAGTTTAAAACGCATCACCGAAGCGGCAGAAGACCGCCAGGTCACCGTGGTGCTCGAGCCTGTCAACCATCTGCAAGTCGGGTTCCACCATCGCCTGCAGGACGTGCTGGACCTGACACGGCGAATCGGCTCGAATTGTTTGCGGCCCATGCTGGACAGTTTTCACATGAACATTGAAGAAACCTCCATGACAGAACCCATCTTGCGTGCCGGAACGGACCTGGCCCACTTTCACCTCTGTGAATCCAACGGCAGCCTGCTGGGTAGCGGAAACCTTGACTTCCCGCCCATTTTTCAGGCGCTTGAATCGACAGCCTACGCCAAGTGGATCTCCGTAAAAGTCTACAGGCAACCGTGGGCTCGCGGAGCTGAGGCGGCCGTCGAACATTTACGCAAATTACAATTAATCCCATGACCCGATACCTGCGGCTATTGCTGGAAATTGTTTTCGTATTCGTCGTCGCAACGATTTTTCTTATCCAGGGACTTCGGTCGACCAACCTGCTGGAGACGCACACCGTGCATCCATCATCCGTTACAACAGATTGGCACCCGCAAGAGTTTCGCAAGGCAGTGGCACTGGGAGAAAGCACCACGGCAGGGGGGTGGAGCACGTCACCCGGGCGATGCTGGGTACCCATTCTGGCAAGCTTAATCAACGACTTCCAGGCCGAGCCACTGGAATTCGTCAATTCGGGGATCGGGGCCAATGTTGTTTCAACTCGCAGCCCCGCTTACCCGCACAGTGGCAAACCGGCTGCCCGTGAACGTCTGGAGAAACATGTCATCGACCACGCCCCGGATCTGCTGGTCATCTCCTACGGTTTAAATGACGCCCGCGGAGGAACGCCGCTCGAGTTATTCCAACAAGAACTTACCGATCTGGTCAGGGAAATACGTCAACACATCCAACCCCTGATCGTCCTGGTGGGTCCCTACTTCATGACGGGCTTCGAAATGTACGGCCCGCATTGGAATCACGCCGACCTGCCACTTTTCCAACGTTACAATACGGGAATTGAGGAAGTAGCGATCCAGGAAAATTGCCTGTTCGTCGACGTGCTCGCCGCCAACGGGAACACCCCCTGGATGGTGCATCACGACGGAGTCCACGCCAACGACCTGGGGCATCGCATCATCGCCAACCGGATTTTCGAAGTGCTCGCGCAGCATTGCTCCGGCGTAGCTCGAAAAACAAAAGAGGCGGAACAACACAGCCCACGCTGGAGAGATGAATCCGTACTGCGAGCCGACTATGGCTTTTGAGTCAAAGGAGTTCTGGAGTTGAAGGCCCCGAGGCACAAGTCCCCGGCGCGGTCCGGCATGGTAGCACGCCCTCCAGACGGCGGCCTGCAATCCGGGCCGTCCCCGCGAACTCCAATGACAACACACACCCCGCAGCAGCCCGCCAGCTACAAAACGGGCCTATTTCACCTGAAGACGAAATTGCGTGTCCTGCCGAAAAACATGAACTTCACTTCCCGGCCTGGCCGTGCCCGGTTTCCGGAGCGTACAAAACGTTATACTGCAACTCAAACTTGACAGCAAAAAACCTGCCTTCTTCTCGGAGCGTTCACCATGCGATTTATTCAAGTCATTTCTACCTCCTGCCTGCTGGGACTGGTTCTTTCTGCCCCGGCCCCTGCCGCAAACCGGGTGCTCATCGACCAACCCGTGTCCCCTCCATCCTGGGCAATCCTGGAGCGGGAACTACTGCGTGCCAACACCATGGCCTGTGAAGAATATTTCTCCCGATATTTTGACGAGCGGGGTTTCCTGCTCTGTGTCGAACGCTGGGGTGGAAACGACGGACCCGACGATGCCATCGAAAGCCTTCTCCACTGGCCCATCCTGCACGCGGCGGGTGCATCCGATTCGATCCTGCAAATGTACAAGCGGGCGTGGGAGGGACACCTGCGGCAATTTACACTGGCAAAAACGACCGAGGTCCCCTTTGCCCGGGACGGAATGTACTACAAAGAATTCCCGGTCATGTTCGACTGGCTGCACAACAGTGAAGGCCTGACGGTCTTCAATCTGCAGGGATTGTCGGATCCCTACGACGAAGCCTTTCAAAAACGAGTCCGCCGCTACGCGGGCTTTTACATGAATGAAGACCCACAGGCACCGAACTACGATCCGCAGCACAAGATGATCCGCAGCATGTTCAATGGCAGCCGGGGACCTTTGCTGCGCAAGGCCACCGGCCTGGACTGGGCGGGAGACCCGATTGAAGTTGCTGGACGTTTCGACGCCCGGCACGGCGAACACAACTATGCACAAATGGTCGCCCACTTCATGGAATACAATGACATCGTCGGTGACCACCCGTCCAACCTGCTGACCACCGCGCTGGCACTGAACGGATACATGCTGGAGCATGAAACCAAGTACAAGGACTGGATCCTGGAGTACGTGGGCGCCTGGCGACAACGGATGATCGACAACGGCTCGATCATTCCAAGCAATATCGGCCTGGACGGAAAAACCGGCAGTGCAGCGGGCGGTCGCTGGTATGGCGGCGTCTACGGCTGGGGTTTTACGGTTGTGGTCCCGCAAACGGGCGCCCTGGCACATCGGCAAACGTTTGGCATCGGAATCCAGGGTTTTGTGAATGCGGTTCTCCTGACCGGTGATCGCACCTTTCTGGATCCCTGGCGCACGCAAATGGACCGGGTCAACGCCAACAAGAAGGTCGTCGACGGACAGACGCTTTACCCGCACTCTTACGGCGATGACGGTTGGTACAATTTCACCCCCGCTCCCTACCGGACGGGAGCACAAGCGATCTACTACGTGACCATGCGCGCCGACGACCGGAGCCGCGTCACCGACAACCCCTGGTTCGACTACCTGGATGGCCGGAACCCGGATTACCCGGAGCAGGTCCTGCGTAACGACTTTGAACACATTCGTACCAACGTGGCAGGTATGCGCGCTGACAAAACAACCCCCGACACTCGACTTGCTGATGACCCGATGCGATACAATCCCGTGGCCGTACGTTCCCTGACCGAACTGATGATGGGCGGTATCCATTCAGGAAAAAATGGGATCACGTTTCACTGCCGACTGCGATATTTCGATCCAAACCGGCGGCGGGCCGGAATTCCTGAAGGAGTTGCCGCGCTGGTGGAAAAAATGACCGACGAGGAGGTGGTCGTGAACCTGGTGAACACCAATCAACTCGACTCCCGTACCGTCATCGTGCAGGGCGGAGCCTATGCAGAGCATCAGTTTATTTCGGTGACGCAGGACAACCGTCAGATCGGCATTGACGCCGGGCACTTTTCGGTGGAACTGGCCCCGGGAGCCGGCAGCCAACTGGTGCTGAAAATGCGGCGTTATGCCAACCAGCCCACGCTGATGTTTCCGTGGGATCGAAATTAAATTCAGTGCCAGCCAACGGCAACGGATAACAACCAGCGAGGAACATCGGCAAGCAAGGAATGGACTGCATGAAACGACGTAATTTCTTACAGGCGGCGGGCGTGATCGGTGCGACCGGCAGCGGTGCCCTGGCGGGAGAAAACCCACCGGGCGGCGAGACTTCACAAGCCCCTGAGACCCGCCAAAATCAGCCCGGTCAGAAAAGAGTCCTCGTCACCTCGGCCGACAGTCCCCTGGGCCAGGCCGTGGCCGCAGCACTGGGCGGCAGGTACCGGGTCCACCTCACTTCCTCCCTGGACGTGCCGACCGCGCAGCCCTTCATGCGGAGCGATCTGGGCCACGACGAATCAACCAACGCCCTGGTGCAAGGCACCGACGCCATTGTCCACATTGCCACACCACCTCCGGACGCCGACCAGTACGGCCAAATCGACCATCGAGCCCGCTGCACCTACAACCTCTTGATGGCGGCTGCCGAGGAGAGGATTGAGACCGTCGTGTATCTCAGCTCGCTGGAAATGTTCAAGGGCTATGACGAAGATTACGAGGTCACCGAAGACTGGCAACCGCTGCTTTCGAGCCAGCCCGCAGCACTGGCTGATTATCTGGGTGAGTTTACTTGCCGGGAATTTGCCCACGAGTCACGACTGCGCGTCGTCGTGCTGCGTTTGGGTACGGTCGTGCGAGAGGACGAGGTTCAGGGAAAGCCGTTTGATCCTCTCTGGGTGGAGCAGCGGGACGTCGTCCAGGCGATTGCCAGCACGCTGCATGTTTCGTTGGATGACACCGAACTGGCCGGGAGACGCTGGACGATCCTCCACATTGGCTCTGGCTCACCAGACGCTCGCTTCACTTCACAAAGGGCTGCCGAACTCATCGGATACCAACCACAATTCAACTGGGAATAAACGATGAACGTCCTGATACTCGGAGGTAACGGATATCTCGGACCGTATGTGGTCAAGGCACTGGCCGGCGAACACTCGCTGCGCATTACCGACATCAAACCCTCATCCTCTGAAATCCGCCAGGAGTTTCAACAACACCAGTTCATGGATGTGGACATTACGTCGGCACCACAGGTCGAACGAGCCGCCAGCGGAATGGATGCCATTGTTAACCTTTCCGCTGTCCGCAACCGGCTGGCTTTTGGTGTGAACCTGCACGGCTGCTACAACATGATGCAGGCGGCGGTCACGCACGGGATTCAGAGAGTGATCAATACCGGGCCCCACTTTACGATCACGGGACCCAATTACGAAAGTTTTGACTACAGAATCAATCCGGACGTGCCTCCTCACGCGGGCACAAGTCCGTACGCTCTCAGTAAATCGCTGGGACAGGAGGTTTGTCGAGCCTTCAGCCAAAACCACAATATTTACGTACAGGACTACCTCTTCTACAATTTTCGCCTGCCCCATCAACTGAAAAGGGGAACCGGAGGGGTGCCGTTCATCGTTACCCCGGCAGACGCAGCCGAAGTATTTCGTCTTGGATTAGCGATTGGACTGAACCGGTTGCCATCCCGCTGTGAAACATTTTTCATCCTGGGAGAAAATCCCCAGGGAAAGTTTCTCAATGACAAGGCGAAACGAATCCTTGGTTTTGCGCCCCGGGACGATGTCACCACCGTGTGGCGGAAGACGCATCGCTAACCGAAACGGCGGCGACCGACCGTCACCGCCATGTCAATGCAACTTTTCGGCCACGGCCATGCCGATCCCTGTCTGACCGCCACCGGTCCCGTTGTAGAAGATCCGCACGGACTCCTCGTCGGCAAGGATGTGCGGATAGCCGATCATCCCGGATTCCCAAGAGTCCGGCCGGAGAGTTAGCGACGCATTTTCTTCCGCCCCACCCCGCTCCCACCGGAGGCCATCCGCGCTGACAGTTTCCGCGAGCGCGTAGGTATCGTACTTCGTCCCCAGCCCCGTGTAAGCGCCCCGGTAACCGGTCCCGGTCTTCCAGACCTGCAGGCCCACCACACCGATGTTCTCGGTGGTGACCTCGCGGCGGCGTTCGAGAACAATTTGACGGTCGAACCAGTTCACACCGTCAACAGAATGTGCCGCCACACAAATCTTGTGTTCGATCTCGTCCCAGTCCTGACTGTGAAGTCCGGGCAGGAGCGTATAGTACAGGCGGTAACCCGGACGTCCGTCTGCCAGACGGACGTTGACGATATTGCCCAACCCCACCAGCGCCCGATTGTCCGGGTACTGTTGGATTCCATCCCCTTCGAGCACCGGTTTCGTCGAATATTTTTTCCAGGTTTTCAGATCATCACTTTGTGCCAGTCCGATTCCCCAATAATTGGAGAAGTGCTGTGGTCCGCTACGGTTGCTGCGACCCGAATAATAAAGATGCCATTTACGGCCAATACGATGCACGTACGGGTAAGTGCAGCCCAATCCGTCAAACGTTCCTTCGCCACCCAGGTCGAGGACCGGTCCGAGACAGGTCCAGTTCGTCGGTTGCTCGGGCCGCGCCGTGGCAAGACAGATGCGTTGTACGCCATCCGTCCCGATCCCCGCGTAGAACAACCACCAGCGTCCTTCGTGCAACACCACGCAGGGGCCCTGCGATCCACCTTTGTCAAAGCTCGAATGCGGTACAAAAATCGGGTTCCGAGGGTCGCGCACCCACTGATGCAGCGTCAGCCTGCGGCGACCTGTCCCAGCTTCTTCCGCCCGGCCTTCCTGCAGACGTCGCCCGCAAAACAGAGACAGCCACGTCACGTTCAACCACTGGCGTCGAGAAATCACCATCCTTAAAGCCCTGATCCGTGCGGGGAAAAACTTTCTGCCGTCAACTGTTACAATCCTGCCGCTCCTCATTGTAACAGTCCACAGATTCGTCTAAAAGGTAAACAAGAGGCCGGAGGCGATCTGCAGCGCCCCTCCGAGCCAACGGAGTCACGGCCTGCCGGCAACCTGTCCCGCCGCTTCGTAAAAGATCCAACATGCGCCAATCCACCTTCGTTCTGACTCTTGCCTTTGTCACCTGTGGACCGTTGGTTCTTTCCAGTCACGGAGCCGAGGCACACCTGGAACTGCGCCTGCGCCAACAAATCGAAACAGAACCGGCGGCGGGCCGCTTTCACTCGATCTGGAAAGTGCAACACTGGCAGGCACAAGAAACGGCCGTTATCGTCTGCGACATGTGGGACCTGCACCATTGTCTCAACGCCACCCGGCGTGGCGCCGAAATGGCACCCCGCATGGATGCGGTACTGAAAACCGCCCGCGACCGGGGTGCCACCATCATCCATGCCCCCAGCGGTTGCATGGATTTCTACCGGGACCATCCGGCCCGACAACGTGCGCTGCGGGTCCCGCGTGCTGCGAACATGCCGCCAGGCATCGGAGAGTGGTGCGACAGGATTGCCTCCGAGGAGAACGGAACTTATCCCATCGACCAGTCAGACGGCGGCGAAGACGATGATCCCCGGGAACATCGAGAATGGGCCGACAAATTAACAAAGATGGGACGCAACCCGAACTCACCCTGGGTTCGTCAAACCGAGTCATTGCTCATTGACGGCTCCCGCGACTTCGTCTCCGATGACGGAGAAGAAATCTGGAGTATCTTCGAGCAGCGGAAAATTGAAAACGTGGTACTGGTCGGCGTGCACACCAACATGTGTGTCCTGGGCAGACCCTTCGGTCTCCGGCAACTGTCAAAGAACGGCAAGAACGTTGTTCTGATGCGAGACATGACCGACACGATGTACAATCCGGCACGGGCGCCGCAGGTCAGCCACTTCACAGGTACTGACCTGATCATCGAACACATCGAGAAGTGGGTCTGCCCCACCATCACCAGCAACCAGTTACTCGGTGGCGAGACGTTTCGCTTCCGGAATGATCGGCGGCGCCGCTTGACAATTTTGATGGCCGAGCGGGAATACGAAACCAACCAGTCGTTGCCCGCCTTTGCGCGACGGCACCTGGGCCGGCAATTTCGGGTGCACTACGTGTTTGCCAACCCTCAGCAGAGGAATGATTTACCGGGTGTGGCGGAAGCCGTGCAAGATGCGGACGTGTTGTTGGTCAGCGTGCGGCGCCGCGCGCTACCGAGTCGGCAAATGGAGGCGATTCGTCAATTCGTCGCCAGCGGCAAACCCGTCGTGGGAATCCGCACGGCAAACCACGCCTTTTCACTGCGCGGAGAACATCCTCCTGCGGGTACGCACGTCTGGGAAAAATTTGACCAGGACGTACTTGGCGGAAATTACACGGGGCATCACGGCAAGAGCTCCGCGGTAACGGTGAACGCGGCGGAAGGCGCGGACTTGCATCCGATTCTGGACGGCGTGGATCTGCGGGAGCTGTCAGGCCACGGATCCCTTTACAAGGTCAGTCCGCTGCACGTGACGACTCAACCCCTGTTGGTCGGATCCATCCCGTTGGAAAAACCCGAGCCGGTCGCCTGGGTCAATCAAAACCCGGCCGGGGGCCGCGTCTTCTATACGTCCCTGGGTCATCAGCGTGATTTTCAGCAGCCGGCGATGAATCGACTACTGGCCAACGCCTTGCTGTGGGCCGCTGACCTGGCGGCCCGCTAGGCCCGCCAGTTACTGGCTGCACAAGTGATCACACCCACCACGGCCTGTCCCGGCGAACCCGGGCGGGGTTTCTCCGCGCGACCCCGAACCTCTCATGCTGCACTGATCCCACAACAGGCCCCGGGAACCCGGCCGACTCGGTTGACAACGCGGCAGGCAAGATGACAATGCGGGAAATCGTAACCGCCTGACGGTTTCCACCCCCCGGTGGGATTTCACGTTGATCAAGACCCATGGCGTCGGGTGCAACCTGGGTACAAGAAAAAGGGGTATGTAGCGTTGGCAACAACATTCCTGTTCGCATCCTTTCTGCTGCTGGTCGGCCTTTTTCTACGGGTCAAGCTGAAACTGCTGCAGGTGCTTTACGTTCCCGCTGCCATTAGTGGCGGCCTGGTCGGGTTGGCCGTTCTGCAGGGTGGAAACACCCTTGCTGAATCCCTTGGTGTGACATCCACTGCCGTTCCAACGCAATGGCTCACCGAGCAACTGAAAGCCTGGCCCGGCTTCCTGATTGCGGTGGTCTTTGCGGGACTCTTCCTGGACAAACCGGCGAAACCTTTCGCCGAGATCCTCCGCGGAGCAGCACGTCAGGGAAACATGGTGTGGATTATCAGCCTGGGACAGGTGGGACTCGGATTACTGGCGGTCTGGTTGATCATCGAACCCTTTCAACTCCACCCCTTCGGAAGTTCAGTACCCATTTATTTCGGCCAACTGATCGAGGCAGGCTTCGTCGGTGGACACGGAACTTCGGCGGCACTTGGGGACGTGTACGAAAAGCTGGGTTATCCCGCGGCGAAAGATCTGGCGTTCTTCATGGCAACTGTCGGACTGATCTACAGTGTTGTGAGTGGGATGTTCTTCGTAAACCTTGCCGTTCGGCGAGGCTGGACGCACAATGGTAAAGTGGAGATTCGCCAGGTCAGTGGATTGGAGGCCCGACACCGGGCCGAAAAAATCGGCCTGGGTAAGGTCAGTGCAGAAGTGCTCGACCCCCTGGTGTTTCAGGGGATCATCCTGGCAACCGCCTTTGCCTTGGGCCTGGGGATGCAGCAACTGCTGGCACTGGCGATGCAGAAAATTGGGCTGGATTTTGGCGGCCTGCCATTGTTCATGTTCACCCTGCTTGGGGGCTGGCTGGTACGTGACGCCATGCGTCTGCTGGGAATCGGGGACCTGGTTGACCCTGACACCATTCGCAGGCTGGTTGCCGCAGCGATGGAATATCTGATCGTGGCCGCGATCGCCTCATTAAATCTGACTTTGGTGATTCAAACGATCGTGCCGCTGTCGATCCTGTTGCTCGTCGCTTTTGTTTGGACCGCCATCTGCCTGCTTCTCATCGGTCGCCGCCTGTTGCCTGCTGCCTACTGGTTTGAACTGGGAATCATCAACTACGGCATGGCCACCGGGGTCACGGCTTCCGGGCTGATGCTGTTGCGGATCATCGATAAGGATTTCGATTCCGGAGCGGCCGAGGACTACGCTCTGGCGGCGCCGCTATCAGCACCCTTCGTGGGCGGAGGGCTGCTCACCGTGATCGCGTTTCCTCAGATGATCCTGTCGCTCGGTGTCGGGTTCACCGCCGGGGTCGTGCTGCTGGTCACCGCCATCCTGGTTGGAGTGGGACTTCTCCTGTCCAACCAGAGAACCCGTTGAGAGGCTACGGTTGCGGCCCGGTTGTCTTCGAGTTCCGGTTCCAGCGACAACATCCTCCCGGGCAAGAAAAGGCCCGTCGGGGCTGAAATTCCTGGCAAATTCAACGGCGAACCGGCCCCCCGTGAGTCGGCCCGGCTCAACATGTGTCATTTTCCCAACGCCGGGCTGACCTTCTAATGCCAGCCGGGTATCACGACGGAAGCCAAATCCGCCGCAAATCGGGGAAACAGGGTATAAATTGCCCATTTTTCACCCCCGGAGTGTTGACATCGCCCTATAATCGGACAAAATCGGTACTTAGTGTCAAATATACCAAATAGGTTGGATGAGTAGATAGCGGCGAAACAAAGTCAACAGCCCCACCGAAACGAACCGTCTGGAAAAATCTACTTCCAGGTGTTCACGCGGAGATCATGTCTGATGAAAGTCTTTCAAGTAACTCTTCTCGCCACAATCGTCACTGCCGTATTCATGGCTGCGACCGCCCACGCTGTCGTCATCGAAACTGTACCGGTGGGTAATCTCGGCAATCTTCCTGACGCGGACAACGGTTATGGAGCTGTCAACTACTCTTATTCCATCGGCAAAACCGAGGTAACGATCAGCCAGTATTCCGAGTTCCTCAACGCCGTCGATCCGACGGGCGTCGACACCCTGGACCTCTGGAACGGTACCAGCGGACTAAAGAACAAAATTCCTCTTACCCCCACCGCAGCCGACGGATCGAAATACGGGGTCAAGCCGGGCAAAGGAAATTTCCCGGTCACTTTTGTCGACTGGTACGACACGATCCGGTTTGCCAACTGGCTGCACAACGGCCAGGGTAGTGGGGACACCGAAACCGGCGCGTACACCCTCCTGGGCGGTACTCCGGATCCCACGGATGGCAACCTGATTGAACGCAACCCGGGTGCCCAGTGGTTTGTAGCCAGCGAGGACGAATGGTACAAAGCGGCCCACCATAAGAATGACGGTGACACCGCTAACTACTGGCAATATCCGACGGCTTCCGATACCCTTCCCACCGCTGAAGATGCACCTGGCGGAACCAACAGTGCCAACTACGGCGCTGTGCTCAATGCCCTGCGGGCTGTCGGTTCCTACGTCGATTCGCTGAGCCCTTACGGGACGTTAGACCAGGGTGGCAACACCAACGAGTTAACGGACACAATTTCCACTTCTGGAAACACATTCCGTGTATTGAGGGGCGGTTCAGCATGGCTCAGCAGCACGTTCGTGCATAAGAACACCTGGACCAATCCCTCCAGTCACTCCCTGGGAGGAGGTGGCGAGCGAGCTGAAGGGTTCCGCGTTGCCACGATACCCGTCCCTGAACCCGGCCTGGGCGTCCTGTTGGCTTTGGGGACCGTGTGCCTGCTACTGGTCCGCAGAACCTTCTCGCGATAACGCACGGATCCCACCCTTCGTAGCACGGCTCGCATGCAGCGAGGCCGGCGCAGCGCATCGACGAATGGCACCTGCTACGCACCCGGATTCCCACTTCATCGTTTTTCGAACAGGCGTTCCAGTAGTGCCCTGGCATCCGGTCGCGCGGGATTGGCTTCGGCAAGGCTCGTGAGAACCCGCCTGGCTTCCTGCGGGTTGTCCGTCGCAACACTTTCGGCCAGGTCCCTCAAAAAATCGTAGGCGGGCACAAAATCGGAACTGGCGCGGACACTCCTGACGAACAGTTTTACCGCCACCTCCCTCTGACCATCGTTCCAACTGAAAAATGCCTGCAGATACAGGTCACGGGCCGTGATGTAGCCGGACACGCGAGCGACCAGTCCGGCCGCGTCAGGACCGCTTGCTGCGTCGCCAATCAAATCACCCGCAGCGGGTGAGGATGCAGCGAGCAGTGTCTCCAGGTTCTTTCGTCCTCCCATTTCTCGTGCATAGGCCAGGCGTGGTGCCAGGAAAGTGACGACCGGCTTGTCATCCGTGTTGACCGGGACCCTTCCCGCGAATCTCGCCAGATCCCCGGCCGAGGCAAGGTAGCACCCGAACAGGTGAACCGCCCCATCCAGCCCGGTCTCTTTCAGTGCTGACCGCAGTGCCGCCGAACGCAACCTCTCCTGCTGCCAGTTCGCGGGATAGCGCGTCGTTTGCAATTGCCCGACCAGGCCCAGCATGGGCGTCTCGACATTGAAATAGCAGAGGTAACCCCGTGTGTCCGGAAACGCTTCCAGATAAGACCGGATGATGATCTTAAGAACCTCCGGATCCAGCTGGAACAAAGGCAGCCATTGGCAGAACACGCCACCAGCCGCAAGACGAGTGCGAACAGCGCGGAAGTGCTCGACCGTGTACAGCGAACCGGCACCGTCACGCGACGGGTGAAATAAATCGGCAACCACCACGTCATACTGACTTCGATTTGCGCGAATATAACGCCTGGCGTCCGCGTTCCACACCGTCAGTAGCTCCGAATCGAACGCGTGCGCATTGACGTCGTCGAAATACCGCATCAATTCCACCACTTCCGGAATCAGTTCGACCCCATCAGCAGCAAGTCCCTGATGACTGGCAGCCGTGGACATCGTGACCCCCGTGCCGGACCCCAGAAAAAGCGCCCGTTTCGGATTGGGATGCAGCAGCAGTGGAATGTGCCCGCGACGACGGTCCGCGAATTCGCCGCGTCCACTTCCCCCCATGCGGAACTTGTTGTTCACCTTCAGGACGAGTCGCCTGCCTGCGGCCGTTGACGACGGGTCCTCCACTTTCTGTTCGGTGACCGTGACCGTGGCCAGTAAACCTTCTCGGGCGGCAATCAGTTCTTCGCCGGCCTCTCTTTCAACAATGAACAAGCTGAACGGCGCCAGCAGAACGACAGCCAGCAGCAGCACCACGGGCAGGAATTGACCGAACCTGATCTGCGGCGAAAGCAGTAGGTACCCGTATCCGATCAGCACCAACGTGAACTTGCTTCCCATCAACGGAAAGCGGGTTGCCAAAAAAGGAAGTACCAGCACCATGCAGACCAGGGGTCCGCTGGAGGCGCCCAGCGTGTTAAGCGCAAGCAACTTTCCGAGACCTCCTCGCGCGTGCCGTGCCGACTGCAAGAGATGGGAAAGCGTGGCCCCCATGAGAAAAGTCGGCAACAGGAAAACGATCGCAGCCAGGACAAATTCCGCTCCGACCGAGCCCGCCATCCCGCCACCTAAAAACAAACGTGCCAACTCGTAGATCTGCCTGGAATTCCAAAGGACCAGCGTTTCCAGGGCGCAAAGTACGGCCAGCGCGTGAAAAAGCCGCGTCAGCAGTTGATCACCGGCGTCTCGCGGCGCAAATCTCTGGTACAACGCAGCACCCGCCGCCGTGCCCAGCAGGTAGACGGACAAGGCGACAGCAAAACTGAAAATAGTATTCTCCAGGACCTGCGCCATCACTCGCACCGCCAGCATTTCGTAACCGATGCCCAGCATGCCCGTCACCCATGCGGCGGTCCAGAGGTACATGGGCCTGTGCGGCGACCCCGCTTCCAACGGAACTTCGCCGCGCACCGCTTCTCCCCGCGCCGGTCCTGCCAGAACCGTCGCCGCGCACAGGAAATTGACAGCCGCCAGAATGGTCAATGTCCAGCGGTAGCCCCAGGCGGGAATCAAAACGAACGTACTCAGCAAAACGCCGGACACCGCACCCAGCGTGTTCACCGCATAGAGCACACCGACCGACCGGCCATCCTGTCGAAGCCGGCAGCAGAGCCGGTCAATCGCGGAAAGTGTTGCCCCCATCGCCGCGGTGGCGGGCAAGAGAGTCAGCAGGGGAACCATGAAGGCGATTCCCCAATGCCGCAGCGCCGACGGCGTGACTCCGGTGAACTCTGCGACCAGGCCATTGGCCCAGGGGATCGCAGCCATCGTGACCAGCGCCCAACCGCCAATGGCCACCTCCAACGCCGCGTACCAACGACCGGGAAACCTGGTTCGGCTGACCACCGTATCGAAACACCAGGCCCCGATAGCAAATCCGCCAAAGAAGGCCGCCACCACCGCCAGCAGGCTGGGGTACTCATGCCCCAACCCGACAGCAAACATACGGACCCAGACAATCTCGTACCCGAGTCCGGCGATCCCGGACAGGAAAAACATCACGTAAATCGTTGCTGTTTTTCCAGAAGCGTTCCACACGCTAGACAGGCTCCAGGACACCACTGCCCATTTTCATTAAAAATCCAACACGAAGATCATCGCCATGCGTGTTGCCAGCGGGCACAAATTCGCGCCAGGCAATTGCCAGATGCGAGCGCCGCTTCATCATACCCTGCGGACCTCTCAAAAAACAGCCGTTCCCGCACCACTTGCGAATCGACCAACATCGCACCCGCGCCATCCTTGTTCCTTGAAAGCAGGACGCGCAAACAACCGCCCGATTGCGGGTTCCTGCAACCGGGCGGATTGAGCTTCGCGGGGCGGGCGCGCCGTTTGACTTCATCGTCTGCTACGCTCCATCTGTCAGATGTCGTAGTGGACCACTTAGAAACCAATATGGACACCGACCCGGTTGCCACTCACATGAACGCCACCACCACGCCAGTGGTAGCCGACGCCGACACTACCGTAGTAACGGCGCCCATGACGGTGGTATGAGTGACGCGTGGGGGCCAGGCTTTCCACGTCGGCCTTCAGGTGGTGCAGTGTCGACTCCATGGATCGCATCAACGAGTGGACGTGCCGAAGGTCACCATGGGTGTGCCCGCCCGAGTGGTGCCGCGTGTTGTGCTCGATGCTACTGACGAGTTCCTCCAGGTGGTGGAAGAGACGGTCGGCCTTGGCCATGTCACTTTCCAGGTGGTGGATGCCGCCACGTCGGTGAGCCACCGAATGAACGTGGCTGGCCAGTCGGGACAGGCTGGCACTGTCAGACCGCAGGTGCCGGTAGTCCGACACATGGCGGTAGTGTAATTTAAATTCACTGTATAATTCGCGAGCCTGCTCCTGCAACTGAAGGGCTAATTCATCGATGTGCCGGTAAGAACCAGCCTCCACTGTCTGGGCAGCGGTGATTGTCAGCAACGATACCAAAGTCATCATCAGGGTGCGTGCGAATGTCATCGTTTCGTCTCCTCGGTGTATTTCAGTGAATGGAGTGTGAATTCGTGTTTAGCTGTGATGTGTTAATCGCAGGTGGCGTGCCAAACATGACTGCGAGGTTAAATACAGGCACATAAACCTTTATGCAATAATTACTTAAAGCACATTAAGCAACATTCCGCAGTCGACCCAATCGGGGCGGGACTGGTATCAAATGGAGACCAGACCGTCTCAAACTGAGATCACCCGCCGCTGATCGGTCCTGTTGAGCCGGAAGTCTCTGACGCTGCTGGAAAGTTGGTGATGGGAGCGGCTGCGCTTCGCGGACACACATCCGGCCCTACCGGGACTGGTCAGCAACGGTCCAGCCCAAGAATACATCCGCTCGTGACGGAGGTCGGGCGGCGAGGCCCGGACTGAATTCGCACCCGCAATTCAATCGACAGCCAGGCAGGTTTCAAGCAAGCGGTTGAAGGTCGCACTGGGGCGCATTGCGCGGACCACTTTCTCCGGGTCGGGGTGATAGTAGCCACCCAGGTCCACCGTTTGTCCCTGTACGGCGTTCAACTCGTCGAGGATCGTGGCCTCATTGCCGGCCAACGCGGCGGCCAGTCCGCTGAACTGTTCATGCAACTGCGGGTCTTCAGTTTGGTCGGCCAGTGCCCTGGCCCAGTACAGGGCCAGGTAAAAATGGCTACCCCGATTGTCCAGTTCGTTGACCTTTCGTGACGGCGACTTGTTTTCCGTGAGATAATCACTGTTTGCCCGGTCCAGGGCAGCGGCCAGGATCTGCAACCGCTGGCTTCCTGTCTTGGCCGCAAGATCTTCCAGGGAAACCGACAGAGCCAGGAACTCACCCAGCGAATCCCAGCGGAGGTGTCCTTCCTCCAGGAATTGTTGCACGTGCTTGGGAGCCGAACCACCGGCACCCGTTTCGAACAGACCTCCGCCGGCCAGCAAGGGTACAATCGAGAGCATCTTGGCACTGGTCCCCAACTCCAAAATGGGAAACAGGTCGGTGAGGTAGTCGCGCAGTACGTTGCCGGTCACCGAGACCGTGTCCAGACCATCCCTGGCCCGCTGGCAGGTCAGCCGGGTCGCCTCCACCGGCGCGAGGATCCGCAGATCAAGTCCCTCGGTGTCGTGCTCCGCCAGGTACTGCCGAACTTTCTCGATCAGGTTCGCGTCGTGGGCTCGCTCCGCACTGAGCCAGAAGATGGTCACCGCTCCCGTGGCTCGAGCGCGCTGGACTGCCAACTTCACCCAGTCGCGGATCGGCGCATCCTTGGTCTGACACATCCGCCAGATATCGCCCCGTTCGACGGCGTGCTCCATCAGCACCCGGCCATCCTCGTCCACCACCCGCATGGTACCGCCCTGCGGGACCTCGAAGGTCTTGTCATGGGAACCGTACTCCTCGGCTTTCTGCGCCATCAGGCCCACGTTGGAGACATTGCCCATGGTGCGGACATCGAAGGCACCGTGTTCTTTACAAAACTCGATCGTGGCCTGATAAATCCCGGCGTAGCAGCGGTCGGGGATGATCGCCTTGGTGTCGTGCAGCTGGCCATCGGCTCCCCACATCTGACCCGAGGCGCGTATCGCAGCGGGCATCGAGGCGTCAATAATGATGTCACTGGGGACGTGCAGATTCGTAATCCCCTTGTCCGAATTGACCATGGCCAAACGGGGCCGCCGGGCGTAGGCTGCCTCGATGTGGTCCTTGATCTGCCGCTGTTGCTCCGAGGGCAGTTCTTCGATGCGCGTCAGCAGGTCAGCCAGGCCGTGATTGGGATTGACTCCGAGTTGATCCAGCACGTCGGCGTGCTGTGCGAACAGTTCGTGAAAGTAGACACTCACGGCATGCCCGAAAATGATCGGGTCGGAAACCTTCATCATCGTCGCTTTCAGGTGCAGCGAGAGCAGTAGATCGTCGGCCCGGGCGCGCTCCATCTCCCGCTCCAGGAACGCGCGCAATGCGCTGCAGTTCATCATGGCCGCGTCGATTACTTCCCCCGCTTCGAGGGACAGGTTTTCCCGCAGTCGGGTGATCCGGCCATCTTCCCCCACCAGTTCAATTCCGACGTGGCCGGCGGCCTCCATGACGTGCGACTGCTCGCTCGCGAAGAAATCTCCGCTCTGCATGTGGGCCACGTGAGAGCGGGAATCAGCCCGCCACTGGCCCATCGGGTGGGGATGACTGCGCGCGTATTCTTTGACCGGCGCCGCGACCCGGCGGTCCGAATTCCCCTCCCTCAGAACCGGATTCACAGCGCTGCCCAGGATCTTCGCGTAGCGTGCCCGCAATTCCTGCTCGGCCTCGTCCTGCGGTTCTGTGGGAAAGTCCGGCAACCGGTAACCCTGATCCTGGAGTTCCCGGATACAAGCCGTCAGTTGTGGAATCGAGGCACTGATGTTGGGCAACTTGATGATATTGGCAGCGGGCGTCTTGGCCAGCGCCCCCAGTTCTGCCAGGGCATCAGCCTGCTGTTGATTTTCGTCCAGGTGGTCAGGGAAGTTGGCCAGGATCCTGCCGGCCAGCGAAATATCTTGCAGCGAAATGATCGTGCCCGACGAACGGATGAAGGCCCGAAGAATGGGCAACAGAGACTGCGTGGCCAGGGCAGGGGCTTCATCGGTCCGGGTGTAGACAATCGTGGCTGCTGGCAAGTTCATCGGCAATCCGGTTTTCTAGCGGGCTATTGAAACAGAATGTCACCCTGCACAACGTGCCTGGGTGTTTCACATTAGCAGCAACTGCCTCACGCAACAATAACGTCCCACCACTGACGACACCGGTTCAAAGCTGTCCGCAGAGGCACAGCACTTGAGGAGGTTGGTCGTCCGAGTGTCCACCTCCGGCCCCGGAGAAAATGGGAATCCGCAGGGACAGCAACCGCTGTGCTGGCGACCAGCTTGAAATGGATGCCCGGCAGCCCCCTGTTCGACGGTCGCGCGGCCCCGGCACGACCTCTCCTAGTGCGCGGCGGGCAAACGCCAACGCATCACCTCGACATGTGTTTTGTCGTCCACGCCGCGGTAACTGTAGCAGGAAACCAGGCCGCCGTCGTCCAACTGAATCGTGTTACCATAACCACCACCACTGGGCCCCGTGTTTTTCTGTTCCAGCACCAGGCGGTCCGTCGCAAAATCCCAATGCTCGCCGTCGTCGTAGCTGATCGTGGCCCGCAAGCCCAGCGGGTGACCGTCGGTCGACGAACTGCGAACCGTGAAGGTCAGCAGCAGGCGCCCGTCGGCCAGCTTCAGAAAACGCGGGTACATCTCACCTCCCGCGCCAAAGGTGCCAAACTTTCCGTAACGTCTCCAACTGGCGCCGTCGTCGGTCGAGGTCCACATCATCATCCGGTCGGCAGCATCATTGGACACTCGACCGGCAATCTTCACATCGGGCAACTTCCAGTACTTGCCGGTGGCATCCACGCGCAGCACATGCAACAATTTTCCGCTGGCGGCGCGGTAGGTGAACGAGTTACTGTAAAAGCCATCGATGTCATCCCAGCCCTGGGTATCGGGCTGAAAACTTCTATCCCACGTCCGGCCACTGTCGGTTGACCTCCACAGGTACGTGTGCCCGGCCGTCAGCCCCTGGCTGACGCCGAACAGCACGGTCGATTCCCCACTCCCGTCGGCGCCTGGTATCTCGAGGACGTTGCGGTCCGTGCCGGCATTCACGTCCCCCGGAAAATTTTTCGGTCCAATGATCATCTCCGACCAGTGGTGACCGTGATCGGTTGAACGAAACAACTTGCTATGCCAATTGCGCCCGCCCGCCTGGTTGAACTGATCTTGCGGCAGGACATGAGCAGGGTTCCGTCCGCAAGGCAGGTGATGGCGAACTCCCGTCCGTGAACATCCTCCCGCTCGCGGCGTGGCTCCCACGACCTGCCGCCATTTCTGGAGCGCCAGAAGATGGCGTTTTCCCAGAATGGTTCCCCGTGACCTTCGAAAGCAACCATCAACAGTTCCCCGTTGTCACAGGGAACGAGCCACGGTTTGTAGTCGCCCGGCTTTCCCAGAGCTGTCCTCTGCGCCGGCAGTTGGCCGCTGCCAAGTTTCTCCGGACGGAGGACCTTGATCGGTTGCGAACTATCCACCGCCAGGGCGTGGCCGCCCAACAGGCAAAACAGCAGACCGCCGTAGAGCAGCAACGCCAGTTGAACAGGTGCTCGTTTCATCGACACAAACTCCCTTGAGATTTTTCTGCCCGCCGTCGGGTGAATGCCGGATTACCAAGACGCGGGTACAAGCGTACCGCAATGCCTGGCGGCTGACAACAACCAGGGACGTATGCAATGGATGCCAGGGTCGTGCTGGCAAGGCCCACTGCCTGGAAACCTACCGTCCCGTGAATAGGCCCCGGGATACAAGTGCCAAGCCGGGTGGGATTTGCTACACTCTTCAGTTGCGAACTGCCGTTCGCGCCCGCGGCGAGTTTGATCTGCTGTTGCAATACAACCCTTCCTGGCCGTTGGGCCGACCGACGACTCCGTTCATCCATCGTCGCGTGTCACACTTTACAAAATCAGGGGTCGTGCCATGAATCCGTTTCCCCATCAACTGCTTGCTGAACACCGCGCTCTCACTCGCCGCTACTTCCTGGGCTGCGGCGGCGCCGGACTGCTCGCCCTGCGGACCCTGCCGCTGTTTGCAGAAAATTTCCAGGGCAATCCAGCCATGCAGCAGGCGTTGGCCGGACTGGAAAGCTTTTTGACCCGGCCGGATGATTTTGGTGACGTGTCGCGTGGCGACCCGTTACCCCACTCCCTGCCACCGGAAAAACTCAAGGAAGTCGGCCTGACACGTGACACATGGAAACTGGAAGTCCTTGCTGATCCCGAAGCACCCGCGCGGCTGCGGAAAACGTTGACGGCGGAAGAAAACTCTGCGTTCGGGTTTGAGGATCTGATGAAGCTGGCAGCAACACGTGCCGTCCGTTTCCCCAAAGTCATGACCTGCCTGAACATGGGCTGTCCGCTGGGCATGGGCATCTGGGAAGGCGTTCCGCTGCGGGACCTGCTCTGGTTGACCCAGCCGCGCGAAAATCTACGTCGTGTCTTCTACTACGGCTACCACAATGACGATCCGGACCAGCGTTTCCAGAGTTCGCTTCCCATCGGCCGGGTTCTGGAAGACCCCTATGATCTTCCCCCCGTCATTCTCTGCTACAAAGTGAACGGACAGTGGCTGACGCCCGAACGGGGGGCCCCGGTCCGGATCCTGATGCCCGAGGGTTATGGTTTCAAATGCATCAAGTGGCTCAGTCACGTTGTGCTGTCCAACCGTTCCAACGCCAACGACACCTATGGTGAAAAGAACAACGATGTCGACAGCCCGTTGAAATCGTTCTGTGCGACCCTCTCACTTCCCCCGGTGGTCAAGCCGGATGAAGCAATCCCGGTGACCGGCTGGGGACAAGCGGGAATTTCCGGAATCAGCAAGGTCCAGGTATGGGTTCACGACAACAACCAACCACTACCCAGGGGGGACCGTTACTTCACGAGCGCACCCTGGCGTGATGCCACGCTCCTGCCGCCACCGAAAGTCTGGGGCGGCGATCTGCCCGACGACACGATCCCGGCCGGGACCATCGGTTTTGACCCCGGCAGCGGTCAGCCCAGCACGTGGCCGTTGAAACTCAGCAAGATACACTGGGCCACCTTGTTACCCGGTCTTCCCGCGGGTGAATACACCGTTCGGTGCCGGACGGTCGATAACAACGGAATCGCCCAACCACTGCCCCGGCCCTTTGCCAAGTCCGGCAGCGCTGCGATTCAGCAAAAGGACTTGCTCGTTGAAGCCTGAGCGGGCGATATCCTTTTGGAACCGCGTCCCGGCGTTGCCAGGGCCAACAACCAACAGCATTTCCTGCCGACGGTTCCAGGAATTTCTCTTCCGTCCGTGGTTATTCTTTCCGGAAACCGTCTGCTGGCAAGTGCCTGCGAACTGCGTGGCCGTCCCGTTTTGGGATCTTCCTCTCAATTTGAGAAACCGCCGACGCTTTGGCGCCCGCCGGCAGGCGCGTTGGAGCGCGGAAATCACTGGAAATCCGACAGTTCGGGCCCTGACGGATTCAAGGTCGATGTTGGCACGCCAATTGCATTTGGTGGGAGGGAAAAGACGGACTCGGGTGTTCGTCTTTGCGATCGATAGCGGCTGCGTTTGAAAGGCAGACGGGGCGCCATCTTTCTGCGGTGCTGCAAGACGGTGACTGGGTGACACATTCCCTGTTGCGGACCTTCGTTAGCAAGCCGACCGGCTGACTCGACCTGCCCGGCACGCGAACTTCGCACAACATTTTACAAAGGTTTCACAAATGTTAGAAAACAGGACGGACGGAGTGGCGGTCTTTCCACGATACGGGTTTGACGAGGTTGATCGCCTGGCGCCCGTCACGCTCCCGCTTCAGACCGTGGCCAACACGGTGGATCAATTTCTGGATGAACTGGAAGAGGAGGCTCAATCACACGCAGCGGTACGGCATCCGTACCTGACGGCGTTGTCCCGTGGTCATTTGCCGAACCCACCAGCCGCCCTGCGTGACTTTGCCGCCAACTATGGTTGTTACTGCCGCGATTTCACGCGCTACCTGTGCCTGACGATTGCCCGGCTGGAAACACCCGCCCACCAGGCCCTGCTGACCGAAAATTTCCTGGAAGAGTCCGGTGCGGTGGAGGATGACAAACAGGAAATCCTGGGTGATCACGGAATTGAACTGGCTTGGATAGACGGTGTGCCGCACAAGGAACTCTACCGGCGATTCCAGAACGCCGTGGGCGTCCACCCCGGCGATTCCTACTGTATCGAAGCAGAAATCTGGCGCGCCACATTCCTCGACCTGTTAAACACCGCCGACGCGGCACGGGCCGTGGGGGCCATCGGACTCGGAACCGAAGGCGTCGTGCGGGCCATGTACCAACCTCTGGCAGAAGCGTGCCAACATTACCCGGGACTGACCCGGCAACAGGCCGTCTTCTTCGAATTACATTGTCTTGTCGACGACGATCACGCGGAAGCACTCCGCCAGATTGCCTGCGACCTGGGCCAGACCACCTCGGGACGAGCTAACCTGCGGCTGGGAATGCACCAGGCGTTGGGCCTGCGAGCCACTTTCTGGGAGGCCATGTACCGGCGTGCGTTGGCCATGGAAGTGGTGCAATGAACACGGTAGCCACTCGCGACATTTACAACCGCGCGGCCGCCCACTGGAGCCGGAACGATCCGCAACTGCTCTCGGACTACACGGCCCGACCTTTCCTGCTGGACTGGAGCGAACCCTTCCTGCAGGGGGACGTCCTGGACCTCGGCTGTGGCGAGGGGTACGTGGCCCGCAACCTGGCGCGGCGCGGATGCCGCAGCCTGGACGGCGTCGACATGAGTTCGGAAATGATCGATCAGGCGCTCGCTCAGGAAGCACAACAGCCGCTTGGGTTTCGCTACCTGCTGGCCGACGCACGGGACCTGTCTGTCCTGGGTGACGCGCGTTACGACCTGGTACTGGCCGTCTTTCTGTTCAACTATCTCGACCTGCCCGACACCACACGGGTGCTTTCAGAAGCCTACCGTCGCCTCCGCCGTGGTGGCGCACTGATCCTGTCGCTACCCCATCCATTGATACCTTTCCTCCCCACCCCGCAAGACCGTTTCGGTTTCGAACCCCGGGGCGGCTATTTCAGTGGTCGCAACAGGACCTTTGAAGGAACGATCGCCCGCCGCGATGGCAGGCAGCTTCCCGTCCGCTGTGTTCACAAGACCTTGCAGGACCTGCTGGGCGCCCTGGCCGCAGCCGGCTTTCGCGCGATGCCGGAAATTGCCGAACTGACGGTGACCGCGGACCATCTCCTGCTGGATCCCGAATTCTTTACCCCGCTGTATGACAAGCCGCTCCACCTCGCTATCAGAATTCAAAAAACATGATACAACTCGACCTCCAAAACGCACGACACATCTACCGACTGGGTGAACCCTCCCGGGCCCTCTGGAATTCCCGGACCCTCTGGCAACCGGGCAAATCCCGGCGCGGGTGGGAACCCGCCGTGCTGGACGAATTCAACTGCTGGGTGGCGCGCCACCCCGACGCGGATCACTCACCGTCCCCCGGCAACCTGGGCAGGCAATTGCCGCGCCTGAGTCGCTTCGCCCGCAGTATCCGGTTTGAACTGATCCGCGGCAGCGGCGTCACCCGCTTGGCGGCACCGGAGGGAGACTGGCAGGAGCCCACTTTACAGCGGTTGTATCTGGCGGTGGGGACCCTGATGGGCAGATCGCTCGATACTTACGGACAACTTTACGAAGTCAAGGACCGGGGATCCGACCACCGCCAGCAACGAATTCCGGTAAGCCAGACTTCAGCGTCCACCAGCCTGCACACCGACAGCTCATCCGCACAGGTCCAACCCGATCTGGTGGGACTACTGTGCCTGCAACCGGCCCGAGAAGGGGGCCAGTCACGCATCGCCAGCGCGTTGACGGCACACCGGCATCTGCGTAACACGTGTCCCGAATTACTGAAAGAACTGTATGGCGACTTTGTTCGCGACATGGTCACACCGGGCAGCGAGCCCACGATCCGGCAACGACTACAGAACCGCTTTCCCGTTTTTCACAATGACCCGCTACTTGGCCTGAACTTTCGCTACATGCGTTTTTGGATTGAAACCGGACATACCCGTATCGGCCTTCCGCTGGAAGAAGCCCAGATCGCGGCCCTCGACGCGCTGGAAGAGGCACTCGAAGCGCCGGACGCCGTGACCACCTTTTCGCTGCGTGCGGGAGAAATGCTGTGGCTGGACAACTGGACGGTGGCCCACGACCGTACGGCGTTTGTTGACGACCCGCAACACCCGCGACGGCTGTTGCGGATGTGGCTCGAGCTGCCTTCCGGGTTACGGCAACGCTAGAGCGTGCCGAAAACAGGGACCCGTTCGACGCCGACTGCCCGTCAGGACCAGAGCCGTCAGAAGGTCCCGGTGTCAACACGTCTCATCCAGCACCGCTGCGGGACCGGTTCAACCGGATTTGACCCTCGTCTTCAATCCGTTTATACTTAGCCCGCTCATGGACGATTGTTGCAGCCGTATTGCCTTCGGCGACCCGTTTCTCCAGCAGAAAAGCAGCATGACCTGCAACCCAACAACCGGCCCCATGCGCAAGTGGTCCCCGCCGGGTCGGGGCTTCACCCTCGTTGAACTGCTGGTGGTGATCTCCATCATCGCCATCCTGATCGCCCTCTTGCTGCCGGCGGTCCAGGCAGCGCGCGAAAGTGCCCGCCTGATCCACTGTCGCAACAATCTCAAGCAACTGGCCATCGCGTGGTTTAACTTTGAAGCGGCCCACCAGATATACCCCGGTGGCGGTTGGTACTACGGTGTCGCCGGCGATGCGGATTGCGGCGTGGGACGCATGCAGCCCGGAGGCTGGATTTTCCGCCTGCTGCCCTACCTCGAACAGAGTTCGCTGCACGACATGGGCCAGGGACTGACCCACCCCGACAACTGGCAGGAGAAGCTCTATGCACACGGGAGGCGGTACGTCATTCCGGTTCCCACCCTCAGCTGCCCCACGCGTCGCGATTCCCGCATGGTCGAGGTCGGCTGCTGCATTCCGGGCAACGTCCATTTTGACACCCCCGGCGGTGTGGCCCCGGGCCAGACCCGCACCGACTACGCCGCCAACCTGGGTGACGGTCCGATGACGGTCGAAAACATCCTCGGCGAAATGCCGTCGGGTGTGACCCTGAAGTGCTTCGAGTTCGAAGAACCACACCCATCCACCTGGCCTTCACCCGTGGTCGTTACCGACGGACTTCTCATCAGGGACTGGAACGGCGTCTCTCACTCCGGCTCGCGAATCACCGCAGCTGCCATGAGGGACGGGACCAGTAACACGTACATGGTCGGTGAAAAACACGTCGACCCGCTGGCGTACTACGCGGGTCACGACTGGGGTGATGACTGGGGCTTGTTCACCGGCCAGCAGGACGACAATTACCGAATATGCTTCAAGAACAAGCTGAACGACAACGATCCGCTACGTCCCAGTATTACCCCTGTTCGCGACACGTCAGGTACCGGCACCATTTCCCGCTACTCACTCAGCTTTGGCAGCGCCCATCCGGCCGGGCTGAACATGGCACTGTGTGACGGCTCGGTGCATTTCATCAGTTACAGCATCGACGGACTCGTACACAGCCGCCTGGCCAACCGGCACGACGGCCACGAGGTTAATCCAAATGACTGGTGATGCGAGCCATTCCTGCAACAGAATCACTGCACTGAACTTTTTCCGCCCGTCGTGTTGGCAACCTCAACAAAGAAAATCTTCATGAACTCCTCCTGGCGCAGATGGCTCGGGTGCGACCCGCGAACCGCCTGCCCGCAGCGGTTTGCACCGCTGCTCGTCTGCCTGCTGATCCCAGCCATTGCCGGCTGCAGCCGTCAGCCCTCGTCTCTGCACGTCCCTCCGCCCCCATTTGACCCGCCCCGCATCGGCGCGCAGGCCGTGGCAACCTACGATACCGACCAGGACAGCCAATTGTCGGTTCAGGAACTCGCGGCCTGTGACGGGATTGCCCGCCACCTGAAAGATTACGACCTGGACGGGGACAACCGGGTGTCGGCCGCGGAGATCGCGGGGCGGGTGAACCGCTGGATCGCGGCCAACACGGGCCTGGTCCAGTTCTCCTTTTCCGTCACCTGGAATGGCTCGCCCCTGCAGGGTGCACACGTTGAACTGATCCCGGAGAATTTTTTCGAGTCGCTCCTGCTGCCGGGCAGCGGCACCACCGATGCCAGCGGCAGCGTCACGGTTTCAATCGCCGGGGACCAGCTTCCGGAAACGCACCGCAATTTTCCCGTGATGAAACCGGGGATTTACAAAGTCCGGATCACCCATCCCCAACTGCAGATTCCCCCCCGCTACAACACCCGGACCACGCTGGGCTGCGAGGTGTCGTCGGAGACGGGCAACCCGACCTCTCGCATCCGGTTCGAACTTCAGGGCCTCGAAAATAAAACCTGACCCTGTTCACACGGAACACTGTTCTTTTTGTTCCCGGGCCAGGCCGGCCAATGACCACCCGCCATGACCCGTTTTTCAGGCAGATTCCACCACCCCTGTCGTCCGGCTACCGGGCACCGGTCCCGGCAGCACATTCGATTGCGTTCTTTTGGCCCTGTACGTATCATTGGGGGTGCAGGTGTCCGGAGGACGGTTGCTGTTCGGCCCGTCAACGTTTCGAATTCAGTCACGGAGAAAGTCATGAGCAAGTTTTCACGACGGCGTTTTCTAGAGGATTCGATGTTTGCAGCGGCCGCCAGCGGAACGGCCGCCTACGGGCTGACCCGGCCGGCGGTTGCCGCGGATCAAGCCGTCGCGGCCAATGACAAAATTGGCGTCTTCGTGGTGGGCATCGGCGGTCGCGGCTGGGGCAGCCACTGCAACCAGTGGATGAAAGACCCGCGCACCGAGATCCGCTACATCTGTGACCCGGACCGGACCAAGGAAGCGCGCTGCGACGCCATTGCCGAACAGCAGGGCGGTGTCCGACCGAAGTTCATCACCGACATGCGCCATGCGCTGGACGACCCGGCTGTGGATGTGGTCAGTAACGCCTCGTCGAATCACTGGCACGCGCTCTGCGGCGTGTGGGCCATGCAGGCCGGCAAGGACTGTTACCTCGAGAAGCCGATCAGTCACAACGTTCAGGAGGGCCAGGCCCTGGTCGCGGCAGCCGCCAAGTACGACCGGTGCTGCCAGGTCGGAACGCAGTGTCGCTCGTACACGGCCAACATCGAAGCGAACCAGTTTATCCGCGACGGCGGGATCGGAGAGGTGAAGTTCGCCCGCGGACTCTGCTACCGGCGCCGCAAATCGATCGGGGCGCGGGGCGAGTACGCCGTTCCGGCCGAGGTCGATTACAACCTGTGGAGCGGCCCGGCGCCGTTGGACACGTTGACGCGAAAACGTTTCCATTACGACTGGCACTGGCAGCGCATGTACGGGAACGGGGACCTGGGCAACCAGGGACCGCACCAGACAGACATCGCCCGCTGGCACCTGGGAATTGAACAGTTCCCCAACTCGGTGATCACGTACGGCGGCCGACTGGGCTACGACATCGAAAACGAGGATCCCAAGTACCTGGACGCGGGCGATACGGGAAATATCGAAACCACCATTTACGACTACGGCGACAAGTGCATCGTGTTCGAGACCTACGGGCTGGACACGGAACCATTCATGGAGGCCAAGGTCGGCGTGATTGTTCACGGAAGTTCGGGCTACCTGGTCCAGTCGCGCTACACGAGTTCGGCCGCCTTCGACCTGGAGGGCAACAAGACGCACGACTTCACCGGTGGCGGTAATCATTTCGGCAACTTCCTGGACGCTGTCATTGCCGGTGACCCCTCGAAATTAACCGCCGACGCGCGTTGCGGTCACCTTTCGGCCGGGATGAGCCACATCGGCAACATCTCCTACTACCTGGGCGAACAGAACAAGGTCTCGGTCCCCCAACTGCAGGAGCAACTCGCCACGCTCAAGAGCCAGGATGACAACGTTGCCACCCTGGAACGGATTGTGGAAAAGACAGAAAAGTACGGGGTGAACCTGGACCGCACCCCGTTTTCGATCGGACCCCTTTTGCAATTCGATCCGCAAAGCGAAACGTTCGTCAACCATGACGAGGCCAATGCAATGTTGACCCGCGAGTACCGCGCACCGTTTGTGGTTCCCAAGCCGGCGGACGTGTAAACGACTGCCCGTAAATCACCCAACGACCGGGACAGACGATCCTGAAACTCCGACGGGTCACCCGGCGCATCGGACCACCGACTGACCGACCCCGTCAGCACCTGAACCGGCAAGGAGACTTTCCCCATGACACAATCAATCCGACTCGTGTGCGTCCTTTCGCTCCTGTTGCTACCGGCCTTGGCGGCACCCGCAGTGGCCGACGCGCAGGAAACTGGCGGCCAATTGGTCTTCGAGGAGGACTTTGAAAACGGCGCCGATCGCTGGGAGACCACCGACGACAGCAACTGGGCGCTGCACGAGAACGACGGCGGAAAGGCGTACGGTCTGGTTCGCAGGAACAGCGACTACAAGCCCAAGTATCGCAGTCCCTACAGCATCGCGCTGGTCAAAGATGTCGAGGTGGCCGATTTTGTCCTCACGCTCCAGGTCAAAAGCACCCTCGATACGGGCGGCCACCGGGACTGCTGCCTGTTTTTCAATCACCAGGATCCGGAACATTTTTATTACGTGCACCTGGGCGCACGACCGGACCCGCGCAGCGGACAGATCATGATCGTCAATGGTGCGGCGCGCAAAGCCCTGACGACCAACACCAATCCCACGCCCTGGGACGACAACTGGCACGACGTGAAAATCGTCCGTGATACCCAGGAGGGCACCATCGCCATCTACTTCGACAACATGCAGGAGCCGCACATGCAGGTGGTCGACAAAACCTTCGGAAAGGGCCGCCTCGGTATCGGCTCGTTCGACGACATGAATGACTTTGACAACGTCAAAATCTACAACACTGCCGGCGACAACTGACACGCGGTCCTGCCGCCCCGTCCGTCCTCCATCGATAACGAACCCGACAGCTTGTACCGGCCAATGCCCGGTCTGCTGCTGAACCGTGGGTGGTGTGTCCGTTTCCTGCCCCGGTATCACGGGCTGGCCGGGCTAGCAGCGTTCCTGCATTGCCCCAGTGATTGTCTTCCTGACCCGCTTCCGGGGAACGACACGGTCCGCTTCGCTGACCACGCAAATACGGCGCCCGTACCCGGAAGTTACGGTACTCAAGGCCTGCCAGCGGTATCCATCTTTACCTGATCTCAAGTTCTCTTTATGGTTCGCCCACCCGTTCCGGCGCTACCGCTGGCACGGGTTCGACAACTCCCATCCCCACCCTGAGAACCGAGAACATGGCGACCTACTTGTTTGACTTCGACGCCCTGTTCAACCGTTGTGGCAACATGGAACCGGTAGAGGGTGCGGTTGATTTTATTCAAGATTTACGACAGCAGGGACACCGCATCGTGTTGCTGACGAAAGACCGCTGCCACGGCAGCGCTCCGGCACACCTGACGCTGGAAAACCCGGCACACCTGAAGTTTAACAACACTGAGCAGGTGCTTGCGACCCTGGGTGTCCCCTGCGACGGCGCCCTCGAGGGCGCCACCGGCCCGTTTGTGCTGATCAACGACGAAGAGGCGCTTGCGATTCACCTGCGGCGCAATGGCCGGTTCAGCCGCATTGCGCGGGGGCCTTCCCATTTCGCCGCACGGGCCGACTCGGTCGCACGCGTCTATCGTGCTCTGGCCGCCGTCGCCTGGACGGCATGGAAATATGCAGACAACGACGATGCTGACGACTACGTGCAAACGATGCTGGTGGCCAAGTCGTTTGCAAGCTGTGGCGGATTTGATCATGCCGACCTGGTTGCCCGGCATCGGGCGCAATCCGGCTACAGGATCGGAGATATCGAGTTGCCTCCCGGTGGCGTGCACCCTCTGTACAAAGGCCAGGTGGCCAAACTTCAGCAGAGTGACGACCCCTTGTACGAAGCGGCTGACGGGGTTTCCGATGGTGCGGCGATGAAAATATCCGCCGTCGCGGCTTTTTATGCCGACGATTTCCAGCAACTGGTCGAAAACACAAACCGTGTTGCTCGAATCACCCACGCGACTGTCGAGGCACGACTCGCGGCGGTGCTCGTCGCTTTGCGGATAAGACAAGTGCTACTGGGCATCGACCCGGACAACATGCATCGGCTGGTGGAAGAATTCACGGTGGCCACGGAAGTCCTGCAGCTAGATGCCCGGGCCGCTTTTTTTCTCGAGCGTGTCGAACGCGCCCGCCGGATCGCAACCCGATATGCAGCGCCCACTGAATTGCTGTATCAGCTTTGCCGCCAGGTGGGCATGGACCACCTGGCATGGAGCACGCCTGTCACTGCCTGTTTCTGGAGTTTCCACCGGGACACCGATTTTTCCAAATGGTTCCGCCATCATCGTGCGACTGTGCACGACACGCGAAACCGGATGTACTTGCCACGGCGATTCTTTCCTGTTGCGCGTGTCGTGCACGGTCGCACACTCAAGCGCTCTGTCCATGAGGCTGATGCCCGGCACCTCCACGCCATCGGGCAATACGACGACTTCCAGCGATCTCATGGTTATCACTGGAGAAAATCCGTTGATGTCGATACGTTTTTGTCGATCGCGATTAGCATCCTGGCAGTCCGTCATGGATTGGATTCGGTGGAAAACGAAATTCCGACAGCCATCGACATGTTTGGTGATGACCTGTGGTCACTTGCTGAACAGTTGGTTCAACGGCCTCACCTCCAGGGGAACTCCGAAGCGGCTTAACCGGTAGGATGACACTCCTGCGACAGCACCTTATTCCCGCACGGAGTGATCGAAACGAAGAGGGCCTGCTTCAGCGCACGGTGTAACGGTCCGCCGGGAGTCCGTATGGCAGAAACGTCTTGCCTACTCCGTGTTCTCTGGCTGAGCCAAGCTCATGGAAGCCTTTCCTGGGAAACACGCGGCCGGCGCTGGTCGTGGTTTTGATGATTACTTTCGGTTTCCGACCGGCATCGTTTCCAAAAACCGCGAGGCACCGTCTTATGACGCGGAACGCCGGGGCAAGAACCTGGTGACTGGATCAAGTCTCGCACGGTGCATTGAATTCGTCTCCTGCCATGACCATACTGGTGGTTGTGCATCTGTACCGGGTCTTTTTTTTACGAGGGAGAACTGTTTGGCTACCAGGAGACCCCGGTCGATACGATTACCAACTGTACGTTTGGTGACGATCACCGGCGCACGCTTTATGTAACGTGCGGGAAATACCTGGTCAGCATGCCGACGCAAATCCCGGGAAAATCAACACGCCCGCCGAAGTCTGAAGAGTGAGTCGAAAGAGTGGATCCTCTCCGGAAGCGAGGCAAGCGGCGGCGGATGGAACTCCTGGTTCGCGACGGACCCGAAGTACAGGCGGTGTGCGTTTCTTACCGTAGCCGGCGGACGTGCCTGTCGACACGCTTTCGCCTACAGTTCCAACGGTTCGGCCGTGCGCAGGGTGAAAATCTTTTTCACGAATTCATCAATCTGCCACGTCGTTTTCATGCCGACAGGAAAAAACCCGAAGTCGCCGGCCCGCAAGGTGTAGGCATCCCCGCCTTCCTCGGTAACCAGCACTTCGCCTTCTAACAGCACCACGAAATCATCCCCTTCATGTACCCAGTTAAACCGGCTGGCATTGCATTGCCAAACGCCCTGCGTGACGGTTTTGTCCGCGGACTGTGCATGGATCCAGATCTTGGCGTCCGGGTTACCCTCGAGAATCCATTCCGCGGGAATTTCATAATCGCTCATCGCAATAGAACTGGCAGAACCGATCGTGGCACTGGACATCGTGTGGCCTCCTGAACAAAAGATGATACTGATTTCGCTGGTCCGTTCGAATCATTCTACCGGTTCAGGGGTAGGTCAACGAGACGTCGTCGAACCAGGCACCGTTCCGCCGCCCCGCGCACACCGGGTCGGGCCAACACCGGCGGACAACCGCTTCGACTTCCCGACCACAACGGGCTGACGGGCAACTTTGCCGGCCCCGATTGCGGACCAGCGCTGGCTGCCACCCTTCTGGCACTGAGCGGCGTGTTGCTGGCCGGATGTTTTGCCCTGCCACGGGCCGGCGGTGCTGGTTTTTTTGTTTCAACGGTGGATCGTGGTGTTACCATAGATAATAGTTGTTCGTCCGTTTTCAGCGGGGAGACCGTCGATGCGTCAGTTGGCTCTGGTAATGGTTCTTGTGGCGTGGGGGACTCCGGCCCGGGCGACCGTGATCACCATCGGTAATATCGATCCAGCCGGGATTGGCGGTGTGGGGCCAAGTAACATCGTCACCCGTCAGGATCCGTGGAACGTATCGGGCACCCTGACTGTGGGAGACACCAGCTTCGGCACACTGAATGTCACCGATGCTGGTGTGGTGAATAACACTTCCGCTTCCATTGGTCAAGGATCCGGGGTTACGGGAGTGGCGACCATCAATGGCACCGACTCCCAGTGGAATAATTCGTCCAGCCTCACGGTGGGCAGCCTTGGCGACGGCACACTGAATATCGAGGCAGGGGCTGTCGTTGTTAACGAATATGCGAACATCGGTAGCTACCCCGACTCGACGGGCGTGGTGACAGTTACCGGGACCGGCTCGGCCTGGAACAACTCGGACCTCATGCAAGTTGGTATTGAAGGTGCCGGCACACTGAACATCACCGATGGCGGTGTGGTTTCCAACCCAACAGGTTTCATCGCCATGATGTCCGATTCAACCGGCGAGGTGACGGTCACCGGCTACACCTCGCAGTGGAACAATTCGGGCGACTTGTATGTGGGCTACTCTGGCGACGGCACACTGAACGTGGTGGACCGCGGCGTGGTTTCCAATACAGACGGTTACCTCGGTTACCACACCGGTTCAACAGGCGAAGCGACGATCACCGGACCCGGTTCGCAGTGGAACAACTCGGAAAGTCTCGATGTGGGCGGCTATGGCTCCGGCACGTTGAACGTGACGGATGGCGGCGTGGTAGCCAATACAGACGGTTACATCGGTCGCCAATCCGGTTCAACGGGCGAGGTGACGGTTACCGGCCCCGGTTCGCAGTGGAACAATTCGACCACCCTGGATGTGGGCGTCTCTGGTTCCGGCACGCTGAATGTCACCGATGCTGGCGTGGTGAATAACACTTCCGCTTCCATTGGTCAAGGATCTGGTGTTACGGGAGTGGCGACCATCAATGGTGCCAACTCCCAGTGGAATAATTCGGGCAACCTCACGGTGGGCAGCCTTGGCGACGGCACACTGAATGTCGAGGCAGGGGCTGTCGTTGTGAACGAATATGCGAATCTCGGTCTATATACTGACGCTACGGGCGTGGCGACGGTTACCGGGACAGGCTCGGCCTGGAACAACTCGGACGCCATGCAAGTTGGCATTGAAGGCGCCGGCACACTGAACATCAGCGATGGCGGCGTGGTTTCCAACCCAACAGGTTTCATCGCCATGATGTCCGATTCAACGGGCGAGGTGACGGTCACCGGTTCCAATTCCCAGTGGACCAACACGGACGTCCTGTCGGTGGGTTACTCTGGCGATGGCACACTGAACGTGGAGTCGGGCGGCGTGGTAGCCAGTACCGACAGTCGCATCGGTTATTCCTCGGGCTCAACGAGCGAAGCGACGGTGACCGGAACCGATTCACAGTGGAACAACTCGGGTTGGCTGACTGTGGCATCCAGTGGCTCCGGCACACTGAACGTCACCGATGGCGGCATGGTTTCTAATACCTACGGTTACATCGGTTACCATTCCGTTTCAACGGGCGAGGTGACGGTCACCGGTTCCGGTTCGCAGTGGAACAATTTAGGCAACCTGGATGTGGGCTCCAGTGGCTCCGGCACGCTAAACGTTACAGATGGCGGCGTGGTTTCTAATACCGTCGCTTACATCGGTAACGACGGCGGCTCAACAGGTGTGGCGACGGTTACCGGCGAGGGTTCGAAGTGGACCAACACGGGAGACGGGTTGTATGTGGGCTATGAAGGAGACGGCACACTGAACGTGGAGGATAGTGGCGTGGTATCCAATACGTACGGTTCCGTTGGCGAAGGCCCTGGATCAACGGGCGTGGTAACGGTCACTGGCCTCGGTTCACAGTGGAACAATTCGAAGACCTTGGAGGTGGGCTACGATGGCTCCGGCACGCTGAACATCGAGACGGGCGGCGTGGTTTCTAATACCACTGCTTACATCGGTGACAGCTCCGGATCAACGGGCGAGGTGACGGTCACCGGTTCCGGTTCGCAGTGGAACAATTCAAGAAACCTAAATCTCGGTGACGATGGCGACGGCACGCTGAATGTGGAGTTGGAGGGTGTGGTTACCAGTGTTGACGGTTACATTGCACGCGACGTCGGCTCAACGGGCACGGCAACGGTCACCGGTTCTGGATCGATGTGGGTCAATTCGGGTGGCCTGTATGTGGGCAGTGAAGGCGACGGCACGCTCAACGTCGAAGCGGGCGGCATGGTTTCTAATACCAATGGTTACATCGGTTACGACACCGATTCAACAGGCGAAGCAACGGTCACCGGTTCCGGATCGACCTGGATCAATTCGGGTGACCTGCACGTTGGCGAGTCCGGCAGCGGCAGCGTGAACGTCACCGACAGTGGCGAGGTGCACGTCGGCGGTATGACACAGCTCTATGCCAACGGAACGGTGAACATTGACGGTGGCACGATGTCGGTGGCCCAAACGCTGCAGCTTGATGCTGGTTCTACCGTCAACCTCGACAGCGGCACCTTGTCGGTCACGAGTTTCAGTGGTGATGGCAGCCTGGTCTGGAACGGGGGCACCCTGGAGATCACTGCGCCCACCGGCCTGACCGTGGGTGCCAGCGGTCCGCTCGGCGCCCTGCTGGCTATCGACGCCGACCAGGCGCTGAACGTGACCAACACCACGACCATCCGAAGCGGGGCCCGGATCACCGCCCTGGGCGGTTTTGCCAGCGATCGATTGACGATCGAGTCGGGCGGCCAGTTCGACGCCCCCTCGGGTTACACCAATCACGACGAGATCGAACTGTCCGGCACCGATGCCCGCATCACGGGGAGCGTGCTGACCAACGATGGTTTTATTAGTGGCCAGGGGCGGATCAATCTGCCGCTGACCAACAACGGCCAGGTGAATGTCTCCGGCGGCACGCTGCGCTTTGGTTCGCTGGTGACTAACAACGCCGGCGCATTTATCAGCGGCCAGGGAACATCCATCCTCCGCTTCGATGCGGGTCTCGACAATCATGGCAGCCTGCTGGTCAGCTTTTCTGACTCCACGGTGTTTGGCAATCTTGTCAATCACGCCACCGGGTTGGTTTCCCTGGCAGGCAACAGCACGGCAAGCTTTGTCGGAGACGTGGTGAACGACGGCCAGCTCTACGTCGGCAGTGGCAGCCACGCCGTGTTCGGTGGCGCCACCAGTGGCAGCGGCGATTTCCCCGGCAGCGGCACCGTCGAATTCGTCGACAGCTTCTCGCCCGGTAGCAGCCCGGCAGAAATCCACTTTGGCGGCGACGTGTTGCTGGGAAGTTCGGCCGAGGTGGAAATCGAACTACTGGGAACCACCGCCGGTGCACAGCACGATCAACTGACCATTGCGGGAACGGTCGACCTGGACGGCACCTTGGCCGTGGTGTCACTCGCACCTTACGCCGATCCGGCCGCGCGCGGCACGGCCGATGATTTTGTGATCATCACTGCCGCCAGTCGCAGCGGAACTTTCAGCGCGGTCCACTACGACGGATCACTGCTGGCGGGCGACTTTGCGACCGACGGCAATGGTTCCTTCCGCAGTCACGCCGGTGGCGGGCTGTTTCGGACTGTCACCTACAGCGAAACAACGGTCGAACTACAGAACCTGCTGGCACTCGCCGGCGACACCGACGGAGACCGAGACATTGACCTGAGTGACTACACGAGGCTGGCCACGAACTTTTCACCCGGCGGTACCACTCTCGGATGGGCCGATGGTGATTTTGATTCCGACGGGGATATCGACCTGAGCGATTACAACTCGCTGGCCTCCGGTTTCGCGCCGGGCGGTTACGCGGCAGCGGCGGTTCCCGAACCGGCTGCCGCACTTCTGGCACTGCTGGCCGGGCTACTGATCGTCCCCTTTGACAACGGGCGTAAGCCATTTTCTGCCTGATCGAACAGCGGCACGAAAAATAAAACAGTACCCCATCAGAATCCAAGCAAAGGGTGTCTGTCAAAGAGAAAGACGGGCAGCTAAGTTAAAGGGGCGCCGCCAACTGAAATCACGAACCCCCAACCGGATCCACCGTCACCTACGTGAGAATCACCATGACCCTGAAACGCCTGCTCCGGACCAAGACGCTTGCTTTTCTTCTCCTGGCACATTGCGTTGGCACGCACGTCTTGCTGGCTGACCCGGCGCCGGTTCCCACGGACCTGCCCTGGCACGTCGAGCAGGCCACCGACAACATGGTCCGTTGGACCGTCCGCATGTCGGGGTTCGATCCCGTCAAGCAGGTGCGTGAAGGGGGGCCCGCCCTCCTGAGCGACATGAATCACAACGTGGGCCGGGCCATCGACGGCCTGCTCAAGGGCGAAACCGTGACCGGCAAACGGACTCCGCCGCAGACGCTGGAAACCCTCAGGTCGGTTCTGTTTGCCACCCTGGACAACGAGGCCGGCTTCCCGGCCATGTACATGGCAGACCGCGAGAAGACGGTCTGTTCGGCGCATGACGTCCGCGAGGCGGTGCAGGCGCTGCTGGAACTGGGGATTCGCCGCGGTGACCAACCGGCGCTCGAACGTCTGGAAAAGCTGCTCGACACGCTGCTGGCCATCACCGACGAGCAGGGTGCCTACCGGCCGCAGGTGATCGCCCGCATTCCCCTGCTGGCGGCAAATTCCCGTCCGGAAGACGCCGGTGCTCTGGACGGGGCCGCGTTCAGTGACGATGGCGATCGGGTCTACACGCGAGGCGGCAGCGACGGATTCAATTATCCACAGGCCACCACGGTCGATCGTGGCCGGTTGATCATGGCCCTGGTTCAGGTTTACCAGCACACGCACAACGAGCAGGCCCTGGAACTGGCCCGCCGTTTCATGCACCGGGTACGTTCCCGGTCCTTTTCTGACGAGGGCCAGTTACTGCAGGACGCAGGCAGTCACACGCATTCCGTCACGGGTACGGTTCAGGGCCTGGCCGCGTATGCCGTTCTGACCCGCGACCTGGACACCCTGGCGCACGCCCGCAAGATTTTCGATGTGGGCCTGGCCGCCAGTCGCAGCAGCTTCGGCTGGTCGGACGAGAACGTCTGGCGAGGACGGATCGTCGACCGCGGAGAAATCAACAACACTGGCGACATGATCCAGACCGCCATCCATTTAGGACAGGCGGGCCACCCCCGCTACTTCGAGATGGCCGAACGGATGGTGCGCAGCCACGTCCTTCCCAGCCAGTGGCTGCACGGCCAGGAGTACTATCCACCGGAGCCTGCCGTGAAGGGTGTGTACAAGACGTTCCCCGCCCTGGCCGTCGGCGGCTGGGGATTCCCGGGGGTCACCGACCGGCACATTCCCCGCGCGGGATCCGACATTCTCGACATCACCCAGGGGGGCATCCAGTGCCTGTGGGCCGTGCACCACCACAGCGTCACCCACCATGGGTCGGCGGTGCGGGTCAACATGGCGTTTTCCCGCGACACCCGGGCGGCGCGGGTCGAAAGTCACCTGCCCCGCGAAGGACATGTGGCCGTCATGCTGAAACAACGCGCCAGCCTCTGGTTCCGCAAGCCCTCCTGGCTGACGTGGGACCAGTTGACCGTCACCGTTGCTGAGCGTCCCCTCCCGGTCATCCGTGTCGGCGTCTGGGCGGTCACCGCGATGCAGGACGCGGGCACGCAGCTGGACGTGACCTATCCCCTGGTGCGCCGTCAGCAGCAGGAGTGGATCAATCGCAAGCGGTACCGCTTCGTCCTGGAAGGAGACACCATCGTGGCCATGAGCCCCCGCGGCATCTATGCGCCCATGTTCGCTCCGCTGGATGACTGAGTCCTGACAGCCCCGCGTGAGGCGGGCTTCGACGACCGCCATGCCCACCGGCAGTCGCCGGTGGCGGGAAAAGAATGGAGTGACAACCCAAGTAAACTAGCATTTACGGCAAAGATGGTTCAAAATGGTGCCCAGTTCCGGCCCACATCGGTGAGTCGACAGCCATCCAACACCCGGGAAACGCGCCTCCCATAGCATCCGCTGAACCAGGGAACAGACCACCATGAAACAGACCCTCCGCGCTCTTTGCGCAACCGTCCTCTGTGGAATCCTTGCCGCCCTTTGCCCGCCGGCGGTCGCCGACACGGCCTTGCCGGTAGAACCGGTCGAGATTGGCCAGCAGACACAGTTCTTCGTGGATGACTACATCGTCGACAACCGCTGGCCCCTGCTCAAGCGGAAGGAGGTCCTGGTGCGCAAGGTCCATCAGGCCGAGAAGCATCCGGCCAATCCGGTCCTGCCCGGCCGGGGCGGGTACGTGAACGTCGTGTGGGACAAGGAGGCGCGGCTCTACCGGATGCTCTACCAGGATTTCTGGTACTACAGCCAGGAGCCTCTCAAGTACACCTACGCCGTGGCCTACGCCCAGTCGCCTGACGGCATCCACTGGGAGACCCCCAACCTGGGATTCTACCAGTGGAAAGAGTCTGGAAACAACAACATTTGCTGGCAGGCTCCCACGGATCAGAAAAGTCCGGAAACGATCGGAGCCTACTCGCAATACCTGCTGAAGATCCCGGCGGAACACCGCCGGGGGTACAAGTACGTCATGTATTACGTGACCGCCACGGGCGTGCAACTGGTCGGTTCCAACGACTGCATTCACTGGGACCGGTCGAGCGTCACGCCGATCGGAACCGATTTCCACCCCGACACCCACTCTTCGATCGTGTGGGATCCGGTCACCAAGACCTTTGTCTGGTTCACCCGGGCTACGGACCGCTACAGCGACTCGGGCAATCTCGAACGGGGAGCAACGCGACGCGTGGCCCGCATGGAAAACAAACAGTTGTGGACCGAGTGGCCGCTCCAAACGCAAAACGTGCTGATCCCGGACGCCCTGGATGCGATCAACCACCCCGGCGGCGACTTGGACGGATTCAATTTTTTCTACGCCATGCCGACGCGCTACCACGCCGGGATCTACTGGGGCTTCGCCGAGCCTTACCGTTTGAAGGCCGGGCTGATCGAAACACACCTTACCATCAGCCGCAACGGGCGGGTTTTCGAACGCCTGCCCGGTCGGTCCTCGCTCATCGGCCTGGGGGCCGACGGGACCTGGGACGACAGCATGATCTTCGCCAACCCCGACTGGATCGAAGTGGGTGACAAGTGGCACATTTACTACGCGGGTGTTGACGGGCCCCACCACGCGATCGACGGCACCACCGGGATCGGCCTGGCGACGATTCGCAAGGAGGGCTTCGTGTCGCTGCGCGGCCCGCAGCACGGTGGCGTGGTCTGCACGCGGCGGATCCGCTGGCCGGGGGGCAACCTGCAGGTCAATTGCAATACGCTACTGCCCAACCAGGAGCCGGGAGAACTCAAAGTTCGCATCGTCAACTCCAACCGCAAGGCGCTTCCCGGTTTCAACTACGAGGACAGTGTCCCTTTCCAGGGCGACGACACCTCGCACCAGGTCCGCTGGAAGGAGCGCCGTATCGACGAATTGGGAGGACAGGTTGTCCGCCTGGAATTTTTCCTGACCCGTGCCGACCTGTACACCTTCCGTGCGACTGCGGCGGACACCACCCAGTAAAGGGACCGGCTGCCTGCGGCCAACGTCCTCCTACGGAACAAAACAAAACGTCCCAAGGTTTTTCTTCTCAACACGGAATCGACACCCCATGTTGCACCGCACTGCGCCACATCGCCGAGGAATTTTTCCGATCCTGCTCCTGTTGTCCTTCTGCCTACTGCCAGCGGCAGCGGCGGGCGACGATCCGCACCCGTTTGCCTGGAACCGGTTGGCGCGCGAAGCCTACCCGGGCGCTTTCTGGTGGTGGCTGGGCAGCGCCGTCAATGAAGCGGAACTCGAGCGTGAAATCAAGAGTCTTGCGGAAGTCGGCATCAAAACACTCCGGCTGGATGCAATTTATCGCGGAGAAGATTCCGCCGTGCCGACCATCGACTACCTCTCCGACCCCTGGATCGGAAGCCTGAAAACTACGGCCCGACTGTGTCGCGCACACGACGTGCAACTGGATCTGTGGGGCAACGGTTGGCCCATGGGGGGTCCCTGGATTAAGCCGCAGCATGCGGCCCGGCGGCTCACCTGGGATGAAGGGACGCAGGGGATTTCGGTCCGCGAACCACTGGTCATCGAGCAGGACGCGGGAGACCCGATCTTCTCGGTTTCGATCAGTCCCCGGGGCGACTCCGGACACCAGCCGGCCCGGGTCCTGGCCCCCGAAACGAGCGGTGGGAAACCGGTCTGGAAAGTCCCCACCGGCGAGTGGGATCTCCACATCTTCCGTAACGGCTACACCAAGATGGATGTCAAACGGGCCCCTCCGGGAGGCGCAGGGCCGGTCATGGACCACCTCAACCAGGAAGCCCTGCAGGACTGGTTCGCCGCTTATGATCGTTTGCTGGCCGCGGTCGGTGAGCAAGCGGTCGTGGTCACGCACAACGACTCCTACGAAGTCTACCGGGCCAACTGGACCGGTAAATTTGTACCCTTCTTCCAGGCCCGGCGTGGTTACGACGTGCAGCCCTACCTGCCGGCCCTGATCTCCGACGCCGACACGGACCTGGCACAACGGATCCGTCACGACTTCCGCCAGACCGTGCAGGAACTGCTCCGCGACGAAATGATGAAACCGTGGGTTCAATGGGCCCACGGGCAGGGGATGAAAACCAGCTACCAGGCGCACGGCAGCCCGGGACACCTCGTCGACCTGTATGGCCTGGCAGACCAGCCCGACACCGAAGCCTTCGGCCGTTCGGGGATGGCCAACGACGGCACTGGCATTGGCAGCGGTTACATTTGTTCGAAATTCGCTTCCTCGGCGGCCCACCTGAACGGCAACCGCATGACCTCTGCGGAGACGTTCACCTGGCTGGAGGATCATTTTTGCACCTCGCTCGACCGCATGCGACGCGAAGTCGACTATTATTTCCTGGCGGGCGTCAACCGGATGTACTTCCATTCGGCCACCTTCTCGCCGGCCGATGTCCCCTTTCCCGGCTGGCTTTACTACGCCTCGGTCAACGTCGACTCCTGTCAAACCTGGTGGAAACACCTGCACCACCTGAACAACTACATTGCCAGGGTCCAGTCGGTCTTGCAGCAGGGGGCTCCCGGCGAAGACGTGCTGCTGCTCTACCCGGGCCACGACCTCTGGTTTGACAACGAGAACTCGCTGAACTTTTTGCAGTACTGCCAGGTTCACAACACGCCCAACTGGCTGCACCGGGCCGCCAAATCGACCCAGGAAACCGCGCAGTGGCTATGGGACCGCGGCTGGACCTTTGACTGGTGTTCGGACCTGACGATCTGCGATTCGCTGCGCGTCGAGGAGGGTCAAATCGTCGCCGGTGACGGACGTTACCGGGCTTTGGTAATTCCGCCCTGCAACTGGGTCAACGCCACAACGCCTGCCGCCATCAGGCAGCTCGCCGAAGAGGGGGCCCGGGTCCTGTTTGTCGGATCACCGCCGCAACCGGTTCCAACCGGCGAACCGGCAACGAGTTTACCCAACTGGAACGAGTCGCAGCGGAAAGGGGCCTTCACTTCGGCCACGTCGGCCGGCCACGTCTCCTTTTTAAAATCCACCAATGAGTTGTCCGCCGCACTACGGGACGCCGGTGCTCTGCGCGAGGCGATGACCGACCAGGGACTGTGGACCATCCGCCGACGGCAGGGAAACGCGTACACCTACTTCATTCGTAACGTCCAGGCGCAGGATTTTGCGGGCTGGGTCCCGCTCCCCGGGCTTGCCGCGGCGGGCACCGACAGCCTGGTCATCGGGGACCCGGTCTCCGGAGACCAGCGGGTGATCGCCGGCAAAGTCCGCTCCGGAACCTACGGAGCCGTGCTGCATCTGCCGGCCAGTCGATCCTGCGTGGTGCGGGCCAGCACCCGCCAGCCAACCCCGCGTCCGGCCGGACGTGCGGCCTCCCATAAAAGGGCCATCGCGATCCAGGGCCCCTGGCAACTTGTCTGGCGCGACCAGCAGGATCCGCAGCAAATTCACCGGGTCGATTTGCCTGAACTTTGCTGCTGGACCGACCTGGACCAGCTGCGACACTACAGCGGGACCGTGGCCTACGAAACAACCTTTGTACTTCCCGCGCGAACCTCCGCCTGGCAATTGGACCTGGGCGCGCTGCACGAATCGGCCGACATTTCCATCAACGGCAAGCCCGCCGGTTGCATCTGGACCACTCCCTACACGCTGGACGTGGGGCCGGTCTGCCGCGCGGGCAAGAACACCCTGCGCATCGAGGTCACGAACCTGACGGCCAACCGGGTCATTGCCCTGGAGCAGAGTGGCGTTCACCTCAAAGACCGGCACTTTTTCGTGGACTACGAGTACCGGCCCTTCGACCCCACCGCCTGGGAACCGCTCCCCTCCGGCCTGCTGGGACCGGTCAGCCTGCACTCCGACCGCTAACCGGCCGGTTCACTCCCTCTCCGCGCCGCGCACCCGGAAGAAATAGCGGCCCCCACCGGCCTCCAGGATCACCGCCTCACCCGCGCGGCGAGCGGCCCGGATGCCGGCGATTCCCGGCTGGTACGTCTCGTTCTGCCAGAGGCCCATCCCGCCTTCGGTAATCTTACAGTCCGCCAGCGCCAGCGTCGGCACGCTCACCTGGGCCCACGTGTTGGTGGGGATCGTCACCCGATAATCCAGGCCGCCGGCCACCTTCCGCCAGTCGATTTCCAGCGGCCCCCGCGGCGTGACAAAAGAGGCGGTCACCCACTCCAAGTGGTCCACGATCTGGGGGCGAATTTCTACCCGGGAAAAACCCGGGCTGGCTGGCCGGATGCCCGCCAGGTCGTGGTAGAAAAACTTCTGCGTGCTGCCCAGCATCTTCATGTTCAAACTGTGTTGCCGTGCGGAGGGATCCTCCCACGTTTCCCAGAGCGTTGTGGCCCCCTGCAGCAACTGATGCCCCCAACTGGGGAACGTGGTGCGGGTCGCCACACGCAGCATCACGTCCGCCCGACCGTGGGCGGGCAGTGCCTGTTCCAACGCGTTGGTGCCGACAATCCCCGTGGCCAGGTGTCCCTCGTGCAGACGGAGGATACTGTCCACCAGCGTGGCCAGCACCGCTTCCACGTGCGCCTCGGGCACCAGGTCCAGGTGCAGCGCCACGGCGTTACTGGTCTGGCTACCACTGGCGTAGGAACTCTTGTCCTTGTTCAGGAACTCTTGATTGAATCGTTGCTTGATTTCCGTGGCAAGCTGCGCGTACCGCCTGGCGTCATCATCCTTTCCCAGCAGGCTGGCCGACCGGGCCAGGATCCGGGTGTCGGCGTAGAAATAGGCCGTGGAAGTGAGCGCGGGCGGGGTGTTCCGCGGCGAAGCGCTGCTGGTACCGTCGGACTGGGGTTCCATGTGATCACCGATGCCCGTTGTCAGCAGACCGCCCGGGGCGCGGGCCCGAAAGTACTCAACCAGTTTTTTTATCCCCTCGTAGTGTTCGGCCACCACGCGCTCGTCCCCGTAATACTGGTAGACGTACCACACGAACAGCGGATAGGAACTCTGCCAGACCGGCAACAGGCTGTAGGGCAGGTGGGTACCACGCCAGTGTAGCGGGCAGACGTAGGGAATTTCACCGTCCGGCTTTTGCGCGTCGCGCAGGTCCTTCAGCCACTTACTCCAGAAGGCGGCCGTGTCAAAATTGTAGATCATGTCCTCAGCCACCATCCCCGGATCACCCAGCCAGGCGACCCTTTCGGCGCGGTCCATCGCGTCCTGCGGCATGCCCTGCAAGCAGCAGGCAAACGTGCGCCGCACGTAATCGTGAACGCGGTTGACCAACTCGTCGGAACAGCGGAACGCGCCGCTGGACTCGCAGGACGAGCGCGCAAAGCGGCCCTGGACCCCCAGAAGTTCCGGGGTCCGTGGTGAACCGGTCACTTCGACAAAACGAAAACCGTGCAGGGTGAAGCGGGGCTCCCAAACCTCCTCACCAGCTCCGCGCAGAATGTAGGTATCCAGCTGGCGCGCCGCATGCCTCGAATGGTTGTTGGTGCGGTCGTCTAACGAACCGTCCTGGTACACCCTTCCGGCATGACGCAACGTGACCCGGGTGCCGCGCTCGCCCCGCAAACGCAGGCGGGTCCAACCGCTGAGCATCTGCCCCATGTCATAAACAAAAACTCCCGGCCGGGGACTCACCCTGCGGACGGGGGTGATCTGTTCCATGACACGAATCGCCGGCAGCGACTGTGCCTCCAGGTGTCCGTTCGGGCCGTCGACACTTACCGCGGCGGACCACTTGCTCGCGTCGTAGCCGGCCCGTTTCCAACCGGGGCTTTCCAGCCGGGCGTCGTAGGTCTCTCCGTGCGAGTAATCGTTGTACGTGACCGGACCGGCGACCGTTTGCCAAGTGCCGTCCGTGACAAGCCGCAACTGTTCTCCGTTGTCCAATTCAATCTCGACCTGCAACAGCAGGCAAGGGCGGTCACCGTAGGGCTGGCGATGCTCCGGTGGCCCGGGCACATCCGCTTCGGCGCTGTACCAACCGTGTCCCAACATCACCCCGATGGCATTGGGTCCGCGCTCCAGTTGTCCCGTCAGGTCGTAACCGACATAAAACACGCGCGACCGGATGTCGAAATCCTGGTCGTGGTGGTAGTACGTGCTGGCGGGATCCAGAACATGGTCGCCCACTTTTTCTCCGTTGATGAACAACTCGTAGTAACCCAGCCCGGCGACAAAAGCCGTCGCCCGCCGTACCTTCCTCTCCAACGTGAACTCTTTTCGCAACAGGGGCGAGGAGACCTCGCCACGGGCATGTGCGATCCACGTTCCACTCCAGTCCGACGGTTCCAGCAACCCGACCTGGAACATGGCCGCCGGGCTGTACGGGCTGGCTCGTTCGACCCGGAGCGCCGCCAGCACGGCCGGATCGTTGTACGCCCGGACTGCCAGGCGACCATCCTCGCCCGGACGGTTCCAGAGTCGAACTTTCCAGAAGCAGCGCTGTCCGCTGGCCAGCCGCCGGCCACCATAGACCACGTGCTGGCTCTGGTCCGATGCGACTTTTCCGCTATCCCACAAGTCGCCATGATCGCGGGCCAGGTTCTCTTCGCTGCTGGCCACAAGCACCTGGTAGGCCGCTTGCATCTGGCCGCGACGGTGGGACGCCAGTTTCCATCCGAAACGGGGCCGTCGCGTCTCGATTCCCACCGGATCGACCAGGGTCTCACAGCGCAGGTCCAACGGCGCAACACCCAGTCCCGCAAAAATCGACGCGTAGGGATCACTCGCGTATTGATCCGCCGCGACGTAGCGTGCCACGTCGCGCAGGGCGATGACCCGGCATTTTTGAGCGGCCAGGTACTGCATGTGCTCGTCAAAATCTTCCCGCGAAATCGAACAGTGGGGATAGCGGTCGGGCACACCATGAAACGTCAGCACGGCCAACTTGCCATCCCGCGCCTGACGAACCGCCCACTTCAGGTCATCCAGGTTGGTATTCTCACCAATCCACAGTGTCGAGGGCACCAGCAGCGGATGATGTCGTCGGGGATCGTAGGCCAGGCCGCGGCCTCCCGGATCGATCAACGGCGTTTCCGGGTCCCCCAGGCGGCGCGCGAAGCGGTATCCCAAACGTCCCAGCAATCGCACCGCGCGCTGGTCGTGGTGCCCCCCCGGATAGGCGAAGCTGACCGGTTCGGGCACGCCGTTCTCCCGACAGTGCCTGGCAAAGTCAGCAACCTGAGGGCCCAACTCCTGAGCCGATATTTTCAGCAGGTTGGGATGACTTCGCGTGTGATTCCCAACCTCGAAACCAAGCCGGTCCAATTCCCGCACGTCAGACCAACTCAAGCGTCCCGGCTCCCCGAATCCGAGGCCCCCGGTCACAAAGAAGGTGGCGCCGAACCCCAGACGTTTCAAGGCGGGCGCGACATACGTGATATCCGACTGGTTGCCATCGTCAAACGTCAGCACTACCAGTTTGTCCCCACTGGGGACGGGACTAGCCTGGGCGCCCCACGACGACCCGACCAGCGCCAGGCCCGACAACACGCTCCAAGCGACCAGTTGCATCAACGGCCAGCGACGCCCGACTTCGCTCGGCAAACGACTTTGTGCATTATTTTTTTTCATTGCATCCTGGCCCCGGTTCCAACGTCCGTCCCGGCCCGAGGCGGATTTTCCCGGCGGACGGGCATCCAAACAGCTTACAAACAGCACGACCCGGCTCCCTTGCGGCAGCCTCCTGAACGAACGCTGGTCGTATTGTACCCGGGTCCTGGCCGCTACCACAATCAAGAAAAGCAGCCATCGCGGCCCGTCGGCCCACCAATCCAGCGGGCAGGAAAAATTGTTCATACCCCTCCGGCGGCCCCTCGCAAGCTTGCCCTGGAAAAACGTCCTCGGCTATAATAAACGCTCCAATATCCACTTTACGGGTTTGCCATGTGCGTTCGACAACTGGTGTTTTGCGGTCTGCTCCTGTGCACCATGCCGTCGCTGGCGGCGGCAACCGGGGACCGTGCCAGCGCGCCGGACTTCGAACGGGACGTGGCTCCGATTCTCATCCGTCGTTGCCTGGAATGCCACAGCGCTGCAGAAGCCTCCGGTGCACTGGTCCTGACCACCCGACAGGGCGCGCTCGAAGGAGGCGACAGTGGGCCGGCCCTGCTACCGGCCGACCCGTCGCGAAGCCCGCTGCTGGAGAGGGTCTCCGCCGGCCAGATGCCGCCGGAAAAAAAGAACGAACTGCAACCGCTGCCCGCCAGCGAGGTCGAAACGCTACGCCGCTGGATCGCGGCGGGCGCGCCCTGGCCGGAAGGCCGGACACTGGACCTTTTCGAACAAACCAGCGAGTCACGGGGTGGTCGCGACTGGTGGTCACTGCAACCGGTCCGAGAGGTGGCGGTCCCCGCCGACGCGTCAATAGCGCACCCGGTCGACCGTTTCATCGGCCGCAAACTGGCGGCAGCAGGAATGCGGCCGGCGCCCCCGGCCGATCGCCGCACCCTGATTCGGCGGCTGTACTACGACCTGATCGGATTACCACCGACGTTCCAGCAGATCGAGGCCTTCGAGAACAACTCCTCCCGGCAGGCCTGGGAAAATCTGGTCGACCAACTGCTGGAGTCTCCCCACTACGGAGAGCGTTGGGCCCGTCACTGGCTGGACGTGGTTCGCTTTGCTGAGACCTGCGGTTACGAACGGGATCAGAAAAAACGATTCGCCTGGAAGTACCGTGACTGGGTCGTCCAGGCCTTGAACACGGACATGCCCTACGACCGGTTCATTCTCGAGCAGGTCGCCGGAGACGAACTTCCCGACCGCTCGGAACAAACCCTGATCGCCACCGGTTTTTTACGGCTGGGCACCTGGAATGACGAACCTAATGACCCGCAGGACTACAAGTACGAACGCCTGGAGGACATGGTGCACACGACCTCCTCGGCCATGCTCGGGTTGACCGTCAAATGCGCGCGATGTCACGAACACAAATTCGATCCCATCCGGCAGGTCGACTACTACCGCATGGCGGCGGCCTTCTGGGCCGGCCCGATCGAACCGCGGGACAGAAAATACCACGGCGGCCCGTCCGCCGAGGAACTCGGCATGCAGGAGATCCTGGGGTGGACCGACCTGGGTCCAACACCACCGCCCCTGCATTTGTTAAAGGCGGGCGAACGGAGCCAACCACAGCAGGTGGTCGACTCGGGCCCCCTCTCGTTCGTGCCAGTACTTTCCCAACCGTTCCATCCCCCCACCGCGGGATCTCCGACCAGCGGACGGCGTTTGCAACTGGCCCACTGGATCGCCAGTCCGAAGAACCCGCTCACCGCGCGGGTCCTGGTGAACCGACTCTGGCAACACCACCTGGGTAAAGGCCTGGTCCGCACGCCCAACAATTTCGGCTTCCGGGGCGAGCAGCCAACCCATCCCCAACTGCTCGACTGGCTGGCCCACGAACTGGTCCGGGGCGGCTGGAAAATCAAACGGTTGCATCGCCTGATCCTCACGTCCGACACATATCGGCAGTCGTCACTGCACCCGCAACAGTCGGCCTACAGCCAAACGGACCTGGACAATCGTCTCTGCTGGCGCGCCCAACGGCGTCGCCTGGATGCCGAGTCCCTGCGGGATTCGATGCTCTGGGCAACCCGTGAAATCGATCTACGACGGGGCGGTCCCGGCTTCCAGCCGACCATCGTCCCCGAAGTCCTGGCCTCGCTTTCCGACAAGACGGCCGCCTGGCGGGCATCGCCACCGGAAGCGCAGCTCCGACGCAGCCTGTACCTGTACACCAAGCGCGGGCTGATCCTACCGCTGATGACGACCTTTGATTTTTGCGATACCACGCTACCCTGCGGCCAGCGTAACGTGACCACCGTGGCACCCCAGGCACTGGCCCTGTTGAACAGTGACTTCACCCACGCGCGGAGCACGGCCCTGGCCCGCCAGGTGATCTCCGCTTCCGGCCATGACCCGCCCTCGGTGATCACGCAAGCCTGGACGATGGCCCTGGGACGAACTCCGGCCGACCAGGAGGCTGCCGCCGCCCTGGCACACGTGACCCAGCAACGAAAACGATTTGAGGAACTGCTGCAAAGCGGCGCCAGCGCCTCCCTGCAGCGCGTGGCCACCGACCTGGAAGTGAGGCGTGAGTTGGCGCTGCACCTGAGGGCCGACGGAGGCATACGGGGAGATGCGGGTGGTCGCATCGGAAACTGGTCCGACCAGTCGGGCAGCAAGCACTCGGCCAACCAGCCCGCAGGACCGGAGTTTCGTCCCGTCCTGATCCACGATGCCATCCACGGCCGACCCGCCATTCACTTTGATGGCCAGCGTCGCTACATGCAGCTGGCCGGCCAGGTCATCACTTCCCAGCAATTCACGGTGCTGGCCGTCGTGAACGATCGTGGTGCCCACGGCGAGCGCCGGATCCTCTCCAACTTCAGCGCCGAGCACCACCAGTCCGTCACGGCGGCTTTCCTGGGTCTGGACGCTGCAAAAACCATCCGTTTCACCGACCACCTGTCGGTCGCCAGCAACACGCTCCAGGCAGGTCAACCTTTCCTGTTGACGGCCATCAACGGAAAATACGGTGCGGCGGTCTACCACAACGACACGCCACTGGTTTCGCAGGAAGCGCCCCTGGAACTGGGTCAGCTCGACACGCCCTGGGTGATCGGCCGGCAGGGGGACGTCGACGGCCAATACTGGCACGGAGACATGGCCGAAATCATCGTGTATGACCGGGAGTTGCCGACCGCGGAACTGCACGAAGTGTGGCGCTATTTGTCTCACCGGTACCAACTTCCTTTATCGATCACCGCCGGGCGCGAGCCCCCGCCGAATCCGGACCTGCTGGCCTGGGCCTCGCTCTGCCACGTCCTGTTCAATTCCAACGAGTTCATCTATGTCGATTGATTTGCGCGCGGGGAACCACTCATGAACCAGCGATCCGATGTCAGCGGGCGGCCACCACGTTCCCCCTTTCCCTGCGGTCAAACGCGGCGTGAGTTTGTGTGGGAAATGGGGGCCGGATTCAGCGGCCTGGCACTGACCGCGCTGCTGGAAGGGGATGGTTTTTTTACTCGTCACGCCCAGGCCGCGAGCGCCTCCGCCGGTCCGCTGGCTCCCGGTAACCCCCACTTCCAGACCAAGGCCAAAGCCTGCATTTTTCTGATGATGAACGGCGGCCCCAGCCAGGTCGATACCTTCGATTACAAACCGGACCTGGAGAAGTACGCCGGACAGCCCCTGCCCGAGGACAAAGAGTACATCAATTCCGGCGGGCGTGGCGTCGGTTACCTGACACCAGCTTTCCGGAAATTTCGTCCCGGCGGCCAGAGCGGCCTCTTGATTTCCGACTATTTTCCCAAAATCCGCGAGCATGCCGATAAGCTGGCCGTGATCAATTCGTGCCACACCGACAGCCATGCTCACGGTTCGGCCCTGGTCGCCATGAATACCGGCAAAACGTTTATCGGTCGCCCGTCGCTGGGCGCCTGGGCCGTTTACGGATTGGGAACGGGCAATCAGAGTCTGCCCGGCTACGTCGTGATCCTCGACAAGCGCGGTGGTCCGATCAGTGGCCAACCCAACTGGTCCAGCGGGTTCATGCCGACCCCGTACCAGGCAACCCTCTTCCGGCCGGTCGGCGACCCGATCCTCAATCTGCGCGGACCGCAGCACATCACCCGCCAGGTGCAGCGCAGCCAACTCGATCTACTGGGAGAACTCAACGAAACGCACTTGGCCAACCGTCCCGGCGGTGACGAACTGGCGGCCCGGATCAACAGTTACGAACTGGCCTACCGCATGCAGGCCGAAGCGCCCGAAGCGGTGGATCTGGCCCAGGAATCGCAAAAGACGCTGGAAATGTACGGCGTGGGTCAGAATCCGACCGACGAATTCGGCAGAAACTGCCTGGTGGCGCGACGCCTGGTCGAGCGGGGAGTCCGGTTCGTGCAACTCTATTCGGGTGGTGGGCACCTGGAGGACACGTGGGACGCGCACACCGGCGTGGAACGTAATCATGGACGCCACGGCGCTGAGATCGACCAGCCCATTTCGGCCCTGTTGACCGACCTGGCCCAGCGCGGCCTGCTTGATTCGACCCTCATCGTCTGGGGTGGTGAATTCGGTCGCATGCCCTTCAGTGAAGGAAAAGGAGCACCGGGCCGCAACCACAACCCCTACGGGTTTTCCATGTGGCTGGCCGGGGCGGGAGTCAAGGGGGGCATGAAATACGGCGCAACGGACGAATTCGGCTTTCAAGCCACACACAACCCGGTGCACTTGCACGACTTGCACGCAACCATCCTGCACCTGATGGGGCTGGATCACGAACGCCTGACCTATTTCCACCAGGGTCGCCAGGAGAGCCTCACCGACGTCGGCGGCAAAGTCGTCACGCCCATCCTGGCCTAGCTGATGGCTGCCCCGCGCAGCGATCTCCGGCTGCGCCCCGGCTGGCGTCGTATTTCCCGACACCTGCGGCAGGCCGTTCTGACGAAACCACCCCTTCACCGGCCACCACCACTTACCGGTCGGGCGCCGATGCCGGGAGTGGACGAACCCTGGTGGCATCGGATACCCTGACACGGTCGCTAGAATTTCATCACTTTTTCAGCCTACTCCACCAGGCACCACGCATGACCAACGATCCTCTTTCCGGGACTCCCCACATGACAAGCACTGAACTGGGCGCCCGCATGCCGGCGCCCAGAATCGGGCTGCTACCCACCGGTCATTTTTATTACTGGGAACAGTTTCCCGGACTCCGGGATCGCGGCATCAACATGTACGCGCGCCTGGTGGAACACCTGGAACAGTTTGGTGAAGTGATCGCTCCCGAACTGGTCGACACGGCCGACAAGTCCCGCCAGGCGGGTGAGTTTTTCCGCGAGCAGAAAGTCGACCTCCTGCTGGTCTTTCCCTTTGGCTACACGCCGGGCATGTGCGTCCTGCCCGCCGTGCAGGGATTCACCGCCCCTTTGCGGTTGGTCAACGCCCACGAGGACGGCACGTACGACTACCCCAACGCGGATACGGCAGACTACCTGCATCACGAAGGCCCCTGCTGTATCCCCGAGTACGCGGCAGGGCTGGTCAATCTTGGTAAAAAGTTTCGCGTCCGCACCGGGTCCTTCCAGGACACCCGTTTCTGGAACGAAGTCCGAGCTGACTGCGTCGGAGCGGCGGCCGCCCGCGCATTTCGCAACCTGAACGTGGGCCTGATTGGCGAAACCTACACCAACATGGTCGACATGCCGATTTCGGAACACCGGCTGATGAAAGCGACCGGCCGTATGCTGGTGCGACCCGAGATCGAAGAGATCGAAGAGGCCTTTCACCGGGTCACCACGGAACAACTGGAGGACATGTATGGACAGTTTCGCCAGATGTACGACGTGGACGCGAGCGTGACCAACGAGCACCTCCAATTTTCGGCCCAGGCGGCGGTGGCCTACGACCAGGTCCTCACCAAGCACAACATCGAGGCCTTTGGTTATTACTGGTGGGGCGAAAAAGATTTTGTTACCCAGCTCCGCTCGCAATCAGCGCTGGCTGTTTCCCGCTTGACGGCGTTGGGCCGGCCCGGTGTCACCGAGGGCGACGTCAAAACGGCCATGGGCCTGAAGATCATGGACCTGCTGGGGGCCGGCGGGATGTTTGTCGAATTCTTCGCCATCGACTACGACGGTGACTTCGTGCTGATGGGACATGACGGTCCCAGTAACTTCAACGTGGCCTCCGGGCGCGCCCGCCTGCAGCACCTGGAGGTGCAACACGGCAAGTCGGGCCATGGTGTCGGCATTGACTTCGACTTCATCCAGGGGCCCGTGACACTGCTGAACCTGTCCGAATTTGACGCGGGCGATTCGTTCAAGCTGATCTACTCGGTCGGCGAGGCCGTCGCCGGCGACGTGCTCAAGATCGGCAACCCGAACTGCCGGGTGAAACTCAGCCGACCGTTGCACGAGTTTTTTGATGCCTGGTGTCAACAAGGACCGGCGCATCATATTGCGCTGGGCATCGGTGATCTCAGCCAGGAACTCGAAACATTTGCCGAAGCGATGGGTTTCAGCGTCGTCCGGGTCTGAGCAGGGCGACCAGAGGGAGCGATTCGGCCGGGCTGGGAATTTGTGTTGTCCGATCGACCCCGGACTGCTATTCTGATCGCCAGCCAGGAGTCACCATGACCAATCTTGATCAATTCGAAAGCACGTTCAAGTCCGCTGACAAGAGACTGTTTTCCTACGAAACGGTCTCATTGCGCAAGCTGCTGCTGGTGACCGACGCAGATCAGCCACTGGCCACCACCTTCAGAAGCAACGTGGAACAACTACTGGGTTCGGCCACCGGGATTGCGAACCCGGAACTGGACCTGCTGCTGGGAAGCGATTTTAATCATGTGGATCGACTGCTGGAGCAGGTTACCGAACACCAGCCCGACCTGATCTGTACCTACCGCAATCTGCATGTTGATATTGCCGATCATCCCTACAGCCTGGGTGGATATCTCGACGTGTTGACCCAGGCCTCGCCCATTCCCGTGCTGGTGATGCCGCATCCGAAATACAACCATCCGGCGACGCCCACCCAAGCGGTGATGGCCATAACCGACCACCTCACGGGTGACGACCACCTGGTGAGCTACGCGGCGGCCCTGACAGCGAGCGGGGGGCGACTCTTCCTGACGCATGTCGAAGACATGGCGACCTTCGACCGGTACATGGAAACCATCGCTAAAATTCCTGAAATCGACACCAATTCCGCCCGGCAGTTGTTACTGGAGCAACTACTGCGCGAACCGCGCGACTACATTGACTCCTGTAGCCAGGTACTGACCGGCCGCGAGGTTCCGTTCCGGGTGGAAAGCATCGTCTCGGCCGGTCACCACCTGGAAGACTACCGTCGCCTGGTCAACGAACACCATGTCGACCTGCTGGTTTTGAATACCAAAGATGAGGACCAACTGGCAATCCACGGGCTGGCTTATCCACTGGCCATTGAATTTCGGAGGACTCCCCTGTTGTTGTTGTAACGGGCGAAGTCGCGGTCCCAACAGATGGAATCCCGCATGACAAATCTACTGGCTAACGTCTCGCACGATGTGCCTGCCGGCACCACGGCACTTTTTGCCGGCTTGCTGGTCGCCCTGATTGTCTGCCTGGCGCTGGAAGAGAAACTGCACGCCAAAAAATCCGTCATCGCCGGACTGGCCGCCGCCGTCTGCCTGTTGCTGGGGGCCATGTTTGACATCCTGCCGTTCCAGAAAGTGCTGGTGGGCGGCAGCGAACTGGTGCAGGACGGGCAAACGTTGTTTACGGGTGGTCATGCCGTCAGCATGCCGGTCTATATTCCGGGAATCGATTGGGGGGTCATTGCCATCATCCTCGGCTCGAGCCTGTTTGTGGACATCACCAGCAAGTCCGGTCTGTTCACGTGGATTGCCATCAAGGTCACCAAGGCTTCCGGAGGGGATCCTCAGAAACTGCTCGTCTCCTACGGCCTGATGACGGTGGTCTTCTCGGCGGTGTTGAACAACGTCACGGCGATGATCATCGTCGGCTCGCTGACGGTCGTCTCCCTGGAAAAACTGAACCGCCGCGACAAACTGCTCAGTTTCCTCCTGATCGAAGGGCTCCTGACCAATATCGGCGGCCTGTTGACCCTGATCAGTTCGGTTCCCAACATCATCGTGGGTACGACTGCCGGAATCAGCTTTGTTGAATTTTTCCTGAAGGCCGGTCCCTACGTCCTGGTGGCGACAGTCGTCACGCTTGTGATGGGAGCCAGGCTGTGCGGAATTCATCGCTTGCGGGACCAAGCCGAACGCGACGAGGCGCGTTCTCTCGTGGAAAGCTTCGACGAGAAGGCGGGCATTGAAAGCTGGCCCTTCTTTTACTTTGCCACCGTGATGCTGGTCCTGTTTATCGCCACCATTGCCACCACCAGTGTCCTACCCTGGATCCAGAACCTGGAGATGGGATACGTGGCGTTGGCCTTCGCGGCCGTCATGCTGATCCGCTACAGTTCGCGGGTGGATGAATTCTACAAAGCGGTCGATTGGGATCTGCTGGGATTCTTCATGTGCCTGTTCGTGGTGATTTACGTGATGGAACACGCGCAGGTTCTGGCGGCCATCGGAGAGGGACTGCAAAGGGTCCTGCGGGACATTCCCAATTCCACAGCGAACCTGGTGGACGCCAGCCTGCTACTGGTCGGCGCCGCCGGCTTCAGCAGTGTCACCGACAACATCCCCCTGGCCGCCATGCTGTCCAGCATCCTGCACAACCTCGGAGCGCCCCAGGAATCGGGACTCTGGTGGTCGGTTATCTTCGGGGCCAATCTGGGTGGTAACCTGACTCCCATCGGCTCGGCATCCACGCTGGTGGCGGTCACGATCATGCACAAGCACGGCTTGTCGATGTCCTTCGGCCGGTTCGTAAAACTTTCGGCCGGCTACGCGGTGGTGCAAATCATCCTGGCACTGCTCTACGTGATGCTGTTGATCCGCCTGTTCTGACACCGGCATACGGGTCGGACCAACACCAGTACAACCCTCACTTACCCACCGATGCCTACTCCGGCGCCAGGTCTCGGGCGTTGTCGGACATCCGCTTCAGGATTTCCCCGGGGAAAGTGATATACTGAACGTAACAGCCAACGTGAACCAGCAGCAGCGGAAATTCGCGTGAGCGGAACCGGCTGGTTTCAGCAAGTCCACCAACAAGCGAGCCGGAGGCGAACCCCGCCATGATTCCCACACGGTGCTTCGGCCTCGTGATGCTTGCGCTGACAGTCGTGCCCACCGCCTGCGCCCCGCCTGCGGCCCCGACTCCCACCCTTCGCCCATCCGGCGTGAAAACGGCAAACGGTCCCTCGCCCGCCAACTGGACGCAATGGCGCGGCCCCGAGGGAAATAGTGTCAGTCACGAAACCGGGCTGGCGTTCCACTGGAGTGAAACCAAGGGGCACCAGTGGAAGGTGCCACTGCCCGAGTGGGGCAACAGCACACCGGCCATCTGGGGCAACGCCCTGTTTTTAACCAGCCACACTGCCGATACCAAGCTGATCGTGTTACGGCTGAATCGCACCACCGGCAAGATCGAGTGGATCCGTGAGGTCGGTTTCGGCAAACCCTTTCGCGGCAAGCTCCGGCGAGGTGTGCAGGTCTTTCATCGCTGGCACAACATGGCCAGTCCCTCACCGGTCGTCAGAGAAAACCGGGTGGTGGTTCATTTCGGCACCGGTACGATCGCCACGCTCGACTTTTCCGGCGAGATCCTCTGGAAACGGAACCTGCAGCAGGACCACGCCCCCTTCACCATCTGGTGGGGCTATGCCAGCAGCCCGGTGGTGCACGATGGCCGCGTGATCACGGTTTGCATGCAGGATTCCATGGCGGACCAGCGCAAGGAATCCAACCCCAGCTATCTGGTGGCACATGACCTGGAGACGGGAGACCTGCTTTGGAAAACGCTTCGCCCCACGCAGGCCCGGGCCGAACAGTGTGACGCCTACACGACCCCGTTGTTGACGACCATCGACGGCCGTCCCCAGTTGATCGTGATGGGAGCCAGTCAACTCGATGCTTACGACCCGGTCGACGGACGTCGTCTCTGGTTCTTACCGGGACTGACCGGTGGCCGCACGGTGGCCTCACCAACGGCCGCTGAAGGCGTGATTTACGCCGTCCGCGGGTTTCGCGGGCCGCTGTTCGCGGTCCAGACGGGTGGCCGGGGCCGACTGCCACAAAACCGGGTCCGCTGGTCGCACGTGCGCAACACGCCCGACAGTTGCAGTCCCCTGTTCTACCGCGGGTTGCTGTTCAGCGTCAGTGACGACGGCATCGTACAGTGTCTTGATGCAACAACGGGCAAACTTCAATGGCGAACCCGCCTCCGCGGCCCGTTCAGAGCCTCGCCAATCGTCGCCGAAGGTCGCGTCTACCTGGCCAACTCCAACGGCCTGTGTACCGTGCTGGCGGCGGAACGGAAACTCAAAAAACTGGCTGCCAACAAAATCGGCGATTACCTCATGGCCTCCCCGGTCGTCTACAATGGAACGATTTATCTGCGCGGGCGAAAAGCAATGTACGCGATCAAGCCGCGCTCCGGATCGGGCGACTGACAAGTGGCCGCGTCAACTCGATCGTCCCCGACTCTTGCGGGACACCACAGCACGATTCCCGGCCGTGCAGCATGTCGGAGGCTGGCCCGACGTGCTCCCCTCTTCAGGGAAGCGTGATCACAAGCCGGTTGGAATCTCCCTTGCGGACACTCATCGACCGGCTGACAGGAGGTTGGCCCGGCACCACCACCGTGACGTTGTGCTGACCGTAGAAGGGCCGGAATTTCGCGTTTCCATCTGCGTCCGTCGTGGCAGCATCGTCGGTCCACCAGGTTTGTTTGATCAGCTTCTGCACGGACTGGTAGGCCGGCTTCGGGCTCATGTCGATCCTGACAAGTCCCCCGGGCGCTTTTTGCCAGGCACCCCGGTCAGTGAAATCCCACCAGCTGATCGCTTCCACCGCTGGGTGTAAAAACAACAGGCGGTAGAAGCGTTCCACCTCACGAGCCTGAAAGGCTTCCCGGTCTGGTGTTGAGGGCCAGGACCCTTTTCCCTGCCTGGCCAGGCGGAAACCCAGTTTGCCTGAGGTAATGGTCATTTCCGTGAAATGCAAAGGCACACCGAACGTGGCGAACCGCTCGCACACTTCCCACACCTTTGCGGTACTCCACACATCTTCGTGCATATGGCTTTGAATTCCGATCACGTCGTACAGCCGTTCTCCATCGTCGTCGACAAGCTTTTCGATGAGCGATTTATAGGCCGGGTCAACACGGTAGTCGTTAATCAGCAGGCTGGCAGCGGGGTTGCCCCACCGCGCCCGCTGAAAACATTGGCGGGTGAATTCGATGCGACCGAATTTCTGCCACATGGCCGACGTCTTGGGTGCCCGTTGCACAAATCTTGCGCGGTCGAAGTGCGTCGCCTCGTTCACAACATCGAAGACCTCAATGAGATCCCGGAACCTGGTCATGCAGTCATCGATGTAGGCCATTTGCAAGTCGCGGATTTCGTCGACATCATGAGGAAGCCATTCCGGGTCGGCCTGATTCCAGACCAGGGGGTGACCCTTGGGGACCATCTGCTTCTGGACGCACCAGCGGGCAATCCGTTCGTTGCGTGTGTGGGCATCCTGGCCTCGCTGGGACTTTTGATCGTTCCAGTAAAAGCCGAGCGTGGCAAAGTTAAAGACGTTAGCAAATTGTCTGCGGTAGGCAATTTCATCCCTGGCGTTTCCGTTGCGGCCCCACATGTAAATGTTGCAGCCGAAGAGGAAGGCGTGGCTGGTTTGACGGACCGTGACGCGGGCTTGTCGAACCGGTGTTCCCGCCGGGGTGATGACCGACACCACGGCGTCGGCCTGGCGATGGGTGGCGATCCGCTGATCAATTCCGGTCAGGATCTCGGCCTCCGGTAGTGCCGCGGCCAGGCGCGTGACGCTCGCAAATATCAGCAAGACACCCCATCCCGGAGTCGCCAGGTTTGCTGGTGTGATCATTTCCCGTGTACTCCTTCGCTCGCGCCTCAGGGTGCCGGGGGGCTTGCCACCGCTGATCGCAGTACGGAAACAGGCCCGAACCACCGTTTCCGGGTCGAGTGTTTCCGGGTCGAGTGTTTCCGGGTCGAGTGTTTCCGGGTCGAGTGTTTCCGGGTCGAGTGTTTCCGGGTCGAGTGTTTCCGGGTCGAGTGTTTCCTACGCGACAACGGATCGCGTCAGGGCGAGCTCATTTCAATACATGGAACAGAAACCGCGCCTCGTCAAGACATCCGTGCCAACATTCTCCGGTTCCTGATTGCCCAGCAGGTATTTTAACGGGTTTTCAGAAAATCGGTCAGCAAAAAGAAGGAACACGGAATGACTGGATTCAACGAAATAACCGAACCGCGAACACGAGGCAATGCATCTCGCTCGAAAACATTCATTTTCAAACGGCCTCCACAACCTCCTGCAACTGGTCCGGACGTTTGACGCCCACCAGCGCTGTCACTACCGCCGGCTGGTCCAGCACCCACCGTAGCGCATATTGCATCATACTTAGACCGGCAGCGTCTGCTTGCTCCCGGATGACCTCGAGCCGATCAAATACGTCGTCCGTCAGATCCCGTACCCAAACGCCTTTCTCCACCTTGCGGGAATCGGTCGGCAGGGGTTCACCACGCTGATACTTACCGGTCAAAACGCCCGCCTCCAGGACGCGATACGGCGCGGCCCCCACTTGTCTCCGCACGCAGAGGGGCAGCAGATCATCACACGCATCCTGCGAAAGAAGGTTAAGTTCCGGTTGCAACAGCACCGGGCACGGCAGGCCGTTGTCAGCGGCGGTCGTCAGCAGGCCCTCCAGTTGCTCCGCCGAGTAATTACTCACGCCGTAGTGCCGGATCTTGCCCGCCCGGATGGCGTCGTCGAGTGCCCGCAGGGTTTCGACAACCGGGTTGTGAGGGTCAGCTTTGTGCAGGTAATAGATGTCGATGCAGTCCACCTGCAAACGCTGCAGACTGCGATCAAGGTGTTTGCGGATCGCGGCGGCGGATGTCCACTCATCTTCCGCTACCTCGCCGACTTTCATCCCGACTTTCGTGGCGATCACGAAGTCATCCCGCCTCCCCCGCAGGGCCTTGCCGATGATCGTCTCGGCTACCCCACCGATCGTGCCGATCTCACGGGCGTACCCTTCGTACATGTTGGCCGTATCGATGAAATTGATGCCCAAATGATGGGCTCCGTGAATCAGGGCAATGGCATCTTTTTCGGCCACGGGCGTGCCAAAGGTCATCGTGCCCAGGCAAATCGATGAGATATCCAGTTCGGTGTTGGGAACACGGTTCTTCTGCATGCTGCTGCTCCTGATGATTCGCTCGATCCAACGGACCCGGGACAGGCCTCCACCAGTTGCAGGTGGCAGACAACGTTCCAAAGTTGACTGGCACACCTGACAGCCCTGACCCACGGAGTTCACCGGTGTTGACTCCTTCCAGTACCACCATGATAAGGCCTGATAGAATTTGTGCCACCACTCACCGCTGTAGCGAAAACTCATCGACCGCCCTCTTTCACCAGACCGCATCCTACCTGAAGGACAAATCGAAAGACCAATCTGTTCTTCCCGAAAGTAGCGGATCGAAACCCTTTGCTGAACGCACTTTTCCGGCCCGGCCCACGGACACCCCGTAGCAAAAGAAGGTCCGCGACCCGTATAATCCGCTCCAGGGTGATCCAACCGAATCGATGCGGCCACGGCCGCGGGGGCCAGTCATGCAAGTGGGATCGGGCGAGTATCGTTACGAGGTTATCGACCAGTGGGCCCGGTTGCCGGAGGGCTGGACCTGGCGTTGGGTACCGGGCATCGCCGTGGATAGCAGCCGCCGCGTCTACGTCTACAGCCGTAGCGATCACCCGCTGGTCGTCTTCGACTCCGACGGCAGTTTCGTCACTGCCTGGGACAGTGACGTGCTGATTCCCGAAAACGCGCACGGGATCTACATCGACGCGCAGGACGACATCTACCTGACCGAGTGGCTGGGCCACTGCGTCTACAAATTCAACCGGCACGGAGAACTGCTCTGGACCCTGGGAACGCCCGGCGTACCCCGGCCACCCGGGCAACCGTTCAACCGGCCGACCGATTTGGCCATCGCGCCCGACGGCTGCCTGTTTGTCAGCGACGGATACGTCAATCACAAGGTGCACAAGTACACGCCCGACGGCGTGCTGCTCAAAAGCTGGGGCCAACCCGGTACGGGCCCCGGGCAGTTCGACCTGGTCCATGCCGTCTGGATTGACTCGGAGTACCTGGTCTACATCTGCGATCGCGAGAACAACCGGGTCCAGATCTTCGACGGCGAAGGGAACTATCTCCGCGAGTGGACCGGGTTCCTGAGACCGGACAAAATCTGGTTCGACTCCGACGAGACGATCTTTATGGCGGAAATCAGTCAACGCATCTCGATCCTCAACCGCGCTGGCGAAATCCTCAGCCAGTGGCAGAAGCCGGGTACGGGACCGGGAGAGTTTGCCGGCTGCCCGCACGGCATCTGGGGCGACCGCAACGGTGACTTCTACGTCACCAGCGTGCAGAGCGACGGCGAGATCAAAAAGTTCGTCCGCCTGTAGCCGGGTCCTGACGACGCTCCGGGCTACCTCTTTTAGAAAGCAAACCCCCGTACTGCTGGACAAGTTCGATGGCAAAGTCCAGCTACCCGCGACGTAATTTCTGCAAGCTCCCGAGCCCCAACATTCCGTTGCAGTGTCCCGACGGAACGTGACGTCCGATCATCGGTTCGCCCCCCGGGGCGAACCTTGCTCCAGCGATTCCGGATTCACCAGGTCCTCCAGTGATTCCGGTTCCTTCCCCTCCAACAGGGCAAGTACATTCCGTGCCGTGCGGAGGGACACCCGATCCAGCGCCTCATGGGTCATGCCGCCCACGTGGGGAGAGAGTAGCGTTCCGGGCGCCAGGGCCACGGGGTGCCCGACGGGCAGGGGCTCTTCTTCAAACACATCGAGGGCCGCTCCCGCCAGCCGCTGCTGATGGAGCGCCTCCACGAGGGCGCTCTCGTCGATGACTGCGCCGCGCGATGTGTTGATGAGGTAGGCTTCCGGCCGCAGAAGCTGCAACGTGCGGGTGTTGATCATGCGGCGTGTCTGGTCGGTCAGCGGCACGTGCAGCGTCACCAGGTCACAACCGCTGAGCAATTCTTCCAGCGTATCGCAAAATTGCACCGGATAAGGGCGTTGGTCGCGCGTGACGTAGGGGTCGTAGACCAGCACGCGCATGTCCAGACCCAACGAGGCTTTGCGGGCAACCAGTGATCCGACGTTCCCCAGTCCGACAATGCCCAGTGTTCTGCCGGCGACCTCGATACCCTTCAGTTCATGACGCCGGAAAGGCAGGCCATTCTTGATCGTCTGGCAGCCACGTTCGAAGTGGCGGCAGAGCCCGATCATCAAACCGATCACGTGTTCCGCCACGGCATTCGCATTCGCGCCGGGCGTCCACAGCACGGAAATCTTCCGCCGCGTGGCCGCATCACAATCAATGTTGTCCAGGCCCACGCCGTGTTTTGCGATCACCCGCAGTCGCGGCGCGCTGCGCATCTCCTCTTCACCGATATTCAGAAGACGCACGACCACGGCGTCCACTTCAGGGAGCACCGCTCGGGAACGACGGAACATCTCGGCAATGTCGCCGTCACCCCAGTCCGCAATGCAATCGGCGCTGGCGCGCAGGACTTCCATCCCCACTTCGGCGATGGGTTCGGAGATGAGGATGCGTGGTCGAGATGTCATGTGTTCGGCACCCAACTTCCGGCCACGCGCCAAAGTCAACCTGGTCACGCGCGCCGGGGGAAAACGACTGTGATGGTGAAACAAGTGCCCGAAACGCCAACCCGCTTCAAAAGGTCCACACCGGCAGGCTGCGGCGCGGTCGTTTCTGTTGCGTACCAGCCTGTGTGAAACCGAACCAGCTGACGAGCCAGCAGGTCATGAGACGGCGCCGGGTCATGATCCGACCACTGTAAGCTGGCCTGATTGTACCTGAACTCCCAACCGTTTTCGAGGAGATGCGGACCGCCGGCCCGCACCCTCACACGACTGGGCTGCTGCGTGGAACCCGGACCCGGCAAGTGCCCGAATGGTTGCCGCAAGCTGGTAAACCCGTTATACCCAGTTGTAACCGTCTTGCCTCAAGCTTGAAATCCCTCCCTGTTGACCTGCTACCGCAGCGAATCTGCTCATGCAGAAATTACGACCCTACATTCTCCCGGGACTGTTTCTGTTTCACCTGCTGCTGCTGTGTGTGATCATCCTCCACGGTCCCACCGACGTGCCACGGGACCGGAGCGCAACAGCGCTGCAAAAGTTATGGGTCTACAGTTCCTTGTCCATCATGCTCTCCCAGTTCCTGGTGACCGCGTGGTGGGCCGGACTGGGACCCGAACCATGGGTCCTGCGGGTCAGCTGCTGCGCTGCGCTGGCCGCCCTGACGTGGACGGCGCTGCGCATCTTCTGGGAACAGTTGGTGCCGGGTGACAAGGACATCAACTGGATGTTCATCGTCGGACCGAGCGCCGCCTGGAGCGTCCTGGTGGGGCTGTTGATCTCTCTACGAGCCGTTCCTTTCCTGAACTGGCACATCGTGCTGCAAGGGACGGCAGGCGGGCCCCCGCTTGTCTCCTCGCTGACACGCGGTGTCCTGCTCGTGGTGGCCATCTGGGGCGGGATCCTGGTACTACTCAAAGACAGCCATCCCTGGCCCGCACTGGAAGCCGGACTAAGCCAGTCGAGTGCCGAACTCTGGCGGATCGTCCGTGGCGCGACAATCCTCGCCGGTGTGCTGCTGCCGGTCAGCATGCTCTGGGTCGCCCTGGCCCTGGGCCGGTCGGCCGACCGGAACTTCTATCGGCGCCGCTGGACGTTACCGGCGACGATGTTGGTCATCGCCGGTTTGTTCCTCACCTTCCTGCTCTACTGGGGACCGTCGACCGGTGATCCCACTTTCCAAATCCTGCTGAAAATCTTTTTTCCCGTCCTGCTGCTGACGCTCGTCCCGTTACTGGCAGCGGGCCTCGCCGGTTATCGGCTGGCAGGGCGGCCCGGACAGCCGGATACCGCCACCAGCGACACCTCGAACGGGCCTTCCGGTGATGGGCACGTCCCACTGTTCCAGCGGTTTCCAGTAAGTCTGCGGGGTGCTCCCGGTGCAGCCCTGGGCTCCCTCGTGGTACTGTTCTGTGTGCTGGTTCCAACGGGACTGCTGACCAACCACAAGATCCGCTTGAATTCCCGGACCCTGCAGACGAATGGCGCCGGTAAGATCATCAGCCTGCGTTTGTGGACCTCTGCTATCGACGACACGCTGGCACACCTCCGCGGCCAGCACAGTCTGCAGCAGCTCGACCTGTCTGGCACCCAAATCAGCGACAGGGGGCTGGTCCACCTGACGGGGCTCACCCACCTGGAAGAGTTGAACCTGGACGGTGTCAGCATGACGGACGCCGGCCTGCCGCAACTGGCGGATCTGAGCAACCTGCGGGTGCTCTACCTCACGGGCACCCGGATCAGCGATGCCGGACTGGTGCATCTGCAGCGGCTGACCCATTTGCAGGAACTCTATCTTTTCCGGACCGGGGTGACTGCCGGGGGACTGGCCCAGCTGGAAAACCTGCAACTACAAAAACTGACCGTCCCCCTGCAGGCCCAAAACGATCTCGGCTTGAAACATTACCTGGCAGCCCTCGATCCGCCTGCAACGCTCGAGCTGAGCCCATGGAACACGACCGACACGGGGCTGGCACACCTGCGGGAGTTGACCAGCCTGCAACGTCTCAATCTGCTGGAGACCCGGATCAGCGACGCCGGCCTGGAACATCTCGCGGCGATGCATCATTTGCGACACCTTCAACTCCCGGCGCAAATCACCGACGCCGGACTGGTCCATCTGCGGGGGTTGACTCACCTCGAGTTTCTCCATGTGCCAGAACTGATCACGGATGCCGGGCTCGTGCACCTGGCCGGGATGGTCCATCTGCAGCGGCTGTTCCTCAGTGGTACCCCGATCACCGACGCGGGGCTGGTCCACCTGTCGGGCCTGCGCCGCCTGAAGAAGCTTCTCCTGACGAACTGCAAGATCCTCGATGCGGGACTGGTGCATCTGAAGACGCTGACCGACCTGGATGGCCTCTCGTTGAGCGGCACCGGGATCGGCGACGCGGGAGCGCTGCACCTGCAGCAGCTGACCGGACTACAGGTGCTCGAGTTGAACGGCACCCGGATCACCGACGCGGGGCTGCTCCACCTCCGGGGCCTGGTCAACCTGCGGGCGCTCAGCCTCCGGAACACCCCTACCAGCGAAGCGGGCCTGGCCGAACTGAAGAAAGCGTTACCGTCCTGCGACATCCGCAACCGCTGACCAGGATTGAAAACACGAAAACAGGTGTCCCATGTCCAATCCGAACGTCGAACCGCTGGCCCAGGACTTCGTCGTGGCCGCGCAGGTACCCGACCCCAATCTCTATTTCTTCCACGACCCCAATCTCACCCGCCTGGACGACGGGACACTACTGGTCTCCGCGCCCCAATGGAGGCGCCAACCAGCGACCGGCGGACGGTCCTTGAGAATACTGCGCAGTGACGACGGTGGTCAGCAATGGGACGAGTTACCGGCCCTGTCCCTGGAAGAGGGCACTCCCTTCGTGCTCGACGGCCAACTCCTGATGTTCGTTCAGGAAAAGACCCACCGGAATTTTCAGATCACTGCCAGTGACGATCGCGGCAGGACCTGGTCGGCACCTCGTACCATCTTCGAGGGCCCGCTGTGGAGCATCTCGACCGCCCGCGTGGCGCACCCCGACGCACTCTACTGGACCATGGACTACGATTCGTCGGACGACAAGGTCGACTACCACGGTAAAGTCATGGTCCGGCTGGACAGAAAGATGTCTCCGCTCGATCCGGCCGCCTGGAGCAGGTCCAACGTCGTCCAGCGACCGGAAATTCCCGCCGCGCTCACTCGAAAGTTGTTCCCGCTGGATGACCGCCCGCAAATTTCCGAAGGGTGGAGATCATCGTTTGTCTGGCTGGAGCCCAACACGGTGGACGTGAACGGACAGATCCGGGTCTTCGTCCGCAGCGTCATCGACGAGAACGCCACATCGAACATGGCAGCTGTCCTCGACTACCAGCCCGAGTCGAATCGGCTGAGCTTCAGCCAGTTCGCTTCCTGGCCGGGCGGGCAGTGCAAGTTCTTCATCATTCACGACCAGCCAGGTCGCCTGTACTGGATGCTCAGCAACCTCGTGACCAATTCGCAGGACCTGCTCGGGTGGGGAGAGAGGATGCGCGACACCAAGTACTCCGGCGGGCCGGGCAACGAGCGTCGCTGGTTGTTCCTCCACTACAGCGCCGACTGCCTCAACTGGTTTCCGGCCGGGTGTGTGGCCCGCTGGCCGGACCGTGTTCATCGCAGCTTCATGTACCCCAGCGCCGTCGTCGATGGCCAGGACCTGGTCGTCCTCTCGCGGACCAGCCGGGACGCGGAAAACCAGCACGACGCGGACCTGTGCACCATCCACCGCGTTCGCAATTTCCGGGACCTGGCGATGCCCCTCCATGCTGGTGGCCTGCAGGCCTGAGCGATCCCGGCCGCATCGTGCAGCGGCCGCAACCTGCTGCCCCGGAGTTCCCCTACGGCGTGGAGTCGAACCGGCTCAGGCCAGCAATTCGGGTATCACCCGTGCACCACTGACCACCACATCCGTCAGCGTGTCGTCGCGGCCTTCGTGGTGGAAGGCAAGCCGCTTGTGATCAATGCCCAGGGCATGCAGCAGCGTGGCGTGCAGGTCGTGCACGCCCACGCTGTCCTCGGTTGCCTTGTAGCCGAAGTCGTCAGTCGCTCCGTGCACGTATCCCTGCTTGAAGCCGCCACCGGCCAGCCAGATTGAAAAAGCGTGACGGTTGTGGTCCCGCCCGTCGGGTCCCTGGGAAACCGGCAGACGCCCGAATTCCCCGGCCCAGATCACCAGCGTATCCTCCAGCATTCCACGTCGCTTCAAATCGGTGACCAGCGCGGCACTGGGTCGGTCGGTGCGGCGACAGAGCCCGCCCAACTGCGACGCGTTCTTACTGTGAGTATCCCAGGGCTGGGAATGCAGATAGACACTGACAAACCGCACCCCCTGTTCGACCAGCCTGCGGGCCAGCAGACAACGCCGGCCGTAGTCAGCTGTCTCTTCCTGATCCAACCCATAGAGAGCACGCGTCTCCTGCGTCTCGCCGGCAAGATCGACCACGCCGGGTACGGCGGTCTGCATGCGGGCCGCCAGTTCAAAATGATCGATGCGGGCCTGCAGTTCATCCTGCTGAGGATAGCGGGTCCGGTGGTCCGCGTTGAGTTGTCCGAGCAGGGCCAGTTGATTCTGGCGCGCCGCGGCGGACAGTTCCCGGGGCGGTTGCAGGTGCATCACGGGCTGGCCGGACGAGCGAAACGGGGTGCCCTGGCAGGCGGCCGGCAGGAAGGCAGACGCCCAGTTGTTCACCCCATCAATCGGCAGCCCCCCCGGATCGGTCAACACAACATACGCGGGTAGATCTTCCCGCTCACTACCCAGACCGTAGACGACCCAGGATCCCAGCGATGCCTTGGGAACAATCGAGCTGCCACTGTGAATCAAACGCAATGCCCGTTCATGATCCACCGATTCCGTCTTCATGGACCGAATCAAAGTGATCTCGTCGGCAATGCTGCCCACATGAGGCAGGAGTTCGCACAACTGCATGCCACATTGACCATGCGGCTGAAAGCGGAAGGGCGATTGCAGTAAGTTGCGTACCTGTTTGTGAAAATGCGCTTCGATGTTCCCGGGATACGGTTTTCCATGGTGTCGTGTCAACTCGGGCTTGGGATCAAACAGGTCCATCTGGCTGGGACCGCCGTTCTGAAACAGGAGAATGACCGATTTTGCCCGCGGCCGCCTCTCTAGCAATTGCGGCGCTAACGGGTCACCGCGTCGCGAGCCGTCCCCGGCCGCCGGGAGTTGCTGCCCGAGCAGATGTGACAGGGCCAGCATTCCGAGGCCACCGCCGGCCTGGCTCAGGAACGATCGCCGGTTCATCGCGTAGGGTAGATACTGGGTCATGGTTGTTCTTCACGGATCTGAAAAGTCATGTCTATTCCAGATATAGGAAGGCGTTGGTTGCCAACAACATCTGGCAATATTCAGCCCAGGTTCGTGTGGCGCGACCGTTGTCATCCCGTTGCAGACGCTGTTGCTTGTGAATAAATGCAAGCGATGCGTCAAGTTCCACGGCAGTGGGTGAGCGGCCGAGTAAAAGCTGAAAGGAGTAGGCAATGCGTTCTGCACCGGCAGCGGGCGGAAAACGGTCCAGGCGCCCGGAAAAGGCACTGCTGCGGCGCAACATGAAGTCGGAGTTCAACAGGGCCAGCGACTGCAGGGGCACCGTGGAAATGCTCCGTTGCGGGCAGTTGTTGACCATCGAAGGTGCATCGAACAGTTCCAGCAACGTGTTAACCTGGGTGCGGCGTTGTTGCAGGTAGATCGATCGGCGGCGGGCTCCCGGTTCCTCGAGGGAAACCGTGACGTCCCCGCTTCCAGTCCGCTGCGTGGGCGTGTAGGGTCCGAACATCCGTCGGTCCAGTTCACCGGAAACGGCCAGCAGGTTGTCACGAATCGCTTCGGCGTTCAGTCTCCGCAGCGGATACTTCCAGAGCAACCGGTTGGACGGATCGACGCGCAGGGCCACTTGCGTGCCGGGGTTGTCGACAGCCAGGGCAGACGCCTGCTGGTAGACCGCCGAGTTCAGGATCAGGCGATGTAGCGATTTGATGCTCCAACGGTGGTCCAGCAGGTAGGTGGCCAGGTATTCCAGCAACTCCGGATGAGAAGGCCTTGATCCGGAAACACCGAAGTTATCCGGCGTGACCACCAGTCCCGTGCCGAAATGATATTGCCAGATACGGTTAACGAGCACCCGGGCCAACAGGCCTGCAGCACGTGAACCCGGTTCGGTAATCCAACCGGAAAACGCCAGTCGGCGGCCGGTGGACGGGCGTGCCTGGTCGGCCGCGTACTCGACGGACCCCGGCCTGAATCCTGCGAAGACGGTCGACGGAGGCAGGGAGAGCGGTTGCGGGTGGAACGTGGCATCCCCGGCGGTCAGAATGGACAGCCCGCCCGGCTGCACCACTTCCGCGTGGGACTGGTAGTTGCCCGACTCCAGGCGAAAAATATCCGGCGCCGGGGCAACCACATCGGTGACCCAGGCAACGGTGCCGGGTTGGGACGGACGCTCCGCCTGGGCCTGTTCGATCTGCTTGTCGAATTCCTCGGACGGGCCGGGAGCCTTCTTTTTCTCGGCTTCCAAAGCGGCAACCCTGGCGTCGATTTCCGCGCTGCGAGTTTTCCAACGTGCAAATTGCGCCGCGAAAGCCAGCCCGCCAATCCGCTGCTTCGGGACAACCCACCGATCGTTGTGGAAGGCGGGGAAGGCCGGATAGAGGACTGCTTGCAGGCGGTAGTATTCCGCGTGCGAAACGGGTTCAAATTTGTGTGCATGACAACGGGCACATTGGATCGTGAGTCCCAACAGCGAGTTCATTACGATCTGCAACGACCCCTCCAGGGCGGTGGCCCGATCGATGGTCACCTCTTCCGGGTTGCCGTCACTTTCGCCGGAACCATCGGGCGCGTTGCGCAGAAAATGAGTCGCAATCATCAGCTTCCGCACCTGTTCCAGGGAGGGGTTCGCCAGTTGCGAAATCAGTTCGTCACCCGCAAGCTGTTGCCGCACAAACACATCATATGCCGTGTCGGCGTTGAAACTGCGAATCACGTAATCCCGGTAGTGGTAGGCGTAGGGACGGTCCGTGTCGGCGTTGAAGTAGCCATTGGAATCCGCATAACCGACCACATCGAGCCAGTATTTCCCCCAGCGTTCTCCGTAGGCCGGGGAAGCAAGCAGGCGGTCGATGACCTGCGGATAGGCCCGCGGCGAAGTGTCAGCCAGGAAGGCCTGCATCTGCTCCGGCCGGGGTGGAAGTCCCGTCAGGTCGCAGGTGACGCGACGCAGCCAGGTGGCTCGATCAGCCCGGGGCGCCGGCGATAGCTGGTGAACAGACAACTCGTCCTGAACGAAGCAGTCCACGGCCGTCCGGGCAGTGGCCGGCTGCACCGCCCGTGGCGGGCTGACCGCGTCCAGCGGTTGGAAGGACCAATGATCGCCCGGTCCCTGTGCCTGCACCCATTGCGCGGTCAGCAACAGGATTGCCAGCGTCAGCCTGAAGGTGGTCACGGTCTTCATCAGCGTCGGAGACATACGGAGGTTACCGATTGTGCAAGTCAGCTTCGCCGCCGTTCCAAACGGTCCGCTCCGCCGATTCTAGCATTGGAGGGACCATGATTCCAGAAAAGACAGCTGGAACCGTCCCTGTCATGATCGATCTCCGGGGCCACAGGGCGGCTCCACCGAGCCGCCGGCAAAACCCACGGTCCATCTAAGCTACAGGTTTTTCTTCCTGACGATACCCGGGTCAGCGAACACATTTTCCGGGCCCCTCCCAGTCGAAACGTCCCGGCGGATTCCGCTGTGGAAAATTCAAAAGATTGACCCGCCGACCGGGGGGGGGATTGTATCCCGGGGTGAGCACGCCGGCGTGGAATACGATGGGCCGAACGCGCTGGCAAACATGAACTCCCGGTTTCCCCGTCCTGCAGAGGGTCGCACCAAGGTGAGCGTACGGATGGTGCTGCTTGCCACTTCGATCGATCCCGTTGCGACCACCGATCCCGGGGGATCTTCCCGTCGTTCAGCGGGCGCGGCGCCTGGTCATCATGGCAGCCACCAGACCTACCAGCAGCAGCACCAGCGCCGCCGGTTCGGGTACGGACGTGATCGCCGCACCGTAGCCACCGCTAACATTAAAATTGTTTACCAGGGCGTTGTAGTCGCTGATGTCGATGTCGTTATCTCCATCAAAATTCCCCTCCGACCATTTCCACGGGCCCCGCTCTCCCAGGGGATCAAAGAAACCGGCCATCACATTGTAGTCATACAAGTTGACCTGTCGAACGTCGGGAGCCGTGTCGGTCAACCCGTTGGTGTCCCCACGCAAGAACGGCGTGGCATAACCCTTGTCAGTTCCGGCCAAAACAAGCCACTCACCGATATCCAGGTTATTGACAACGTCGTCGTCGTTCAGGTCGAATTTCCCCAGGCCGTCAGCCGACACCCCGTTGACCAGATTGTGTCCCGCTGCTAGGTACATTACCTCGAGATCAGCCTCGTTGCAGACTGCATCATCGTTGAAGTTGCAGGTAGGTACCCCTTTACCTTCCTCGATGTCAATGATCAGGTACTGATCCACGGCCACGTTCGAATGAACGTGCGTGGTGCCATCGGGCCAGAAGATCTCCACATCCACCGGATCGGTGTTGGTTCCCAGGCCCAGGTGAACGGTCAGGTCGTTCTGCATCCCCTGGCCGGTGCTACCTGACACTTGCCGGGTCACGGTCCCCAGACCGGGCACCTCGACACGAACCTGTGCCCCGATCGCCGCCTCGTTCACCAGCCCGTTGTCGCCCTGACCGCCCTTGAGTTTGATCTTGAGATAGTGGTTATCGGGCCAGCGGGCCGCGCCAGGGTTGTGCCACAACTTACCATCGGCAATCAGGTCCACGAAGCCGTCGTTGTCAAAATCACCCCAGGCGGCATGGGACGTACCGGACCTCATAGAAAGCAGTCCCAACGATTGGTCGACCCTGGACATTTGAAATTCTGCGCCAGCCCCATTGTTAGCATACAGCCGGGCTCGAATGTTGCCGTAGCCACCGTGCGTGGTGGTGAACAGGTCCAGATCGCCATCGTTGTCAAAATCCGCCGCAACCCCCGAATCAAACGGTTCGAGCTGGATCACGCCCCTTTTGCCAACATCCGTGAACCGGTAATCACCGGCTTCCCCCCCGTTGATGAGAAACCTCAACTCGGGATTGGACCCATGATCAAAGTTAGACACGAAAATATCCAAATCGCCATCATTATTAAAGTCCCCGAACGTCGACCCCTGCGAGTGACCACCGATGCTCGCACCGTACGCACCGGCTTGGTTCGACAGGCCGCCGGATCCGTTGTTGACCCACAGGTAATTCTGATCGTACCAGTAGTTGGACACGTAGATATCCTGGTCGCCATCCCGGTCAAAATCTGCGTGGGTGCTGCCTTTGCCGTTGCGAGCCGAGGGGGACGTCCAGGTGTGCGAGTACGAATTGCCGCCGTTGTTCGTCCAGATCACATCCCGGTCGGGTGGACCGATGTAGGACACCCAGGTGGTCACCCAGGACGTGGCGTACATGTCAAGAAAACCATCGCCGTTCAAATCCACCACATGGTGTCCGCGGTTCACCGACGCCGGTGTGAGGGAAGCCGGCTGCACAATGCTCGTCACGTCCGTCCATCCGGTACCACCATCGTTTTGGTAGATCACGGGTTTGCCGCCCTCGTTCCCCCTCAGCTGTCCCGCAATGTAGCCGAACGCATCAATGAATCCGTCGTTGTTGTAATCACCCAGGGAGGTATTCCAGGTGTGGGTCAGGGCCTCCAGCGCGTTGGGATGCTCGATGAAAGGATTGCCGGGATTGTTGGCATAATCATTCGTCCAGTAGGTCGACTTGCCGAAGATGTCGGAATAGCCGTCGTTGTTGTAATCACCCCACGCCTGCCCGACGGTGTTCATCACATGAGTGAACAAGGCCGCCGGGGCCGACCGCGGCGGACCCGCAACGACCAGAATGGCAAGGACGACTGACGTACCCAAAACCCACTTACTGATCCGCATCACGCATTCTCCCATATTTGTACAGATTTCCGGCCACGCTGACATGCTTTGCCTGCCAGTCGCCCAGTGCGCCCCTCGCCTGCCCAATATAAATGGAAACTCCATGGAAATCAAGTATTTGGTGCCACCGCGCCGGCGGCCTGATCCCGTATTCCTCGCGAAAAACAAAGTTCCTGGCTGATTATCGGGAACACCGTGCCTGCCGGAAATCATCGGTTGCTTCTGGAAGTCGATCAACGAGGTCCCGCCCGCGACTGATTCGGACGGCAGGCGCAGGAGATTTGACCTTGCAAACTGCATTCGGAGGAAACCGGCCGGTCAAGCTTCGCCCGGATGATAACTGCAGCTTTCGGGGAAAAAGTCGTCGGGATTGGGGCCTGTCTTTTCACTGCCGAGTCCCGTTTTGCTGCGGGAACCGACCCGGTCAGACGGCCACTGCGGGGCGGGCCTGGCAGGCGGCGTGCCGTTGCCATATCTGCTAAACTGCACCCGCTGCCCGGCACCCGCTCTTTGGCGGGTTGGATATGGCCACCCGCGTTGACCGCAGCAACGTTGGACCGGTACGACTCACTGTGGCGGATTGCCCGGCCTGGACCTCATCGGTGCGACCTTCGTTCGTCGCGCCCGGCCAAACCATCGATTCACCTCTCAAAAGTACCTGACCCAGTCACAGGTTGAGCGGACCAGACACCAAGGAGAAACAGACCATGACTCTCTCGCTGACTGCCGGCTTCTTCCGAAAATTGCTCCGCACCCCGTGGTGCCTCGCGCTGGTCAGCCTGCTGTTGGCGACACCGTTGGTGGCCGCAACCTTTCACGACGGCACGCAGGAATTCTGCGGCCAGGCGGACCTCGGTAACCACCATGCCTCGTTCGGCGACTTTAACGACGACGGCCACGTGGACCTCATGGTGCCCGGCGGGTTGTTTCAGAATGTCGAGGGGAAGCGCTACCGGAAAATCGGTGGTGGCAGCGGCTGGATGATGTGGGGCGACGTCAACAATGACGGTTACCTTGACAATGCCGGGGCGGCGGGCGGGCTGCAGTATGGCGACGGGCAGGGCGGTTTCCAGGCCGGCGTCGGCCCACCAGGACCGTTCGGTGGCGAGTGCATCGCCGGCAGCCTGGGAGACATCAATAACGACGGGCTGCTCGATGTCTACTACGGTGGCGGCTCGGGACACAACGACACCTTGTGGCGGCAGGACCCGGAGCACAAAAACAAATGGGTGCTGGTCGCCCAAGCGGCCGGCGCCTATGCCCGCAGCGTCGTCAGCTGCGACTTCGACGAAGACAACGACATCGACTTCTACGTCTCCAACTACTGGCTGCATCCCAACTTCCTGTGGGTCAGCGACGGACAGGGTGGTGCGGCCAATCTCACCGCACAGTACGGTGCCACCGGCGGCAGCGGCCACTCGGTCGGCGCCTGCTGGGGCGACCTGGACAACGACGGGCACTTCGACCTGTTCGCCGGCAACTTCGCGCATCCGGGCCAGCCGGAGTCACGCGTCCTGCGCAACCTGGGTCCGCAGCAAGGCTACGCGTTCGAGGACCGGGGTCACTGCGGTGTACAGTTCCAGGAGTCCTACGCCTCGCCCACGCTGGGCGACTACGACAACGACGGGGACCTGGACCTGTTCTTTACGACTGTCTACCCCGGCGACGCGGCGCGGCTCTACCGCAACGACGGTGAAATCTTCACCAACGTCACCGCCGGCGAAGGGATCCCTCGGCTCGGGTCCACCTACCAGGCGGCCTGGGGCGACGTCGACAGTGACGGTGACCTGGACCTGGTGACCGACGGCAAGCTGTTTCTCAACCGCGGCAACCGCAACCACTGGCTGAAGATCCGCCTGGAAGGGAACGGGACCACGGTCAACACGTCCGCCATCGGCGCCCGGGTGCGGATCAAGATCGGTGACGCGATCCTCTCCCGCCAGGTCGAAGGGGGTGGCGTCGGCCAGGGTAACCAGAACGACCTGACGCTGCACTTCGGGCTGGGCCAGCGGGTACGCAAGGTGAAGTACACGGTCACCTGGACCAACGGCCAGAAGCAGCAGGGCAGCACACCGGTCGACCGCCTGATCCGGGTGAAAATGCAGGAGTGAGCACAGCGGTGGGTTTTGAGGGGGCGCGCGACCGGACACAAGTTTGTCTTGCACCGTGCGCCAACGGACCGCTAGACTTGGGATCACGTGTGCGGCGTTTTGTTCCCTCTCAAC